>LNAP01003002.1_pt1 | contig 44017 bp, 45 predicted proteins | sample 602601 | NCBI WGS metagenome assembly LNAP01 (sample SAMN02440304, study PRJNA202911) | soil metagenome | biome: Subtropical and temperate rainforests or woodlands; isolation source: soil samples (1 kg each in a 20% v/v slurry with milli Q water) were... ...
GGCAACACGCCGAACCCGGCCGCCGGCCCCAGCACCAACCCCGAACGGTTGAGCAGCGGCCTGCTGCTGGGCCGCGAACCGCACGAGCCCACCTTCACGCGCAATGGCCGTGAACTGTGGGTCACGCTGCGCGGCGAAGACCGTATCGCCATCCTCGGCGTTGACCAGGCGGTGCGTCAGTTGAAAGGCGCCGACAGCCCGGGTTCAACCGCCATCCGCCAGTTCCTGCCGACGATCAACGGCCCGGCGCAAGTGTGGTTCAACCGCGAGGGAACACTCGCCTTCGTGGCCAGCCAGAAGGTGTCGCAGATCGACGTGTTCCGCGTCAACCCGGGCGCCGACGGCCACAGCCGGCCGCAGCGCGTGACAACCCTGGACATCAGCGCACAGGACAAGCCCGGCTTCACGCCCTTCATGAAGACCACGCCTGACGGCGCCGAGGTGTGGTTCTCGCACAAGCTGGCCGATGCGCTGTCGTGCCGCTCGACGCAGGGCGGCTTCGACCTGATCGACAGCGTGCCGCTGGGCATGGGCGCGCGGCCCAACCACGTCGAGTTCGTCAGCAATGCGCGCGGCAGCGTGGTCTATGCCAGCCTGGCGCGCATCGACGACGGCGGGCCCGGCGGCGTGGCGTCCAGCCCCATCGCCATCATCGACCGCAGCGCCCCCGGCGGCCAGCGCAAGGTGGTGGGTACCTTCTTCAGCCACGGGCGCGAGTCGCACCAACCCCGAAAACACACTGCTGTACGTGGCGCACGAGCAGGACGAGCTGCCTGGCACGCCCAACGCCGGCCAGACGGTGTGCAGCGCCTTCGACGTCAGCGACCCGCTGCGGCCTGCCTTCATCGCGCAGATCCCTCTGGGCAACCTGGCCCTGCCTTCAGGCGCGTTGCGCAACAAGAAGAGCATCAACCTGGTTTACGTGCGCGTGGGTGCGAAGGGGCAGACCGCATGAACGGCGGGGGAGCCAGCGCCTTCCAGCGCGAGATGGACGAATCGATGACGCGGATGATGCAAGACATGCACGGCACAGGCCACGTGGGCCATGCCGACATCGACTTCCTGGCGATGATGATTCCGCACCACGCCGGCGCCGTCGAGATGGCGCGGCTGGTGTTGCAGCATGGCCGCGACCCGGCCACGCGGCAACTGGCGGAGGAAATCATTGCCGGGCAGACCATCGAGATTGAAAGCATGACGCGGCGGCTGGCGGCTTTGCGGCAAGGGCGCAGCGGCGATGCGGCGGCCGAGTTCCCGTCGCTGGGCGGCACGCGCGGCCCCTAAGGGTCAGCCCTGAGGGTAACTACCAATGATCGGTATGGAATGAGCGGGCGCACCCAGCGCTCTTGATCAACATGCTCTTCCAGTCGGCCGAATCCCGCTACAACCAATGGGTGCGTGAGCACTACCGTTTCCTGCTGCGCAGCGCGTGGGCGTTGACCGGCTCGCGTGCGACGGCTGAAGACGTGGTGCAGGACTGCTTTGCCAACGCCTGGAAACATCGCGAGCAGTTGCGCGATGCAACGCTGGCTCGGGCCTGGCTGTTCCAGATCATGCGTCGCGCGGCCTTCCGCCAGGCTACGCCGGGCATGCAGTCGCTGGACGATGAAGAGCGTCCCGAGCAGGCCGCGCCCGACAGCGGGCTGGACGACAAGCTCGACGTCGTCAAGGCCCTGGCGCGTCTGGCGCCGATGCACCGCGAGGTGCTGGTGCTGTTTTATTTTGACGATATGCCCACCGCCCAGATGGCCGAGGCGCTGGAGATCGCGCCGGGCACCGTGCTGTCGCGCCTGGCGCGCGCGCGCGACGCGCTCAAGCGCGTGATGGGCGTGCCCGTGCAAGCACCCTCAGGCGCGCGCGTGACGCCGCTGAGAAAAACCTCAACATGAAGCTCCGAATCACCACCGAACCCGAGGACAGTGCATTCGACCTGCGCGCCCGCGCCGAGCTGGCGCTGGCCTTCGAAGCCACCGACCCACCGCCTCACCTGTACCGCAAGGCGCAGCCGATGCTGTCGCGACGCGGCTTCCAGCGGTCTGTGCTGGCCCTGCTGCTGGTCGGCAGCGGGACCGGCACCGTCTTGGCGATGCGCCCACCCGAGCTGGTGCGGGGTGCCATCGAGCATGAATATTTTGAGCGCACGCTGCGCGGCACCTTCATGGAACCTGCACCGCTGTTGCAGCACCTGGGGCTTGGCGGCAAACAAGTGGTCCCTGGCTTCCCGCAGTTGATGCGGCCTTGCGACATCGACGGCCACCTTGCCTATCACCTCACCACGTTCTTCGAGAAGGGCGGCATGGTCACCGTGTTTGCTTTCGACAAGGCCGTGGCGCTGAAGGAAGGCGGCGGCTGGTGGGGCAATGTCTACTGGAAAGTCATCACCTCGCGCGACGGCAAGCCGCTGGTGCTGGTTGCGCAAAAGAAACAAGCACTGGCCGTGGCGCAGAACCAGTTCGGCAAGACCAGTGAAACACCTACACCCACATCCACACCCACCACCACCCCCAAGGAGACACGATGAAACAGACCCTGAACTTCCTGCAGCGGCGCCAGTTGCTCGCCGGCAGCGCCAGCGCCGTGGCCGCTGCCGGACTAGCGACTTTTGCGCGCGGCGCCGCCGCTGCTGGCGAAACTCCTGTGGCCAGCGCCACGCTGAAGCCGCTGCCCGCCTACGTGAACTGGAAAGACCCGGCCAGCGTCATCGTGCACAGCAGCACCACCATCGAGACCAAGCGCACGGCCTTCGGCAGCGGTGTCATCACGCCGGCCGAGCAGCTCTACATCCGCAACAATCTGCCTGCGCCAGACGCATCCATCATTGCCGACCGCGACGCCTGGGAAGTGGCCATCGAAGGCGTGAAGGCCCCGCGCACACTGACGCTGCGCGAACTCAAGACCCTGGGCGTGGAGACCACCGCCATGGTGCTGCAATGCTCTGGCAATGGCCGTGGCTACTTCCCCAGCAAGCCCAGCGGCACGCCGTGGCAAGTGGGGGCAGCCGGCTGCGTGATCTGGAGTGGCGTGCCGGTGCGGGTAGTGGCCGAGGCGCTGGGCGGCATGGTGCCGGGCGCAGGCTTCATGACCGGCACCGGCGGCGAGAAGCTGCCCGAAGGGCTGGACCCGCTGAGCATCATCGTTGAGCGCTCGGTACCGGCCGCGGCGATGGCCGATGCGCTGCTGGCGTGGGAAATGAACGGTGTGCCTATCTCGCTGGCCCACGGCGGCCCGCTGCGCCTGATCGTGCCCGGCTACACCGGCGTGAACAACATCAAGTACATCAAGCGCTTGGCCTTCACGGCCAAGGAGACGGACGCGAAGATCATGTCGCACGGCTACCGCATCTCGCCGCCGGGCGGCAAGGGCGACCCCAGCCAACCTTCGGTGCAGGAGATGACGGTCAAGTCGTGGATCAACTCGCCTGGGCCCGACGCAGCCGGCGTGAAAGCCGGTCTGGTGCAGGTGCAGGGCGTTGCCTTTGGAGGGCTGAACGGTGTCAAGCGCGTCGAGGTGTCGCTGGACGGCGGCAAGACCTGGAGCGACGCGCGCTTCGTCGGCCCCGACCTCGGTCGCTATGCCTGGCGCCAGTTCGTGCTGGCTGCCAGGCTGCCCGCCGGCAGCCACACGCTGGCCAGCCGCGCCACCGACTCCGCAGGCAACGTGCAACCCGAGCAGCGGCAGGAAAACGCCGGCGGCTACAACAACACGAGCTGGTCCGACCACGCCGTGAAAGTGACGGTGGCCTGATCATGCGCAGCACCATTCAGCAGCACCCTGTGTTGCATGCCTTGAGAGTTGCGTCGATGCTTGGTGCCTGCCTGGCGCTGCCCGTTCTGCCCGCGCTGGCGGCCGACGACAGCGCGCAGTTCGCCCTGGGGAAGAAGCTGTTCCTGGAAGGCGTCGTGCCTTCGTGCGCGGTTTGCCACACCTTGCAGGCCGCGGGCGCCGAGGGCGCCGTCGGCCCGGTGCTGGACGAGTTGAAGCCCGACGCTGCGCGCGTGGCGAAGGCGCTGCGCAACGGGCTGGGCCAGATGCCTTCGTACAAGGAAAAGCTCACCGATGCAGAGATCGCGGCGCTGGCGCTGTATGTGTCCAAGGCCAGCGGGGGTGCCAAGTGAGACTCTGTGCGGGTGGAATCTGCGGGTTAGCCCGCACCGATGAACGCTCACCCGCGCGGGCCGCAAGAAACTGATCGACACCGAATCGCAGGGCATCTTCAGCGGTTGCCGCCGTCGAGGGCCTACCCGTCCTGGCAACCACGGGGTCACACCCCGCCAGGATTGAAGATGGCGTTGGTCGAGCCCTGCGTCTGCCCGGAATCAACAGGTGTCAAGCGAATGGGGCCCGCCTTCGCGGTCTAGGTCCGCTTCCCTGCAGTCTCGACGGTCGGCAACGGGTCGGGAGCTGCCGGTTACGCATAGAGAGAGGACGACTCTGCCCAGTCTTGACCGTTCAGTGGACAGCTCGGGGCGAACGACTGCTCGTGGCGATTGGTGAAGTCTAGCCGGCCGCGCACCTGCCCGCCTAACCAACATGGCGACTGGGCGCCGCAGCGTCGACGCCTACTGGCAGCACATTGTGCGTGTCCATGAGTGCCGAACTGGGTCCCATCTCCCGCCGTTCCCGCTGTCCAAGAGAAACCGAAATGAGTGTCCAGCAGCGACCGAAATACGCAGTCTGCGCTCCAGAGTCAGACCACGGTGATTACACCACCGTCGCCAAGGCGCTGCCAGGGCAGGCCCAGCACCAGCGCATCGAACTGTGCGCGGGTGAGCGCGGCGGTGCTTGCCGCATCACGCGGCCAGACGAACTTGCCGCTGTTCAGGCGCCGCGCTGCCAGCCACACCCCGATGCCGTCGTGCACCAGCACTTTCATGCGGTTGGCTCTTCTGTTGGCGAACAGATAGGCGTGGTGCGGGCGTGCAGCGCCAAAGACCGACACCACACGGGCCAGCGCCGTCTGGGTGCCCGCTCGCATGTCCAGCGGCTCGGTGGCCAGCCACAGGGCATCCACCCGGATCACTTGAGCAGCTCTCGCATCCATACTGCGCACTGATCGGCCGCCGCCAGGGGCCAGGTCACTGACACGCTGGTGGCACCACGGCGCAACTCGATGCGGATGTCCGGTGCAGATGCACACGCCGCTGGTGGCAGCGGCACTGGAACAAATGCGGGAGCCTGCAGGGCAGGCAGCGCCCTACATCCCTCTCGACGCCACTTGTGCACGACATTGGCGTTGATGCCGTGGGACAAGGCAATGCTGGCCACCGATGCACCCGGCTCGTCGCACTGAATGAGGATCTGCTGCTTGAGCTCGGCGTCGTATCGCCGGCGGGTCTTCTTCTTGGCTTCATTCATGGTGTCCACCTAACTTGTTTGGTGGACACCATCGTTGCCGCTTAGACCGTTCCCTTCAAGGGTGGGATGACCGCACGCTTACCCATTTTTCTCCAAACTCCCCGAGCATCAGTTCGGCCTCCTCCAGCGTGGCGGCGGCGTAAATGCGGCGCAGGTCAGCGGCCATCGGATACATCCCGCCAGCAGAGGCTGAGGCACACTACTACCGGCAACTCGCCAGTCAGACCTCCATGGTGGTGGCCTGACTTAAACCAATCGGCCTCCATGATTCCCGGGGCGGTTCACCCCGCTTCAAGCGTTTGGGCCTACGAGGGAAAATGAAATATGTAGATATTGAAAGAGGTCTTCCGTCTGGAAAAACCTAAAGCCAGAACCCACGCTTGTTCACATTGGCAAACAGCGCTGAGAGTGCACCGAGAGCCTCCGCGTCCAAGAGCATTTCAGTTGCACCAATGAGGGAGATCGGCAACTGGGTGCCGTCGATTTCCTTCGACCGCTTGAGAACCTGGTCTAGCAAACTGCTTCGAGGCAGGAGTATGTAGTGCACCTCGCAATCCATGCCATCGGCAAGCTTGGTCAGCGTGTTCAAAGAAATGCTTCCGTTTGCTTCTGCCTGTTCCAGCTTGCGCACACCTTGGGCCGTCATGCCGGTGCGTGCCCCAAGAGCTTTCGAACTCATGCCCAGGGCAAGGCGGACGGTCTTCACCCAGCCGCACCTCGGTGTGACATCGCGATGCAGCTTTGCGAACTCGCAGAACTGTCGATCAAGTTCTGCCAAGCGGGTTAAATCCAGACGGCTCTTCAATTTTCGCGGGTTCGTGGAGAGCAACTGAACAGTTGCCCGTATTGTGTATCGGGGCAACCGGAAGCCTTCATTTCGCAAGTAGCAGAGCTACGAGCAAAAAAACACCTTATAGCTCGGTTATCTTCGCGCTTCGCGGTTCCGGATGGGACCAAATAGTCTCATATTTTCTCGACAACGAACATGCTGCGTGTAGAAAAAACGACCCTCGGATCTTTTGGAGAGCCTGAGCTAGCGGCTCTCGTCAACTCGCGGGGGTGGAAGTCAGTCTTGCCTGACGCCTTGGATGATCGGCAGCTTTTGCTGATCTCCGATCAACTGCGAGATTTGCTCGCTGGTAAGGGTTGGGATGCCGATCGGGGACCAGGCAGTGCAGCACTGCCCATCATTTTGCTGCTGCTCTCTAAGGCTGGCGCCAAGCTGTCAGGTGAGGGTTTTTACGTCGAGATGGGCACATTGCATGAGGCTATGACCCTTCTCAGCGTCACAGTGGATCGAGAGATCGTGGGCCGGATGCTTCAGCGTGAAGACGGCGCCCTTGGTTCGGGCCTGATGGAGGGGCTGCGTCTACTTGCTCAGAGCTACTCCGAACGTATCAGGTCTCCGCGCCCCGCATGACATGAGGACAAAGCTTGTAGGTCGGTTGTCATGGTCTTAATGATTTCGTCGAACGATGCCGACTCTAAGCCCTGGCAATACGCAGTCGCAATCAGTGTCAAAGGATGGATCTGCAAGCTTTCAGCCAAACTCTCTATGGTCCGTATGCTAGGTACTTGATGGCCTTGTTCAACGCGGCTGATATGCCGTCGGCTCGTCGCAAAGAGCATGTCTTCCTGGGTCACACCCCGCGCTGCGCGCAATACCTGTAGCGCGCGACCAAAGTCAGCTTTGGGTCGGAGTTTTATTCGGGGAGACATGCTCCTATTTCCGCCCAATGAGACCATGAAGACCACGACCAACTAGTCTCATTTCCGTGTTGTGTCGTAAGAAATTTCCTCCTTGTCGGGAACCCGCCATCCGTACCACGGCAATAGAGAAGAATCCGCGCCCCGCTCGCGGTTTCAGGTCTTCGCTAGCTTATCCCCGTGCGGGCTTCGCCCAGCGGTTAGCCACAGAACGCCTTGAGGGCTCACTACGGTCGGCTCACCATCGCTCGCAGTTGGCCGTTGCCCGGAAAGTCCTCCAGAGCAGCGTCCAGAAGCGCACGCATCGTGATGCCACCACCGCCGTTGTGAATCATCCGAAGCGCTGCATGCCAAGCAGCTTGCCCGCTACCTGCCGGCGAAAGCGCGGACGGATCTCCGCCAGCACGAGACCAGATTTCGTTGTGCCCCGGCCCGCTGGGATAAAGCTGAGCCATAACCGGCGCGACATTGCGCCAGTCGATCGTGAACGACTTCGAAGTCAACGGTTCCACGGCCGGTGCAGCTAGCGCCGGTGCTGCCGCCTGTACTGCGGCCGCATCCTCTCCCTTGAACCAGCCGCCCTTTCGCAGGGCGAGAGGAAAGTTGTTCTCCATGCGAGCCCGGAGAACAGGGTGTTGAACCCTTTTGTCGACGGGATTTGCCGGGACTTGATCGGAAAGGTATGTGAAGAGATCGAGCACACGCACGGTCCCGTCTTCAGCTCCGAGCGCCTCGCCACGCAAGCCTTCTAGTAAAAAATGCGTGAACAGGCTGTGCCCACGCCAGGACGAGGTCATCGACACCTCAGTCTCCCTGCATGACGCGATCACCACACGCCCATTGCCCGAGGAAAGCTTTTCGAGCGCCGGGTCCCGGAACCCCGGCAGCATCCCCTTGGATTTTCCTTCAGCCTTCACGTGCGCTGCAGCTTCGGCATGGCAAGCGTCCATCAACAGAACAACCCGCGCAGCGGGAATCGCATTCAGAAGTTCTGTCAGGTCCTCTGCGAGCAGGCCGGTTCCATCGGGATCGCCCGGCACGTAGTCCGCCGGGTAGAGGTAACCGGCGTATACCGGCGCGTCGATCTTGCGGCCACCGTGTCCGGAAAAATAGATGACGACGGTGTCGTCTGGATTCGCCGTTGCCGCTAGCTCGCGCAGCGCGTCAACGATATTGCTCTTGGTAGCCTGCTCGTCCAGCAACAGCTGAACCTGCGAGGATGGGTATCCGCATAGCGTGGGGTCGCACAGCAGCTGTGCCACTGCTTCCGCGTCCTTGCGAACCAGGCTCGGCAACTGCAACGAAGGGCAATACCCCTCGCCAATGCCGATAACCAGGGCCCGTCCACAGTCAAAGTTCTTTTTTTGATGTGTCATCGCCAAAAGCTCTGCCGCTGGAGCTGTCGCAAAGCGTCGTTGTAGCGGTACTGGTTGGACATCTCGTAAAGAACGGCTTCCACCCCCGGCGCCAGGCCATTGCGCAAGCCCCTGATGCACCGATGCCAACTGGCGCGGCCCGAGCCTTCGTTGGACAGATCGCCCGGATCACCGCCGCTGCGACTCCACAACTCGTCCTGCCACGGCCCGCTCGGGTAAAGCGCCACTGCCTCCGCCTCGAACGCGTCCCAGGCCTCATCCTTGGTGAGCGGGGGCGGCAGGCCCATCTTGTAGCTGACCCACAGCATGTCGACGAAGCCCAGCAGGCGGTAGCACTCGCGGTACAGCGGATTCAAGTCCGTTCGGACATTGAGCAAATCCTTCGCATCGCGTGCTGCGTCGCGCCACTGATTCCTGTTGATGAGTTGGCCCAAGGCCTTGGCGGCCGCCTCGTTGAGACGTAAGGCGCTGTGACTGAGATCCACCAGGAACTCATAGACCTCGCGGTCGCTCTCGAAGCAGAAGTCGTCCAGATACAGCAGGAACGCTGCGGGCGACCGCTGCAAGACGTCGATCAGATAGCCCCGGCGCTTGACGATCGCAACGATCACCGCCGCAAGGCGAGGCTCCACGGAGGCCAGGCGCTGGCCTTCGCGCTCAAAGCGGTCTAGCCAACCGCGTGCGGTCGCGTCGAGGATGTTGGCGGCGTGAGCTTTCGGAATGAGATTCCAGGCACGTTCACGCTCACTGACCTCCACGAGGTTGGCGAGCGGCGTAGTCGCGACAACGGCCCAAAGCGATTCGACCGCCGTTTGCGCGGCGATGGTCTCGCCGAGGCCGGCCTTGCAATTCGGCAAAGCATCCAATACTGCAGGTGATAGATCGAACGCCTGCTTAAACAGCAAAAACCACTCAAAGCGCTTCCAGTCGAATCGCTTCAACACTGATGGTGTCCGCACACAGGCATGCGCAGCCATCTTGGTCACATGCGGATCCTGGACGCTGATCGCGACATCGACCAGCTCTATATCGTTAGCCTTGCTGAGCGCACCGGCCAACAGCGCCTGCGTTGATGCCTTGCTGCCGGTTGACACAGCCAACGCAGCCTCCGCGGCACCAAGGGGTGCGCGTGAGCGCGCCAACAACACGCCGCCCAGCTGCCACCAGCCCTTAGCAAATAGCTCCAGCACAAGCGAATCAGCAACATCGGTCGCAACCGAATCGTCGACGACCTCCAGCAAGTGCTTTTCGTGGGCTGGATTGAGCAGCGACAGTAGTCGTGAAGCTTGGGCAGCCTCCAGCTTCAACAGCTGCCAGACGGCCTCGAATCCGCGTTTGTGAATCGTCTTGGCCTCGCTCGCTGCACGAAAGCCGGCTTCTACCGCCGCCAACCACATTGGCGTGGGCTTGCCAGAATTCCATGCAGCGAGAACTTCCTGAAGGCCATCCGCATTTACGCTACTGGCTCTGTCTTTGACCCACAACTTGACGCCGCTGGACAGCATCGGCGCCTCTGGCAGTCCAGCAAAATCCAGGTTGCGCATCGCCTTCACGTTGTCCACGGTCCAATGCGCCGCCGAGGCTAGAACCCGCTTGGTGGCTACCAGCTTCACTGCTTCAGCAGCCGCCGACTTGTCACTCGCATCGATCAGCATGCGCAGCAGCAGGATGTCATCGTCCGGCGTGCCCTGCTGACGCCAAAGATCGAATGCCTGTAGGGCAACAGCAACGGCAACCGGCGAGTCCAGACGCAGCCCCGCATGCTTTGCAAAATCACGGACCGACGTCTCGGCGGGCGAATCGAGAATCGTCGCGGCATGAGCTCCCGCCTCGATCGGCGTCAGTAGGTCGATCACCTGCGCTGGAAGCCAGCGGGAGATCAGCGCTTCAGGCGTACAGACAACAGCCAGTTCATGGACGTCGTCGGGGCCAAAGCTGAGGCCGAAAGTCAGCTTGTTCCTGTACTCTGGTGGTGCCCTGTGCCAAAGCTCGAACATGGCTTCCTCAAGTCCCTGGCCCTGGCGGATCACGATGGGCCTCGGACCGTGCTCGCCGAGCGCCGTAGCAATCGCAACAGCGCCTTGCGACGCCTCGGCTGCCTTCTCCAAATCCAACGAGGCGCCCAGCTCGATAGGCTCGAGGCGTTCTCCTTCAGACCAAGGCGATTCGAGGACAGCGGCGAAAGGGCGCAAGTCGCCAAGTAACTCGACGTCGGCAAGGGGGATGAATGCAGCCCGCGACAGCACCATGCCGCCGCGATTGGCGGCCACGTCACGCCGCGTGTGGACCAACATCAGCCAGCCGCTCTCCCTGATCAGCCGGAAAAACGGCGCCCATTCAACCCCGGCCGGGCAGGTCTGCGGCAGGTCGGTGCGCCACGCGACGCTCCTGAACAGACCTGCAAGCCCTTCATCGCTCGCCATGAGCAGCGCGTGTCCGGCCGCTGCTCCATATACCGCCTGGTGCAGCCGCATCAGGTCCCCGACATGTCGGCCAAGCGCACTAGGGGAATCGTCAGGTCGGATTTCGAGCACCCATCGGCCTCCACGACGAATCCCGAGTTCTCGGGGCCCCGGTCAATAAAAGCATCGTTAACCTGCTCCTTGTCCAGCTCGACACCCAGTGCGGACAGGCCAAGCACGGAAGCGCGAGCGCCCCAGTTGCTTCGAACGAATGACGCCAGCAGCGGCAACTGCTCGTTCAGCAGATCGCCAGGCTTGGTGATCTCTGGAAGGTGCAACTCGTCCCAGCAAGAGAGCAGGACCACCAGCGGCGGCACCGGGCCTCGTGCATGAAGGCCGCGCGCGTGCAGGAGCATCTGGAGAAGTTCCACCAGGCGCGCCTGAATCGAACGTTTCGGCTTCTTCTCCTCGCCTTCGGGCACACGCACAACATGCGCCAGTGGCTTGCTGAAGATGTCGTCATCGCCTTTTGCTAGGCTGGGACGCACGATCAGGATCCAGCCGTCGGCGGCCTGCGTGCGGTCCAGCCACTCCTGCTTCATTGCCCGGCCGTCGATCAACTGCCTGACCTGCTCACCCGCATAGTCCGGCCAAGTCAAATCCATCGCCCTGCCACCTGCGTCGACAACCGGCAGGATCACGTCCCGGTAGACACCCGATGGAGTGTGTTCAGCCAGCAGGCCTGCGCCGAGACGCCTGCGAACCTCGTCAAAAGCGGAGACATCCGCCGCGGCCACCCTCAGCTTGATCTCGCACTTCTCGGCCTCGATGCGCTCCAACAACTGCGCGCCGAAGTGGCTCTTGCCGTTGTCTGACTCGCCGAACAGCGCGATGCGAACTTTGCTCTGCGCCCCGCTCATGCAAACGCTCCAAACGTCTGGAACAGGGCTCGGCTGGCGTCTCCATGCGCCTCGGGGGGGACAGCGGTCGGCTTGGCAGCCAGGATCCATTGCAGCAGTTCTACGATCCCTTGGCCGCGGTTGCGCGCCTCTTCACCCTGAGGCGGGAGCATACTGACGCGAAATTCCTGGAAGTGGCCCAGGCTGCGCTGCGCGGCTTCCTTAATTCGCACTTCCATCTCAGTGGGTACGACCACGTCGCACTTCGTCCATACGAGCGCAATCGGTCGGCCCGCTGCCTCAGCACCGACACGGCGAAGCAGATTGCTTAAGGCAACGCGAGCCTGCCCGCGATCGGGGCCAGCCAGGGCTTGCGAGTCAGCGATCACGAGAAAGACATCCGTACGCTCGGCGAGCCAACGGGCCCCCTCGCCCTGCAGGCTGTCCTGGTTGGATGCCCAGTAGCTGAACCACTCGCCGGGCGCATCAGCGGCCACCAGTTCGCATCGCGATTGCGGCGTGTCCAGAGCCAGGTGCAGCATCCCTGGATGGCGCCCGCTGCCGCTGGAGGTGTGGGGCGGGAACGTCGGACCGCTTGTCGAGGTCCAGCGCAGGCTCCCAGCGATGTTCTCCCAGCCTTCCAGCGTGACCGAGCCTGCGAACTCGACGGCTGCGGGTCGAATGCCCCGCGCGATCAAAAGATAGAAGGCTGCCAGCAAAGACGTCTTGCCTGCATCCGACGCGCCAGCGAGCGTCAGCAGCTTCAACTTGGAAGCACCAGCCAGATAGGGTAGATCGGCCGGCCCCATGGCGTTGCCAGTCCAAGGAAAGCGTAGCTGACGTTCAGAGCCTGCATCGTGTTCGGCCGGCTCTTCCGCTTCAGCGTGTGCAGCCCCGTTCGCGAAATGAGGGCAGTCCTCGGGAGCCTCTCCGCGCACACACGTCATGCTGGGTGCGTAACAACCGTAGTGCGAGCAGCTGCTACTCATTTGCCGCGTCCTCTGCCTCCGTGGCCTTCTGGATCTTCTGCACCGCCCGCACAGCCATCAGCTCACGCAGCAGCCAGACAGCCCAGCCTTGATAGGTCAGTGTCGACGCACAGATTGGGGCGACACCGCCCCGTTGAAGGATGTCAGTCATCGCCAAACCCGCGGGGCTCTGGAACGCCAGACAGTCATCCAGCGTCGTTCGAGCCTGCGCGTCGGCGCCCTGGAGCACACAAATGTCGTGCTCGTCGTTGCCCAACCCGAGGGCCAAGACCGCTTCCGACAGAAACGAGTCAACGGCGCACTCGTAGGCATCCGGCAGGTGGCTGGAAAGATCGGCGACCGAGTGGATCACTGCCTCGGCTGCGCCGAGCAGGCGATAGGACTTGTTGGCAGACTCGGAATACAGCGATTGGCGCCACCACAGCAGCTTCGTCGAGCGCTGGATTGCTGGATCGATCGTGCTGAGAGCCGCGATGCTGTTAGCCGCGCCTTGCAGATTTTTCTCGTCGAACTTGGCCGCTTCAGCGATGGCGATGTCGATGTGGTCAGCGATGATGGGCATTAGCCGATCAGAAAAATCGTGGCTCCACGGATTGCCAGCGTTGGACCAGTGCGGATTCGGATTCTCGCCAGCAGTCCCGGCGCGGTTGTGCGGCCCCACCGCCGCTTCGATGCGCGCCAGCAGCTTGGCTCGGTCAACCTTCGTGGCCTTGGCTGCGCTGGGAAGCTTTGTTTTCACCCCTTGCGCAGGCACGGCCAACGCCCCACGCGCTTCCGCGAATGCGGCCTCGGCGGCTTCTACTAGCAGCTTGATGGATGCGGCGTATTTACCCAGTTCTACGGCTGCCTTGAAATTGCGCATCAACAGCGCAATGGCTGTACCCAAGGACGGTTCGCTTTCAATGGCCGACACCAGCGCCTGAAGCGCGACACCTCGGTACAGCGTGTTGGCCTTGCCGTCGCGAAACACGCTCTGGTACGTGGTCCAGTGGCTACCAATGGCGCGGGCCGTGTCATCAAACGCGTCAGCCGGATTCTTGTCGTCATCGCGCAGGATGGCGATCAGCGCGGGGATCGCCATGCTGATAGGCTTGGCGCTGAACTCTTCTGCCAGTGCTGCAGAGGCCGCCTGCAGCTTGTTCAGCCGCGTATCTTCACCTTCCAGATCGATCAGGCTCACCTGCATGAACGCCTGAAGAACTGCTGCTGACATCGTCTCTCCTCCCAATTTTTGGATACAGCCATCGCCCCGAAGCAGTACCGCCAACATCGTGCGCCGCTGCACATGAAGGTTAGCATCAACCGTTGCAAGTTTGTAACATAAGCGCAAGCTGAGTAAATTCGCAGCGTTCCCCCTGAGCATCAAGCCGTTGGCGCTGCATGAGGACAGCAGTGTGACCCTGATATGGGTGGTCCCGTAAGACCATCAATTCGCCGACCCACGCAGCGGATTCGCGCGGCGCCACTAGCTGTACAACCAGACCTTCCAGCGGGCAAAGCGCGCTGCGCGGGGGCGCCCGCATCGCACAAAGCCCGCTACGCTGAACACGCTGCACTATTGATCAGGCCCCATAAAGATTGAACCTCTGAGCGTTTGTTTTCTCCAACTGCCATGGACAAAGAAGACGCGCGATACCAGACACTGGCGCAGTTGCACGAGCGGCGCAAGCAAGTCATCCGGTTGCACAAACGGGGCATCAAAGTCATGCAGTTGGTGCAGATGACGGGCTTGAGCTACCCGACGGTGCGCCATACGTTGGACCTGTTCGAGCAAGGTGGCTGGCCAGCTATCAAACCCGCGGGCCGTGGCCGAGCACAAGGCGATGCCCGCTTGCTCACGCCAGAGCAGGAAGCCCACATCAAAAAGACCATCTGCGACAAACGCCCCGATCAGTTGAAGATGGATTTCTTCCTGTGGAGCCGCGCCGCTGTGATGCAACTCATCGAGCAGGAATGCGGCCTCAAGCTGGGCGTGCGCACCGTGGGCAAGTACCTGGCACGTTGGGGCTTTACCCCGCAAAAGCCCATCAAGAAGGCCTACGAGCAGCGCCCTGAAGCGGTCAAGGCCTGGCTGGATGAGCACTACCCGGCCATCGAGGCAAAGGCCAAGGCAGAAGGGGGCGAAATCCACTGGGGTGATGAGACCGCACTGGTCAACACCGATGTGCGTGGCAGGAGCTACGCACCGGCGGGTCAAACGCCTGTGGCTTACACCGTGGGCAGCACCCGCCAGAAGTTGTCCATGATTGCCGCCGTGACCAACCGGGGCAAGGCGCGCTGGATGATCATTGACGAAGCCTTCAACAGCGAAAAGCTCATCGAGTTCCTGCAGGCGCTGATCAAGGACGCGGGCAAGAAGGTGTTTCTGATTCTGGACAACCTGCGTGTTCATCACAGCAAGCCCGTCAAGACTTGGCTGGCCGAGCGAACAAACCAGATTGAGGTGTTTTATCTGCCAAGCTACAGCCCGGAGCTCAACCCGGAAGAACGGCTCAACGCCGACCTCAAGCAGGCCATGGGCAAGCGCGTAGCCCAAGATCGGTTTGGCGAGCTTGCGGACAGTCTCCCAGGAGAGCGTGTCGCCGTGCCAAGTCCGGATCGCATTGACGATCGCCTCGACGTGTTCAGAGCGGATATGTGCTTTGCGAGACATGGGTTAGCTCGGTTCCGAGGGTGCTGAGAGTGCCTGCGCGGGTGCGGTGTTGGCAGATTGGTGTAAGCGATTTACACCGGCGATCCCACTTTCGACGGCCTGCAGCAGTCGGCTCATCGCCTCCGTCGAGCCGCCTTTCTGCTCGAGGGCCTTTCAGGTCTTGAACCGCTTGATGCTGGCGAGCACGACGCCCCAGACCTCGATGGTCTGGCCCTCCTGGGGGATGATGTCTTCGTAGGCTGGGTTGGCAGCCTGCAGCTTGAGCTTGCCACCGTGCAGCCAAAGCTTCTTGCAGGTGAAGGCCCCATCGACCACGGCCACCACGATATGGCCATGGCGCGGCTTGATGGCCCGGTCTACCAGGATCACGTCGCCGTCGAAGATGCCTTCGTCGCGCATCGAGTCCCCACGCACGCGCAAGGTGTAAGTGGCCTGGGGATGCAGGATGATCTGCTTGAGCACATCAATCCGCTCTGCCTGAAAATCTTCTGCGGGTGACGGAAACCCCGCACGCACGCTCGTGTCAATCTCCAGAGCCGTCAGTCCGGGAACATAGGGCACAGGAGCGGAGCAGGAAGAATGGAGAACCGGTTGCATGGGGGGTGAGCCAGGACAGGCGAATAAGCCGCAGAGACAAATACTGTTGTTATATCCAGTATATTCCCTGCTGCGGTTCCCCGGTCATACCCGACTGCGGCGGTCTGCCCATCTTTTAAGCGCCGTGCTGCAGGCCAGTACTGGCGCAGGATGGGCGGGTTATCCCAGGAACTATCCACAGCATTGACCCCATGGATTGGGGACAACAACGCACCACACAACGACAGGAATGGGCATGTGTAGCCACTACCAAGGCATCAAGCGACCCGAAGCGTACCGGGAGGTCTTCAAGGCAGAGCCCCCTGCCTTGGAAGGCAAAGAGGACATGTGGCCCTGCTACCAGGGCAGCTTCATTCGCAAGCACCCGCATGCCGATGTGGGTGATGAAGCCGTCCCGCCTAATGAAGCGTTGATTGGGCAATTCGGACTGGTGCCGCATTGGGCAGACGACCTCAAGTTGGGCCGCCACACGTACAACGCCCGCTCCGAGACGGTAGCCACCAAGCCCAGCTTCCGGGATGCCTGGCGCCATGCGCGCCATTGCATCATCCCGGCTATGGCCATCTATGAGCCGGACTGGCGTTCCGGCAAAGCCGTTCCCACCCGCATCAGCCGAACCGATGGCCAGCCAATGGGAATCGCCGGGCTCTGGGACCAATGGAAATCGCCTGGGGGTGAGACCGTGCACAGCTTCACCATGCTGACCATCAATGCTGACCAGCACCCTTTGATGAACCTGTTCCACAAGCCCACGGACGAGAAACGCATGGTGGTGATCCTGGAGCCGGAGCAGTTCGACGACTGGCTCCAGGCACCAGCGACCCGCAGCATGGAATTCCTGCAGCCCTTCCCTGCCGAGGGCCTGAGGGTGGGATAGAACCCGAGCAGCTTTTCCGCCAGCATGGGGCACTCCGTCCCCATGCATTGACCCAGCAATGAACCAACCGTTTGAAATGAAACAGACCGCGCCGTGGTCGCGCATGCTGCGCCTGACCGCCATCCTTGCACTGACCGTCGCCAGTACAGCCCAAGCTTTGAAGCCCTGGACAGTGCATCAGGTCATCCGACCCGCTTTGCGCAATGCCCGCAGTTCTTTGCCGACGGCAAGCCACCCGTCATACCGGCACGCCCCAAGTTGCGCGAGCTGTGCTACGAAGCCTTTGCCGTCCTGCACAGTGGAGAGACCAAGACGCCGGTTTATGTGGCGCAGCGCCTGAACAGCAGAATCATCGAGGACGCCGACGAGAAGCGAGCGACCAAGTTCTTTGCCGATGCACGCCTTCCCAGAGGCGAGCGCGCCGAACTGGAGGACTACAAGCGCTCAGGCTACAGTCGAGGGCACATGGCTCCGGCGGGAGACATGCCGACGCCGACAGCCATGGCCCAGAGCTTCAGCCTGGCCAACATGGTGCCGCAGGACATCCAGCACAACGGTGGTGCCTGGGCCAAGATCCGCCGGTATATCCGGCGGGCCAAGGGCGATGTGTTCGTGATCACCGGGCCGGTGTTCACCCAAGAGAGTCCCCGCATCGGGGACAACGGGGTCAGGGTCCCAAGTCACCTGTTCAAGCTGGTGTACGACCAGCACGACAACCGGGCGTGGGCGCATTGGCAGGAGAACCGCGAAGGGGAGCGCGTTAGCAGACCTATCAGCTACCAGGAGCTGGTGAAGCGGACAGGGGTGGAGTTCTTGCCGGGACTTGCGGTTTCACAACTGAATTGATGGGCATTTTGCACATCTGGTGAGGAACGCCCACAATTGGACGACCAGCCTGATCCAACCAGAGCAGTTCCGAAAGAAGCAGTGTTCTGGATCGCATTGATCCCACGACCTGCCAGAACAGTGTCGATCAAAGGAGCAGCATGACCGAGCCACCAACTGACCAGCTTTCGCTCGAATTTCATTCACAGGACACCCCTTCAGGTATCACGAAATCGACGTTGCGCTCGCTCGCCAGAGAACTGAAGCTCAGCGAAAGGCAAGTTGTCCACTTGGCTCTGGCCAGGTTGGCAAACGAGAAGCTGCCCGCCTATTTGCAGGATGACGGGCCGCTCACCATGGCACAGATCCACGCCATTCAGTCCGATGCTGAAGTGCACATGCCAAAAGGACGTGTGTTGCGACGCATGACCCTATTCTCGTGAGCAGCCCTCTGGACGCAATCTACGTGCGACCAAAAACCTTCCGCATAAGCAAACACGCCCGACGTGCCGGTGAAAAAATGAACAAGCAGATGGCTCCCGGTATCCGCGCCAATCGCCAGCCCATGTGTAGCGCATGACAAGTAGCAATGCGGCTCCCGCTGATGCATCTGAAAACCTGGGCCTTGCCCCCGGTCATCAATGGCTGTAGCCTTACCCGCATGGAACGCGCGACTCCTACTTTTCACGGATTGGATGCTGATCAGCTAACTCAGCTCGCAAGGGAAGCTGTGGTCAACGCGGTCGCATCGAATGCACGCGCTGGCATCCCCCTCACCGGGTATGTCGATGGCCGCGTGCAGACGATCCAGGCTTCCGACCCCCACATTGCAAAGTTCCTGCGGGAGCAAAGCGCTGGCCTTGGTGTCCCGTCCATCCAGATCGAACGTGATCCAGACACGGAATTGCTGGTGGGCCATGTGCCAGGAGTCCCAGGTGCGCACACCCAAGGTGAAACCATCGAAGAACTCTGCGCAAACCTGACAGAGGTATTGGAGATGCTGCAGGAACACACCGCTGTCTCCGTCAAATAGCCCCTTCCCGAACATGCGCTGGATTCAGGCGCATTGGGTGTGGTGGTTCACGTCCATGGGCAAGGTGCTGCTCATGAGGTGGAGTTCTTGACGCAGGATGGTCATACCGTCTGCGTCGAGACGCATCTGGCTCCGGCACCGCTTTCCGCCATGCGTGAAGAGGTCCGACAGGACTTGCTTCAGAGCGAAGAAAGTCGCAAGAAGCCTCGGCTATGCGAGCCTGAACCTGAACCTTGACGAAGCGCGTACTTGGGCTCAGAAAATGACTGTCGAGAACGAGAACACTCCACTGAACGCGAATGAGGGACCAGATGGGACGCAAGAAGAAGGCAGCAACAGTTAAGAGCCTGCTCTTTGCGGTCGTCGTCGCCATCGGCGGCGTCATCTGGTTCGTCAGTGAAGTTCCCGCGGAAGTCTGGTACCTCGTCGCATTCGCCGCCGTAGCCTACTTCGGCCACAGCATCTATCGCAGCGTCAAAGGTGTTGCAGTTGTCGGCCTGCCGGTGCCAGTACATCCCAGCTCCTCGGCAACTCCAGTCTCTTCATGGCCTTCGGACAATGCAACCTGGGTTCCCGAGGGACATCCCATCGCCATCGACGGCTTGACCATCCCGGGCGGCATGGTTTACGTTGGGACCACCCTGAATGCACCTAACGGCGGCATCGACCCGGCTCTCATTAACCCATCGCTGCCGATTGCGAAATCAGGCGACTACAGGGTTCACCTGGCCGGCTACTGGCCCAGCTACTCCACGGCAACACCGGTCGCGCGTCATGCGTACCTGCAGTGGCTCGCCAACGGCCGCTGCGACCCGCTCGCCAGCATCGGCTACGTGTTCCTGTTCTTCTACGGCCTGGAGCGCCGGGCCATCGTCGACGCCCAGCGCCACGCGGTTGCCAAGGCGGACTGGCCTGCGATTGGTAATGAGCTGCGTCGGCTGTTGGTCATCTACGGAGACGACCGCTCCTTCAAAAGCCACGCCTATGGACTACTGAAATGGGTTGACCGGAGCATCTATGCCCAGCAATGCGGCGATAAGCTGTATGAGCAGCCTGCGCCACCCATGACGCGCGAACCCGAGTTGCCCTTCCATCTGCGCCTAGCGCTCGGGCAAGCCTCCCGGGACCAAGCGCCCCTGCCTGCGGAGTTCGTGCTGGAATGGGTGAGGCTGGCGCCGCAGATTGCGGTGAGCAAACCGATGAAGCGTGTCCCGAAGATGTTCGCAAGGTTGTTCGTGGAGAAATACATCGAGCGCTTTGGCGCCGGCATGGTGCTTCCACACAGCAATGCGATCCTGAAGCTCACCTACCGACCCATTACTGACTTTCAGGTTGGGCGAGAGCCGCCGTTCGTGGAGTCCATTTGCTGCTACTTGCAGGCTGCCAAGTTTCTGAGGCCGCCTTCCAAGTGTCCCCAGGTGTCGATCCAGCCTGGACGAATTCCAAGATGACGTAAGGACGGCAAAAACAACTGCTCAACAGCGGCAGTGGGCTTACTGCGAATCCATAGATGTGGAGGATTCGCATGATCAATTACTTTATACGACTGAAGATCAGCGATTGTCTCTTCATGTATAGCACTCATCCATCGACGGATGTTGGAATCTGACATCGAGAGTCCGACGAACGCCATTTTCGATGTGTGTGCAAGTTGGAGAAACATCGTCTCACCCCAAGCCCCCTCTCTACTTGCCATGGCTAGATATTCGCGTTCAAGAAAAACTAGCCTATCTCGAGAGTCGCGATGAGGGTGATTCAGCATCGGCTTAGGCGACAGAGCGCCATGACAATGAATGATCGGAATCTTTCCTCCGCTCGATGGCCCTGAGCGAGTAACTTGAACAAATGTATACGGTGGATGGCCGTAAGGGCCTGGGCCGAGATAGTGTTCACGTCGGGCTGCCAACACGAGATAGGTCTCCAGCAGAGTATCCGCATTGAAAGTTAGCACTGCTCGAGGTGAATGCCCGTAGTTGCAAGAATCTGAGAGTGCGCGCGCTACTTGAAAGATCGAGCAATCTGGAAATGCGCTCTCCAAGAAGTCACAAACCTCAATTACGCGATCACGCGGTGCACGCATCGGATCGTTAAGCACGACCGTGAGATAGGACTCCAAGCCTAGGCCATTAGCCTTGGTTCGCAATATCGAATAAATCTGCTCTTCTAGAACATCCTTGAATAACTCCAGTGAATTCCCCGTAGCGACAAACGCGTTCGCAGCGGCTTGAATCCAGGAGTCCATGGACCAACCGCTATCCGCGAAGACTTTTTTAATCTCTTGGTCGGAAAGAGCTGTGCCATATGCGTGACGAACAACCGCTATCGCTAAGTCCTGCCAATCAGGAACAATACCTTTCGATATGCCTGCGCCAACAACCAATGTCCATGCGTTGTCGGCAAAGTACCCTCTAAATTTTTGATCTAGACAAAGGACAGGCTTAAGTTCGAATGGATGCATAGGTCTAAGCCTACACGATACAGGGCACAGCAGTTGCCGCGTGCACTTGCGCAATCTCAACCGTTGTTTGCCGAGCTAACATCTGCAAAGGACCTTGGTGCTTGAACCGAAACGCCCCGCGCAACCCGGAATCGAAAAGCGCGGATGCGCCGCCACTATGGAAAGCATAGCTGGAAGAGCAGGCAAAGCATGCGGCATCGGCACCTTGGGCATGAACTACGGCAAAGGTTACCTAGAAAAGGGGGGCGTAAGCATCTGGATTTTCAGGATTTTGAGCGGTTTTCTTTCGCTGGAGCGAATAGCCTCTCAATTGCTGTACGTCTACGCTGTAGTGTAGCAGGGGACTGCATTGATATTCAATATCAATGAGCTCTATGAGGCTATCTAAACACGATTCAATTTCGAAATCTTCCGGCTCTCTAAAGATTCCAAAAAGTGCTTCACACCGGTGCATTGGAATAATATCAAAATGTTCTCGGTTGTCAGCAAGTCGGTGGTCAGCAAGAACGTTATGTGCGACGGCCTCTGCAGTAGCCATATTGGTTACTGCCCAAGCGTAGTAAGTCCAATAAGGAAAGGGAACTCCAGTGGTGAAAAGCTGTTGACCTCTAGCATAAGGGTCAACGCTCAAACCTACTTTGATTCTGTTATTCCAAGTAGGATCTATATTGCGAAGAACATAAACAAATCCTGGAACTTTTTGATCTTCTCTGAAGCTCATATTTAATTTTTTAAATCAGTTAGGAAATTTCTGCTTGAACTGAGACGCCTCGCGCAACCGAGAAGCCCAAAGTGCAGATGTGCCAGAGCAAGGGAACGCGCAACTGGAAGAACATGTTGATTCACCGCACAAACTGAGCCATCAGGGGTGCGGATAAAAACTTGGACTGGTTTTATGCCGCAAGTCCAAGGCTCACCCGATATTTAATATAGCGGAGAGAGCCAAGGGAGATCATGATCCGCTTCTCGTTGTATCAGCGGATGTAGTCATCAAGCACCTCAATAAAGTTCTCAATGGTCGTGCCCTTCCAGTCCCAAGGATAGAACAGTTCATTCTCCAGCCGACCAAAGCCCCCCTCCCCGCTTGATGTCATGGAGCTGGAGTGTTGAGCGACCGCTTTGCAGATCGTGGTCAAGTGTCTGCTTGGGGTCGTTATGCACAGTGCTCCGTTATGAGTAGCCCGGTGGGTGCTCGTGCGAGATCTCCCTGGTGCGAGGCGCGTGCATGCGCTACGAGGCTATCCATAGTTTCGTCATGCTCAGAGGTGCCAAAGACGATGAATCCTTGCTGAGGCTGCGCACCGCGGCTCCATCTCCAGCCGTGCGGCGAACTGTTCCAATCCGAGGAGTTTGATTGGCCCCTGTCGAGGGAAGACCCGTCACAAACAGGCGAAGTCGGTTGGGGCGGTGTGCCATCGTCGTCGCGTCGGCGGCTACCGTGTGACAAGACTGTTTGCCCTCGATCTCGCCTCGTCTGGAATCAAACGTTAAGTGCAGTGCGTCCTCGCCTTTGACGCCGACAACGCCAGCGTTCATGCGGCCTGCAGCCTGACGGCGTCAGAGTCCTGCATATAACTGGGACCTGTGCATAACAGCCTTTATGTAGAGATCTCCATAATGGCCGGGAGCTGTCGCTCAAGCCGACACAGTCTCATGTCTGCTTTCCTTTTCCTGGCGTTCGATCGGCGGCCGTGAACGACGGGTGATGGTTGATAGCAGCATAGCCGTAGTGGTGTCAATGTTGCTGGACTGGCTGGTCAGCGACACTGGATTGCGCATAAAAAGCTAACTCTTAAATTGTTATTGTGCACAGTGAGCCAACACTAAATGGAAGCGCGCTCAACTTTTATCCATCTAGTGTTTTGACACTAGATCATCGTTTATGACAAGTCTGTGCGCTGATTTTTGATACTAGTGCAGTGTTACTTTCCGTATAGCGGGCGAATATGTCCTTCTCTGGCAAAAGAAGTCTGCGCCAATTCTGGTGTTGCTTGGCAACATAGCAAAGGAGCAGCAGGCGCGCTTGACGGGGACGTGGAAGTCCATCGTCGGTCTCGTCATGCAGCGCCTCGGAGGCAAGGCAGAGCTGGATCAAATCTACCATGAGGTTTCAAGGGCGGCTCCACAAAAGCTGGCTGAGAATCAGAATTGGAAGGCGAAAATTCGCCAAGTGTTGAACAGTACCGGATTGTTCCGCTCGTCTGAGCGGGGTGTCTGGATGCTGGCAACGTAATCGCCCAATTCGTTGGGTTTATGGAAAAAGGCCGGTCGTCTTTGGGAAAAGCCACAACCAAAGCCTCATTCCATCTCTATCGGGTGGCAGTTGCTTTTTGCACTGTCACATCAAAGGAACCACCATGATGCGAAGCAAAAGGGTGGCCCAGCGAGTGCATGCCTTGCGCATGAAGATGAAGCTAGTACGATCCCCCATGAAGTCACCTTTCAAAGGGCGACAGAAGGAAAGGGCGCACATGCAATTTATCGTCAATTTCGATGCCGATTCCGCAATTCCTGGCCTTGTGCAAAAGAAGGCCGAGGAAGAGGGGATCACACCGGAAAAGCTCATCAAACGGGCCATATCGGGCTATCTTGGAACCTACGGCAACGTGGAGCCCCAGGAGCCTCAAGCAGCAGCAAACCTACGCGAATTCTTTCAGGATCGTGGTTTGATCAATAAAACTTAGAGCCCCTAGCGGGGGCAGGAGAGTAGCATGGCTAATCTTTCTGCCCCGATAGGGGCGGCAGTGCGTGTATGGTTCCCCGAATCCGAAACCATCATGCAACCAGGCCCGAAATTCAGGCCTGGTCTGATTCTTGGCTTCGATGACAGCAACGGGCGCCGCAAGGTACTTGTTGCCTACGGAACAAGCCAGCGCACAAATAGCAGGGGCTGCGGTGAGTTCACCGTACTTCTGGAGCGCAACAACTTGGAGGGAAAGAAGACCAAATTCTGCTTGAAAAAGCGACTTTGGTTGGAATTGACCTCTGAGTATTTCTGTTCAGGCAATGGCAAACAGCCTGCGCCTGAAATGCTTGCGCAGGAATACATGAAGCCATTCATGAATGCTGCGGAAGAAGCTGGTCTAATTTAGGCCATTACCCTGTGGCAGAAAATGCCACATATTCAATAACCACACTGGATACTCTGATGCGAGATTAAAACACAAGCCCCATCCGCGTTGCGCAGATGGGGCTTTCGTGCTTTCAATCACTCGCCTTCATCAAATCAAAATATTGCCAAGTCGCGTATTGACGTTAAAATGAAACGACAAGCAATAAATCAGCATTGAATATTTAGATGACATTCAACAAAGACACGAAAGAAATTAAAGAGCGATTTTGCGAGGGGTATGGATTGGATACCGGACTCTTTCACCTCGGCTATGCACTGATACAGATGCGCTGCCATGTCTGGTCAATAGCACCAACCGTTCAATCAAGAATGCGAAAGCAATGGCAGCATTTCGCTTCTATGCTCTCGAAGCGCGGCGTCATATCGTCGAGCAAACTTGATTCCGAAGTTATCACCTGGGCTATCAAGCAAAACTTCAAAAAAATCGAAACCCACGCGAGAAATGCAGAGCAGGCCAGCAAACAAAAAAAGGAGTTGGTCTTCACGATTAACAACGTGTTCTCTGGCATCCCTTTGCTGCAATGGACACCCATCGCCCTTCACCAGAATGGTGATGTATCGCTCGTATGGACACGACCCGAGAAGCCGGAAATTTCCGAATTCGACAAGCACAGCCAGTCGCAAAAGATGGCATGGCTCGGACGATGCATGGCCGTAGTAAATTCTGGTGCCGCAAGTAGCCTTAAAAATTTAGGTGGAGAGATCTACGCCCACTGTTATCGGGGGGAGCTTTCCCACGCATGGATTTCGACCTACAAAAAGGCATGGTCAGCCTTTATGAAGTGGTGCCCTTACGAGACAACCGATCAGCTCACGCACGAAGACATAACGAACTTCGCTCTATGGTTGCTGGCCAGGGCAGATGACCAGGCTGAGCCCATGCCTGTTGAGGTGTGCGTGTTTGCCCTGAACATGGTGAATGATGGACTGGCCCGTCTCAGGGGAGAGCACTGGCAACGTGTAGAGCAGCCGTTCACGACCGAAGAGGTGGCGCAAGTTCCTCACCCAGCGCAGATTGCAATCAAATCCATCGCAGCTGCTGAAGCCCATAAAACCACCGTTCCCATTTCCAAGTCAAACCTGAGTTCCGAGCACGTGCGCGACGACGCACGGATGAATTATTTTCTTGGCTCATCGATGCTGATCGTCGGGCAGCGAATCATAAAACTCCGAAGCGACAAATCCAAATCGGATGTTCACAGCTTGAGTAGTTCAAACCGATCCCGCAACTGGCACGTATTCTGTTCCTTCATGAGCGCGAAAGGCATCAGGAATTTGAGCCAGCTAAATAGCGATCTCATTTCTGATTATATTGAAGAGCAACGCAATCAATTGACTATTGGAGCCATCAAAGAATTTGCCCTCAGGGCCCGCATCGCTCATCCGCTAGCTATTATCAGCAGTATTCTTCCACTCAATTTCGAGCAGAACAAGCATTTTGCAGACAATAATTGCATCAGCCCTTGGGCAGCTCCAATCACGGCAGATGGCTCGCCTGTGCCGAAGGACATATCAAAGCCAGAGTTTTTCGAATCCAAGATAGCAAACTTCGGTTTTGGCAACGGCCTGATTGCGCCAGCATATCAAATACTTATCACCAATGATGATTTCAAAATCACACATCAGCAGAAAGAATCATGCGCCGTGACCTTTGGTGTGTATCTCAAGGATGCCGGCCTCAAACAGCTGCAGGAGGTGAGTTGCACTATTGCTGATGACTTCTTCGATCAACTCGAAGACAGAATTGATGATGGGCTGACAAGTCGCGCCTATGCACTGCAAGTCGCAGAAGCCGTCAACATTATTATGCTGACAATGCAAGATGACTGGACGCCACGCGCGATTGAAGCAAGAGCTGCTGCGAATAAAATAGATCCAATGAAAACCAGCACCGAAATTTCGATGGAGCGTGCAAATCAGAAGAAGCGCAACCCATGGCAGCGCACTTGACATGACCCAATTATCTGGGAAAATAGACACATCCAAACCAATGAATGGATTATCAAAAATGTTGCGGATCAAGAATATCGCCATGATTATTGCGGCTGTCGCGATTGCCGCCTGTACTGGCTCGGAGGGCGACAAATTTGTCGGCAAGTGGGTAAATGTTGGCAACCCTGACATTACGCTCGAAATCGAAAAAGATTCTGGCGGCAAGACCTTCACGGTGACTGATCGCATGACCTGGATGCAGAAACCAGATGTGGCCAAATATACGGCCGCGGTTGAAGACAACAGCTTGCTCCTAAAAACCGATATAGGGAAGCTGCCTATGTTCATCGATAAGAATGGCATCTTGCAAGCAGGCATGGGTCGCAGCTGCCCCAACTGCGATCAGTGGGAACGGGCCAAGTAAACAGAAAGCCAAGGGGACATTGGGGCGGGCGCCGATGTAGCCCGTGTTCACGGTGACCTTCCGGTCGCCAAAGCTCTGTAAAGGCTGCGGATCAGGCTGTCCCGCGATGCGCGGTTTCTCGGATTGTCAGGGGTGGTCTGGGCGTTTGCCGAAACCGACAGATGTTGCCAGGGAAAGCACAACGGCCAGAAACCGTTAGCGCCATAGCGGGGCGCAACAGCCTCCATACAGGCCAGGTCGGAGACTAGAAGACCGCTCCCATATGCCGGCCTGCTAAACGAGCCCAATCTCCCGCAACCGCCTCAAAAACTCCAGTCAACAAAAAAGCGGCCGAGGCCGCTTCCTGTTGATCTTGAGTGCATTAAGCGATCAGGAACTGCTGGCGGTCCTTGTCGCTAATCCACTTCGGTGGCTTGCCGCGACCAGTCCACGTTGCGCCAGTTTGGGGGTCACGGTACTTGGCCGCAACCGTGATGCCCTTGCGGACACTCGCCCGAGCAGCGCCGCCAAAAACATCACGCTCGGTCAGATCAAAATCCGCCACGTCCTTACGAATGCGTTCGATAACACCGGCACGCTCCGCATTGCGCATTTCATTGATCTTCTGATCCAGGGCTTCGCGCTCTGCGAGCAGTTGTTGGTAGTTAGTGTTCATGATTAATCCTTCATAAAAAATTGGGCTAGACCAGTTAATTAAAGCACAAGATATGAAAACCAGCAACAACCTCTATACAAGCAGAAATACTGAGAGCCAGCTACTCCATCAGACTTCACGACAGAGGTGAGTAAAAATTCCATTGAAGCCATGCCGAAATCAAGATCGTAAGTGCTTGATGCAAAAGAAAAAAGTTCAAGACCAGATAACCTATTTGAACTGTTGCAGGGCACTCGATGACACCTTCTCCTGATGCATCCTCGCAACGGGTCGGCATCAAATTAATTACCTTAGACGACGGCGTTTAATGGTCAATGCTCGCGCTACACGTGGCCTGGGTTTTTGAATCGAAGAGGATGGGGCGCGACTAGGCAAATTTTCATCGCTTTTTATGCTCGCCAATTGACGCTCAAGACCACGGTTGAGACCTCGCACTTCAGCCAGTTCCAGCTTAATGGCGGCAACAGCATCGGCCGCATGGTTTGCACGCTGCCGGTAGCCGGATAGCTCCGCATCTTTATGCTCATTCACGGCTTTGAGTTGGTCACGCAGCTCTCTCTCTGCAGTGCGCGCTGAATCAATCTGCAGCTTGACGAATTTGATCTCACCGTCGTACCGCTCCGAATCATGCTGACGCAATGTGCGCTCAGCTTCCAAGTCCCGCGAAAACCGCTGCTCGGCCTCCTGGCGTGCCCTGGCTTCACTCTCTGCCTGTTGCTGCCATTTGACCAACGACGATTGCAAGGCCTCGATCTCTGCCATTTGAACTTCAACGCGCTTCTCTGAGGTTTCACGCCTTTCCCTTTCCTGGCGCAACTGTGCTTCACTGGCCTGGGCCCGCTCCAGCATCGAACTGGCCTGCAGCTCAGCCTCTGCCATTCGTCGCTGAGCCATACCCACCTGAGCTTCGGCCTCCATGCGCTCCGCGTCGAACGCAGCGGTCGCATTGGTCACAGCCTGATCCCATAGCCTGGCCAAGGCGTCGGCAAAGCTTTCCAGCAACTCTGGCGGTAGATAAGGCGCGTCGAGCTTCACGCGCGCCTTATCACGCAAGTCTTGCCAGAACTCGTGAAGGTCGCGGTTGATATCCGTGAGGGAGCCTTGCTGCGTGTACGACAGCACAACTTTTGCGGATGGATAGATGCCATGTTCAAAAAACAGCAGAGATGCCGCTTGGCGGGATTTTTCTTTGCGATGTGCATCCGCAGGAATCCTCGCCCGAAGGGTTGCCAAGATTCCGGGGTCAACTTGTGAGGAGGATTCGTTTTTTCCAGCCATGGGCTCTCCACTGAGATCAATTTGACAAAATTTTAGCACAGTTACGCATTTAGTAATGATGCTAGGTAACGTTACTAACATAACGTTTTTGCTTATGTTTTTATGATAACTTGTCTTATCATAACTTTCAGCTACACTGAGGGTACTTTCGCGAGAAATGGCTGTCGATTGGGTTTGCCACGGCAGGCCCGCCGCCACACCAGCGCCGGTACAGAAAATACGAAACCCAATGAAAACAAGAACTTGGCTTGCACAACGCTCCAACGGGAGAACCAAATGGTGTCCAAATACTTGACACAGCAGTTGCAGCAAAAGCCGCGCGCCGGGGGCTTCCTGGCAACTAGGTTGCGTGATAAAGGCTGGAACATCCGCGATGCAGCTGAATACCTGGGCGTATCGCGACAGCGGCTCTATGACGTGTTCGGCGATCCTGGCCGTGCGCGCCTTTGGGAATGCGCGATAGCCGGGATGCCTGAGTGCACAGCTGAGATCGTCCAGGCCCTCAAGGAGGCGCGCAGCAAGCGACCCAAGCCCGTCCCGAGGGAGAAGATCACAGCAGTCGGCTTTGAGGTTGGCGATGTGGTGATGGCCACCAAGCACGCCGGCATCTGCGAAGAGGACGTGCAAGGCTGGATTGCAGGCCTTCGCGGCGGTGGATCGAGCCTGGAGATCTTGGTGAGAGTTCCCGACGACGAGGACTGGTTTCCCGAAAAGCTATTCCACGAGTTCTTTGCCACCACCGGCCTGAAAAAACCCATCTGAAACACCATGCAAGAAAACACCCCAAACCAGATCATCCTGACCGATGCGGACGGCCTCGAATCTTTCACAAAAGATGCCATGGTTGTGCTCGCCCTGACACGCCAAGAAGTCGAATCTGGACACTTCGCCAGTGCGCTTGAGCGACTTCATGTTCTCGCAGGCTCCCGCGAGTCGGCAATGCGGTATCAGGAAAGCCTGATATTCATCGTTGAGGGCTACGACGATGACCCTCGTGAGTTACAAGAAATCCCCGAGGTGCGCGAATTCTTTTCAAATGTCCGCTGTCAAGTAATTTCTTGAGTTAGACAGAGCAGCAGAACGCTATAGGAGACAACACTTTACGGGCTTCCTCGAAGCGTTTGACGGAATGGCCGCCAGTGCGTCAGGAGTCACATGGGGGCCTTTCGGCTGAGGGATCGGGGCGCAGCCGGACGCGCTTCGGCGCGGATTGGCGGCAAGAGGGCGCCTGCTGGACAGCCGAGCGCTCGGCGTCCTAACCACCTCAAGGTCCCAGCCGGCGGTACCGATCGCGGCTCTTTCGCCTCATGGATTCGCCAGGCAAGCGCGTGGAAGATCACGATTCAGGATGTCGCTGTAATCGTTCCCTGCACCCCTGCTTGGGGTGGGGCTGGAAGTGCGTTACGCGCCGCCCTGTCGGCCACCGATGCGCGCTCGCAGGGGTGCAGAACTGCATCAGGTCTGAAGCAGGCCTGCGTATAATGAACGCAATGGCTGGACTTCAATATCAAGCGGTACATATCAGAGAGCTGCTGAACGCCAGCCGTACTGACGTTCAGCGTTGGTTAAGCACACTCCCCCCATTCAGCACGGCGCCTACGCAGATCAGGACTGCGCGCGCGTTCACCATCAGCGATCTTGCCTTCCGCTGCTGCACAAGCGACTCGACATGCCGCTGCGAACTGTCGCGAGCTTTTCCGGAAAGCTGCACATGATGCTCATGGCCCCGATGGCCTCCAACATCATGCCGGCACGCTATTTCGTGAACCAGAACGACGACGGGGACTGGCATGTCGGCACAGAAGTAAGCGGCGTCCTGTCGTTAGCCATCGATCCTGTGCCGATTTGGCGTTCGGTGTACGAATTTGTCGGCCTGGAGCCAAATCCCCAAGCCCATCTTCAGTTCGGCCTGATGGCTCTGCCGTCTCCTTCTTCCGTGGAGCCGCCCAATGCGCGCCGCGCTGGATAACGCACTGCAAGGACTGTGTGTTCAGGGCGAGTCGTTTGTCGATTTCGCTCAGCCACCGTCTGCTCGGCACCTGCGCTACATGGACCTGATGTCCAACGGCCTGCGTTCGAACACAGCCGACGAGACGCTACCGGAAGGCGTGATCGAGGTATCGGGAAAAGCTGCGCTGTATGTGATTCGGCAGGAATTGCTGGCCGGTCCGACCGAGCGGAAAAAGCTCGCCCAGCTGATGCGAACCGTGGCTTGCCGCGCTGACGCCGCATACCTGGCAGTCGTGAGCCCGGCCTCCACATCCATCTACCGCATCGGCTTTTATGCTGAGGGCGCCATGCCGCCGGTGGACACAGTCGTCGAGACCTCAAACTTGATCGGGTTGCGCGACCTGTTCAACAGCACTGATGACGGAACGCAGCAGGGGTACGCGGACCGCCTGTGGCTCGACGACCTGTTGTTCAAGCTGCTGACGAATTCCGCCGAGGCGCTGCGACAAACATGTCCACAGATCGATCTGACCAATGATGAAGTGCTGTCGTTGATCGGCCGTGCACTGTTTACGCGATTCCTCGTCGATAGAGGTATCGTGGGTGGTTCAGACCTCGCAGCCATCGTCTCTCACGCCCATCGACCGGAGCAGTTGTTCGAAAGCCCACAGGCGCTAGCGCAAACCTTCGACTGGCTTGACCGGGTCTTCAACGGCAACCTACTGGAGCTTCGGACGAAGGACTACACGAGCCTGATGAAGAAGCTGGGGCCCGCGGCGCTCGAGATCTGCCGGGTGTTATCAAACGTCATGGTCGGATCCTATGACGGCCAGCTTTCACTGGACTGGGGCGGCCTTCGCTTTCAACACATCCCGGTGGATGTTCTGAGCCAGGTGTATGAGCACTTTGCTCATCGCTACATGCCTCAGGCGGCGAAGAAGACCAGCATCCATTACACCCCGCGTGCCATCGCGGAGATACTCGTCGATGGCGTCTTCAGCGCCACCGCTCCGGAAAAGCGCCATATAGCCACAGTGTTGGATCCGGCCGTGGGCGCGGGCGTTTTCTTGGTACTGGCTTTTCGACGACTGGTCGCCGAGAAATGGCTGCACACTGGCAAGCGCCCCAAGCGAGCCAAGATTCGCGAAATCCTGGTGACGCAGCTGTGTGGACTGGACATCAACCCCATCTCGATCAAGGTCGCAGCACTCAGCCTGTACCTTGCGGCTCTTGAGCTTGACCCCGAACCGCAACCTCTGAGCGATCTGCGGTTCGAACGCCTGTTTGACAAGACCCTGCGCTGCGTAGATAGCGCTCATCTTGAGCTGACGGATGATGCGGAGCTCGGTAGCCTCAGCGCGCAACTGCGCGCGTTGGGGCCATTCGACATCGTACTGGCCAACCCGCCATGGACCCGGTTGGCCGGCCGTCTGAAGAAGCAATTGGACAAGACAGCCTACCGGGACGCCGAGAAGCCTCCCAAGGGCGCCAAGAGCCTCGTGCCAAACCAATGGCCGGATCTTGCGTTCATGTGGCGGTCGACCCAATGGTGCACGCCGGGCGGTGTGATCGGTTTGTTGGTCCATGCTCGGCTCCTATTCAGCGAAGAGACAGCACAGGTTCGCGCACGATGGTTTTCGATGACGCGCGCCACCGGCATTTTGAACGGGATGCATGTGCGCCAGGAGCCAAAGATCTGGCCGTCCAACTCGCAACCATTCTGCGCCTTCGTCTCCATCAACGCGCCGTCTGACCTCACGGACTCGTTCTATTTCCTGACACCCCGCAGAGAGCCGGCGCTCGGTAGGCGCCGTGAATTTCGCCTCGATCCCAAAGCCGCCATACCGGTGTCCATGGAGCTGGCGATCCAAGATCCGCATGCTTTCAAGTCACTCTCCAGAGGGTCGGCGCTGGATCTCGAGTTGATTGGTCGCGTTCGCCGCAAGCCCCGAATTCTGCTCAAGGAGTACCTGGACCAGTTGAATCTCAATATCTGGCAAGGGTTCATATCCGGTGAGGTCAACCGTCAGGACGCGAGCGTACTTCAAGGCAAGCGTCTGCTGGAAGCGAAGGATAAACCGCAGCTCGTCGTGGATGCGCGTGCATTGCCTCGGGTCGAAGAGCGGTATCCCGAGTTGAAGCTCCAGTGGCCTCGCGATCCTGATATCTATCGCGGACCCATGCTACTTTTCAGAGAGGCACCAAAGGAGGTCGCCGCTCATCGAGGCGCTGTGTACTGCGAGGGCGACGTGGTATTCAGCCGATCGTTCTACGGGATCACGATTCCCCCGAGTCGCCAGGCTGAGGCGGACTACCTCTACGTACTGTCCTATGCAGACATGCTTGCCTACTGGGCGTTGATGACGAGCTCAAAGTTCGGCGTCGAGCGCGACATCTACAACCAGGCCGATTTCCTGAACTTCCCGGTTGTTCCGCTCAGCAGCTTGACCGCTTCGCAGCAGAGCTGGACGCAGGCGCTGGCTGCCGAGTTCAAGAAAGGCAATCCCTCCTTTTCCGAACTCAACGCGCTGGTCGCTCAAGTCTACGGTCTGTCTGGATACGATCAAGATCTGATCGCAGATGCACTGCGGTTTGAGAACCCGTACCAGTCTTCAAAAGTTCGCGCACTCGCCGCTTTCGATCCGGACGCCCCCTGCGTTCAGACGTTCGCAGCCAGTCTGGCGACCATCGTTTCCGACGTCGAAGATGTCGTCGTCACCGGCATGCCCTGCCTCGTGAACCCCGCTGGTGATCACGCATGGCAGTTCGTTCGACTGACAGCCGGGGATCGGAGTCCGCTCGATCGCGATAAAGTCCGTGCGCTTCTGCGGCACGTACCGGACTCACTGATGTCCTCGGAGATCCGGCTTCAGCTGGGTAGCGGTGACTGGCTGATTGGTCGATTGCGGCAGGGAAGGTACTGGTCGCGCAGCCAGGCTCGCCTGCTCGCCCTCGACCTGATTGACCAGGGACTGTTCGCCAGATCAGACCATTGATCGACGCTCGGCATGTCCTTCAGTCTCGGAACACCACCCAACGGATCACCGTCCTTTTCGGCTTGGACGCCGCGGCAATTAAGAATCGTTGAACGCGCCATCGTTGTCGCCTGGAGTCATCTCATGAGTGTCCCGACCTTCGTCAAATGGGCGGAGACGGCCATCGAACGGGATCTCACCTTCGAGTTGCAGAAGCAGCTGATCGATCTGCTCAACACTAATGAAGTGCGAGGCTTCACGGCCGCCGCGTTTGCTCCGCCGATACGAGGCCAAGAGATCGAGAACCACTCGGGCATCGAGAAGGAAAAGCGGCCGGATCTGACGTTCTTGCGCCTGGCAGCAAGGCCTGTGTCCAATCACAACGCCCAGTTCTACGAGTGCAAGGTGATCGGTCGCGGGCGTACAGTCGATGACTATCACAAGGATGGTGTCATGCGCTTCGTAGACGGCCGTTACGCGTGGGGCATGCCGCATGCGGGCATGATTGCCTACGTCACTCCCCCGCCAACATCAGTTGCATCGGCCGCCTTGGAGATCTATTGGACGAAGGATCGCAAAGACGCGCCGCTGCTAGGTCTTCCGTCCTGCGAACTCAAGCGTGACGAAACGGCCAGCCCGCCGATTGCGATCAGCGTGCACGCTCGCAAGTTCGCGCTGCCCAATCACGTGGAACCGGGGGACATCGTCCTGCGCCATTTATGGCTGTCTGCAGTGCCATAGGCCAGCACGTGGCATTCGATTGATCAGGGCGTCTGCCGGTGCGATCGATAGGTCGCGATCCTCGATCTCCAGTAAGTCCCGCGCTCCCCCAGTTCTTCGCTGCCTCGGACAGCTGTCCCATGTGTCCACTGTCCGTCTCGAGTCGGAAGCGCCGCCCGCGTCTCGCGATCTCCGGAAACGATGCGACCGCGATCGAGCGAGACCTCGATGCCATCGAAAGTCCAGACCCTGCGCTCGTTCTCCACAGTGAACAGCGGCCTGATGTCAGCGATCTTGTCGCCCAAAAGCGCCAGGATCGGCGTCGTCTCGTCCAGAGCGGGCCGGTCATCCTCAACGTCACGCTCCCACTCGGGCCGCGCGAACAAACCGGCCGCCGAGCCGTCGCCCGCCTTGATCGTCTGGAACCGCTTCTTGCCATTGCGGCGGATACGCAGCGAAAAGCCTGCCGCCGACAGAGCGTGGCCGGGCGCGTCGAAATAGATCGCATGCTGGCGCACGATCTTGCGCTTGCCAGCAAACAGGCCGGCACGCTCCAGCGCATCCGCTGCCTCGAGCGTCAGTTCCAGCTTCAGTTCCACTTCCTCGACTTCACTTATTTCCGTACTCCATCAACAGCCATCGGCGAGCTGTCCACTGCGTCGTCGCCCACACCAAGAACATGGACCAGACAGACCACCTCGAAGGCATTGTGGTCCGATCAGGCAAGACACAGGGCCTCCAGGGTGGACTGGAGCATCCCGCCCCGCGCTGCAGGTGCGAGATTCCCAACTGGGTGATCAGGCATCGGATGATGGCTCCCGAGGCCAGCGGAGCGCGTTGCCGGACGGCCACCGGAATCTCTTCGGGCCACATTTTTTCGGTCAGGGTCGCATAAGGCCCACTGCCCAGTTGGTTAGATCCAGCAGAGTCGGAACAGTTGCATCACGGAGTGCATCGCATGGCCCTGCACTGAAAGGGCATGGCTTGCCGCGCGCCGACCATCGCATCTGTTGCAACAACACCCACTGTTCGAACGTGCGTCGAACTATTTTCGATGGAATCGACGATTCGCCTGTGCCCCCAGCAAAGCGCTTCGGGTCGCCAACATTACCTCGGACAAGAGTTTTTACTTTCGTCCAATGAGACCTTCGATATTTTGTCTTTGATGGTTTCCGAGAGTCCTCCGAACCTGAGGTCTGCGGCACGTCCCTGTGCCGCGGTATCAGGAGTTCGGGATGCAGGGGACCAACGTGTTGTTCGGCCAGGTGCTGACGGTGTTTGCCATCGTCATCGCCGGCGTGTGGGGCGCCACCCAGTGGACCGCCGCCGCGTTGGGCCATCAACTGCGCCTGGGCTCGCCATGGTTCGACTTTCTCGGCACACCGGTCTACCACCCCTGGCGCCTGTTCGAGTGGTGGTTCTTCTTCGATGCCTACGCACCCGACATCTTCAGCACCGGCGGCACCATCGCCGCAGCCAGCGGCATGGCTGCCGTGGTGGTGGCGATTGCCATGTCGATCTGGCGCTCGCGCCAATCGCGCCTGGTCACCACCTACGGAACGGCGCGCTGGGCCGACGCACCCGAGATTCGCAAAGCGGGACTGACCGGCCCGGCCGGCGTCCTCCTCGGCCTGCACGAAGGAAACTACCTGCGGCACGAAGGCCCGGAACACGGCCTGGCCTTCGCGCCGACGCGCTCCGGCAAGGGCGTGGGCCTGGTGGTGCCCACGCTGCTGTCCTGGCCCGCCTCGGCCGTGATCCACGACATCAAGGGCGAGAACTGGCACCTCACGGCCGGCTGGCGCAGCCGCTTCAGCCACTGCCTGCTGTTCAACCCCACCGACGCACTGTCGGCTGCCTACAACCCGCTGCTCGAAGTGCGGCGCGGCGCCCACGAAGTGCGCGACGTGCAGAACATCGCCGACATCCTGGTCGATCCCGAAGGCGCACTGGAGAAACGCAACCACTGGGAGAAGACCAGCCATGCACTGCTGGTCGGCGCGATCCTGCACGTCCTGTACGCCGCCCCCGACAAGACCCTGCGAGGCGTCGCCAACTTCCTGTCCGATCCCGCGTGCCCCTTCGAGGTCACCTTGCACCGGATGATGACCACGAAGCACCTGGGCGATGCACCGCATCCGGTGGTTGCCTCCGCCGCCCGCGAAGTCCTCAACAAGAGCGAGAACGAGCGTTCCGGTGTGCTCTCGACGGCCATGAGCTTCCTCGGTCTCTACCGCGACCCCACGGTCGCCGAAGTCACCTCGCGTTGCGACTGGCGCATCACCGACCTGATCTCGGCCCAGCACCCGGTATCGCTGTACCTGGTCGTGCCGCCGTCCGACATCAGCCGAACCAAACCGCTGATCCGCCTGATCCTCAACCAGGTCGGGCGGCGCCTGACCGAATCGCTCGACGGCAGTGACGGCATCCAGCGCCGCCACAAGCTGCTCTTGATGCTCGACGAGTTCCCGGCCCTGGGCCGGCTGGACTTCTTCGAGAGTGCCCTGGCCTTCATGGCCGGCTACGGCCTGCGCGCTTTCCTGATCGCGCAGTCCCTCAACCAGATCGACAAGGCCTACGGCCCCAACCACTCGATCCTGGACAACTGCCATGTGCGCATCACGTTCGCGACGAATGACGAACGTACCGCCAAACGCATCTCGGAGACCCTGGGGACTGCGACCGAGTTGCGTGCCCAGCGCAACTACGCCGGCCACCGGCTCGCGCCATGGCTCGGGCACCTCATGGTGTCGCGCCAAGAGACGGCGCGGCCGCTGCTGACGCCCGGCGAAGTCATGCAATTGCCGCCCGACGAAGCGGTGGTCATGGTCTCCGGCAATGCGCCCATCCGCGCCAGGAAGATCCGCTACTACACCGATGCGAACTTCAAGGCGCGTGTGCTGCCACCGCCGGTCTTGAGCGCAGGGCGCTACGCGGATGCGCCGCCGCAGCGGCCGGACGACTGGAGCGCCTTGCCAACACCGGTCGCGGTTCCCGCGTCCGCATCGGCGAGCGCCACCGCACAGGGCAGCGCAGACGATGGCGGCCCACGCCAGCAACCCGAACTGGCCGAAGTCACCTACACCCCGCAGCCCGAACGCGTCACCGACGACCTCGCGCTGCTCGATGACGACGACCTGCCGTTGTCGCTTCCGACCCAGCTCGATCCACGCCTGCAGCGTGCGGCGCGGCTGGCCGCCCTCGACTCCCACGATGGAATTGATCTATGAGCGCTCAGACCCTGCACAGGCCCCGCCACCGACTGAACATCTTCATCCAGCCCGAGCACGCGAAGCGGCTGGATGAGCTGGCCGCGAAGAAGGGAACATCCAAGTCCTCGATCATCGCGGTGGCGATCGCCTCCTGGCTCTCCCCCGATGCGGGCGAGCAGCGCGAAGCGGCGATCGCCAAGCGGCTGGACCGTCTGGCTCGCCAGTGCGACAAGCTCGACCGCGACCAGACCATCCTGATCGAGACGCTGGCGCTCTTCGTGCGCTACTACCTCACGGTCAGCACACCGTTGCCCGAGGTGCATCAGGAAGCAGCCAAGGCACAGGGCAAGGCCCGCTTCGAGCAGTTCGTCGAACAGCTTGGGCGCCACCTGCTGCGCGGGCGCAGCCTGGTCAGGGACGTTCATGAAGAGATCGCGCCCGGCAATGGTGCTTTCCTGCAGGCACGGGCTGCCGATGCTGAGGTACCAGCAGCAGGAGATGCCTCATGAGTGCCGTACCAAAGCAGCCCCCGTCGACCCTTGCCACATCGCTGGAACGGCGCATCCGCATGCTGCGCACCGCGATGGGGCCGGTGATCGCCTGCGCCCTGAGCGACCCGGACGTGGTGGAAATCATGCTCAATCCCGACGGCACGCTGTGGATCGACCGCCTGACATCCGGACGCGAGCCCATGGGTGTCTCGATGTCCCCGGCGGACGGTGAACGCATCATCCGGCTCATCGCCGCGCACGTGCGCGCAGAAGTCCATCCCGACAAGCCGCTGCTGACGGCCGAGCTGCCCGAGACCGGCGAGCGCTTCGAGGCGATGCTGCCGCCGGCCGTGAGCGCTCCGGCGTTCTCGCTGCGCAAGCGCGCCATCGGCGTCATTGGCCTGGAGCGCTACGTTGAAGACGCCATCCTCACCCAAGAGCAGGCCGCCTTCCTGCGCCAGGCCGTCCATGCGCGCCAGAACATCCTCATCGCCGGCGGCACCAGCACCGGCAAGACGACGCTCGCCAACGCGCTGCTGGCCGAGATCGCACTGACCGGGGACCGCGTGCTGGTGCTCGAAGACACGGTGGAACTTCAGTGCGCCGCACGCGACCACGTCGCGATGCGCACGCTGCCGGGTCTGGTTTCGATGCGCGATCTCGCGCGCACGGCCATGCGCTTCCGGCCCGACCGCCTGGTCGTCGGCGAGCTGCGTGGCGGGGAAGCCCTGGACATGGTCAAGGTCTGGGGCACCGGTCACCCCGGTGGCATCTCCACGATCCACGCCAGCTCCGCGCAAGGCGCGCTGCTGCGCATGGAGCAACTGATTCTCGAAGTGGCCCGCACCCCGCCACGCGCACTCATCGCCGAAGCCGTGAACGTCGTGGTCTTCATCGCCGGGCGCGGGCGCAAGCGCCGCGTCGAGGCCATCGCCCGCGTCGTCGGCTTCGACGCCAACGGCTATCTGCTGCGCGATGCGCTGGAGCCGGACTTCCCATCCATCGATTCCGTTCCTGAGTCCTGAACCCCCAACCGGAGAACCGCAATGAACTTGAATCTTTCCACCATCCATCACCCACAACGCCTGGCACTGCAGTTCGCAGCGCTTGCGATCCTGATGCTGATCCTCACGACCGCCGCGCAAGCCGCCGGCTCCAGCATGCCCTGGGAAGGGCCGCTGGAATCCATCCTCGAATCGATCCAGGGGCCGGTGGCGCGCATCGTGGCGGTGATCATCATCATCGCCACCGGCCTGGCACTGGCCTTCGGCGACACAAGCGGTGGCTTCCGCAAGCTGATCCAAATCGTCTTTGGCCTGACGATCGCGTTCGCGGCGTCCTCGTTCTTCCTGTCGTTCTTCTCGTTCTCGGGCGGAGCGGTGATCGCATGAGCAGCGATGCCGACTTCGCCCACGGCTTCGCCAGCGGGTTCGAGATTCCCCTGCATCGCTCGCTCACCGAGCCGATCATGATGGGCGGTGCCCCGCGCACGGTCGCCATTGCCAACGGCACGCTGGCCGCCGCCGTTGGCCTGGGGTTGCAACTCTGGCTGCCCGGCCTCGTGCTCTGGCTCGTCGGCCACTCGCTGGCCGTCTGGGGCGCGCGCCTCGATCCGCAGTTCATGCAGGTCTTCGCGCGCCACATCAAGCACCGGCCGCTGCTGGACGTGTGAGCACAACATGGAGACCATGCCATGCTGAACCTCGCCGAATACCGCAAGCGCCCGGCGCTGCTGGCCGATTGGCTCCCGTGGGCTGGCCTGATCGCGCCCGGTGTCGTCCTCAACAAGGACGCCTCGTTCCAGCGCACGGCCCGGTTCCGTGGGCCGGACCTGCACAGCGCGACGCAGGGCGAGTTGATCGCGACCTCCGCGCGCCTGAACAACGCACTGCGGCGCCTGGGTTCGGGCTGGGCGCTGTTCATCGAAGCCGAACGGCGCGAAGCCGCCGACTACCCCGAGTCCCGGTTTCCGGAACCGCTGTCCTGGCTGGTCGACGAGGAACGCCGGGCAAAGTTTGCCGAGGCAGACAGCCATTTCGAGAGCAGCTACCACCTGACGCTGGTCTACCTGCCGGCCGAGGAATCCCGCGCCCGCGCCGCCAAGCTCCTCTACGAGAACACCCCGCACGCCGGTGTTGATTGGCGCGAGCGGCTGCGCGCCTTCATCGCCGAGACGGATCGGGTGTTCGACCTGCTCGATGGCGTGATGCCCGAGATCGCGTGGCTGGACGACAGCCAGACACTCTCGTACCTGCATGCCACGGCCTCGACGCAACGCCAGCGCATCGCCATGCCGGAACACCCGTTCCACCTCGATGCGCTGCTGGCCGACCGGCCGCTGGTCGGCGGCCTGGCGCCGATGCTGGGCGATGCCCACCTGCGCGTGCTGTCGGTGCGCGGGTTCCCGACCTCCACCTGGCCCGGCATCCTCGATGACCTGAGCCGCCTGGGCTTTGCCTACCGCTGGAGCACCCGGTTCCTGTGCATGGACAAGTCCGAGGCCGAAGGCGAACTCACGCGCCTGCGCCGCCAGTGGTTCGCCAAGCGCAAGAACGTCGTGGCGCTCTTGCGCGAGACGATCTTCCAGCAGGAAAGCCCACTGGTCGATACCGACGCCAGCAACAAGGCAAACGATGCGGACGCAGCCCTGCAGGAACTGGGCAGCGACCAGGTGGCCTTCGGCTACGTCACCGCCACGGTGACCGTGATGGATGCCGATGCCACGGCTGCCGACGAGAAACTGCGCATGGTGGAGCGTGCAATCCAGGGCCGTGGCTTCGTCACCATCCCCGAGACCTTGAATGCAGTCGATGCCTGGCTGTCGTCCATTCCCGGCAACGCCTACGCGAATGTGCGCCAGCCCATCATCTCGACGCTGAACCTGGCGCACATGATGCCGGTGTCCGCCGTCTGGGCAGGGCCGGAGAAGAACAGCCATCTGGACGGCCCACCCCTGATCGTCACCCGCACCGACGGTGCCACGCCATTCCGGCTGGTCACGCACATCGGCGACGTGGGCCACACCCTGGTGGTCGGCCCCACCGGCATGGGCAAGTCGGTGCTGCTCGCGACCATGGCGCTGCAGTTCCGCCGCTATCCCGGCTCGCGCATCCTGGCCTTCGACATGGGCCGCTCCATGCGCGCCACGATCCTGGGCCTGGGTGGCGAGCACTACGACCTGGGCATCGATGGATCGATTGCATTTCAACCGCTGGCCCGAATCGACGAGGAAGGCGATCGGGCCAGGGCGGCCGAGTGGATCGAAGGACGCCTGCTGCAGGAAGGCGTGGCCGTCGGACCGCCCGAGAAGGAAGCGGTCTGGTCGGCCCTGAACAGCCTGGCCAGCGCCCCGGTAGAGCAGCGGACGATGACCGGCCTGTCCGTCCTGCTGCAATCGAACGCGCTGCGCCAGGCGCTCGCGCCCTATGTGCTCGGCGGCGCCCACGGCAAGCTGCTCGATGCCGACCAGGACCGGCTCGGCTCTGCATCCGTGCAGGGCTTCGAGATGGAGGAGCTGATGCACAGCAAGGCGGCGGTCTTGGCCGTGCTGGGCTATCTGTTCGCGCGCTTCGATGAGCGTTTCGACGGCGCGCCCACGCTGTTGATCCTCGACGAAGCCTGGCTGTTCCTGGACGACCCGGTGTTCGCCGCGCGCATCCGCCAGTGGCTCAAGACCCTGCGCAAGAAGAACGTCTCGGTCATCTTCTCCACGCAGTCGCTGGCCGACATCAAGGATTCGAGCATCGCGCCGGCCATCATCGAGAGTTGCGCCAGCCGGATCTTCCTGGCCAACCCGCAGGCGCAGGAACCCCAGATCCGCACGATCTACGAAGGCTTTGGCCTCAACAGCCGCCAGATCGAGATCGTCGCGCAGGCCATTCCGAAGCGCGACTACTACTACCAGTCCCGGTTGGGCAATCGCGTCTTCGATCTCGATCTGGGGCCGGTGGCGCTGGCCTTCGCGGGTGCGTCCTCTCCGCAGAACCAGCGCGACATCGATGCCGTTCTCGCAGACACATCACCGGCCGATTTCCCTCCGGCCTGGCTGCGCCATCGCGGCCTGCACTGGGCCGCTGATCTGGTGCCTTCGTTCCCCGTTGCTTCCCCCAACCCCAAGGAGTCCTTGCCATGAAGAAGACCTTGCTTGCCCTTGCCGTGGCCGCGCTGATAGGCGGCATGCCCATCGCCCACGCGCAGTGGGTCGTGATCGATCCCACCAATCTCGCGCAGAACATCCTCACGGCCGCCAACACGCTGGAGCAGATCAACAACCAGATCAAGCAGTTGCAGAACCAGGCACAGTCGCTGACGAACCAGGCGAAGAATCTCACCGGCCTGGACTTCAGCGCCCTGAACGAGTTGCGTGCCGCCCTGTCGGCGACGAACCAACTGATCCAGCAGGCGCAGGGCCTGGCCTTCAACGTGCAGCAGATGGAGACGCAGTTCCAGCAGCTGTATCCCGAGTCGTTCAGTGCTTCGATCTCCGGCGGGCAGATGGCACTCGATGCGCGCAAGCGCTGGACGAACTCACTGGAAGCCCTAAAGACGGCCACCAAGGTGCAGTCGCAGGCGGTGCAGAACTTCACCAGGGACGAGCAGGCGCTGACGGATCTGGTGAACCGCAGCCAGTCGGCCGTGGGGGCCTTGCAGGCCACGCAGGCAACGAATCAGCTGCTGGCCCTGCAGGCCCGGCAGGCGATCCAGGCGCAGCAACTGCAGATCACGCAGGACCGGGCGGCAGCGCTGGAGCAGGCGCGGCAGGTGGCGGTGCATGAAAGGGCCAAGGAGGTCCGTCGCCGCTTCATGGGGGCAGGTACGCCGTACACGCCCCACGCCGTGAACTTCTACAGCAACCCTTGAGGCCACCATGAACCGAGTTCTCTTCGTCATGACCATGGCCTCAACGCTTCTGCTGGCCGCCTGCGGCAAGCCAGCCGCCATCGAATCGGTGGAATCGCTGGTCGCCAATCCCGAACGGTTGAAGGAGTTGCGCGCGCAATGCAGAGCGGATCGCGCCAAGGTCGGCGAGGCGCAGTGCAACGCGGTGGGCGAGGCCACGCGCCAGCGCTTCCTGCGGCCGACGCCTTCGCCCTATGCCAACGATCCGGTGCAGGCCCCGCTACCTCCGTCGGCGCCCCCGCCAGCGGCCAAGGACTGACCCATGAACGACGTGTCGGTCATTGACCGCTTCCTCGACGTTTTCTCGCGCTACATCGATTCGGGCTTCGGCCTGCTCGGTGGGGAAGTGGCCTTCCTCACGGCCACGCTGGTCGCGATCGACATGACGCTGGCCGGTCTCTTCTGGGCCATGAGCCACGCTTCGGGCCAGGGCGATGACGTGATGGCCAAGCTCATCAAGAAGGTCCTGTACGTGGGCGCCTTCGCCTACATCCTGGGCAACTTCAACCGGCTGGCGGCGATCATCTTCAATTCGTTTGCCGGCCTGGGCCTGACCGCATCGGGTTCGTCCCTCTCTCAGGGTCAACTGCTGCAGCCTGGACGGCTCGCGCAGGTCGGCATCGAGGCCGGTCGACCCATCATGGCGCAGATCAGCGACATGACGGGGTTTCCTGAGGTGTTCGCGCACCTGGACACCATCGCGGTGCTGTTCCTCGCGTGGCTGGTATTGATCGTGGCGTTCTTCGTGCTGGCCGTGCAGCTCTTCGTCACCTTGATCGAGTTCAAGCTCACGACGCTCGCGGGGTTTGTGCTGGTGCCGTTCGCGCTGTGGAACAAGACCTCGTTCCTGGCCGAGAAGGTGCTGGGCAATGTGGTGTCCTCCGGCATCAAGGTGCTGGTGTTGGCGGTGATCGTCGGCATCGGCTCAGGGCTGTTCGCCGAATTCACAGTGCCGCCGGGAGCGGATCCGAGCATCGACCATGCGCTGGTGATCATGCTGGCCTCGCTGGCGATGCTGGGCCTGGGGATCTTCGGGCCGGGGATTGCGACAGGGCTGGTCTCCGGCGCACCGCAGCTCGGGGCGGGGTCCGCGGCCGCCACGACTCTGGGCGTCGCTGGTGCGGGCGTCGCAGCCGGTGCTGCACTTGCGGGTGCGGGAAGCGCCATCACGGCCGGT
>LNAP01000491.1_pt1 | contig 44009 bp, 41 predicted proteins | sample 602601 | NCBI WGS metagenome assembly LNAP01 (sample SAMN02440304, study PRJNA202911) | soil metagenome | biome: Subtropical and temperate rainforests or woodlands; isolation source: soil samples (1 kg each in a 20% v/v slurry with milli Q water) were... ...
GGCGCTCGAAGCGGTGCTTGAATCTGCAGCACGGTGGACGTTCCTGCCGCTCGCCGCGGCGCTCGCCTATGCGGATCAGCATCGCCGGGAGGGCGGGCGGGAGGAGCTGGCGGTTGCGGTGCCTCCCTCTAAAACCGCGGGCGGCGTCTCCCTCGCTCCGTTCGTCGGTTTCAGCTTCGTCGTCTCGCCGGCTGTGAAATATCCGAACGAGGCTGCGGATTACATACGGTATATTACGGAGCAAGACGCGCTCGCCGAATGGACGGAACCATTGCAGAAGGGATGGTCGGTATATCGCCGCATTCCGAATGAAGCCGGAGCGGAAGAGCCTTCATTAGAATCTCAGACGTTTACCTTCCCGCTTGACGTCGATACGCTGCTCCGCTGGTACGACCGGATCGCACCGCCGTATGGGGATCCGGTTTCCTCCGGTCCGCCTCCGGCTTAACGTCCAAACATGAGCGGAAATCCGTCAAAAGCAAGCTCAACGCGCAGCTCGCCTTCACTTGAGGTGATGCCGGTTGCGCGGATGCCGACGAACAATTGGCTCGGACGGAACGACAAGTCGAATTGCTGCTCCAGTTCGAGCCGGGTCGACTCGGGCAATTCGAAACCGTTGTAATGCATGCCCGCGATTCGAAAACGGAGCAAATTCTGGGGTTCTGAAATAAGCTCGTACGCGCCTTGAATGAGGGCGCTTTGATTGTCATAGGTCCCGTTTACGATCATCCCGTCATTCTCGAAACGGAACTGAAACGACTCGAAGAGCTCGTTTTTGGCGCGGAGAAATGTGTTGAATTGATCGTCCGTAATCCGAACCGTCAGGTTCGATCCGTTCATGGAGAGCTGATCGTTCCCCTGCAGCAGGTCGGTCAAATCGTTCATGGCGTAGCTTAGCGCCCTAAACACATTTTGAAACAAAGGCAAGCCTTCCTCTTCCCAGGCGGTTGTCACTTGCTCGATTTGTTTCTCTTGCTCCACCCGCTCCCCAGCGTCCAAAACGGCAAGCTTTTGATCCAGCTCACGCTCCAAAGCCAACAGCCGGTCGCGTTCGGCGAGCGAGGCATCGATAACGCGGACGAGTTCGTCCTGCTGCCGCTCCAGCTCCGCGAGCAGCCGCTTCTCGGCATCGAACGCATCTCGGTAGCTGCGGAGCAAACGCAAGTCGTTCGCTACGATAAACCGCACCGTATCGAGTGCATAGAGAGCGTCATGAATCGAATTCATTCGGAAAATGATCATCCAGAGCCGATCGCGTTGACCGATATAGTAAGAGCGCAGAACGGTCCCGGCCGCTTCGCTCCGCAGTTTCAAAAGCTGTCCCTGCCTCTGCAGCGCCTCCTCGTCCTTCGCAATCTGTTCGGCAAGCCGCGCTTCCTGCAATCGCAGCCGCTCCACCTCTTTATCGAGTTCATAAATGGTTAAGCCTTGCTGCAGGATGGAATCGTCGGCCGCCTGCTGCCTCGTATCCAATTCGGCTCGCAGGCTGTCGGGAAACGGCTGCCCCGTGACGAGCAGAAAACAGGCGGTGAGCGTAATGACGATCCGTTTTCGCGTTTTCGCCACGGTCCGTCCCCCTCTCTATCCGTTATCCAAGGATAACGTGTTGAACGATTTATCGTAACCGGATCCGGGAAAATGTCGTTCTGTACATGTTATCGCAGTCGAAGCGAAGAGATGACAAAAACCCTCGATCCATCCGGTAACGGCGGCGAGGGTAAAGACGGCGGCTACGAATTCGGGGCGTTGGACCTGAGGAACGTAATCACGTTCTGGAACGGAAGCACCTTCTCCGGCACGGCTCGCGTCCAGTTCGGCGGCTCGTTCAAGGCGGTTTTGCGCACCGCTCCGCTCAGCGTTCGGTTCTCCCCATCCTGTTGAAGCGTCAGCTCCAGCTCATAGTCGACCGCGAAGCCTGCTTCGTCAACCGTAACGGCGACCCATCCGCCCGGGAGAACGCTCCATGCCGCTTCCGTCGCGCTCTCGCCACGGTTCAGCCAGGCGGATACGATGGTTTTCCACTGCTCCTGGTTCTCTTCCGTGACGGAAACCTCGTAACGGCCCGGCACCGGGGCTGAGGGGGAAACTTCTTCAACCCCGCTCGGCGGTGCGAACTCGGGGGAAGCCTGCATCTCATATAGGCTTGCATTCGCTTGCAGCATCAGGTGTTCCACCCACCGCTCGACAATCGTTCCGCCTTCGGACAACACATCGGCGGAAAACAAGCTGTTCTCCGGCTGCTCGGACAGCTCGATTTCCAAGTATTCATCGAATTCGTTCACCATTGGCACGCTCGCATACAATTTGTTATCTTGAATAAGCAACGGCACTGTCGGAGTGCTCGGGTCGTCGGACGAACCGAGCCAGATCTCCGCTTCCGCCCGAAGCGGATCGGTATCGACTGCGCCTTTCCATTCCAGCCCTCCGGAGAGCAGCGGCGACAGCAGCTGTGCATCCGAGGGCAAAAGTATAGGGAGCAGCGAATCGTCGACCTTCAGCTCGCCTTCGAAGGCATGCTCTGCAATTTCGGCGTTATGCCGGAATGCGGCTTCCGCGGCCGCCTTCCATTGTGCTTTTTGCTGCTCGTCGTCATCGCCGTTGCAGCCTGCAAGCAGCGATGCCGTCAGGCAGAAGAGGATTGCGACGGATCTCCACTTTATGATCGGCTTCAAGTAAATCGTACCCCTTCCCATGGTCTATGCTTATTATACAGAGGCGCCGTGAATTTGTCTGTAAGTCGAGGGAAGTGCGGGCATGGGAATTTTTGAGGAGGATCGGATGCCGCATATGAGCAGTAATCGTCTAGGAAACATGGCGCTCGTCCGCACCGTCGTCGATGCGATTAAAGCTTCGGGCGGCGCAGTTCCGTTCGCTGATTTTATGAGGTTGTGTTTGTATGAAGAAACGAACGGGTATTATCAGAGCGCCCGGGAAAAGCTTGGCCGCCAAGGGGATTTCTATACGAGCGCACACGTCGGCTCCGCAATGGGGCAGTGCATCGCTCAAGCGCTCGCGGCGAGAGCCGATGCCGCTCCCGGGGACGCGCTGACGCTTATGGAGTGGGGCGGCGGGGACGGGCGGCTCGCTTATGCCGTCCTCCAAACGCTGTCGGAGGAGAGGCCGGACATCTATGAGCGCGTCCGATTTGTCGGCGTAGAAAGCAGCCCCGGACACCGTGCCCTGCAGCAGGAGGCGCTTCAGAAATATCGTCCACTAATTGTTGCTCCGGATACCGGCGTGATCGAGCGGCTGTTTGCCGAGAGTACGGTACACCTCTGGGCCAACGAACTGCTGGACGCTTTTCCCGTCCACCGCCTCCGCCGCAATGCGGGGCGGATCGAAGAGATGTATGTAGGATGGAACGAAGCGGAGGGATCGTTCGTCGAGACGTCCGGGCCCGTCTCCTCGCCGGAGCTGGCCGCAGAGCTGGACAAGCTTTTGAAACGGCCGGAGAACGGGCAGACTTTCGAAATCGGCCTCGCCGCGGCCGGGTGGATTCGCTTCCTTGGCGAAAGGCTTCAAGCCGGAAGCGCCATGCTGATCGATTATGGAGGTTCAACCGATGAACTGCTGGCCCCCCACCGCATGGAAGGAACCCTGATGTGCTACCGCCGCCATCAAGCGCACAGCGATCCCTATTCGTGGATCGGGGAACAAGATATGACGGCGCACGTCGATTTCGACCGCTGCGCGGAGGCGGCATTCGAAGCGGGCTTCAAGGAGGTTCGCTGTGTCACCCAAAAGCAATTTCTTGTGGAACAGGGCATTCTAGGGCGGCTGCAATCCCACGCGGGGGTCGATCCGTTCTCACGGGAGGCGAGAGCCAACCGAGCGATACGGCAGCTGCTGTTAAGCGACGGAATGAGCGAGCTGTTCAAGGTGTTGTCGATGAGCAAATGAAAAAAGCCCGCCGAATCCCGGCGGGCTTTACTCTTTTTAATACGTGTGCATCATAAAGAATGACCAATACGTGAAACCGGTGAACGATATCACCAGGTACCCCCAGAACAGGAGTATGTAAGACCGTTCGGATAAATTCATGTAACCCAAGATGACGAAAGCCGCCGTCTGGAAAAAGAACAGCAACGCCATCTGAATCATATCGCCAGCTAAAGCCATCAAGCCGATGACAAGAGTCCAGAAGCCGAGAACTCGGAACATACGCGGCATGAAGCTTCCCCCTCTCTTTAGTGCAGTGGAGTCGAAATTACACATCTATTTGACATTATAGCCTTACCGCTTACTCATGTAAACGATCCAACGGTGACAGAATCGGTAACATTTTGTCCCAAAACCTATCTAGGAATTCCGATGCATAGACGATGTATGACGTTATGCACTTTTGGACATACCGAATAGTATCAAATAGATTCTATGAACTCTACCATGGGCATAGAGATGAAATGTGGATCTATTCTCGAATATTGGTTAGGAGGTTTCTGGCATGTCGGCAATTCGTCAAGATGCATGGAGCACCGAAGATGACTTAATATTGGCGGAAGTTACTCTTCGGCATATCCGGGAGGGAAGCACGCAGCTTTCCGCTTTTGAGGAAGTGGGGGAGCGGATCGGCAGAACGGCCGCCGCGTGCGGTTTTCGCTGGAATTCTGCGGTCCGAAAAAAATATGACGCCGCCATCCAAATTGCGAAGGCGCAGCGTCAAAAACGTCATTCCATCCGCAAAGCGTCGGTAGCGGACGTTACGACGTCGGGGCATCAGGAGCTTTCCGGGACGTACGAGTCCGAATCGGCTTTAAAGGTAATGGGAGCTTCGGAAGACCAGTTGTCGTTCGACGCTATTATCCGATACCTGCGGCAGTGGAAAGGGACTCAGGCCGAGCTGAACCGTCAGCTGCGGGCTTTGGAAAGGGAGCTTCGTGAAAAAGAAGAGGAGAATGCGAAGCTTCGTGAAATGAATGAAAGACTATCGCAAGAAGTGAACAGCGTGCAAACCGATTATCGTGTTGTCAACGACGACTATAAGGCGTTGATCCAAATTATGGACCGAGCGCGAAAGATGGCCTTTCTCGTGGAGGAAGAAGATGAATCGAAATCTAGGTTCAAGATGGATGCCAACGGGAATTTGGAACGAATCGAATAGAGAATGAAAAGATCCCGGCCGGTCGATGGTTGATGCAGGCATGGGATCTTTTGCGTACCGGGAACGCGTGCTATAATAAAGTATACATATTTTGATAGACCCGCATCAGGTAACGTTGATTCCGGAAAGCAGGTGACCCGCCTTGCAAGCCTTAATAGACGGGCTCGTTCGGATGTACGCCGCATTCTCTGTCGTGCCGTTCGTCCCATTCGCGCTGGTTTGGGCTATCGCTTATATGATCAGCAAAAATAAAAAAGTGTCGCTTCTTCGGGCGATGGACATCTCCACGTTCTTTTTGGTCGGGGCCGTCGCAGTGCTTTACAATCTCGTTTTTCAGTCGTCGTTCGGTTTATATTTTTTGCTTCTCTTGTTTCTGCTTATTTTCGGTCTCATCGGCAACGCTCAGCATCGCAAATACGGTCAAATTCAGTTGGCGAAAATTGTTCGGGCGATTTGGCGGCTTGGTTTCTTCGGGCTGGGAGCGGCTTATGTTCTGCTTATGGCGGCAGGGCTGACGATGAATTTGCTCTAGAACGGAGGTTTCCTAGTGGCGAAGCAATGGGAATTGTGCTCCATTCGCCAAGAGAGCGTTCGTAGAATTGTTCTGCTGCCGGACTAGACCGGTGCCGCCGAAGAGGGCGGTTTTTTTGCGTTAAGGATCTCCAGGTGCAGCTTTGACGGATGGTATGCCGCCGAGTACAATGGTACCATTGGTTTCGTTCGGCCTTTCCGGGCCAAGGAAACTGTGAATCGAGGTGAAATAGATGCGGCTTCAACACTATCAGCATACAAGCCATCCGTTGTTTGCGGCCGATTATCGTTTAGGAAAGACCGGCGCGCTGGAGCGGTTTGACTTCCTTCCCGCGCCTTCCGCCTTGACGGAACGGGTTCGTTGGCTGGACGAGCCGAACCGCCCGCAAGCGCCGAGAGAGGCAGTGGTTGAGGCGCTTCGCGCTTATAATCGAACATATAATGACGTGCCCCAAGTGCATCATTCGCTTGACCTGCTTCAGGATTCCGGAACGTTAGCCGTAGTTGGGGGCCAGCAGGCCGGGCTGTTCACCGGACCGCTTCTCGTCATCTACAAGGCGTTGACGCTCATCCAATGCGCGAAGGCCTACGAAACGCTGCTTCGCCGTCCGGTCGTTCCGCTGTTTTGGATTGCGGGCGAAGACCACGATTGGGACGAAGTGAATCATACATTCGTATTGAATTCGCAGCCCGCGACAGTGAAAATTGCGGTGAAGGGACCTGCCGCCGAGACGGGCGCCCGCCATCCCGTCAGCCGCAAGCCCCTTTCTCCGTCCGAATGGGTGGAGGCGCTCGAGGCATTGGCGGCGGCCCTTCCCGACACCGAGTTTAAACCGGAGCTGATGGACAAGCTTCGCCGCTTCGGGACAAGCGATGAACCGATCACGTTGACAAGCACGTTCGCGCGGACGATGTCCATGCTGTTCGGTGCGTACGGGCTCGTGTTGCTCGATTCGGACGATCCGCTGCTGCGCCGCGTAGAGGCAAGTTTTTTCGAACAGCTGGTGCAGCATAACAGAGATCTTCAAGGCGCTATCCGCAGCGGGGAGCGGGCGATGACGAGCAGCGGCTATCCGCTGCAGGCGGAAGCGCCGCCGGACTCGCTGCATCTGTTTTACGTCGACCCCGACGGGCGGAAGCTTTTATTCCGCGACCCTAGCGGCGACGGCGCGCTTGACCGCCGGGGGACGCTCCGACTGTCGCGCGAGCAGCTGACGCAGACCGCGGCGAACGAGCCGGAAAAGCTGAGCAATACGGCGCTTACCCGTCCGCTCATGCAGGAATATTTGCTGCCGACGCTTGCGACCGTATTGGGGCCAAGCGAAATCGCCTACTGGGGCGTTCTTAAGGAAGCGTTCCATATGTTCGGCATGCGTATGCCGGCGATCGTCCCACGGCTTGAATTCACAGTGCTGGAGGGCACGGTGCAGAAGCAGATGGAGAAGCTCGGCCTCTCCTTCGAGGAGGCGTCGGAACGTTTAGAGCAGGCTCGCGATGAATGGTTGAAGTCGCAGGATGAGCTTGGGCTCGAGGAGCGGTTCGCCGAGGTGAAACAGAAGTTTTCGGATCAATACCGGCCGCTTGTCGAGCTCGTTGCTTCCATTAACCCCGGACTGCGCAAGCTGGGGGAGACGAATTTAGGGAAAATCGAAGAACAAATCGAATTTCTGCAGTCCAAATCGCTTGATGCGCTCAAGGCACAGCACGAAACGGGCCTCCGTCATTGGGAGCGCATCCGTTTGACGATGAAACCGAATGACAAGCCTCAGGAACGCGTATTGAACGTATGTTATTATTTAGCTCGCTACGGTCCTGCTTGGCTTGACCGGATGGTGGAGCTCCCGGCTTTTCGAATCGATGAAGAGACCCCGCCGCATTGGGTAGTTTATATGTAACGGCTGGCTTTGGACATTATGTATTAGTTAGGAGGAAGATAGACAATGACAACCGCACAGCAAAGCATTATTACGGATCCGTCGCTGGCCCCCGAGGGCAAGCTGAAAATCGATTGGGTGCAGGCGCACATGCCGGTGTTGAATCGGATTCGCGCCCAATTTGAGAAAGAGCAGCCGTTCAAGGGCTTGAAGGTTGCCATTTCGCTCCATTTGGAGGCGAAGACCGCTTATTTGGCGAAGGTTGTGCAGGCCGGCGGCGCCCAAGTGACGATTACGGGCAGCAATCCGCTTTCGACGCAAGACGACGTCTGCGCGGCGCTTGTTCAGGACGGCATAACCGTGTTTGCAAAATACAATCCGGATCCGAAGGAATATAAGGATCTTATGATCAAGACACTGGAAACGAAGCCGGACCTGATCATTGACGACGGCGGCGATCTTGTGACGATTCTTCATGCCGAGCGTCAGGACTTGCTTGCGCAGGTGCGCGGGGGAGCGGAAGAAACGACGACGGGCATTTTGCGTTTGAAGTCGCTGGAGCGCGACGGGAAGCTGCAGTTTCCGATGGTGGCGGTGAACGACGCATTTTGCAAGTATTTGTTCGACAACCGGTACGGCACGGGGCAATCGGTGTTTGACGGAATTAACCGGACAACGAATCTGGTCGTAGCGGGCAAAACGGTCGTCGTAAACGGCTACGGCTGGTGCGGCAAAGGGGTTGCAATGCGGGCGAAAGGGCTCGGCGCGAACGTGGTCGTGACGGAAATCGACGCCATCAAAGCGGTGGAGGCATATATGGACGGCTTCGCGGTGATGCCGATGGCAGAGGCGGCGAAGGTAGGGGACTACTTTGTTACGGTTACGGGCAACAAGGATATTATCCGCGGCGCTCATTATGAGGTCATGAAAGACGGGGCGATTTTGAGCAATGCGGGGCATTTCGATGTCGAGGTGAACAAGCCTGAGCTTGAGGCGCTGTCCGTGTCAAAGCGGACGGTCCGCAGAAATATTGAGGAATACACGTTGAAGGACGGCCGCAAAATTTATTTGCTGGCGGAGGGCAGGCTCGTCAACCTGGCGGCAGGAGACGGACACCCGGCGGAAATTATGGATATGACATTCGCATTGCAGGCGATGGCGCTGAAGTATGTAAACGAAAACTACAAGTCGATCGGCAGCAAAGTCGTAAACGTCCCTTACGAGACGGACGAGCAGGTGGCGCGGTTTAAGCTGGAGTCGCTCGGCGTAGGCATCGATACGTTGACGCAGGAGCAAAAGTCGTACCTCGACAGCTGGGCGGAACATGAATAGCGTATAATGGCGACCTTTCGCAGTCATAGACTGCGGAAGGTTTTTTTGTCGATGATTGTGTTTTCTCCCGGTACGAGTTTCTCAGAAAATTTCAATTTGTCGTACGAAACTGCAACTTTCCTCATAGGGCGTAACGTCTGTAAGAAAAAGGAACGTACGTATGCGTTCCGTGATTCGGGGGGCTAAATATGAGGCGAGTGCGAGATTGGTTGGCTATACCGTTGCTGGTCGGTCTGCTGGTTACTGCTGGCTGCGGAAGCGGGTCGGAGGCATCGCGGAGCGAAGCGGCGACGACGGATGCCGCATCTGCGTCATCTGCAGAGCCGGCGATGGGGCCGGTTACAGAGCAGCTAGGCGCATCGGAACAGGCGGCGGGATCGGACGGCTCCGGGACCGCAGAGGACGCGATGCCGAGTGAGAATTCGGCACCCGCGCCGGATTCCGGAGCATCGTTCGGAGCGGGTGGGAACACGGCGGAATTGCCGTCCTCCGGCCGTATGATTATTTTTTCGGCCAACCTGACGATGGAGGTGGAGGATTACGGCTCCGCCTACACGGAGATACAAAACTTGATTCATTTGTCCGACGGATATATCGCGCAATTTAGCGAGGATACGACGCAGTACGAACGTTCCGGCATGTTTACCATTAAAGTGCCATCCGGCGGCTTCAGCGGCTTTCTGGCAAAGCTCGAGCAAGTGCCGAACGTGGCGCTGAACCGCAGCATGAAAGCACAAGACGTATCCGAGGAATACGTCGATTTGGAATCGCGCCTTCTGGCAAAGGAGGTAGCTGAAGAAAGACTGCTTTCGTTTATGGGGAAAGCGACGAAAACGGACGATTTAGTCCGTTTCTCCAACGAATTGGCGGCCGTCCAGGAACAGATCGAGCAGCTCAAAGGAAAGATGCGGTTTCTTGAGCAGCATGTAGCGTATTCAACCGTTGAACTCAGAATGTATCAGCAGTTGAAACCGGTAAAAGCGGCAAACGAGCCGGAAGAGCAGACACCGCTCGGTGAACGCATGAGCGCCGCACTTGGCGGCAGCTTGGGTGTGTTGAAGGCGATAACCGAAGGGATTCTGGTTGTAGCCGCCGGAGTGCTGCCGATATTAATCGTGATGGCGCTGCTGGGCGCGCCGATGGTGTGGTACATTCGCAAGCATTTGAAACGCATACGAACAACGTCTTCAGCGCCGGAGCAAACGGAATCGTAACTTAACCGCATAAAATATTTTTTTAAAATCCTGTCTTACTAGGCAGGATTTTTGTTTTTGATAGCGAAAGTGATGTAGTAGTGGTGAAAAGTGGGTTGAAGTGGGGAAAAAGGGTGGAAGGGTGGTGATCATGCGATGTTTATGGGTGAGTATCAGCACAGCGTTGATGACAAAGGGCGCATGATCATCCCTGCGAAGTTTCGCGAAGCGCTTGGAACCACGTTCGTGATGACCCGCGGACTAGACCAATGCCTGTTTGTGTATCCGATGTCCGAGTGGGCGGTGCTCGAGCAGAAACTCAAAGCATTGTCTCTGATGAAGTCCGATGCCCGTGCATTTACCCGGTTTTTCTTCTCCGGCGCCGTCGAATGCGAGCTGGATAAACAGGGAAGGGTAAATATACCAAACAACTTGCGAGAGCATGCGAAGCTCGATAAGGATTGCGTCGTTCTCGGCGTATCCAATCGGGTAGAGGTATGGGGCAAGGAAGCATGGGGCACGTATTTCCAACAGTCGGAGGAATCGTTTAACGAAATCGCCGAGAAGCTGGTCGATTTCAACTTCGATTTGTAGTTTCCGGCGGAGAAAAAGGGGTAACAACATTGTTTCATCATATTACGGTACTGAAGCAAGAAGCGGTGGAGGCGCTGGCCGTCCGGCCGGATGGAATCTACGTCGACTGCACGTTAGGCGGGGCGGGCCACAGCTCGTTGATCGCCTCCCAGCTCGGTCCCCGAGGCAAGCTCATCGCCTTCGATCAAGACGATACGGCGATTGCGCATGCACTGGCTCAGCTGGCTCCTTACAAGGAGCGTGTCACGCTGGTGAAATCTAACTTCCGCAGGCTAGAAGAGAAACTAGACACATTAGACATACCGCGGAACGAAGAAGGAGTGCCGCAAGTCAACGGCGTGCTGTTCGACCTCGGAGTGTCGTCCCCGCAGCTAGACGAAGCGGAGCGCGGCTTCAGCTACCACCAGGACGCCGAGCTGGATATGCGTATGGACCGGGAGAGCGAATTATCCGCCTATAGAATTGTGAATGAGTGGTCGGAAGCGGAGATCGCAAAAATTTTGTTCGAGTACGGAGAAGAGAAGTTCGCCAAACGCATCGCGCGCGAAATTGTGAACGCACGCGCGTCGGAACCGATCCGTTCCACCGGAGCGCTCGCGGAGCTTGTGAAGGCGGGTATTCCCGCCGCTGCAAGAAGAACGGGGGGACACCCGGCGAAGCGGTCGTTTCAAGCGATTCGGATTGCGGTCAACGATGAGCTGAGCGCATTTCGCGACGCCTTGGAACAGGCGATTCGCTGCACGGCGCCGGGAGGCCGCATCTCTGTCATCACGTTCCATTCCTTGGAGGACCGCATATGCAAGACGATGTTTGCCGATCGGCTGAAACGATGCATATGTCCGCCGGATTTGCCGGTCTGCGGCTGCGGGGCGAAAGGTACGCTGGCGCTCGTCCGCCGGAAACCGATTGAGCCAAGCGCGGCGGAGATTGCGGAAAATCCGCGCGCACGCTCGGCGAAGCTGAGAGTCGCGGAGAAGCTGTAGACGATGCCAAAAATTAGAATGAACCGACTTTAGGACGATTTCGAACGGTTGTATTATAATAAGGGGGTTGCTTTACATTGACTGCATACATACAAGGGAATTTAGCGCTGGACGAACGGCGCAACGGGTCGTTGCCAGCCCCAAAGCCTGCAAAGAAAGCCGCCAAGGAGAAGCAGCAGTCCCGCTCCCTTCCTGCCGGCGAAAAACTGCTTTATTTGTTTACTGTCGTCATTTTTTGCGCAGTAGCGGGCTTGATCGCATGGCGATACGCGGTAGCGTTTGAAATGAATAGCAGCATCGTGCAGATGGAGTCGGAGATCCGCCAGTTGGAGCAAGAAAACGCCGCGCTGCAGAATGAAGTCGCCAAGCTTCAGTCGCCGGAGCGGCTCATTGACGCGGGCATTCAATTGGGATTAACGCTGCCGTCCGAGCTGCCCGAATTGAAGCCGTCCGACGATTCTACGGTAGCGATGACATCGGCGCAATAATGCGCCCGGCAGCTTCGTAATTATAAAAGTAAGGTGGGACTCGAATGCCGCAAAAAATTAGAGTGCGCTCACTCCTGCTCGGAGTTGCGTTCACTCTCTTTTTTATTGGACTCGTTACGAGATTATATTGGCTGCAAGTCGTAGACGCGGCATGGCTGACGGCAAAGGCGGAGGCAATGTGGGAGTCGGAACGCCCGCTCCCGGCCAAGCGCGGCACTGTCTACGACCGCAACATGCAGGTGCTTGCGGGGGACGGCGCCGGGTATACCGTTGTCGTCAATCCGAAGGTCATTCATGAATTTGGGCTGGAACGGGACGTATCTTCTGGCCTGGGGCAAATCCTTGGCAAGCCGGAGCATGAAGTGTTTGATCAGGTGACGAGCCGCGATTCCGAGGGGGAACTGCGGATCTATCGCGAAGTTCGCAATGAAGGGTGGAAAATTAACGAGGATCTCGCCGAGCAACTTCGTGTTTGGGAAAAAGAGCTAATGGAGCGCCACCGGATTGAGGGGGACGACTGGCCGGGTGTAAGCTTGATCGAGCAGCAGATGCGTTATTACCCGAAAGAGACGCTCGCAGCCCATGTGCTCGGTTATGTCGACAAAGACGGGACGCCCAGGACCGGACTCGAATTGGCGCAGGACGAGCTGCTAAGAGGGACCCCGGGTTCGGTGTCTTACCAGCGTGACCGGAGGGGACAGAAGCTGCCGGAAGGAAATGCGGCGCTGAATCCGCCGGTCGACGGCAAGCATCTTGTGCTGACGATCGATCAGACGATCCAGCATTATACGGAATCCGCAATGAAGAAGGTCTATGAACGGTTTCAACCGAAAAGCATGACGGCGCTCGTGATAGATCCGCGAACGATGGAGGTGCTGGCGCTTGCCAACTATCCGACGTACGACCCAAATCAGTATTGGGAGTACGATCCGGAAAAAGATTTTCGCAACATGGCCGTTCAGTCGAGATACGAGCCGGGCTCGACGTTTAAGCTGGTGACGCTCACCGCCGCCGTAAACGAACATTTATTTCACCCGAATGCGACCTTTATGTCCGGCAGCATCCGGGTTCCCGGCCAGACCATTCACGATCACAGACGTTCGGGCTGGGGAGAAATCACTTATTTGGAAGGTCTGCTTCGTTCCAGCAACGTAGCGTTTGTAAAGCTTGGCTATGAAACGCTCGGAGAACAGAAGCTGCTCGATTATATCGATCGCTTCGGGTTCACCGGTAAGACAGGCATCGACCTTCCAGGGGAAGTAGAAGGCTATGTGAGATTCCGCTATCCGGCGGATGTGGCGGCGGGCACATACGGGCAAGGCGGGGTATTAGTGACGCCGCTTCAACAGCTTGTAGCCTATGCCTCCATTGCCAACGGCGGAACGCTTATGAAGCCTTATATAATTAAAAAAGTAATCGATCCTGTCACCAAGAGCGTCATTTCCGAATATCAACCGGAGCCGCTTGGGCAAATCGTGGAACCCGAGGTGGCGCGTCAAATTAGCGAATATTTGGAGCAGGTGGTGGCGGACCAAGAGCGGGGAACGGGCCACGGCGCCTATATTGACGGCTACAGAATCGCCGGAAAAACCGGCACCGCCAACAAAGTCATCGACGGCAAATATTCCTTAGACAAATGGGTGTTTTCGTTTATCGGATACGCCCCGGTGGAGGACCCTCGCATTGCGGTTGCCGTGATCGCCGACGAGCCGGATTTGGGCGGCAATTCCTTCCGCGGAGGAGAGGTGGCCGTGCCTGTATTTAAGGAAATCGTTTCGAAAAGTCTGCGGTATTTAGACGTTCCGCCGGAAGGGTCGAGATCACGCGTCAGCGCCGCGGCCGAAACGGAGACGGCGCTGACGGTGCCGGACCTTTCGGGACTTGAGCTGGAAGCGGCAAAAAAAGAGCTGGAGGCGAGAGGGTTCGTCTCCTCCGTCCTCGGCGACGGCAGCAAGGTACTGTCTCAGTATCCGGCAGCGGGCGAACAGCTGTCAGGCCTGCCGGAGGTGTACCTGTTGACGGTCCCGGCCGCGGAGGCGCCGGTGCCGAATTTGAAAGGCGAAAGCTTGCGCGACGTGATTCAACTGTGCGCGCTGTTGGAAATCAAATGCAAGCCTGAGGGCGAAGGATACGTTGTCGATCAGCGGCTGACGGAAACGCCTGATGGAATGACGCTGCACGTTACGCTGCAGCCGATGCGCGCTCGTGTCGAAACGGAATCCGACCAGGGACCTAATGACGCGACGGGAAGCGAGGCTGACGATCCGTCGGACGAGCCCGATACGGAGAACGCTAGCGGGCAAGGGGAGCCGGCATAAGACGGATCGCCGGGTGCGGCTGCTGTTCGCCACGTGTTCGGAGAGCTTGTTCTACCCCCTATCGGACTTGAATAGTCTAATAAAGACATAGACATGGTTCGGAAGAAAGGGAGGAGACACATGCGCGCTTCGAACGTGACGCTGCGCCGGCGGCTGTACCTGGTGCTTTTGTTAGGCTCGGTACTGTTCGTATCGTTGATTGTGCGCCTTGCTTGGGTGCAGCTCGTGATGGGGCCGGAGCTTGCGGCGAAAGCCGAGGAGTCATGGCGAAGGGAAATACCTTTCACACAAAAGCGGGGAGAAATTTGGGACAGCAACGGCGAGCGTTTGGTGTATAATGTGACGACGCCGACGGTATGGGCGATTCCCGCGCAGCTGAAAGACCCGAAGGGAGCTGCCGCCGAGTTGTCCCGTATTCTCGGAATGACCGAGGAATCGGTCTTAAAGACGATGACTAGGAAAGAAATGATTAATAAAATTCAACCAGGCGGACGCAAAATCTCTCGGGAGAAGGCGGAGCAGATTCGAGCGCTCGGCATTCCTGGCATTGTGGTGGCGGAGGATAACGAACGGTTTTATCCGTATGACGGCTTCGCGGCGCACGTGCTCGGCTTTACCGGCATCGACAATCAAGGATTGACCGGCGTCGAGGCGAAATACGATGACCTGCTGAAAGGGCATCGGGGAAGTGTAGCGTTTTTGTCGGACGCCCGGGGCAACGTGATCCCAAATTCGACGCAGCAATACGTTCCTCCGAAGGACGGCTTAAATTTGCAGCTGACCATCGACAAGCAAATTCAGACGATTATGGAGCGGGAATTGGATCAAGCGATGGTGAGGTATCGGCCGGAGCACATCATCTCCATCGCCGTCAATCCGAACAACGGCGAAGTGCTCGCTATGGCCAGCCGTCCCGGCTACGAGCCCGGCGAATACCAGTCGTATCCTTCCGAAGTGTACAACCGAAACCTCCCGATCTGGATGACCTACGAGCCGGGGTCCACTTTCAAGATCATTACGCTTGCGGCTGCGCTCGAAGAGGGCAAGATTCGATTCGAGGAATATTTCCATGATCCGGGATCGATCGAAGTGGCCGGCGCGCGTTTGCGCTGTTGGAAGAGGGGCGGTCATGGGTCGGAGACGTTCCTCGAAGTCGTGGAGAACTCCTGCAACCCGGGCTTCGTCGTTATGGGCCAACGGCTCGGGTCGGAGACGTTGTTTAATTACATACGCAACTTCGGTTTCGGTACAAAGACGGGGATCGATCTGGGCGGCGAGGAGAACGGTATTCTGTTCAAGCTGTCTCAGGTAGGCCCGGTGGAGCTTGCGACGACGGCGTTCGGTCAGGGGGTTTCCGTCACGCCGATACAGCAGGTGATGGCGGTTTCTGCTGCGGTGAACGGCGGTAAGCTGTACAAACCGCACGTGGCGAAAGCTTGGATTCACCCGGAGACGGGAGAGGTTGTCGACGAGATCGAACCGACGCTCGTTCGCGACAACCTGATCTCCGATGAGACGTCTCGGAAAGTGCGAATGGCGCTTGAGAGCGTGGTTGCCAAAGGAACAGGCCGAAACGCCTTTATCGATGGGTACCGCGTCGGCGGCAAAACCGGTACGGCGCAGAAGGTTGTCAATGGACGCTACTCGGCGAGCGAACACATCGTTTCTTTCGTCGGATTCGCTCCTGCGGACGATCCGCAGATTGTCGTTTACACCGCGATTGACAACCCGAAAGGCTTGCAGTTCGGCGGTCTGATCGCGGCCCCGGTCGTTCAGAACATTATGGAGGACAGTTTGCGATACCTCGGGATAGAGCCCCGAAAGGACCAAATTGAGAAGAAATATGTATACGGGCTCGATACGCCGATGGCAGAGGTGCCTGATCTGGTGGGTCGCACGACCCGCGAAATCTATGAAAGATTTAATATGGACTTTAGTCTGGCCAAATACGGCAGCGGCAATTATGTTATTATGCAGGAGCCGAAAGCAGGCACGAAGCTGCCGCGAGGCTCGACGATCCAAATTTATTTAACCGAACGAGAAGTCCAGACGAATTCATAGCCGGCATTTGTCTCAATTTCTGTTCGTTTTGTTCATACTAGTAGCATGTAAAGTGGAGGGATGGACGTTGAAGCTGGAGAAGCTCCTGACGATCGTTGCGCGCGGTTGTATACATGGAAACCCGGCGGTCGAGTTTTCAGGACTCTCGACGGACTCGCGAACAACGGGCGCCGGGGATTTATTTGTCTGCGTAAGGGGATTGACCGTCGACGGGCATGCGTTCGCGCCGACCGCTGTCGAGAAAGGCGCCGTCGCGCTCGTCGTTGAACGAGAGCTTCCGCTTGACGTTCCCCAATTCGTCGTCCCCGACGCCCGCTATGCCGGCGCGCTCATCGCTAGACAGTTTTACGGCAACCCGAGCAGGCAGATGAAGGTGATCGGAGTGACGGGAACGAACGGCAAAACGACGACGACGATGATTATCGAGCGTATTTTGGAGGAAGCGGGCTTCAGGACAGGACTTATGGGAACGGTTCATCTGAAAATCGGAAATACCGTGGAGGCAGCGAAAAACACGACTGCCGACGCCCTCACGCTGCAGCATACGATGCGCCGAATGCAAGAGGCGAAGTCCGATTACTGCGTGATGGAGGTTTCCAGCCACGCGCTGGATCAGGGACGCGTGATCGGCGTCGATTTCCGGACGGCTGTATTTACGAACCTGACGCAGGATCATCTCGATTACCACGTCACGATGGAAGCGTATGCCGCGGCCAAAGGGCTGTTCTTCGCACGGCTCGGCAATGCGGCGGAGCCGGGGGAACGAGGTCGCAAATTTGCCGTGCTGAACGTGGACGACCCCGCGCACAAGCAGTATTTGGCGCTGACGGCCGCGGAGCCGATCACCTATGGTATTGACCGCAAGGCGGACGTTCGTGCGACCGATCTTCAGCTGACGGCGCAAGGCACCCGGTTTACGCTCCATACGTTTGCAGGGACGACCGAGGTCAGGCTGAAGCTGTTGGGCAAATTCAACATTTACAACAGTTTGGGCGCGGCGGCGGCAACATTGGCCGAAGGGATTCCGTTAGCTACTGTAAGAGCGGCGCTTGAACGGATTCCGGGAGTAGAGGGCCGGGTCGAACGCGTGGAGGCGGGCCAGCCGTTCGCGGTGCTGGTCGATTACGCGCATACACCGGACGGATTAATGAACGTGCTGGATACGGTACGCGAGTTTGCGGCCGGACGCATCATTACGGTGTTCGGCTGCGGCGGCGACAGGGACCGCGCCAAGCGTCCGATCATGGGCAAGATTGCGGCGGAACGGAGCGGCTATACGATCGTCACATCGGATAACCCGCGCTCGGAATCCCCCGAATCCATTCTTCTTGAGGTGGAGAAGGGGGTTATCGAAGCCGGTTCGTCCACTTCCGACTACGAGCTGATCGCCGATCGGCGCATGGCGATTCAAAAAGCGGTTGAAATGGCCAAGGCCGAAGATGTAGTATTGATTGCGGGCAAAGGACATGAGACGTACCAAATCATCGGAGAAGCGAAGCTGCCGTTCGACGACCGGGCCGTCGCCCGCGAAGCGATAAGGAGTGTCTTGGGATGATTACAGCTAATTTAGAAACGATTCGCTTATATACGGACGGGGAGCTTTGCGCAGCGGAACATGCCGGAATCGAGTGTGCGGGCGTATCTACGGATACCCGCTCGATTCGGAAAGGCTCGCTGTTCGTTCCGCTCATTGGGGAACGGTTCAACGGACATGCGTTTGTCGGCCACGCATTGGCTCACGGCGCCTGCGCCGCATTGTGGCAGCGAGATCAAGGGGAGCCTCCGGAGGGCGCGACCGTCGTTGTTGTGGACGACACGCTGTCCGCGCTTCAGCGGCTCGCCGCCGAATACCGTCGGTCGCTGCCGGTGAAGGTCGTCGGCATTACCGGGAGCAACGGCAAGACGACGACGAAGGATATGGTCGCCGCCATCCTGGAAACGACCCACAAAGTACAGAAAACCTCAGGCAATTTCAATAACCATATCGGACTGCCGCTTACACTGCTGGCGCTAGAGCCCGATACCGAATATGCCGTGCTGGAGATGGGCATGCGCGCCCGCGGCGAAATCGAGCTGCTCTCCGCGATCGCCCAGCCGGACATCGCCGTCATTACGAACATCGGTGAGGCGCATTTGCTCCACCTTGGCTCCCGCGACGAAATTGCGCGCGCCAAGCTGGAGATTGTGACGGGAATGAAGGAAGACGGCACCGTCGTTCTTCCTGGAGACGAACCGTTGATCGACAGATATATTCAGGAAGTCGTCGGCTCTAAGAGGTTCAACGCCGTCCGTTTCGGAGAAAGCGAACGGTGCGACCTTTCGCTGGCACAGGCATCCGTCGGAAGCGACGCGACATCGTTTACGCTTCGCGGCTCGACGCGCGAATATAACATTCCGATGCTCGGCAAGCACAATGCGGTCAATGCGCTGGCGGCCGTCGCCGTCGGGCGCATCGCCGGCGTTTCGGAGGAGCGCATTGCAGCCGGGCTGAAAAAGCTTGTTCCAACCGGGATGCGCATTGAGCGTGTTGCGGGGCGCAACGGGACGACCCTGTGGAACGATGCTTACAACGCCAGTCCGTCCTCGATGCGGGCGGCGCTCGAGCTGCTTGCTGCGGCCTCCGTTCCCGGCCGGAAGTTCGCCGTACTCGCCGACATGCTGGAGCTCGGACCGGACGAGGCGGCATACCACCGCGCTATCGGAGAGACGCTCACGCCGGAGACGATTGATTATGTATTCACCTATGGACCGCTTGCCCGTTATATTGCCGAAGCGGCTGCCGCTCGCTATGAGGCGGGGCGGGTGGAAGCGCTCGATTCGAAGCAAGCGCTCATCCGCAAGGTGGAGGCGTTGATGGGACCCGGCGATTTGATTATGGTGAAAGGCTCGCGGGGCATGAAGCTGGAAGAAACGATACAATCATGGCAGGCGGAGGCCTAGGAGGGAGGAGAAGCACGAATGGAGCTGCAGCCGATTTTATTCACGACGGGCGTATCGTTCGCGCTTGCCGTTATTCTGGGTCCGTTGTTTATTCCGCTTCTGCGGAGGCTGAAGTTCGGACAGCAAATTCGCCATGAAGGCCCTCAAGGACATCAGAAAAAAGCGGGGACCCCGACGATGGGCGGCATCATTATTTTGGTGGCGCTCACCCTTGCGTTTATGCGATTTTCGTCGCGTTCCACGGACTTTTATATTTTGCTCGTCGCCTGTCTCGGCTTCGGCCTGATCGGTTTTTTAGACGACTATATTAAAATCGCATTGAAGCGCTCGCTAGGCCTCACCGCAAAGCAGAAGCTTCTCGGCCAGCTGCTGTTTGCAACGGTCGTCTGCGTCATGCTGGCCGTCGGCGGATACAGCACCGATGTTGGCGTCCCGGGGACGAATCTGTCGATTCCGCTTGGCATTTTGTATTATCCGTTTATTATTTTGTTAATGCTGGGAATGTCGAACGCCGTCAATTTCACCGACGGTCTCGACGGCCTGCTGTCCGGCACGAGCGCCATCGCCTTCGGCGCGTTCGCGGTCATCGCGATGATCGGCACCGAGCATGAAGCGGCCTTTTTCTCTGCAGCGATGATCGGCGCGGTGCTTGGCTTTCTGGTGTTCAACGCGCATCCGGCGAAGGTGTTTATGGGCGACACCGGCAGTCTCGGCATCGGCGGAGGCATCGTCGCGGTTGCGATTTTGACAAAGTCGGAGCTGCTGTTGCTGATCATCGGCGGCGTGTTCGTGATCGAGGTGCTTTCGGTTATTTTGCAGGTCATTTCGTTTAAGACGAGGGGCAAGCGCATTTTCAAAATGAGTCCGATCCATCATCATTTCGAGCTGGTCGGATGGTCGGAGTGGAGAGTCGTCATAACGTTCTGGCTCGCGGGGATCATCTTGGCAGGAGCCGGAATTTATCTCAACGAGGGGTTGTAAACATATGCTGCATCCACAGCAGTACAAGGACCGCCGGGTGGTCGTGCTCGGACTTGCGAAGAGCGGCGTCGCGGTGGCGGAAACTTTCCGCCGCCTTGGCGCCGACGTCGTCGTCAACGATAAAAAAGAACGCTCATTGTGCCCTGAGGCCGACGGTTTGTCGGATCTGGGTATTTCTGTTATTTGCGGGCATCACCCTGAAGACTTAATCGACGAGCACACGGCGCTCGTCGTGAAAAATCCGGGAATTCCCTACGGAATACCGCCGGTCCGCCGTGCGCTGGAGCTCGGCATCGAGGTCGTGACCGAGGTCGAGGTCGCCTGCCATCTCGCCGTTTCCCCGATTATCGGCATCACCGGCTCGAACGGCAAGACGACCACCACGACGCTCGTTCATCTTATGCTCAAGGAAGCGGGCTTAGGCGCGCTGCTTGCCGGAAACATCGGCCGGGCGATGACGGAAGCGGTGCTCGCCGCTTCTCCGGAGGATTGGCTGGTGACTGAATTAAGCTCGTTCCAGCTGAAAGGAACGGCTCATTTTCGCCCAAGGATCGCTTGTCTCTTGAATTTATACGAAACGCATCTCGACTATCACGGCAGCATGGAGGACTATGCGGCGTCGAAGGCGAAATTGTTTGCGAATCAGACGGCGGAGGACACCGCGGTGTTGAACTGGGACGATTCGTTCTGCCGGAAGCTTGTCCCGGAACTGAAGGCGGAGCTGTTTCCGTTCTCGGCCAAGGAGCGGCTCGATAAGGGCGTTTATCTTGAAGGGGAAAAGCTCGTTGCCGCGGACGGCAGCGGTGCGGTGACGGAGCTGATTGCGGCGACGGAGCTTGGCATCCCGGGCAGCCACAACGTGGAGAACGCGTTAGCCGCTTCGGCGGTTGCGCTTGCGGCGGGGGCCGATCCCGCGTCGATCGGCAGGGTGCTCGCCACGTTTCAAGGTGTCGAACATCGATTGGAATTTGTACGGGAACTGGACGGCGTATCGTTCTACAACGACTCGAAGGCGACGAACCCGGCCGCTTCGGTCAAATCGATTGAAGCGTTCGGCGATCGGCCGGTCGTGCTCGTCTGCGGGGGACAGGAGCGAGGCTCCGATTACAACGAGCTGTTTGGCGCTTTCCGCCATGCGGTGCGCGCCGTCGTCGTCTTGGGAGAAAACCGCGGCGCGATCGCGAAAGTGGCTGCCGCAGCCGGAATAAAGGAAGTAGAAACGGTCGAAGCTGAGGAGAACGTCCAATCGACGGTGCAGAAGGCCGTAGAGGCCGCAAGCAGGCTCGCCCATTCCGGCGATGTCGTTCTGCTCTCTCCGGCGAGCGCTTCCTGGGACATGTTCCCTTCTTATGAAGTGCGTGGACGCATGTTTAAACATTCGGTGCATACCTTGTAAGTAGGGGTTGTACAAGGGGCGGAAGGATTCGCCCACATCGAGTGTGAAGAGGTGTCCCGTATGTCCAAAACTCGTTCCGCGCCAGACGTCTATTTACTGCTCGCTACGATCGGTCTGCTCGCCATCGGCGTTGTGATGGTGTACAGCGCCAGCGCCGTATTGGCGTTCCACCAATACGGCGATTCTTATTTTTATTTAAAGCGGCAGCTTGTCTTTGCGTGCCTCGGATTGATCGCCATGTACTTCACGATGAACGTTGATTATTGGATTTGGAAAAAGCACGCGAACAAGCTGCTGCTCATCTGTTTTATCCTACTGGTGATCGTGCTTATTCCGGGGATCGGCGTCGTCCGCGGCGGGGCGCGCAGCTGGCTCGGTATCGGCAGCTTCGGCATTCAGCCGTCCGAGTTTATGAAGCTCGGAATGGTCATTTTCATGGCCAAGCTGCTGTCGGTCCATCAAGCGGTGCTCTCTACATTTACGACCGGTCTGCTGCCGCCGCTCGGTCTGCTCGGGCTCGCGTTCGGGCTCATCATGCTGCAGCCGGATTTAGGCACGGGGGCCGTGCTCGTCGGTGCGACGATGATCGTCATCTTTACCGCGGGGGCTCGGCTGAGCCATTTGGCCGGGCTGGCGCTCGTCGGCGTCGCGGGCTTCGTCGCGCTCATTGCGGCGGCGCCTTACCGATTGCAGCGCATTACGGCTTTTCTGGATCCGTGGTCCGATCCGCTCGGCGCAGGCTACCAGGCGATTCAATCGATGTATGCGATCGGACCGGGCGGACTCGTCGGGCTGGGCCTTGGCGCCAGCCGACAGAAGCACGCTTACCTGCCCGAGCCGCAGACGGATTTTATTTTTTCGATCGTTGCGGAGGAGCTTGGATTCCTCGGCGGCGCGCTCGTGCTGCTCTTGTTCCTGCTGCTCGTTTGGCGGGGAATGCGGGCGGCGATCACCGCGCCCGATTCGTTCGGGAGCTTGTTGGCGGTCGGGATTGTCGGAATTATTGCCGTACAAGTGTTTATCAATATCGGGGTCGTGATCGGAATGCTTCCGGTAACCGGCATCACGCTCCCGCTCATCAGCGCCGGCGGATCGTCGCTGACGCTCTTGCTGACGGCGTTAGGAATATTGCTCAACGTTTCGCGGTACAGCCGATAAGCAGTACATAGGCATTTGTCACACTCTTTCGGCGCAGCACATACCATATCGTATGACTGATACGTCAGTACCGTGGTTCCTGATCAGCGAACTTGAGAAGGAGGTACAGCCCAAATGCAGCAAGTCATTGAAGAGCTGCTGGCGGAAAATGTAGGCGAGGTTCTGCCGAACGAACCGCTTAGCGGACACACGACCTGGAAAATTGGAGGTTCGGCCGACTGTCTGGTCATTCCTGCAGGGAAGCGGGAATTGGCGAGGACGATTGCCGTCCTGTCCCGTCGCCAAGTGCCTTGGACGCCGCTTGGAAGAGGCTCCAACGTGCTTGTTTCCGACCGAGGGATTCGCGGCGTCGTCATCAAGCTTGGAGACGCGTTCGACTATGTCCGATTCGAAGGTTCGACGGTCACCGCAGGCGCAGCTTATTCGTTCATCAAACTTTCCGTCATGACGGGAAAGGAAGGCCTTACCGGCTTGGAATTTGCAGGGGGTATTCCAGGCAGTGTGGGCGGAGCCGTCTACATGAACGCGGGGGCGCACGGTTCTGACGTTTCACGCATCTTGACATCCGCCGAAGTGGTGTTGGAAAATGGGGAACTGGCCGTGTGGCAAAGTTCGGATTTCCGCTTCGCCTATCGTCATTCCGCGCTTCATGGAAGCCGGATGATCGTCACCGAAGCGACCTTCGAGCTCACGCCGGGCGACCGCCGGGAGATCGCCGCCGCCATGGCGGCGTATAAGGATCGGCGGCTCCGCACGCAGCCGCTGCAGATGGCGTGCGCCGGAAGCGTATTCCGCAATCCGGAAGGCGCGTTTGCGGCGAAGCTGATTGAGGAAGCCGGGCTGAAGGGGCTGCGGGTAGGCGGCGCGGAAGTGTCGCGACAGCACGCCAATTTCATCGTCAATATTGGCAACGCAACGGCGGAAGACGTGCTCACCCTTATGAAGCGCATCCAACAAACTGTCGAACAACAGACTGGAATACGTTTAGTTCCGGAAGTTTTGGAGGTGGGTGAGCGCTAATTCCGGAGGTGGGACATTGGAGAAACTCGTTATAGAAGGCGGGCGTCCGCTGCAGGGAAGGGCTCGAATGGAAGGCGCAAAAAATGCGGCGCTGCCGATTCTCGCCGCGTCTATGCTTGCAGAAGGGCCTGTCGGCATCGACAACGTTCCTGATTTGTTAGATATCCACGTCATGCTGGACATTTTGCGCTCCTTAGGCGCCGCCGCGTCGATGGAAGGCAGGAAAGTATGCGTGGACGCGTCAAAAGGCTTTGCATCCGAAATTCCCGAAGCGTTGATGAGCAAAATGCGTTCCTCGATCTTCTTGATGGGGCCGCTGCTCGCCAAGTTCGGTGAAGTCACCATTTACCAGCCGGGCGGATGCGCGATCGGGGAACGGAAGATTGATCTACACCTCATGGGTTTGGAAGCGCTCGGCGCCAAGATCGTTGAGCAAGGAAACCGGATTACATGCTCCGCCAAGCGCTTGATGGGAGCGGACATTACGCTCGATTTTCCGAGCGTCGGGGCGACCGAAAACATTATGATGGCTGCCGTCAAGGCCGAGGGCATCACGACGATTTCGAATGCCGCACGCGAGCCGGAAATCGGCGATCTGCAGCAATTTCTGAATCGGATGGGCGCCAAAGTCATTGGAGCCGGTACGGATACGATTACGATCGAGGGGGTAGAAAGGCTCGCTTCCTGCGAGCACCGGGTCATCCCGGACCGCATCGTCGCGGGCACGCTCATGGTGGCGGCGGCGGCGACGAGAGGAAATGTGACGCTGGAAGGAGTAGTGCCGGGACATTTGCTGTCCGTTATTCATGTCCTTCGCAGGGCGGGTGTTCAAATTGCGATCGACGATGATATAATGAACGTCAGCGGGGCACGGCGGCCGATTGCGGTAGAACGTATCGTTACGAGCCCCTATCCGGCGTTCCCGACCGATCTGCAGGCGCAGATGATGGTGCTTTTGGCCCTCTCGGAAGGGTTAAGCGTCATGAAAGAAACCGTCTTCGAAGGCCGTTTTAAGCATGTGGATGAGTTGAACGCAATGGGTGCCGATATTCGGGTCGATCTGAACTCGGCGTTCATCAGAGGCGTTCCGCGCCTTTACGGAGCTCATGTGGAAGCTACCGATCTTCGCGCAGGCGCCGCGCTGGTGATCGCGGGGCTGGCGGCGAACGGACGGACGGTCGTCGATCATATTCATCATATTGACCGCGGATATGTGTCGATTGAGAAATTATTCAGCCAGCTGGGCGGACAGATTGAACGCACCGCATCGGTGCAGCAGGATCGAATGGCCAGCTCGATGTAGAAGGTATAATAAACGAAAGGCGAAGCCGTCCCTTCCTTGTGGGGGGGACGATCGTTTTATGTGCAAGCGGACAAGCTTTGCTTTTCATGCTATTCTGATGCAAAGGCCGCACGAACGGCATAAAGGTGGTGCACAGGCGAGTGGCCGATAAACAAACGTTGCCTGTCGTACGAGGCGAGAAACCTTACCGGAAAGGCAATCGGAAGCTCTTATTCCTGTTGTTCTTGTTCTTTCTCGCGCTTTTGGGCGTGTTGTTTTTTCAATCTTCATTCAGCAAGATCAATCGAATTGAAGTGACTGGCGTCCGCCTGCTGTCGGAACAGCAAGTGCTGCAGGCCTCCGGCGTTAGCGTAGGCGACCATTTCTTCGCCGTCGGCGGCAAAGAGCTGGAGGAGCGCATTAAGCAGCTGGAAGCTGTCGATACCGTAGAGGTTTCGAAACGGTTTCCCGGCCGCGTCCATTTTCAAATTCAGGAATACGGCGTCGTCGCGCTTGAGCTTGATGACAGCGGCGGCTTGTCGGGCTTACTTTCGAACGGACATGCCATCCCGTATGACAAAACCGATCAAGCGTCCCCGAGACCCCTCCTGACGGGCTGGGACAATCCCGAGCTGAAGGCTGCGTTATGCCAAGCGCTTTCGCGTATTTCCCTCGAGCATTTGCAAGATGTTTCAGAGATTCGCCCGGATCCGTCGGAGAGCTACGAGGACCGAATTATGATGTATACCAGGTCCCGATATGAAGTAATTACGCGAATTTCTTATTTGGCGGATAAAATTTCGCTGCTTGACGACTATGTGCATGAAATGCAAAGCGGCGGCAAAGAGACGGGGCGAATCGTTTTGCTCGAAACGGATTACGGGGAAGCGTTTGAGACCGACTTTCTCGAAACGGAAATAGAGGAATGAAATTCCACCTGTTCAGGCGCTGCCATGTCGTGTTAAGATTTTAGGAAGACAAGCTGCAACAAAATTGAAATAAAATAAACTTTTTAATTAAAAAAGGGAATCGGGCGATTGTGTTGAATATGTATAAAGTTCTTGTCTGTTTCAGTCATCAGTCCTTACCATCATAGGAGGTGCCAACGCTTTGAGCGGCAACGACATCATTGTGAGCTTGGACATCGGTACGTCCAAAGTCCGCGCCATCATCGGGGAAATGAACGGCGGCTCCATTCATATCGTCGGTGTCGGTTCTTCCGACTCTGAAGGAATTCGAAAAGGCGCCATCGTTGATATAGATCAAACGGTGCAATCGATTAAGAGCGCAGTAAACCATTCCGAACGAATGGTCGGCGTCCAAATATCGGATGTGTTTGTCGGAATTTCAGGGAATCATATTCAGCTTCAGCCAAGCCACGGCGTCGTCGCCGTCTCGAACGAAGACCGGGAAATCGGGGGCGAAGATATCGAGAGGGTGCTCCAAGCGGCGAAAGTGATCGCGCTTCCGCCTGAACGGGAGATTATCGGGATCGTGCCTAAGCAGTATATCGTTGACGGGCTGGAAGGAATTCAGGATCCGCGCGGAATGATCGGGGTTCGCTTGGAAGTCGAAGCGATTGTCATTACCGGCGCCAAGACGTCTATACATAACTTGCTCCGCTGCGTGGAGCGGGCGGAATTAAAAGTGGCGGGTTTGATTTTGACGCCGCTCGCCTCCGGCCATCTGGCGCTTTCCAAGGATGAAAAAAATCTGGGGACCGTGCTTGTCGATATCGGCGCCGGGGCGACGACGATTTCGATTTTCGAAAACGGTACGATCGTCTCGACGTCATCGCTGCCGATCGGCGGAGAGTTTGTAACGAACGATATTTCCATAGGGCTTCGAACACAGTTCGAGCACGCCGAATTGATTAAGCTGAAATACGGCTGTGCGCTTGTCGCCGATTCGGCGGCGGATCAGAAGTTTAAAGTAACCCGCATTGGAAGCAACCTGGAGAAGGAATTTTCACAGGTCGACCTTGCGAGCATTATCGAACCTCGCATGCAGGAAATCTTCGAGCTCATTAAAGCCGAAGTGAAGCGGATGAAGCCTTCGGGAGAGCTAGCTGGCGGATACGTGCTGACGGGTGGGGCGGTTTCGATGCCCGGGACGCTTCAGGTCGCGCAAGCGGTGCTGGATACGTCCGTCAGAATCGCATCGCCGGACTTTATCGGCGTACGCGAGCCGGCCTACGCCGGCGGGGTCGGTTTAATCGCTTATGTCGCAAAGTTTTTGCGTTCGCGCGGCACCGTTTCAGTAAAAGGATCATCCGGCAAAAAATCATCCTCCGCCGATAAGCCAGGCCTAATCGAGCGGTTGAAACAATTATTCAGCGAGTTCATATAGGGCAAGGGGGAAATTTGGGACATGTTAGATTTCGAACTCGACATGGAACCGATGGCAACTATTAAAGTTATAGGCTGCGGTGGCGGCGGAAGCAATGCGGTAAACCGAATGATCGATAACGGCGTGAGCGGCGTCTCGTTCATTACCGTTAACACGGATGCGCAAGCGCTGCAGATGTCAAAATCGCTGACGAAGCTTCAGATTGGGGACAAGCTTACCCGAGGTCTTGGGGCAGGAGCGAACCCGGAGGTCGGCAAGAAGGCCGCGGAGGAATCGAGAGAGCTGCTATACAACGAATTAAAGGGCGCCGATATGGTATTCGTGACTGCAGGAATGGGCGGCGGCACCGGTACCGGCGCAGCGCCCGTTATCGCCGAAATCGCCCGGGAGTGCGGCGCGTTGACGGTAGGCGTGGTCACCCGTCCGTTCACATTCGAGGGGCGCAAGCGTCAAGCGCAGGCGGAGCAAGGTATTGCGGCGCTGAAGGAAAAGGTAGACACACTGATCGTCATTCCGAACGACCGCTTGCTTGAGATCGTCGACAAGAAGACTCCGATGCTTGAAGCGTTCCGGGAAGCGGACAATGTGCTGCGTCAAGGCGTACAAGGCATTTCCGATCTGATTGCCGTTCCGGGCTTGATTAACTTGGATTTTGCCGACGTAAAGACGATTATGACCGAGCGCGGCTCGGCGCTTATGGGCATCGGCCGGGCAAGCGGGGAAAACCGCGCATCCGAGGCGGCCAAACGGGCGATTATGAGCCCGCTGCTGGAGACGTCCATTGAAGGTGCTCGAGGCGTCATCATGAATATTACCGGCGGCGCCGATTTGAGCTTGTATGAAGTGAATGAGGCGGCGGAAATTGTGATTGCGGCTGCTGATCCGGATGTAAACATGATTTTCGGGGCGATCATCGACGATTCGCTGAAGGAAGAAATTAAAGTGACGGTCATCGCTACCGGCTTCGAACAGAAGATCGGCCAGCCGACCCCGCCGCGCCGTCCGGCCGAAAGTGCCGCTGACACGCGCTCGGCACCGAATTTGCGGCCTTTCGGCAATTCGACGGGAGGCAACGATCAATTGGATATCCCTACGTTCCTGCGCAACCGCAACAAAAACTTGCATGACGATTAATAGATAAGTCTAGAAGCCACAGGCTGTCTCATCAGGGGGTGATACCTCTGAAGGGACAGCTTTTTTATGCCTTGAAAGCCGCTCCACAAGAGCCGGCGGACGGGCGAAGCGCTTCGACAAAAAAAGCGCGGTTTAGACAGCGTGTTTAGACAGACTTTGGAAACAGCGGGAGTTATACTAGCTATCGTGGACGGTATGAATGCTGACTTGCTTTCTTCCGGATACATGGAGGGTGAAAGCGGATGGTCGTATATGTGGACATCGTGTTTTTGACAAACATTGCCCTCGATTTCGCCATGCTGGCAGCTACGGCCAAGCTTCGCGGCATCAAGCCTGCTTGGTGGCGCGTCGGATTGGCATCCGCGATCGGCGCTTCCTATGTCCTGCTTCTGTTTGTGCCGTCGCTGACGTTTCTCTACACGTTCGTTGTTAAATGTTTATTTTCCATTGGTCTGATTATGACAGCGTTCGGATACAAAAGTTTCCCTCGTTTCGTCGGTACGCTGGCAGCCTTTTACGCCGTAAATTTTGCCGCAGCCGGCATGATGCTGGGGCTGCATTATGCGCTGCAGCAGTCGCATGACGTCTGGAACGGCATTTTATTTACGCAAGCGGGCGGCGTCCGGCATTCGCTGGGTGTTTCCTTATGGCTCATATTGTTTGCCGGAGCCGGGAGCGTCCTGCTAACCCGATCTGTACATACAAGCGCCAAGCGCGCAGGAACGAAGCAGGGCTTTATAGCCGATGTGGAAGTAACGATGGACGGGAACATCTTTTCTTGCAAAGGACTCATCGATACCGGAAATCATTTGTACGACCCGCTGACGAGAACGCCGGTGATGGTGATGGAGACGCGGCTTTGGCAAGAACGGCTGCCCGCTTCATGGATTGAGGCGATACGCGGCAACGATCCGGACCGCATTCTAGGAACGATGGAATTGGCGGCCGCGGGAGATTCAGGCGCAGGCGGGGAAGATCACGGCGCCGCATGGAGCGATCGGGTACGGCTTGTTCCGTACCGCGGCATCAGCGGTCACACGAAATTTATGTTCGCCTTGAAGCCTGACGCAGTGACGATTCGTCAAGGGGATCAGCGAATAGAAGTGGCCAAAGCTTTAATCGGGCTTGATGGAGGAACGCTGAGCTCGGACGGAAGCTATCAGGCGATCATCCACCCTGCGATGGTCCATTAGCACACAAATCGAAACAACATGCATGCACATGGCAAGGAGGAGTCGGCTTATGCGCCAAAGATGGAAGCTCATGATGACGTTGTGGTATTATCGCTTTCTGTTCCTGCTGAAGGTTAGGGGCGAGGAAATCTATTATATCGGCGGGAGCGAGGCGCTTCCGCCGCCGCTGACGCGAGAAGAAGAGGAGTATTTGCTCGCCCGGCTGACGACCGGGGACGCCGCGATTCGAGCGATGCTGATCGAGCGCAATTTGCGGCTCGTCGTATACATTGCCCGCAAATTCGAAAATACCGGCATCAACATCGAGGACCTTGTGTCCATCGGCACGATCGGTCTCATTAAGGCGGTCAATACGTTCGATCCCGAGAAAAAAATCAAGCTCGCTACATATGCCTCACGCTGCATCGAGAACGAAATATTGATGTACTTGCGGCGCAACAGCAAAATTCGCACCGAGGTATCGTTCGATGAGCCGCTGAACATCGATTGGGACGGCAACGAGCTGCTGCTTTCCGATGTGCTTGGCACAGAGAACGATACGATTTACCGCAATATTGAAGAACAGGTGGACCGGAAGCTGCTGCAAAAAGCGCTCGACAAGCTGACCGAGCGCGAGCGGATGATTATGGAGCTGCGGTTCGGCTTGCAGGACGGAGAAGAGAAAACGCAAAAAGACGTGGCAGATCTGTTGGGAATTTCGCAATCGTATATATCCCGGCTGGAGAAACGGATCATTAAACGTCTTCGCAAAGAATTTAACAAAATGGTGTAAAGCGTATACAACGAAGCCTGGCCTGCAAATGCGCCGGGCTTGACTTTTTTTCGGAAGTTGTTCAAGAATATTCTCTTTTCCCGCGGAGATACTGTTTCGTAACGTCTCTCCTTGGGAGGTATTGACAGCAATGACCCGCAACAAAGTCGAGATCTGTGGTGTGGATACTTCAAAACTGCCGGTATTAACGAATGCCGAAATGCGCGAGCTGTTTGTCGCGTTGCAGCAGCACAAAGATCGGTACGCAAGGGAGAAATTGGTGAATGGAAATCTTCGGCTCGTTCTAAGCGTGATCCAGCGATTCAACAACCGCGGCGAGTTTGTCGACGATTTGTTCCAAGTCGGCTGTATCGGACTGATGAAGGCGATCGACAATTTTGACCTTGGACAGAATGTCAAATTTTCGACGTATGCGGTGCCGATGATTATCGGGGAAATCCGCCGATATTTACGGGATAACAACCCGATTCGAGTGTCTCGCAGCCTTCGCGATATTGCCTACAAGGCGCTGCAGGTTCGAGATCAGCTGACGAACCGCAATTCCCGGGAGCCGACGATCAACGAAATTTCGAATGAGCTTAACGTTCCGAAGGAGGACGTCGTGTTTGCGCTCGATGCGATCCAAGATCCGGTGTCACTGTTCGAGCCGATCTACCATGACGGGGGCGACCCGATTTACGTTATGGACCAGATCAGCGACGATCGCAGCAAGGACGTTTCGTGGATCGAGGAAATTGCCTTGCGGGAAGCGATGCGAAAGCTGAACGACCGGGAAAAAATGATTCTCTCGATGCGTTTCTTCGAAGGGAAGACGCAGATGGAGGTGGCGGAGGAGATCGGCATCTCGCAGGCTCAAGTATCGCGCTTGGAGAAGTCGGCCATCAACCAAATGCAGAAGCATGTTAAAACATAATAGAATCGTGAGCTTGTCCTGCGGCAGGGCAAGCTTTTTTTGTCCGCTGCATGCGGGTTTCAATTTGTCCGGAAGAAGGGCACATTTTGCCCGGACCGGACATATAGTAGTAATGGTGAAGCCCATGAAAATATCGGACTTTCAAACGAAGGACGTCATTAATATTGTGGATGGGAAGAAGCTCGGTCAAATCAGCGACCTGGAGCTTGATTTACGCGGCGGGCGAATCGAATCGATCGTCGTCCCGAGCGTTGGGCGGTTTTTCGGTTTTTTCGGCAACGGAGCGGATATGATCATTCCTTGGCGGTCGATCGTGAAGATCGGCGCCGACGTCGTGCTTGTCAAAATGGACGATCCGAGAGGCTATCGGACAACGGAGGATCGGGACCGCGAGCAGTATCGAAGCTTGCGGGACCGGGTACGCGACCGGGAGCGAGATCGCAATAAGGAAGATCCGGAAGAGGATGATTACCGGTAAATTTTTTGTGCCGTGCGGATTTATGATACACTACGAAAATGGGTAATACGGATGGAAAACGGAGGGGCCGAAGTGGCGAAGCCGATCAGGAAGGAACCTTTTCAGCAGAACGGGAGGAACGGCGGTCCGGAACTTCTGGCGCTTGCCGAATGGCAGGAACGTATGCCGTGGCTGTCCGCCGGCTTTACAACCCGGAAGGGCGGCGTCAGTTCGTCTCCATGGAGCTCGCTTAATTGCGGCCTGCATGTAGGCGATACCGATGCAGACGTCATTGTGAACCGCCGCCTGACTGTAGAGGCGCTTGGGTTTTCGCTGGAAGCGTGGACGTGCGCCGAGCAGGTGCACGGAAACGATACGGCTGTCGTCACGGAACAACACCGCGGCGCCGGAAGCCTGTCGCGAGCTGCGGCGATTCAAAACAAGGATGCGCTTGTTACGAATACGCCGGGTGTGCTGCTGACGGTACTTTACGCGGATTGTGTGCCGATCTTCTTCGCCGATCCGGTTCATCGTGCGATCGGCATCGCCCATGCCGGCTGGCGGGGGACTGTCGCCGATGTAGCGGGGCGGACGGTGGACACGATGGCCGCCGCGTTCGGTTCGGATCCCAGCCGTCTTTATGCCGCGATCGGCCCCTCCATCGGCGGCTGCTGCTATGAAGTCGATCAGCGTGTGATCGATGAGGTCATCCGGGCGGGCGGCAGCCTCGGTACAACGCATACCGAGTCCTCCTCCCCAGATCGGTTTTTGCTCGATTTGTCGAAGGTGAACGAAATTCGATTGCTAAAAGCAGGAATTTTGCCGAATCATATCGAAATAACTGGATATTGTACAAGCTGCCGCACGGACCTGTTCTTTTCTCACCGCAAGGAGGGAGGCCGTACAGGCCGAATGGCGGCTTGGATGGCAGTGAAAGAGGTGACAGCATGACCCGGACGCTTTTGGAGGCAAAGAGCGAGGTAGAGCGTCGAATTGCGGAGGCATGCCGTCGGGCGGGAAGACAGCCAGAGGACGTGAATGTAATTGCGGTAACGAAGTACGTATCGCTGTCCCGAACGGAAAGCGTACTGCGATCCGGTCTTCTGCATATCGGCGAAAATCGCTGGCAGGATGCAAAGGAGAAGTGGGAAGCGCTCGGCGAGAAAGGCCTCGGCATATGGCATTTTATCGGCCATCTGCAAACCAACAAGGTGAAAGAGGTTGTCGGGCGGTTTCATATGCTTCATTCGCTCGACCGAATGTCCCTTGCCAAAGAAGTGGACAAACGGGCCTCTCAGTTGGGCGTTACGCTGCCGTGTTTCGTGCAGGTGAACGTTTCCGGTGAAGATTCAAAATACGGATTGCCTCCGGAGGAGCTGTTCTTGTTTTTGGAGGAGCTTCAAGCGCTGAGGCACATCGAGGCGGTCGGATTGATGACGATGGCTCCGCATGAGGACGATCCGGAACGGACAAGACCCGTATTTCGCGAATTGCGCAGGCTGCGGGATACTGCGAACGAAAACGGAAGCTGCAGGAAGCCGCTTATGCATCTATCGATGGGTATGTCGAACGATTTCGAAATTGCCGTTGAAGAAGGCGCTACATGGGTTCGCTTAGGATCCGTGCTGGTCGGTAAAGAGGAGTAGCTGATTGTGAATAGGACAAGCCTCGGGGAGGAGAGTTGAATGGGAGTCATGAATCGTTTTATGAATTTTTTAGGGCTGCAGGATGAAGAAGAACGCGTCGAGAAAGACAATGTGTACGATTCGGGAGAGGAACAGGAATCGGGAGCCGGGGAATTACGTAAAATTAAAAATAACGTGGTGTCACTTCACTCTCAAAAATCGTCGAAACTGGTGCTTTGTGAACCTCGCAATTATGAAGAAACCCAGGATATCGCGGATCATCTTCGGTCCCGCCGCGCGATTCTCGTCAACCTGCAGCGGGTGCGTCCGGATCAGGCGATGCGCATCGTCGACTTTTTGAGCGGTACAGTGTATGCATTGAACGGATCGATCTCGAAGGTAGGTCCGAACATCTTTGTTTGCACGCCGGATTCAGTCGAGATTCAAGGCGCGATTACCGACATGATGAGTGAGAACGCATAATTGATACGAAAGAGGTGGTCGGCAGTTGGTCGGTTCAATCTATAGTTTGGTCGGTATTTTGTACGAAATTTATTTTTATATGATCATCGCCTACATTTTGCTTTCCTGGATCCCGAACGCAAGGGACAGCTTTATCGGAAGCTTGTTGGGTAAAGCGGTGGAACCGTATCTATCGCCGTTTCGGCGTCTGATCCCTCCGATCGGAGGCGTGATCGACTTGTCTCCGATTGTGGCCATCATCGCGCTGCAATTCGTGTATCGCGGTATTATCGCGGTGATTGAATTTATCGTCTGATTGCAATGAAGAATGAAATTTACGAGCATTTTCACCCGGATGAAAAGCCGTTTATCGATAAAGCCGCACAATGGCTGGAAGATACGAGCCGGCATAAACAGAAGAAGCGCACCGATTTCTTGGATCCTAGGCAAGCTTACATAGTTGCTTCCCTTGCGAAACGATCGGAAGACGTCGTCTATCGCCTAGATGGAGGATACTCTGAAGCGGAGCGGCGCCGGGCCGTCATCGTCCCGGACTTCCTCGACGTGGAATATGAAGACGCCGGAATTCGCGTGCTGTCTGTTACGAGCGACGACACGCGCATTGCGGAGCTCGACCACGGCGATTATTTAGGAGCGATTCTCGGTCTCGGAGTGAAGCGGGATAAAATCGGCGACATTCATGTCCACAATTGGGGATGCCATATCCTCGTTGCGGAGGAGATGGCGCCGTTCTTTACGATGCACCTTAGTCAAGTCGGGCGGGTGTCTGTCTTCACGGACGTGCTGACGGCGGACAAGCTGGAGCGTGCGGAGGAAAAGCTGGACGAGCTGTTTTGCACGGTGGCGTCGCTTCGGCTGGACGGGGTCGTCAGCGAGGTGACACGGTTGTCCCGCGCCAAGGTGCTGCCGCCGATTCAGTCGGGACGGTGCAAGGTGAATTGGAAGGTGGAGGAGGACCCTTCCCGGCAGTTGAAGGAAGGGGATGTCGTTTCCCTGCAAGGCTTTGGGCGCTTTGTCATCCTAGCGGTGGAAGGGTTGTCGAAAAAGGGACGCACACGTCTAAAGATCGGGAAATTTGCGTAATCGTGCAGGAAATCCTTCACCAGCGTCGAATTATTTTGGCTAACTAGATTAAAAGCTGTTCTTAATGCATTCAGGAGGTGCACCTATGCCGTTAACTCCGCTTGATATTCACAACAAAGAATTCGGCCGCAAGCTTCGCGGGTATGACGAGGATGAGGTCAACGAGTTTCTGGATCAGATCATTAAAGACTACGAAGCGCTGATCCGCGAAAATAAAGAACTGCAAAACCAGGTGGCCACCATGCAGGAAAAGCTAGGCCATTTCGTCAATATCGAAGAGACGCTGTCGAAGACGATTATCGTGGCGCAGGAAGCTGCCGACGAGTTAAAGCAGAATGCGAAGAAGGAAGCGCAGCTGACGATTAGAGAAGCGGAGAAGAACGCCGACCGCATCATTAACGAGTCGCTTGCGAAATCGCGGAAGATCGCTCTTGAGACGGAGGAGCTGAAGAAACAGGCCTCGATCTATCGTACGCGATTTAAGGTGCTGATCGAGGCGCAGCTGGAGATGCTGCAGCAGGACAGCTGGGATACGCTCGAATCTTCCCCGCCGATTCATGTTGTCAACGGGGGAGAGTCCCGTTGATTTCCGGAACGAAATTTGATATTGTAATTGCAACTTTAATGCAGCATACCGAAAGCGTCGATTGGAACGAGTAAGCCCTCGCGGGGACCCAGAGAGCCGGGGACAGGTGAAAGCCCGGTGTCAGCCGCACGGCCGAAAATCATCCATGAGCGCCCTTGCGAAACGGCAGTTACGCAGTAGCTTGGGCCGGGTCATCCCGTTACTGATGGCTGGAGTGGTTTATGTGATTCGTACCGGTTTGGCGTACGGTCGTAAACCAGAAGGGTGGTACCGCGAAACGAAAGCTTTTCGTCCCTTTGGGAGGAGAAGCTTTTTTGTTGTTTTCTTGTTCGGTAAACGAAAAAGGAGTGTGCGAGAATGGACTACAGTAAAACGTTGAATTTGCTGCAGACGGATTTTCCGATGCGGGGCAACCTGCCGCAAGCGGAACCGAAGATGCAGGCGGTATGGAATGATATGCAAATTTACAAGCTGGTGCGGGAAGCGCGGAAAGGGAAGGCGAAATTCGTGCTTCACGACGGGCCTCCGTATGCGAACGGAGACATCCATATCGGGCACGCCATGAATAAGGTGCTCAAGGACATCATCATCCGGTTCCGATCGTTGGAGGGCTATGACGCGCCTTATGTGCCGGGATGGGATACGCACGGGCTGCCGATCGAGCAGGCGATCGCGAACAGCGGCCGCGCCGACCGTAAGAAAATGAGCGAGCTGGAATTCCGGAAGCTGTGCGCCGAATACGCGCGGGAGTGGATCGTCCGGCAGAAGTCGCAATTCCAACGACTAGGCGTTACGGGGGACTGGGAGAATCCTTACGTCACGCTTGAACCGAAATACGAAGCGCAGCAAATCCGGCTGTTCGGCGCAATGGTGAGCAAAGGCTATATCTATAAAGGCCTGAAGCCGGTCTACTGGTCCCCTTCCTCGGAAAGCGCGCTGGCTGAGGCGGAGATCGAATATAAAGAAAAAACGTCGGCTTCGATCTATGTCGCTTTCGATGTGAAGGACGGCAAAGGGAAGCTACCGTTGGACAGCGCCCTCGTCATTTGGACGACGACGCCTTGGACGCTTCCGGCGAACCTTGGCATTTCCGTTCATCCGGATTTCGATTACGTCGTGGTGGAAGCGGATGGACGCAAGTTTGTGGTGGCCGAAGGGCTGCTTGAAAGCGTGGCGAAGGAAGTCGGCTGGGAGTCGACGAACATTGTGTCCCGTTTGAAAGGGGCCGAGCTGGAATACGCCGTCTGCAAGCATCCGTTCTACGACCGCGATTCGCTTGTCATGGCGGGCGACCACGTTACGCTTGAAGCCGGTACGGGCTGCGTCCACACCGCGCCGGGACACGGGGAAGAGGACTTTGCGGTAGGCCAGCGCTACAACATCGGCGTGTTGAGCCCGATTGACGATCAAGGTCATTTTACGTCCGAAGCGCCGGGCTTCGAAGGCCAATTTTACGACAGCGCGAATAAAGTCATTACGGAGAAGCTGAAGGAAAGCGGACATCTCCTGAAGTTGGGCTTCATTAAGCATCAATACGCTCATGATTGGCGGACGAAGAAGCCGGTCATTTATCGCGCGACCGAGCAATGGTTTGCTTCGATCGACGGCTTCCGCCAAGCGATGCTTGAGGAAATCAAGCGGGTGAAATGGACGCCGACCTGGGGCGAAGTACGTTTGCACAACATGATTGCCGACCGCGGCGACTGGTGCATCTCTCGTCAGCGGGTGTGGGGCGTTCCGATTCCGATCTTTTACTGCAAATCGTGCCAAGAGCCGCTGGTGAATGACGCGACGATCGAGCGGGTCGCCTCTATTTTCGAAACGGAGGGCTCGGACGCCTGGTTCAGCAAAACCGCCGCTGAACTGCTTCCGGAAGGGAACGTATGCGGCAAGTGCGGCCATGGCGAATTCCGTAAAGAGAAAGACATCATGGACGTCTGGTTCGATTCCGGCTCCAGCCATATGGCTGTGCTCGATACGCGCGAGGAGCTGCAGTACCCCGCAGATCTGTATCTGGAAGGCTCTGACCAATACCGCGGCTGGTTCAATTCGTCATTGATCACATCGACGGCCGTAAAAGGACAGGCGCCTTACAAAGGCGTGCTGAGCCACGGATTTACGCTCGACGGAGAAGGACGCAAAATGTCCAAATCGCTTGGCAACGTTGTCGATCCGCTGAAAGTATGCGATCAGCTCGGCGCGGACATCCTACGCTTATGGGTTTCCTCCGTCGATTACCAGCAGGACGTTCGACTGTCGGACAACATTTTACAGCAGACGGCGGAGGTGTACCGGAAAATTCGGAACACGCTTCGTTTCTTCCTGGGCAATTTATCCGGATTCAATCCGGACACGGATCGGTTTGAACCGGCTCAGCTGAGCGAGCTTGACCGCTTTGCGCTCATCCGTCTCGAACGGCTGAAGGACAAGGTGCTCCAAGCGTACGATCGGTATGAGTTCCATACGGTGTACCAGTCGGTGCATCACTTCTTGGCCGTCGAGATGAGCTCGTTCTACCTAGACATTATGAAGGACCGGTTGTACACCGATGCGCTGAACGATCCTCGCCGGAAAGAAACGCAGTATGTGCTGTATCGTTCGCTTCTGACGATCACCCAGCTCATTTCGCCGATTTTGCCGCATACGGCGGACGAAGTGTGGAAGTTTATTCCGGGCGTCACCGAGCCGACCGTTCAGGTGACCGTCTACACGCCGGCGGACCATTCGATTTACGACGAAGCGCTGGAGCAAAAATGGCAGAGACTGATCGCTATCCGCGATGAAGTGCTTAAGGCGCTTGAGACGGCGCGGAAAGAAAAGCGGATCGGCAACAGTCTGAGCGCGAACGTTCAGCTTTATCCGGATGAGGCGACAGCCGCTTTCTTGGCTCGATTCGTAGATTTGCCACGCTTATTCATTGTATCCGCCGTCACGAATCATGGACCCGGCGTACAGCCTCCGGTTGAACGCGTGCAGGGCATTGCCGTCACGGTGGAGCTGGCGGAAGGCGAAAAGTGCGAGCGTTGCTGGATCGTTACGCCGGAGGTCGGCACGCATGAAGATCATCCGACGCTTTGCAACCGCTGCTCGGATGTCGTGAATACATTGTAATATTCAGCTTGGTGGAGGGTGAGTGGATGGCCGCATCAGATCGATTGGAGGACCAGATAGATCGAATCGCGAAGCATCTTGAGCGGGCGCAACTGGCCGATTACGTGCAGCTGCTCAACTCGCCTCGTAAGCTGATCGCCAGAAATTTGATCGCCGGCACCGCGAGAGGCGTCGGCATTGCCATCGGTTTCACCCTCTTTTCGGGGACCATTGTGTATATACTGCGCCAGCTCGGCGCGCTTGATCTGCCCATTATCGGGCATTACATCGCCGAGCTGGTGGAAGCCGTACAAAACCAGATGCGAGTGGACGGAGGCTTGTATTAGTACCGAGCTTCCTCGTCCACAGCGTGGAGGTCGGGCTCAAGTAAGCCCTCGCCTTCTCCATTGGCCATGTACTGCCGGTATTCGCTGCTGCGATAGAACGTCACATTATTGCCGTACATGTCGGTGGCGATGAAGTTTTCCAACGATTCGACATAGCCTTCATTTTCGTAGGATTCGATATATAATTCGTTGTAATCATCGACGTCTCGGAGCTCCGACATGGCCGGAGAATCGGAATTTCCCCAGCTTTCAACGATCTGCCAGGCGTCCTCTCCGTCAAATTGGGTGGTATCGTCGTGGTCCATGTCGGAGCGCATCGCCGGACTGAGAAACTGTTCTTCGCGCGGACGGCGCTTTGACAGCTCGTCGTCCGGAACGTGCTTCATACAATAATCGGCGGAAGGCAGCGCCTGCAGCCGTTCGTAAGGGATCGGCTCGCCGCATTCGGCGCAGCGGCCGTAGGTTCCTTGCTCCATACGTTGCAAAGCAGCTTCCGTTTTTTGCAATTGGTGTTCGAGCAGCTCGGTCAGGGCCAGATCTTTGCCCCGTTCGAACAGCTCCGTGCCGATGTCGGCCGGGTGATTGTCGATCAACGACAGCTCGGCAAGCTGTGCGCCCATCGGCTCGGCCATGCCGAATTTGGAGGTCTCGTTCAGATGATGCTCCAGCTCTTCGCGCTCATTGAGCAAATCTTGGCGCAGCGCCTGCAGTTGTTGCGGCTGTATGTGGGAATTCGCTTGTGATTGCTGCAAAAAGTACCGCTCCCCTCTTCTGGCGTTGTACCGTTATCGTTTGCGTTTCCCGGCCGTTTTACTTTCTCCAAATGCTTGCGCCGTGTGCACATCGTGGACGTTCTGGGGAATGCTATGGTACAATGACGTTTGAATTTGCGCCGACGGGAGGCACAACACGTTGATGTATTGGTTGATTGCTTTGATCGTTCTCGGGCTGGACCAGTGGACGAAGCATTTGATCGTGAAACATATGAACATCGGGGACACTATCCCGGTTATCGGTTCCTTTTTTTCCATCACCTCTCATCGAAACCGCGGTGCCGCTTGGGGCATTCTTCAAGACCAACGCACCTTTTTTATCATTGTGACGGTTATCGTTGTCGTAGGCGTAGCGTGGTACTTGATTCGTTCCGTGCGCGAAGGCAAAAAGCTGCTGCCGTTCGCTTTGGCGCTGCTCCTAGGCGGTGCGCTCGGCAATTTCGTGGACAGGGTCCGGTTTGGCGAAGTGGTAGATTTTATGCATGTCGTGTTTGATTTGAGCGGGATCGGGATTCCGTTTGTGTACAATTATCCGATCTTCAATGTCGCGGATATGGGAATCGTCATCGGCATCGGACTGATTTTCTTGGATACGATTCTTTCGATGCGGCGGGAAAAGCGGGAGGTGACACAGGACCATGTGGACGGATGAAGGGGAAGCCTTTACGGTCGTCGTAGATGAAGAGGCTTCCGGCGAACGGCTGGACAAGCTGCTTGTTGAGGCGTCGCCCGAGGAATTGTCGCGCTCCCAGCTGCAGGATTGGATACGGGAAGGCTATGTGCGGGTTAACGGCGCGGCTGTAAAGCCGAATTATAAAGTAGGCCCCGGCGATCAAATCGAGGTTCGCGTACCGATAACCGTCACGTCTGAGCTCGTTCCCGAGCCGATTCCACTCGATATTGTGTACGAGGACAGCGACGTCATCGTCGTCAACAAACCGCGGGGCATGGTCGTTCATCCGGCGGCGGGACATCCGAACGGCACGCTCGTGAACGCACTTATGTATCATTGCAAGGATTTGTCCGGCATCAACGGGGAAATCCGACCGGGGATCGTGCATCGGATCGATAAGGATACGTCGGGGCTGCTAATGGCTGCAAAAAATGATGCCGCGCACGCGAGTTTGTCGGAGCAGTTGAAGGAGCATACGGTTACGAGAAGGTACATCGCGGTTGTCCATGGGACGATTCCCCATGAGCAGGGAACAATCGACGCGCCGATCGGCAGAGATCCGAAGGATCGAAAGTTGTATATGGTGACGGATAAAAATGCGAAGACGGCGGTTACGCACTTTGTGGTGAGGGAGCGGATGGACAGCGGGTATACGCTGCTTGAGCTCATGCTCGAAACCGGCCGGACGCACCAAATCCGGGTGCACATGAAGTATGTTGGATACCCGCTCGTCGGAGATCCCGTTTATGGGCGTTCGAAGGGTCGAACGATGGCAGTGCCGGGACAAGCGCTGCATGCCGCCGTCCTTGGCTTTACGCATCCGCGGACCGGCGAACGACTCACGTTCGAAGCGCCTCTTCCGGCGGAGATGGAACAGTTGATCGAGGAATTGCGGCTGCTTGCACCGTAGTTGCTTGCATACATATTTTTTAACTTTTAAGGAGGAAATAGACCCATGCAAGAGACAATGGAGATTATTAACTTTATTAAGAACAGCAAAAAAGTGACGCCGGTGAAGGTGTACTACAAAGGTACGCTTGCGAATGGGGCTGCAGGCGAGAGTGTAAAGGTGTTTGATTACGGCAACGGCGGCGTGTTGTTCGGCCACTTGGACGAAGTGCAAGCGCTGCTCGACGCCAACAAAGCGACGATTGAAACGTTCGAAATTGAAAACGACCGCCGCAATTCGGCGATTCCTATGCTCGATCTGAAGGGCATCAATGCGCGGATCGAGCCGGGCGCGATTATTCGCGACATGGTTACAATCAAGGACAACGCGGTGATTATGATGGGTGCGGTCATCAATATCGGCGCGGTGATCGGCGAAGGCACGATGATCGATATGAACGCGACGCTCGGCGGACGCGTGCAGGTCGGCAAAATGTGCCACGTGGGCGCAGGCGCAGTGCTTGCCGGCGTAATTGAGCCGCCTTCCGCTCAGCCGGTAGTGATCGAAGACGACGTTGTGATCGGCGCGAACGCGGTTATTCTTGAAGGCGTGCGCGTAGGCAAAGGCGCGGTTGTTGCAGCCGGAGCTGTTGTCGTTGACGAGGTAGCTCCGTACTCCGTGGTGGCGGGCGTTCCTGCCCGCGTCATCAAGCAGGTCGACGAAAAGACGAAGTCGAAGACGGAAATCATTCAAGAGCTGCGGAACTTGAAGTAATGAGCGCGCCGTTCGTCGAGCTTCGCCGGGCGCTGCACCGCATCCCGGAGCCGGGCTTTCAGGAATTTAAAACACAGGCCTTCGTGTTGGATCATATTCGCTCGCTCCCGCAGGAGCACCTTGAAGTGAAGACGTGGCGGACGGGCGTGCTCGTCCGTGTGCGCGGCCGCGTCGGCTTGCGGACCGTAGGGTACCGTGCCGATATGGACGGGTTGTCGATTGAAGAGGATACGACGCTGCCGTTCCGCTCGACGCATCCGGGGATGATGCATGCGTGCGGACACGATATGCATATGGCGATCGCTTTAGGCGTCTTGACGGAGCTCGCCTCGGCGCCTGCGGACGACCATGTCGTCGTCGTGTTTCAGCCGGCCGAGGAAGGGCCCGGCGGCGCACTGCCGATGCTCGGGAGCGAAGAGTTTCAGTCGTGGCGGCCGGACCGGATGCTGGCGCTGCATATTGCGCCGGAATATCCGGTCGGGGTCGTTGCGACGCGGCCCGGCATTTTGTTTGCGAACACGTCGGAGCTGTTTATCGATCTCGAGGGCATCGGCGGGCATGCGGCTTTCCCGCATCGCACGAACGACACGATTGTGGCGGCGGCCTCGTTGGTGATGCAGCTGCAAACGATCGTGTCCCGCAACGTCAACCCGCTCGATGCGGCGGTTGTGACGCTCGGCGTCATTCAAGGCGGGACGCGGCAAAACATTATCGCCGACCGCGTTCGGCTGGAAGGTACGATTCGGACGCTGTCCGCCGCATCCATGGATGCGGTGAAGGCGCGGATCGAAGCGCTGCTGCGCGGCGTGGAAGCCGGATTCGGCGTTAAGGCGGAGCTGGATTACGGCTCGAACTATCACCAAGTGTTCAACGACGAAGCGGTAACGACCGAGTTCATGGATTGGCTGCGGGGGGCATTGCCTGATGTCGAGCTTGTGGAGTGTTCGGAGGCGATGACCGGAGAGGATTTCGGGTACTTTCTCCGGGATATCCCGGGTTTTATGTTTTGGCTTGGCGTGAACACGCCGTTTGGGCTGCACCATGCTAAGATTGAGCCGGATGAAGGCGCAATCGAGGTGGCGGTGCGGGTGGTGTCGGCCTATTTGCGGAGGTAGTTTGGTAAATCAGTCCGTAGACATATAACCTTATTTTACCATTTCTCGTACTTGCGGAAAATAGCGGACAACTGTTACTACCTTATTTAAAGCCCCCAGTGCTTGGGGGCTTTTTGTCTGCTTGATGTCGTCGCCCTTTCCAGAGTGGCGGTTTGTTTGGGGCTGAGGAGTGAAAGAAAGCATCACTGAGCGGGGGTTTGGGGCTGAGGAGCAAAGGGAAAGGACACTACCCCGTGCGAGGCAGTGCCCTTTTCCACATTACAGCCCACCGACAAAGCGCTCGAGGCGGTCGAGCGCTTCCCGCAGCGTGTCGGACGAGCACCCGTACGAGAGGCGTACGAAGCCTTCGCCGTACGAGGTGAACGCGCTGCCCGGGACGACGGCGACGCGCTCCTGATCGAGCAGCGACAAGCTGAACGCCGTCGAGTCCAGCCCGAACTTCCGCACCGAAGGAAACAAATAGAACGCGCCCTCCGGCTTCACCACGTCGAACCCGATCTC
>LNAP01000492.1_pt1 | contig 44001 bp, 48 predicted proteins | sample 602601 | NCBI WGS metagenome assembly LNAP01 (sample SAMN02440304, study PRJNA202911) | soil metagenome | biome: Subtropical and temperate rainforests or woodlands; isolation source: soil samples (1 kg each in a 20% v/v slurry with milli Q water) were... ...
TTGCCGAGCTTGATGTAGAGCTGGACCGCTCGAAGCCGATCCTCGTATGAAAACATGAACTACCCCTCCAGGTAGTCCAAGTTTTCCGCCGCAGCCCCGAGAGTCAGAAAAGACCGTCAAGGCACTGTAGGCTGCCGCAACGTTGCAGTGGCGTGCGTACGGTGAGTGGCTATTGATCGGTAACAATTTGTCATAGACGACGCCGTTTTTCGGCTGACTGCAGCTGTGAGTTAGAAACTTTCTATAAAAATCAATGCCTTAGAGTGCACTAACAGTTAGTAGGGAACTGACCCGTGATGCTGCTCGCCTTCAGAAGGCGAATGGGAAGAATCCGATTCAGGTCAGGAAGGTCGAGAAGTTAAAGGGGCTCGCTGCCCCCGATGAGACCTTCCGGGCGGTGGCATTGGAATGGCATGGGAAGCAGGCCCCGCTATGGAGCGACGGGCATGCCGCCCGAATCTTGCGGCAACTGGAGCGGGACTTGTTCCCGTGGGTAGAGTCCCGGACCCTTTCTGCGATCGAACCCGTTGAACTGCTTGCGACCCTCCGGAAAATCGAACAACGAGGTGCGATCGAGACGGCTGATCGGGCATTGATGGTTTGCCGGCAAATTTGGCGTTATGGCTTGGCTACCGGCCGCGTGAGTCGAGATGTGACTGATGGCTTGAAGGACGCCTTGCAGCCTTATCGAGGAAAGCACTTTGCGGCCATCACCGATCCGGAAAAGCTCGGCGTCCTCTTGCGAGCAATGAGGGCATATCGAGGAGGGGTCGTCGTCAAGGCTGCGTTGCAACTCGCGCCCATTCTTTTTCAACGACCCGGGGAGTTGCGGGCGGCCGCATGGTCGGAAGTGGATTTTGATGCTGCACTTTGGACGATTCCTCCCGCGCGCATGAAGCGAGGCAAGGATGGGAAGGAATACGGCGATCCTCACTTGGTCCCCCTGCCTACGCAAGCCATCGAAATCTTCAAGGAACTCCAGCGCTACACCGGGCATGGGCAATTGGTTTTCCCTGGCGAGCGGAATCACGACCGTCCTATCTCCGAGAACTCTGTTCGAACCGCTTTGATCAGCTTGGGATACACCTCTGAGTTGCAAACGTGGCATGGCTTCCGGGCGACAGCCAGAACCATGCTCGCAGAGCGTCTGGACTGTGACCCACTTGTGATCGAAGCTCAACTCGCTCATGCCGTGAAGGATGCCAATGGGCGAGCCTACAACCGGACTCAGTACATGGAAAAGCGGCGACAGATGATGCAGCAGTGGGCTGACGACCTCGACAGCCTGGCGGCAAAGGGCATGGTGGAACCTGACAGTAGAACCGCCTGACCCTCTACGCTGCTCCCTGGGCACCTTGGCCGAGTGGTGCAAGTGCACGTTGGAAGAGCCCAAGCTCGACTATCTCGAGAATCCACCACCGACGCCGCCAGTCTTTTCCAAATGAGGTATGAGCCTGAAGCGGCGTGAGATCGGCGACGCGAAGCGAGTCGATCCGTTGTTGACAGCTGCCAGTGTAGGGGTTGGCTGTTTCTGCCTTGTTTTTGATGCGGAAGGGGGTACAGGCGCGGTGCAGCCGTGAGGCTGTGGGCAAAGCTACAGCTTGCTGAGCTTTGTCCACAGCCCACCCCGCAAGGGGCGCCAGGGGGAAGGCTTTCCCCCTGGCTCGTTGCTCTTGCTGCGCAGCAGCACATGCAGAGCTGCCCGCGCGCCCCGCGGCCCGATGATTTTGCGCGGCACTACGCGCGAGCGGGCACGCGCCGGAACAGCTCCGCGCGCGCCTCGTTGAGTTCCTCGGCGGCCCGCACATCGCTCAGCGCAGTGGCCAGATCGTGCAGGTCTTTGAGCGTGACGCCCGCGCGCAGGAATTTGTGCGCCTCGGGCAGGCTGGTCAGCTTGTCCAGCGGCGTCATCGCATTCTTTGCCTGGTACACCTTCTTGATGCGTCCGGGCTTTTTCGCATCGGCCACCTCGGTGGCGAACAGGCATGGCCGGTGGAAGTTCAGGAACGGGTTGAGGTACTCGACGCAGAACGTGTTGAAGCGCCCGGCGTGGCGCTGGTGGATGTGCTCGTAGCCGAAGATCTTGCGCACCACCGCGCCGTTCTTGGTCTCGGCCAAGCCGTTGTCGTTGCTGCGGCGCGGACGGCTGCGCGTGAACTCGATGCGCAGCTTCTCCAGCATCTTGGCCACGCGGTGGTTGACGTATTCACTGCCGTTGTCGGCGTGAAAGCCCAGGATCTCGAAGGGGAACTGCTCGAGCATCTGTTCGATCACGGGCAGCAGGTGGTTCTCGGCGATGGTCTGCACCGAAGCCACTACCTCCCATTGCGTGACGCAGTCAACGGCGTTGATGTGGTACAGGCCCTTGATGCCGTCGAGGTCACCCTGATGCACGCTGTCGATGCGGATGAACCCCGGGCGGCCATCAGGCGCGGGCGCCTTGCGCACGCCGATGGCTGCGGCCCTGTTGCCGCGGGTCTTGGTCAGCACGACGCGCTGCTCGCGATAGCCGCCGCTGGCACGCAGGTTGTACAGGTGCGCCACCGAGATCGAGCCCAGGCGCTCAAAGCGCGCGTCGCCGAAGACGTCGCGCTGGCGGCGCAACACGCACGCCGTGGCCGGTCCCGACAGCGTGCCCATGGCACGGTCCACCTCGGCCAGCAGCGCCACGTCGGCGGCCGTGTAGCGCCGCGCGAAGGCATGTTCGGCAGCCCGGTAGTTCTTCACCAGCGGCTTGCCTGCCGTCCAGCGTGACACCAGCCGGGTCACCTGGGCGCGGCTGTAGCCGCTGAAGCGCTGCAGGTAGGCCAATACCGCTCCTCGGTCGGCTCGCCCGAGCTGGCGGTAGCCCAGACGCCGCAGCACGGCCTCAATCCAGCCGTAGCGTCCCTCGTCGTCCCCTGCCGCCTCAAACTGCAGCTCCTGCGTCCCCTCCAACACCTGCGCACCTGCTCCACGGTGCGCACCTGCGCTTCGTTCATGTCGATCACCATCACTTCGATGATCGACGCGCCGCGCCGGCAGGCTGCCCATCAGCCGCCCAACCGCCCCTCCCGCATCGCTTCCAGGCTCATTCCCCGTTGGAATCGCGAGCCCGGCTCCAGGCTCATACCTCGTTGGACAAGACTACTGCTTGACTTCAAATTCCTCCAAGCTAACATCGACATACCGAGTGATTGGTATGTTTGACTTGATCAGACATGCCAGCGACTCAAACCAAACCACAAACAGGAGTTCACTGACATGTCGCTTCACAAGACGGTGCAGATTTTTCCCGCTGGGCAAGACGTCGACCTCGCCCAGCTGATCTATGAGGATCGCGTCCATGGCAGCCTTTACACCAACGACGCGCTGTTCGAGCAGGAGATGCGCCAGATCTTTTACGGCGGCTGGGTGTTCGTGGGGCACGACTCGGAAATCCCGGGTCCCGGCGACTACCAGCGCCGCACCATTGGCCGGGAAGAGGTCATCATGGTTCGCCAGAAGGACGCCAGCATTGCCGTGCTGTCCAACCGGTGCGCACACCGAGGCAACCTCATGTGCATCAACAAGAGCGGCAAGGCCAAGTACCTGACGTGCACCTACCACGGATGGGTCTATGACCTGGCCGGCAAGCTGCTGGATGTGCCGTACCCCGATGGCTTCCCTCGAAGCAAAGAGGGCCTCGGTCTCAAGGCGCTGCGCACGGAAGAATACCGCGGCTTCGTTTTCGCCACCTTCTCTCAGACCGTGGGTTCGTTGGATGAGCATCTGGGCAAGGCCAAGGTGCTGATCGATCGCGCTTGCGACATGTCGCCCGTCGGCCGAGTCAAGCTCACGGCCGGATGGGCCAAGCAGCGCTACGGCGCGAACTGGAAGATGCTGCCGGAGAACGATACCGACGGCTATCACGTCAATTACGTGCATTCATCGTTTGTGCGCGTCATCGATTCGCACTACAACGACGCCGCGATCGCCAGCGAAGAGAGCCTGGTGTCGCAGACCAAAGACTGGGGCGATGGTCACACCGAACTCTATTTCTCGCCGTCCTACACCAAGCACATGCAATGGCTTGGCGTCAGTGCGGACCGCTTTCCCGACTACGGCCGCCTGATGGCGCGGCGCTTCGGTGCGGAAGAAGCCGACCGGATACTGCGCGAAGGTCCGCCCCATGCGGCACTCTTCCCGAACCTTTTCCTTGGCGAGATGAACATCGTCATCTTCGAGCCGATCAGCGCCACCGAGTGCATTCAGTGGCATACGCCGATGCTGCTGGAGGGCGTGCCGGACGAACTCAATCAACGCATTCTGCGGCAATCTGAAGCCGCAATGGGGCCGTCCGCTTTCCTGCTCGCCGACGACAGTGTGATCTCCGAGCGCCAGCAGATTGCGATGCGCGACCACGGTGGCTGGCTGGATGTATCGCGCGGCTTGAACCGCGATGTGATCGGCGCCGATGGCGTCATCGCAGGCCACGTGACGGACGAGTGCACCAATCGCGGCTTCTGGCGGCACTACAAAAAAGTGATGACCGCGCCGCTGCCGGTACGACGGGCCGCCGCGCACGGCGAGGGCTGCGTGCACGTCGAGCACGACAACCCTGAAACCGCCTGATAAAACAAGAGAAAGAGAACCCCCCATGAAAAGCAATACAGCGGCAGCATCGGTACGCGAAGAATCCGCAGCAGTGTCGCCCGAGGAATACCACGCCGTCAGCCAGTTTCTGTTCCGCGAGGCACGCTTGGCCGACGAGTCGCGCTACCACGAATGGGAAGCGCTGGTCGATGACGACATGCTCTACTGGGTACCGCGCGGCGAGGGCGACTACGACATGACGCAGCACCTTTCGATCACCGCCGACAATCGGTCGCGCCTGCGCACGCGCATCGCCCAACTCAACACGGGCGAACGTCACGCCCAGACGCCGCCTTCGAAGATGCGGCGTGTGATCTCGAACATCGAAGTCCATAGGTTCCAGGGCGGCGACGAATACCAGGTGTATTCCAACTTCGTGTTGTACGAGCTTCGAATGTCGTCGACCCGCACCCTGGAAACCTGGCCCGGCCGCATCGAGCACCGCCTGCGATGGAAGAACCGCGAGCTGACGATGTTCTACAAGAAGGTGATGCTCGTGCACGGCGACGAAGCACTTCCGAGCCTCGCTTTCATCATCTGAGCGGCATCGCGACCAGTTCTCTCCTTGCCATGAAGAGCAAACCCCTTGCGGTGATCTCCGGCCTCGGCTTCAGCGAGTTGTCGCGCAAGCCGATCGGCACTTCGCGCGAACTCGCGGCGGCTGCGGTGCAGGCGGCGATCGAGGACGCCGGGCTGCAGTTGCAGGACATCGATGGCCTGCTGATCAACCGCAGCCCGGTCGCCGACCCTGACGAAGTGCCGCTTCGGCTTCAGAACGATCTGCAGTTGCGCGATCTCGGCCTTCTGGCGGCGCTGGATTCCGAAGGCTCCACCGCGGTGCAGATGATTCAGTACGCCGCGATGGCAATCGGTCAGGGATTGGCGACGAACGTGGTGTGCGTGTTTGCCGATACTCCGGTCAAGGCACACGGTGGCGGGGACTCGTTTGTGATCGGCATGCCGCTGACCGGCGTCGAGGGGTGGGAGCGCAGCCAGGGCATGCTCGGCGCCTGCGCCGCGTATGCCCTGGCGGCACAGAGGCACATGGCCGTCTACGGCACCACATCGGAACAGCTGGGTGCGTATGCCGTGAGCTGTCGGCAATGGGCGCTGCGCAATCCGCAGGCGTTCCTGACCAAGCCGCTGACTCTCGCGGACTATCTTCAATCGCCGATGCTGGCAACGCCATTCCGGATTCTGGACTGCGCCTTCCCGGTCAATGGCGGCATCGCCGTCGTGGTGACCGGCGTCGAGCGCGCGCGAGACTTGCGCCATGCGCCCGTCTATGTTCACGGCATCGGCCAGGGACACCGCGGCAGAACCGGATTGGGCAATGACGATCCCGAATTCAACACCGGCGCCGCACAGGCCGGGAGCGCCGCCTACCGCGGCGCCCGCGTCACTGCGCGCGATGTGACCGCCTGCCAGTTCTACGACGCCTTTTCCTATGTAGGCATCCTTGCGCTGGAAGAGTACGGCTTCTGCGAGCGCGGGCAGGCCGCGGCTTTCGTGGCGGCCGGGCAAACGGCGCCGGGCGGCACGTTGCCGGTCAACACGGGTGGCGGCCATCTCTCGGGGTTCTACCTTCAGGGCGTCACGCCCATCTCGGAAGGTGTGATCCAGGTGCGCGGCGCCGGGGGGCGGCGCCAGGTGCCACGCAATGACCTGGTGCTGGTGACCGGCAATGGCGGCTGCCTCGACTATCACGCCTGCATGCTGCTCAGCCCGCATGTGTCCCTGAACTGAGGCGAAGCCACCATGCAGAGCCCTTACGACGTCTTCGACCTTCAGTTCCTGGCCTTTCTCGACCGGGGCGCATTGCGGATTCCGCGCGACTCGAAGAACGGGAGGTTCCTGGGTCTGCACGCACGCAGCTGGCGGGTGTCCCGCGAGAGCACGGTCGACTGGGTGCCGGCGGCGGGAACCGGCGTGGTGGTGTCTTTCACCGTATTTCACCGGCAGTTCGAGCAGGGCTTCCCAGCGCCTTACACAGTGGCGATGGTCGAGCTGGATGAAGGGCCGCGGCTTGTGGCGCGCTTGCTGGACCCGGCCCCCAGGGCCGGCATGGCGGTGACCGCGGACTTTGACGTCAAGGGACTCGTGTTCAAGCCATCGCCTCCCTAGCCATCCTGCTGCTACCGCACAAGATTCAGAAGAGATTTTCAGAAAAGAGACAAGGAAACAAGACCATGATGTACCTGCGAGAAATGGTGAAGCGGTGCGCCCGCAACTACCCGACCAAGACGGCTTACTACTGCGGCGACCGCTGCGCGACCTGGCGGCAGATGGACGAGCGGTCGGACCGCCTTGCCGTCGCGCTGCAGGGCATGGGGCACGGCAAAGGCACGGCCGTTGCCATCCTGACCCTGGAATCGATCGAGGTCTACGAGCACTTCTTCGCCTGCATGAAGATAGGCGCCGTGCGGGTGGGCATCAATACCCAGTACGCGTGGCCGGACGCGCGCCACGTGCTCAAGGACAGCGGAGCCAAGGTCTTGATGGTCGATGCGCGCTGCAAGCAGATGGCAGACGATCACCGTACGGAAATCGAAGCTCTGGGCATCACCCTCATCGGCTACAACGGCGCGCATGACTTCGCGCTCGACTACGAAAATCTGCTGAAAAGCGCCTGCGGCGAACCGGCCTGGCCTGCGCTGGCGCCGGACGACTTGCTCTTCTACAGCTATACCTCCGGCACGACGGGCGTTCCGAAGGGCGTCATGCTGACTCAGCAGGGCGCTGCCGATTGCGTCATCCATTCGCTGATCTCATTCGGTTTCGCGGCGGACGATACCTGGTACATGCCGGCGGCATCGGCCTGGGTGGCGGTGATCACATGTTGCTTCAACCTGGGAAACGGCATGAGCGTGGTGATCCCGGACGGCGCGTTCCAGATCGTGACCTACCTGCGCGACGTGGAGCGATTCCGCGTGACCGTCGCCTTGCTGGTGCCCACCATGATCCGCCGCGCCATCGCGGAGCACGAGAGCGGCAAATACGACCTGTCTTCGTTGCGCCTCTTGATGTACGGGTCCTCGCCCGCAACGCCCAAGCTGATCCGCGACGCGAGGGCAGCTTTCAAAGTGGCGATGGCTCAGACCTACGCGCTGACGGAGTCGACCGGCGGCTGGGTCACGTTTCTCACGGAAGAGGACCACAGGTTGGCCCTGGAATCGGAAACCGAACTGCTGAAATCGGTTGGGCGCGTGGGTATCCATTTCGATTGCTCGATCCGGGACGACGATGGCAATCCGGTGCCCGTCAACACCAAAGGCGAAATCTGGCTGCGTGGCAGCACGGTGATGAAGGGCTACCTCAATCTGCCGGAAGCCACGGCCGAGGTCCTGAAGGACGGCTGGCTGCGCACCAACGACATCGGCCGCATGGACGAGCGCGGATACATCTACCTGCTGGATCGCCGCAAGTTCATGATCATCACGGGCGCGGTCAACGTGTTTCCGACCACGGTCGAAGCCGTGCTGGTCGAACATCCGGCCATCCAGGAACTCGCGGTGGTCGGCGTTCCGCATCCCGAGTGGGGCGAGGCGGTGGTGGCCGTGGTGGTGCGGCGGCCTACTCACGCCGATGTGGCTGCGGCCGACATCATCAAGTTCTGCCACGGAAGACTCGGCGCACCCGAAACGCCCAAGCACGTGGTGTTCGTGGACGACCTGATCAAGACGGCCAATGCCAAGGTCCGCAAGGCAGAGATCATCAAATGGCTGAGCACCGAAAAGGGGCTGGTGCCGTGGAGCACCGAGGTCGAAGCATGAGCGCGGCACCCGCCGCGGAACGCGACGATGTCGCCGACCTCGCGGCGCGCTGCATCGCTGCGTTGCGCGTGGGCGACCGGGTCTCGCGCGACCTCGGTATTTCCCTGGACAGCACGGGGCCGGGCCGCATCTCGCTGTCGATGGCGGTGGTCGAGAAGATGGTAAACGCGTACGAGATCTGCCACGGCGGCTACATCTTCACCCTGGCAGACACGGCCTTCGCCTATGCAGCCAGCACGCGCAACAACGTGGCCGTGGGCATGGGTTGCCACATCGACTACTTGCGCCCTGCCGTGAAAGGCGACCGTTTGCACGCAAACGCGGTGGTGAGCCACGCGGGCAAGACCACCGGCGTGGTCAAGGTGTCCGTGGTCGACCATCAGGGGCGCGCCGTTGCTGAACTGCAGGGCCGCTACTACAACGTCGGCCGCCGGATCGTGGACGAATCAGAGATGGCGGTGGCCTGAATGGCAGATAGCGACAAGCTCATCCTGCTGGCGCGTGCGGACGGTGTCCAGCCGGACGCGGCACTGCGTGTCGAACTGCCCGGTCGCGCGCCGATCGCGCTGTTCCGGCTGGGCGACCAGTACTTTGCGACCGACGATACCTGTACCCATGGCGCCGCTTCGCTGTCCGAGGGCGACATCAGCGACGGGCAGGTCGAGTGCCCCTTTCACAGCGGGAGCTTCGACATCCGCACGGGCAAACCGACGGCCCTGCCTTGCACGAAGGCGCTCGATGTGCATCCGGTCACCCTTGAAAACGGCTGCGTGTACATGCGAATGCCCTCGGACCGGGAATAGGCCGAAAGACTTGTTCGATTGAACCAACAGAAGGAGACAGAAATGAAACTGACGATGAAGAACGCGAAAAAAGCTTTGTGGGCGGCGTTGCTACCAGTGGTGCTGGCCGGCTCGCTGCTGGTGGCCGACGACGCGGCGGCGCAGGGCAAGCCACCCCTGAAGGTCGGCGCTTACGTGTCGGTCACCGGCGCCGCATCATTCCTGGGTTCGGGCGAGATGAAAACGCTCGAACTCTACGTGGACATGCTGAACAAGGCGGGCGGCGTGGACGGCCGGCGAGTCGAACTCTTCGCCTATGACGACGAAACCGATGCGGCCCGCGCCAACACGCTGGTCAAGCGCCTGTTGAGCAACGATCAGGTGCACGCGATCATCGGCGGATCGACCACCGGGGCCACCATGTCGGCCGTGCCGCTGGTGGAGCGCGCCGGGATCCCGATGCTGTCTCTGGCCGGCGGCTCGGAGATTGTCGAGCCCATCAAGAAGAACGTCTTCAAGATGAATCACACCGACCTGGTCGCGGTGACCAAGCTGTTTGAGCACATGGCGTCGCAGGGCATCAAGAACGTCGGCATCATCGCCGGCACCGACGCCTTCGGTCGCGGCGCATTGGTGGCGTCCCAAAAAGCCGCGCCTAAAAAGGGCATCAAGATCGTGCGCGAAGAAGCCTTCAATCCGAAGGACACCGACATGACCACGCAGTTGGTCAAGCTGCGGCAGGAACCTGGCATCCAGGCGATCCTGAATCTCGGTTTCGGCGAACCGGCGGTGATGGTGGCACGCAGCTACCGTCAGCTCGGGCTGACCTTGCCGCACTACGGCACCCACGCCCTGGCCTCCGATAGCTTCATCAAGCTGGCCGGCCCTGCCGCCGAAAACATGATCATGACCAACGGAGCCATCCTGGTCTCGGACCAGTTGGCCAAAGAGGATCCGCAAGGCGTCGTCGTACGGGAGTACGTGAAGGCCTACAAGGACAAGTTCGGCGAAGCACCGTCCTTCTTCGCCGGCAATGCCTATGACGCGCTGATGCTGATCAAAAACGCGGTGCAGACCACTGGCAGCGTCGATCCGCAGTCCCTGCCGCTGGCCGACTGGGCCTACGTGATGGAAACGGGGCGAATCGTCCTGAGCGGCAAGGGCGCCGACCTGCTCGACAACGTGCAGGTTCGCGAAGCCTACCTCGGCATGTAAGGCGCAACCACCATGAACAAAGCAAGAGGCGCAGTCATCGTGGGAGCCGGCGTCGCCGGCGTCTCGGTCGCCAAGGGTTTGCGAAGCCGTGGCTTTGAAGGCCCCATCACGCTTGTGAACGCCGAGCCGTGCATTCCCTACGATCGCCCGCCGCTGTCGAAGGAACTGTTGAGCGGGGACCGCTCGCGCGACGAGATCGTGCTGCATCCCGCGTCCTTCTATGACGACCTGGGCGTCGCGTTGCTGTCCGGCAGGCGCGTGCTGGACATCGATCGCGCCCATCGGCAACTGCGCATGGAGCGTGGCGAGACGCTGGCTTACGACCACTTGGTCATGGCCACCGGCGCACGGCCGCGCCCCTTGCCCTGCGCGGTGACCGGCGACCAGACCCTGAGCAGGATGTTCTATCTGCGCGACCTGGACGACGCGATGGCGCTGCGCGCAAGGCTCACCGGTGCGGCGCGTCTGCTGGTGGTGGGCGCGGGCTTCATCGGCCTGGAGGTGGCCGCGAGTGCGCGCCGCATGGGCTGCCGCGTGACCGTGCTCGAAGCCGGACAGCGCGTGCTGGAGCGTGCGGCGCCGGAGCGGATTTCGGCGTTCGTTCAGAGCCTGCACCGGGAGAACGGCGTGGAGTTCAGGTTCGACGCCCAAGTCGACCAGATCCGCGAAGACGCGCAGTCGATCTCGGTGCGGCTGCGTCGCGGCGAGACCTTCAGCGCCGACCTCGTGCTGGTGGGCATCGGCGCCGTACCCAACGAGGAAATCGCGCGCGCGGCAGGGCTCCACTGCGATGGCGGCATCGTGGTCGATGCGCAGTGCCGTACCGCGGATCCGCATGTGTATGCGGTGGGGGATGTCGCCAAGGCCTTCAGTCCGCTGCGCGAGCGCCATGTACGCCTGGAACATTGGGACAGCGCGCTGCATACCGGCGACGTGGCGGCAGCCACGATCTGCGGCGAGCCAGCGGCCAACGACGGCGTGCCGTGGGTGTGGAGCGATCAACACGGCGTCAACCTGCAATTCCTGGGATGGTCGGATCCGCGCGCGGAGCGCGTCCTGCGCGGCGAACCGGGCGGGGCCGCGTGGGGCGTCATCGAGGTGCTCGAGGGCCGGGTGATCGGTGCGGCGCTCGTCAATGCCGGGCGCGACCGGCGACCCTTGCAGCGGCTGGTGCGCAGTGGCATCCCGGTCGACGTGGCCCGCCTCGCCGATAGCGGCGTGGCATTGAAACAGTGGGCGGCGTGAGATGGAAACGCATGCGGTGCGCATCGTTCAGACAGGCGAAGCCTATGTCTGCTGCGGCGGCGAAACCCTGCTGCAGGGCATGGCGCGCATGGGGCGCAAGGGGATCCCGGCGGGCTGCCTCAATGGTGGATGCGGCGTCTGCAAGGTCGCCATCCGCAGCGGCAGCGTGCGCAAGACCGGTGCGATGAGCCGGGCGCACGTCTCGGAAGCGGAAGAGGCGCAGGGCGTCGTCCTGGCGTGCCGGGTGGCCCCGGACGGTCCAGTGGAAGTGGATGTGGCGGGCAAATTGAAGAAGGCTGTGACGTGCACTCCCTGGAGTGCCATCTGCAGCACCAGTTAACGGTCCCGAATTGCCGCATCCGGCAAGACGGGTTGAGTGGTCGTCGGTAGCAACGTTGGAGACAGACATGGCGTTATGAGAATCGGGCACATCAGCATCAAGGTGATGGACATGGAGGCATCGGTCAGGCACTACGAGAAGGTCGTGGGCATGAGGACCACGCACAAGGATGACAAGGGAAATGTCTACCTGAAATGCTGGGATGAATGGGACAAGTACTCACTGGTGCTGACGCCGTCGGACCAGGCGGGCATCAACCACGTGGCCTACAAGGTGGAGAAGGGTTCCGATCTGGACGAGTTCGAACGGCGGATTCGCGAGTACGGCATCGGCGTGGAAATTCTCGACGAAGGTGCACTGCCCTCGGTGGGGCGGATGCTCCGGTTCACCCTCCCGAGCGGGCACGACATGCGCCTGTACGCCAAGAAGGAATGTGTGGGCACCGACGTCGGGTCGACCAACCCCGATCCGTGGCCCGACGACTTGCAGGGCGCCGGTGCGCACTGGCTGGACCACTGCCTCTTGATGTGCGAGATGAACCCCGAGAAAGGCATCAACAAGGTGGCCGAGAACACCCGGTTCTTCATGCGCGTCCTGGATTTCTTCCAGACCGAGCAGATCCTGGTCGGCCCCGGCGGCGCGATCCAGCTGGCCTCGTTCCTTTCGCGCTCGTCCAAGCCGCATGACATCGCATTTGTCGGCGGCGACCGCGCAGGCCTGCATCACCTGTCGTTCTTCCTCGACTCCTGGCACGACATCCTGAAGGCCGGCGACATCATGGCCAAGAACCGCGTGCGCATCGACGTGTCGCCCACGCGGCATGGCATCACGCGCGGAGAAACGATCTATTTCTTCGACCCCTCGGGCAACCGGAACGAGACCTTTGCCGGCCTGGGCTACCAGGCGCAGCCCGACAAGCCGGTCATCACCTGGACCGAGGACCAGGCCGAGCGAGCGATTTTCTATCACACCGGCGTGATGGATCAGTCCTTTACCACGGTGTACACCTGATCGGCGCGCCAAGGAACGATGGAAGGGGAAATCGATTGAAAGAAATAAGGAACTTCATCGACGGCGAGTTTGCCGCCACCGGCAGGTGGTTCGACAAGCTGGCGCCGTACGACGGCAAGGTGATCGGGCGCGTGGCCGAGGCGGGCCGGGCCGACGTGGACGCCGCGGTGAAGGCCGCGCGAGCCGCGCTTCTCGGGCCATGGGGCCAGCTGAGCGTGAGTGACCGGGTCGATTTGCTGTATGCGGTTGCCGACGAGATCGAGCGCCGCTTCGAAGACTTCGTCGACGCCGAGATGACCGACATCGGCCAGCCAGCGCATTTCATCCGGCATGTGGACGTGCCCCGCGGCGCGGCTAATTTCAAGGTGTTCGCCGATGTCATCAAGAATGTTCCCGGCGAGTTCTTCGAGATGGCTACGCCCGACGGCCGTGGTTCGCTGAACTACTCGCTGCGTCGCCCCGTGGGCGTCGTGGCGGTGATCTGTCCGTGGAATCTTCCTTTCCTGCTGATGACCTGGAAGCTCGGGCCTGCGATGGCTTGCGGCAACACCGTGGTGGTGAAGCCCTCCGAAGAGACGCCGCAGGCGGCCGCGCTGCTCGGCGAGGTCATGAACGCGGTCGGAATCCCGCGCGGAGTGTTCAACGTCGTGCACGGGTTCGGCCCTGACGCCGCGGGCGAGTTCCTCACCACGCATCCGCAAGTCGGCGCGATCACCTTCACCGGGGAGACGCGCACGGGCGCGGCGATCATGAAGGCGGCGGCTGACGGCGCCCGCCCCGTGTCGCTGGAAATGGGGGGAAAGAACGCGGCCATCGTCTTCGCCGACTGCGACATGGATGCCGCGATCGAGGGCACGCTGCGTTCCTGTTTCGCGAACTGCGGCCAGGTCTGCCTGGGCACGGAACGCGTCTACGTGGAGCGGCCGATCCACGATGAATTCGTTGCGCGGCTGAAGGCCGCGGTCGAAAAGCTGCAACCGGGTCTTCCCGCGGACCCGTCCAGCGGCATGGGACCGTTGATCTCGCAGGATCACCGCCACAAGGTGTTGTCGTATTACCGTAAGGCAGTGGAGGAGGGTGCGACGGTGGTCACCGGCGGCGGTGTGCCCGATATGCCCGACGCGCTGCGCGGCGGATGGTGGATCCAACCCACGATCTGGACCGGCTTGCCCGATGCGGCGACCGTGCTGCGCGAAGAGATATTCGGACCGTGCTGCCATATCGCGCCCTTCGACACCGAAGAAGAGGTCCTCCTGCGCGCCAACGACAACCCGTATGGGTTGGCCAGCGCGGTCTGGACCGGCAATCTGCAGCGTACGCACCGCGTGGCCGCCGCCCTGGAGGCGGGCATCGTCTGGGTCAACTCCTGGTTCCTGCGCGACCTGCGCACACCCTTCGGCGGCGCCAAGCAGTCGGGCATCGGCCGCGAAGGTGGGGTCCATTCACTCGAGTTCTACACCGAACTGAAAAACGTCTGCATCAAGCTATGAGCATAGACAACACCCTCGCCAGCCAGCTTGGCGACGAACTCTACCAGGCGCTGACGGCGCGTTCGATGGTCGATCCACTGACGACCCGGCACCCGGGCATCACAATCGACGACGCCTACCGCATCCAGCAGCGCATGGTCGATCGCCGCCTGCAGGCGGGCGAGAAGATCATCGGCAAGAAGATCGGCGTGACCTCCCGGGCCGTCATGAACATGCTCGGCGTGTACCAGCCGGATTTCGGCTACATGCTGGACGGCATGATCTACAACGAAGGCCAGTCGATCGACATCGGCACCCTCATCCAACCCAAGGCGGAAGGCGAGATCGCCTTCATCCTGAAGAAGGACCTGGCGGGGCCCGGTATCACTGCGGCCGACGTCCTGGCGGCGACCGAATGCGTCATGCCCTGTTTCGAGATCGTCGATTCACGCATTCGCGACTGGAAGATCAAGATTCAGGACACCGTCGCCGACAACGCGTCCTGCGGCGTCTTCGTGCTGGGCGACCAGGCCGTGGACCCGCGCAGGGTTGACCTGGCGCTCTGCGGCATGGTCCTCGAAAAGAACGGTGACGTCGTCGCGACCGGTGCCGGCGCCGCGGCACTGGGCTCGCCGCTCAATGCGGTGGCCTGGCTGGCCAACACCATGGGGCGCCTGGACATTGCATTGCACGCGGGCGAGGTGATCCTGTCGGGCGCGCTGGCAGCCATGTTCCCGGCCAAGGCTGGCGACAACTTTCGCGTCAGCATCGGCGGGCTGGGCAATTGCTCGGTTCGCTTTGCCTGAACGTCACCACACCCACTCATCTAGAAAAGGCATCCACATGAAAAAGATCAGGTGCGCAGTGATCGGGCCGGGAAATATCGGCACGGACCTGCTCTACAAATTGAAGCGCAGCGCAGTGCTCGACCTGGTATGGATGGTGGGGGTCGACCCGACTTCGGAGGGGCTCAGGCGCGCGGCTGACATGGGGCTCAAGATCACCGACCGGGGCGTGGACGGACTCCTTCCCAGTCTGGAACGAGACGACATCCGGATCGCGTTCGACGCGACATCGGCCTACGTGCATCCGGAGAACTCGCGCAAGCTGACCGAGCGGGGCGTGCTGGCGATCGACCTGACGCCTGCGGCGATCGGGCCCTATTGCGTTCCTTCGGTGAACCTGGACGATTGCGTGGCGCAAGGCGCGATGAACGTCAACATGGTCACATGCGGCGGGCAGGCGACCATTCCGATGGTGGCGGCGGTTTCGCGCGTGCAGCCCGTGGCGTACGGAGAGATCGTGGCGACGGTGTCGTCGAGATCCGTGGGGCCCGGCACGCGGCAGAACATCGACGAGTTCACGCGGACCACGGCCGGTGCCGTCGAGAAAATCGGCGGCGCGCGCCAAGGCAAGGCCATCATCATCATCAACCCGGCGGAGCCCGCGCTGATCATGCGCGACACCATTCACTGCCTGACTGAAGGCGAACCGGATAGCGAGGCCATCACCGCGTCGATTCACGCCATGATCGCGCAAGTCCGCAAGTACGTCCCAGGCTATCAGCTCGTCAATGGCCCGGTCTTCGATGGGAAGCGCGTCTCCGTGTTCATGGAGGTCGAGGGCCTGGGCGACTACCTGCCGAAATACGCCGGCAATCTGGACATCATGACTGCGGCAGCCGCCCACACTGCGGAAATGTTCGCGGAGAAGATGAGCGAATCGCAACAGCGCCAGCCGGCGCACGCATGAGGATGCAAACATGACACTCAAGGGCAAGAAGATCACTGTGCATGACATGACGTTGCGCGACGGGATGCACCCAAAGCGCCATCTGATGACGCTCGAACAGATGACCAGCATTGCGCAGGGGCTCGATGCGGCGGGTGTGCCGTTGATCGAGGTCACTCATGGCGACGGTCTGGGCGGGGCATCCGTCAACTACGGCTTCCCGGCGCATTCGGACGAAGACTATCTTGGCAGCGTGATCCCGCTGATGAAGCAGGCCAAGGTGTCGGCGCTGTTGTTGCCCGGCATCGGCACCATCGACCATCTGAAGATGGCGCACGAGCTGGGCGTGAACACCATTCGCGTGGCGACACACTGCACCGAAGCCGACGTATCGCAACAGCACATCGCGATGGCGCGCCGGATGGAAATGGATACGGTGGGCTTCCTCATGATGAGCCACATGGCCGCGCCTGAAAGGATCTTGGAACAGGCCCGGCTGATGGAGAGCTACGGCGCCAACTGCATCTACTGCACCGATTCGGCCGGCTACATGCTGCCCGAGGATGTGAAGGCGCGCATCGGTCTGCTGCGCGACAGGCTCAAGCCCGAAACCGAGCTGGGCTTCCATGCGCACCACAACCTGGCGATGGGCGTGGCCAATTCGCTGGTGGCCGTCGAGTACGGCGCGAACCGCATCGACGCGGCGGCCGCGGGTCTGGGAGCGGGCGCGGGCAACACACCGATGGAAGTGTTCGTTGCGGTCTGTTCGCGCATGGGCATCGAAACCGGGGTGGACGTGTTCGGGATTCAGGACGTGGCGGAGGACCTGGTGGTGCCGATGATGGACCACATCATTCGCGTCGATCGCGATTCGCTGACGCTGGGCTACGCAGGCGTGTATTCGTCGTTCCTGCTGTTCAGCAAGCGGGCGGAAGCCAAGTACGGAATTCCGGCGCGCGATTTGCTCGTGGAACTCGGCCGGCGCGGCATGGTCGGCGGGCAGGAAGACATGATCGAAGACACGGCCTTGACCATGGCGCGCGAGCGTGGCCTTCACTGAGGGCGGGCGCATGATGAAACTTGACCCCGCCACCATCGCCCGGCTCGCCGAGCACCTCGAGAACTGCGAACTGCAGGGACGCGACACTCCGAAGATCACCGACGACCATCCCGAGATGGATTGGGATGACGCCTACGCGATCCAGGACGAGATCCGCCGACGCAAGATCGCCCGCAACGCCAGGATCGTCGGATTCAAGGCCGGACTGACCTCGCATGCCAAGATGAAGCAGATGGGTGTGTCCACGCCCTGTTTCGGCTTTCTGGCCGACTGCTTTGCGCTGGCCGAAGGCGGCGAGTGCAAGGTGTCAGAACTGATCCACCCCAAGGTGGAACCCGAGATCGCCTTCGTGACCAAGCGCGCGCTGCAAGGGCCGGGCTGCCACATCGGCGCCGTCCTGGCCGCCACGGACTTCGTCATGCCGGCCATGGAAGTGATCGATTCGCGCTACCGCGACTTCAAGTTCGACCTGAAAAGCGTGGTGGCCGACAACACATCGGCGGCACGTTTCGTCGTGGGCGGCCGTGCGCTGCCCGTGGGGGACGTCGACTTGCGCACGGTGGGCATCGTGCTGGAGAAAAACGGCGAGCCCGTGGCCTTCGGCGCGGGCGCCGCCGTCCTGGGGCATCCCGCGGCGGCGGTCGCGATGCTGGCCAACCACCTGGGTGCCCGAGGGGAGGCGATACCCGCTGGCTCATTGATCCTCTCCGGCGGCATCACCGAAGCCGTGGCCGTCCAGGCCGGCGATTCGCTCGCTCTGCGCGTGCAGGGCATGGGCAGCGTCGGCATGCGCTTCCTCTGATATTCACAACCCCTCATCTGAAAGATACCTGCCATGCCATTTGCCCAACTCTATCTGCTTGAAGGCCGCACCGAGGATCAGAAACGCGCCGTCATCGAGAGGGTGACGCAGGCCCTGACCGAAGCGCTGGGTGCGCCGAAGGAGAACGTCCGCGTATGGATCCACGACGTGCCCGCATCCAACTGGGGCATTGCCGGCGTCAGCGCCAAGGACCTCGGCCGCTGACGGCGGCGCGCTTCGCATGCGCTATGGAAGAACCCTTCAATTTCACGAAACTAGCATGTCCAACAATCCAGAAATCGGAAAGAACATCGTTGCCAACGGCATCAAGACCAACTACCAGGACCATGGGGAAGGACCTCCGGTCCTGTTGATCCACGGCTCGGGCCCGGGCGTGACCGGCTGGGCAAATTGGCGGCTCACCATTCCGGCGCTGTCTGCCCGGTTCCGCACCGTCGCCCCTGACATGATCGGCTTCGGCTACACGGACCGGCCTACGGACGTTCGCTACGACATGGACACCTGGACTGACCACTTGCTGGGATTCATGGACGCGCTGGACATCGGCAAGGCGCATGTGGTGGGCAACTCCTTCGGTGGCGGGCTGGCATTGGCGTTGTCGATTCGAGCGCCGCAGCGCGTCGGGCGCCTGGTCCTGATGGGCAGCGCCGGCGTCTCTTTTCCGATCACCGACGGCCTGGATCGGGTCTGGGGCTACACGCCCTCCGTGGAATCCATGCGCTCGATGCTCGACATCTTCGCGTACGACCGTTCGCTGGTGAACGACGACCTGGCGCGCATGCGCTACGAAGCGAGCATCCGGCCGGGCTACCAGGAGTCCTTCTCCGCCATGTTTCCGGCACCCCGCCAACGATCGGTGGACCGGCTGGCCAGTCCGGAAGAAAAAATCCGGGCCCTGCCGCACGAAACACTGATCGTCCACGGTCGGGAAGACAAGGTGATTCCGCTGTCGAGTTCGTATCGGCTCTTCGACCTCATTCCCCGTTCGCAACTGCATGTTTTCGGGCAGTGCGGCCACTGGACGCAGATCGAACATGCAGCGCGTTTCAATCGACTGGTGGGTGAGTTTTTCGCCGAAGTCCCGGCCTGACGGCGCGACGCCGGCCCTGGGTCGCGGGACTAGAATCGACGATCAAGCAGGCAGATCCAGAACGCAAAACATCAGAGGAAGTTTGATTAAGTGGCTACAAAAAATGCACGTGCGGCGAAGGACGCACGTGTGACCGCGCAGCCAGCCAAAGAGCGGGTTCTTTCGGCGAGTTACTGGCAACTGGTCCGCGCTGCCGGCAAGCTGTTCGAAGAGCGCGACTACCACCAGACCAGTGTGCGCGACATTGCCGATGCGGTTGGCATGACCTCGGGCAGCTTCTTCTATCATTTCGCCACCAAGGAAGACGTGCTTGTAGCCGTCCTCGAGCACGGCATGATCGACGGCCTGGAGGTCGCCCGCAAACGGATGGAGGGCGTAGAGGGGAGCCGCAACCGCCTTCATGCGTTGATCCACGGCCACCTCGAGGCGCTGCATTCGCAGAACACCTATGCCCACAAGGTGTGGTTGCGCGACTGGCAGCAGGTGTCGCCGGCCAAGCGTCCGGCACTCGAACGCCTGAGCCGCTCTTACCGGGACATCTGGCGCGCAGTGCTCGATGAGGCCCGAAGAGAAGGCCTCATCGCATCCGACACGGAGTTCTTCCGGCGGATGGCGGTCGGCGCTCTCAACTGGACGGTCCACTGGGTCCGCGCGCCCGGCAAGCGGCAGGTCAAGGAGCTGGCGGATCAGTTCACCCAGGCCTTTCTCAATGAGCCGGGCGCGCATCCGAAGTAGCGCAGGCTGCGCAGATGATTCCGCTCCATGAACCCGACACCTTCACACACTGAATCCGTACCGACCCCGGCCTTCGACTCTCTGCGGGAACTGCTGCACGAGCGCACGAGTTGCCGCGCCTTCCTCGATCGTCCAGTACCCCGCGGCGTGATCGAGCAGGTGCTTGGCGCGGCGCAGCGCACCGCGTCCTGGTGCAATGCGCAGCCCTGGCAGGGGTAATCGTACTTCTCGTGTAAATTGATATGGACAGCGGCGATATCTCCTTGGAAATCAATAGCTTACGGAGGCCGGTGGTCACCACTTGGCGCCAGCTCGTAAGTGATCGCCGCGCAATGTGTTTTCGGTCCGAAGCGCACCAATTTCCACGAAAAGTACGATTACCCCAGGCCAGGGCATGCGCAAAGCTGTGCCCGGCGGCGCTGTGGAGGCATCACTTCCGGCGGCATTGGAGCCGGAGCTGGCCACCCTTGTTGAGCGTCCGCAAAGTGGTGATTGGATCTACGAGATCAAGTTCGACGGCTATCGCATGCTGACTCGTGTGCTGGGGCCCAAGGACGTGCGCATTTTTACGCGCAACGGCAACGACTGGACTGCCCGCTTCAAAACGCTGCAGGCGGAGCTGATCGCCGCCAGGCTCCCGCCTGGCTGGTATGACGGCGAAATAGTGATCCTGGATGCCGAGGGGAAGCCGAACTTCAATGCGCTGCAGCTCGCCATCGAAGGCAAGGCCAATGCCGAGATCGTCTACTACCTATTCGACGCTCCCTACATGCACGGGCTCGACATGCGCAGGGTGCCGGTGGAGATGCGGCGCGTGCGCCTGCAAGAAGTGCTCAATGAGACCGAGCTCCTGCGTTTCAGCAAACAGCTCGACGGACCAGCTGACCAGTTGCTGGCGTCGGCTTGCAAGATGGGCTTGGAAGGGATCATTGGCAAGCGGCGGGGTTCGTTCTGGGGTCCCCTCGTTTTCAGTGCAATAACTGGCGAGAGCGTTCGATTTGGTGGGGTCGGTGGCCACTAACATCCGACGGCAGGACAAGTAGAAGAATGGGGCTCCCGTGCTCTCCTGGAGGTTGGCCATGCAGATCAAACTCAGCCTTGTTGTTTGTGACGACATGCCCGAGTCCGGGCCACAGCCACTCCTCACGCTCGCCGTGGACGCTCAACCCACCATTGCGACTCTGGGCTTGAGCCTTGCCGATGGCAAGGCGATGCTCGCGGGGTTGCAGACCCAAATCGTGACGCGGCAGGTCGAGATGATGGTGGCCAAAGAGCGCCGGTGCGAGCAGTGCGGTTCGAGGCGCGCCGTCAAGGACTACCACGACGTCCATTACAGCAGCCTGTTCGGCAACGTTCGAGTTCGCGTGCCGCGATGGCGTCGCTGCAGGTGCGCGGCCGGCGGCGCGGTAATCGCCGACCATCGTGGCCGGCGCTGGATCTCGGCGGAACTGGAGTTCGTGCAGAGCCGGCTGGCCGCTACGATCCCTTATGCGAAGTCGGCCGAACTTCTCGGGCTGCTGTTGCCGGTGGCCGGGTCCAACGCTCCGAGCACAGTTCGACAGCACACGCTGAGCGTTGGTCGTCGCCTGGATGCGCAAGGGCTGGGAGTACAGCCCGCGACGCCGGATCCGAAGGGCGCGCCAGCTACCACCACGGTCGGCCTGGACAGCGGTTACCTGCGGCACTGCCACCCCGACCACGAGAAATCCTTCGAAGTCGTCGCGGGCCGGGCCATGCGCGCCGGCGTCGGTCAGCGCAGCTTGGCGTTCGTTCGAACCGTCGACGAGCATTCGAGCGAGCGGGTCCGAGGAGTGCTTTCTGCCTTCGGTAGACACGATCAATCGATGGAGGTGTTCACCGATGGCGACACGCAACTGCGCCAATGGCAGTTGAAGACTTTGCCCCGGGCTACTCACATACTGGACTAGTACCACCTGCGACGACGTGTCAGCAAGCTCAACGCCGTCGTGCACAGCAAAGCGACGGCCAGCCAGCTCAAACCCGTTGACCATGATCGATTGTCGGAACTGGCCGGTGGACTGACATGGCGGCTGTGGCATGGTCGGGCCGCGCAGGCCAGGCGTCGCCTGGAGGCGATGCTGCATGTTGTGGGCAGACCGGCGGTGGCCCGCAGGGCCGCTGTCCCACATCATCTGCGCTACGCCAGCGTGGCCTGAAGGAACAATGATGGCGCATGCCGATCCAAGCTGGCGTGCCGACGCCAGCCACCATCACCGCTGAAGAACTCGCCGCGCTCATCGCCGAGCGCGACGCGCTGGTCGGTGCGCTGCGGGTGGCGACCACCGAGCGGGACTTGGCGCTCGAGCGGCTGAGGTCGCTGCAGCGCCAACTGTTCGCTGCCAAGAGCGAAGCCCGAGGTACTGATCAGAAGGACCTGTTCCTCAACGAGGCCGAAGCCCTCGCGCCCACCGATCAGACGCCGCCCGCCGAGACCGACGAAGAGGAGTCGACGCCGGTCGCCGGGCATCAACGCAAGAAGCGTGGACGCAAGCCGCTGGACCCCGCGCTGCCGCGCGAGATCGTGCGCCACGAGCTGCCCGAGGCCGAGCGTGTGTGCACCCATGACGGGCACGCGCTGGTGGAGATCGGCGCCGAGGTCAGCGAGCAGATGGACGTCATCCCCGAGCAGGTGCGCGTGCTGCAGCACCACCGCGTCAAGTACGCCTGCCCCTGCTGCGACCAGAGCCTGAAGGTTGCGCCGGCGCCGGCGCGCATCATCCCGCGTGGGCTACTCACCGAGCAGGCCCAGGCCTGGATCATCACCGGCAAGTACCAGTTCGGCATGCCGCTGTACCGCACGGCCGCGTTGCTGCGCCGCTTCGGCGGCGACATCGTGAGCAACACCCTGGCCGCCGGCGTCGTGCGCATCGGCCGGGCCGTGCAGCCTGTCATCAACCTGCTGCGCGATCACTTGCTGGACAGCGACTTGATCTACGGCGACGAGACCACGGTTCAGGTGCTCAAGGAGCCCGGGCGCAAGGCACAGACGAAGAGCTACATGTGGGCGCAGATGAATGGCACCGGTCCACCGGTGCGGCTGTTCGCCTATGCGCCGGGGCGCGGCACTGTGCACGCCGAGAAGCTGTATGCCGGCATCCGCCCCGGCACCACGCTCATGAGCGACGGCTACGAGGTCTACAACGGCATCGCGAAGGCCGGTGGTCTCACGCATCTCGGGTGCTGGGTCCACGCGCGCCGACCGCTGATCAAGGCCGAGGAGTCCATCCCGAAGGCAGCGCGTTCGCCCGACCAACTCGCGACCCGGTTCGTGCGGCTGATCGGCAAGCTGTACCGCGCGGAGGCACTGGCCAGGGACTGGACGCCGGCGCGCCGGCTGCGGCTGCGTTCGCGTTACAGCGCCGCCGTCGTGCGCGAGATTGAACGGCTGCTGCTCACGCACCTGCACAGCGTGGCGCCGTCGAGCCTGCTGGGCGAAGCGCTGCACTACCTGCACGGGCAGTGGCCCAAGCTCGTGCGGTTCCTGGACAACGGAACCTGGCCGTTGGACTCAAACCCGGTGGAGAACGCGATCCGGCCCTTCGTCGTTGGGAGACGCAGCTGGTTGTTCGCCGACACCGTCGGCGGCGCGAATGCCAGTGCCAATCTTTATTCGCTCATTGAGACGGCCAAGGCCAACAACGTCGAGCCCTATCGGTATCTCGTCGCGCTGTTCAAGAAGCTGCCTCTGGCGCAGACCGTCGACGACTACGAGGCGCTGCTGCCTTGGAACCTCGCACTCGGCGGCGCATAGGCCGCCCTGCGCACATCGGTTCCGACACCACGCGCAAGGGCGTGGTTTATTGACTGCTTACAGTCAAGCGCGCTCTTCCTCAGCTTCAACTCGCCCGACACAGTGCTAGGTTGCCACTAGTGGCAACCTAGCACTATTCGTACATCTCGCGGTCTCTGGATGTTCAAATAGTGCCCCTGACAGGGCGGCCGGAGTGGGGCGCCTCACTCGCTGGCTCACCTCGGGGCTTGCTTTCCGATGCCAGTCCCAGCCAGGTGAGTAGTCGGCTTCTCGCATCATCGTCGGGCTTGGTTTGCATTTCCCGCGCCCATGCCGACAGGATCACGCCCATCGAATTCACGATGAGTTCGTGGGTTTCCGCATACGCCTTTGTTGCATCGAGCCCGCCGAAAATCATCGCTTGCAACACAGTGGTCACTCGGCGCGGTGAAGTAGGACGCCCATCCGCGGTCATCGCGGCGGCTACGCTGCGACTGACTTCGGCGATCTCGAACAATTCGGTTCCGCCCATATGCGGCCGCGCGGTTGTCAGAATGCGAATCAGATCGGCCCCTTTCATTTCCGGTAACTCGGCAGCGCGCAACATACTAACGACCAGACGATCTCCGACCACTCCTGTGGGCTCTTCATGTCGTGCCGGGTCATAGAGGACGATCGTGGTTCCGTTCTCCAAGACAGCGCGCTGCAGCGGCTCGATGCGCAACTGCTGCAAGAACGCCGCCAGAGTGGGCGCATCGGCCCAGCCATTTGTCAACTGCGGCAGTTCCTGACGGAGCATCTGCGCGAGCATGGACAGATGCAGGGGCCCCTTCGATTTGGCAACGGCAAGTCGAACGACTTTCTCGGCCGCCTGTTTGAGCGCGTCCGGCGACAGCCGTTCAGGCGTCGATTCGGCATTCGCATCTTCTACGTTCGAACTTGCAGACGGTGCTGCGAGCGACTGGTGCGCCGCCACGTCTATGTGCGCTGCGCGCCTGTCGTTCTTTCGCTGCCGATCGATGGCCACATCATTCTGGAAATCGAAGTCGATTTCCAGAATGTTCAACTCGCGCATGAGGCTTCCGAAAGAGCCTGCACCGTCCCATTTCCCTTCACGCAGCTCCCCGAATTCGCGATGAAGCAGCTGAGCCACGGCCGGAAGTGCAACGGGCTGTTCGGCTTGCATGACCATGCTGCGAACCCGATTCGTGATGCGGTTGCGAAGATCTCCGATCGGGTTGATATCGATCGCAGCCTCGTCTTGCATCGGCGGCACTTCATCCTCGAGGGACGTGAGCTGGAGCGCATCGCGAAGAAAGGTCTGGATACCAATGACGCGGTCTGCGGATGCCTTGTACGATTCCGACATGGCCCCCGCAGCAAAGACGACCGTGCGTCTGTCGTGGCGCCTGAGCCGGCGCAGCACGGGCGAGAAATCAGCATCGGCGGAGAAAACGATGAACTCGTCGAAGTGGGTGCCGTCCGCCAGGGCATCCATCGTGTCTAGCACCAGGTGGATGTCTGTGGATGTCTTGCCGGTGGCAGTCATCGGCGGGCAGTCCACGATCTCGAAACCCGCCTCATGGAACGGGCGCCGGTACTTTTGGTACACGACAGGATTGAGGTAGCAGCGTCGCACCAGCACGCGGCGGCGATCGGGACTGCCATCGTCGACGCTCTCGCCGTCGACTCCCATCGTCAGCCAGCGCAACCAGCGCAATGGCTGGCGGGAGAAGCGTTCGGCTGCCTCGGCGCTGATTCGTCGTAGGCCCGAGTAAACATTGTCGAAATCGACGAACAAGGCAATCTTCACTGACCCTCCAATGCGGTTGTGTTGTGTTCCTTCCGCGTCGAAAGTGCGTGCGCACCGTGCTGCCGACGATTGGTTCAGGCATTTTGACCGACGTGATGGACGAAGCCTCCATGCCCGTTTCGACCGCTCGCGAAATTCGCTCGAAGCGCAGTAAGGGTGGCTCCGTGCGGAGCATCAATCGTTTGTCGGTCGAGTAGAGGATATCGTCGAGAGTTGTCGCAGCACCGGGCAGGGCTCGAGGCGCTCCACAGTCAAAGCGAACGAGCTGTCGGAGCCTCTTCACTTTCTGGCATGTCATCGAATGGATCTTGCATGATCTCCTCCAAGCGAAGGTCGATGCGCGCTAGGTACGCCCGAGCGTCGTCCCGTACGAGGAAGGTATGGGTCGCGGCCCGAAGAGCATCCATCGGGATTCTGTCGCTATCGAAAATCCGCACACGGCCATGGGCAACCTCCTCGCGAAGGAGCGCACTATGTCGTTGCCACACCGCAATGCGGTCGTCGCGATTTTTCAGACGGTCTGCCTGTGAGTAGATATGAGGTTCCCACACTGGCCGCTCATCCACGGGGATCGCACGGTATACCTCGAGAAATTCAGCGATCTCTGCGTCGGTCATCTCAGAGTGAACCGTTGGAAGAGCGTGTGCGGGCTGCTCGAGGACACCGCGAAGTTGTGCTACTTCCGCTTCGGACATGTCCTGACGTACCCCATAGAGCCCGTCGCGATGTATGCACTTCCCCACTACGCCATTGAACCCGGGTCGTGAAGTCGGATCGGGGCAGATCGTGCTGGCCAAGCGGGACAAGAATTTGTCATAGCTCAGCGGATGCGGGTGTTCAAGAGATGGTGAGGTTGCGGGAGTTGACGGTGGCGAAGAAGGCGACATTGGATAAGAGCTCGACATGGATGAACAAGGGGCACCCGCTTTGAGTGGCCCTAGACCGGCAGTAAGTTCCCCTAGGACGCAGGCAGCTGGCGGGGAAACATTTTGCGCGGGATTTGATCGGTCTGCAGATGTCGCGGGGGCCGCGGTGCTCGTGAGCATTTCGGGCTGTTGGCCCAACACGGACCGCTGCCCCCAATTGGTAAAGCTGCTGCGCAGAAAGCTTGTTCGTCCCTGAGCGCGCGGTCGGCGGCGTAGTCATGCGGCTAGCGATCGAGTACGACGCACATGCAAGATGCCTGAGCTCTCTGGGTGAAGATATTCAGACGGGCAGATACGGTTCCAAGGCCCGAGCCAGCTCTCGCGCTACCTGCTCGCGCAAGTTGAGCGGCTCCAACACTTCAACGTGAGGTCCGCGCCGGAGGATGAGCTTCAACTGTGACTCGATGAAAGCGCGGTACGGCTCGCATGCCGACGTGATGCTGCTCGACGCGGAGCCGGGCGGCCGGGTCGGTGGCCAGGGTGGAGATGGCATGGTCCGCCCACCTACGATGCCCGCTGCCAGCGGGAAGGTGCTGATCCGGAGTCGGATGGGGCCTCGCAGAAACGGTATCGGCGTACCAGAGTGGACGGTTCCACGACCACTCAATCCGGAGGCTCCATCACGCAATCTACCGCAGTTCTCCCCGTCATTGGTCTCGATCTCGCCAAGTCCGTGTTCCAGTTCCATATCGTCGATGCGGCCACTGGTGAGATCCAGCGCCGCCAAGTTAAGCGCGCCACGCTCACGGAACTCTTCGCCAAATGCGAGTCCAGCCTGGTTGCGATGGAAGCGTGCGGGAGCGCCCACTACTGGGCTCGCACAATCGGGTCTCTGGGTCATCAGGTCAAACTCCTGCCGGCACAGCACGCCAAGGCCTTCTTGTTTCGCGACAAGACTGACGCGATGGATGCGCAGGCCATCTGGGTGGCAGCCCAGCAACCGCATATCTTGCCCGTGCCAGTCAAAAGCGAACGCCAGCAGGCCTGCATGGCATTGCACGCAATGCGCCGTCAGCTCGTGAAGATGCGCATCATGCAAACCAATGCGCTGCGCGGGATCATGTCCGAGTTCGGCATCGAACTTCCGGTGGGGCACAGCCAGTTGCTCAAGGCGATCCAAGCTGAGCTGGCCAAAGCGCAGCAGGAAGATCGACTGCCGGCTGATCTGGTCGTCAGCGTGCAAGAACAACTCAAACGCGTCGATGCGCTGCACGAAGATATCGAGCACAGCGGCCACCCCGAGCGCTACCTGCTGGCGTTTGTGTATGGCCAACTTGGCGAGCACGACCTGCTGCGCGTGCGAGCTGACGCAGAGAAGTTCATGCTGCTGGCCGCCCTCAACCTCGTGGAGTGCGTGGCCTACGTCGGAGCACAGCTGCAGTCCAAGTGAACTGCGAGCGGCCGGTCAAGATGGGATGACCGGACGCTAACCGTTCAACTGCGTGAGCAACTCGTGGACTAGATGACGATTCGCAACTCGTGGGCGAACGCGGAGCGCTGCTGAGGCTCGTGGCTCAGGCCCGTGAATAGAGTCGAGCCGGTAGGCCAAGACGCGTGATTTCTTCACGCGCTGAACGTATCGGAGGTGGGTGCTTCGACTCACAAGATCCCCGTTGTCACCCCTTCGATCTTGAAAGCGGATCAGGTCCGACCGATGCTCCTTCGGACATTTGAACGGGCTTGCTCCCTCTCACGAGGTAAATAAATATCGCTCACGTCATCGTGTAGGAGAGTGCACGGTGCTTGCGTAGCTATTGGGGAAGAGAAATAGGGATGCGCACTTACCGTTTCTCCTGAACACGGACGAACCGCCGATTGGGCGTCCACAACGATGGTCAGCAAAGCAATTTGCTGGCCTTTTTTTCTTTTGTATAGAGAAAGGGTAGTGCGATGGCTAGTTTTCACCATCACCTCAAGAGCGGCAAGAAGGGCACCGGCGCCGCGCACGCGGCCTACATCACTCGGCGCGGGAAGTTTAAGGATCGCACCGATCTCGTTGGAAGCGGTCACGGCAATATGCCAAGCTGGGCAGAAGGCAATCCTCTGCTTTTCTGGCGAGCCGGCGACAAGCACGAGCGGGCCAACGGAGCGGTGTTTCGAGAGCACGAGATCGCCCTCCCGGCTGAGCTGACACAAGAACAGCAATTGGAGCTGGCGAAGGAACTGACTCTTGAATTGGTCGGCGATAAGCCCTATCAATACGCGCTGCATGCCCCGATCTCCTCACTGGAAGGCGTCGTCAATGCCCATCTTCATCTCATGTATTCGGACCGTGGACTTGATGGCATCGAGCGCGGCCCCGAGCAGACTTTTAAGCGTTACAACGCAAGGCACCCCGAGCTTGGCGGCGCCAGGAAAGACAGCGGAGGAAAAAACCGCTTGGCGCTACGCGATGAAATGATCAATGTTCGTAGCAAGTGCGCTGACCTGCAGAATGCGGCACTGGCGAGGCATGGTCATGACGCGCGGGTGGACCACAGATCGCTTCATCAGCAAGGCACTGCGCGACAACCCGAGCGCCACCTTGGCCCCGCGCAGATTCGCAGTATGAATAGCGAGGAGAGGGCACGGTATGTTGTGGACCGTCACCCGGATCGTGATGTCGCGCGCCGGCCTTCCTGACGGCAGACTTGATGGCGCTGCTTGCCGAGGCCGCGACTTTTTTCGCGTTCGTCAAATCGCTTAGGGAGCAACTCCGGTTCATCGTGCGCGACCATGTCCGGGTCGTCGCCGCTCGCACTGTCCACGGCCTACGTGAGAGGCCCGCCGCGCCAACGACGCAGATGTCGAGGGCGCTTCGCTGCGACGAGCTCGTACATGCAGAACTGTTTGTCGTCCGTACCGGCCCCCTTCACTCGTGCGAACGCGGGCGATTGTGTCGCCTCGATCTGGAAGGCGCGACCTGCGGCAGACGCAATGGGCGTGAGCGTCGTGTTCATGTTTTCGCCCTGCGCGTCCAGCAGTTCGACGACGGCATCTGGCCGGTAAAAGGACGGCACCGGGATCCACTGAGCTCCTTGCGCTGAAGGCGGAAGTAGTGGGGCTGCTTCTGCGCAAGCTCCTCGCGGGCGTGGGTCGATACGGCGCAATGCGTGAGAGCGGCGTAGGCTTGGCGTCCAATGCCTTGTTCAGCGCCAGCGCCGCGCCGGGAGGCATCGGCACACTCACTTCAGCCCCGCCGACGCCCGTACGGAGTATCTCAATCAGTCCGGTTTCCGCTTGCTTGGACGCTCTCTGCTCACGGATCGCAAGAACCGGCCATCGCGACGATTCCAGAAATTTTCAGCCCCATATGACTGCATTGGATAGACAGTAGAAGGTCCATCCTCGTCCACAAAGCTCAGCCCCGCCCGGCCTCACGGCCGCGCTGGGCTTTGTGCTGTCTGGCTCTGCCTGGCGCGTTCTCTCTTCTCTCTAAGGGGCATGTCTTTCCCGATCACTCAGCAACTCATGGACCACGAATTCACATCCTCCACCTTCGACGACGAACCCTTTGAGCAGCACGAGACCTTCGCGGCGCCACCAAACCTTGCCTGCCCGGTCTGCCGGTCACCTCGGACCATCCGGCGGGACACCGGCAAGAAGGCCGGCGCCACCATTGGCACTGTCGCTGGCGCGGCCAGCGGTATCTCCGGTGCGCTCTCGGGCGCCATCACGGGCGCCGAGACCGGCATGGCAGCCGTAGCCGTGACAGCCACAACACCATTGGGGCTCGTGGCCGGCGCCATCCTGGGCGGCCTCAGCGGGGGCATCGCCGGCTACGCCGTCGGCGCGGCACTTGGCGAGGTCTTAGACGACGCGATCCTGCGCAACCGCCGTTGCCTGGCCTGTGGTCAGACCTTCTCGGCCTCGCGCCGCTGACCACTCTCCCATTTGTCTTTACCCCAAAGGAAATCTTCCCATGGCACATCTCATCGAAACAATGGCCTACGTCGGCGACACCCCCTGGCACCGCCTGGGCCATCGCCTCCAGCCCAAGCAACCCCTTGAGGTCTGGGCTCAGCAAGCCGGCATGGACTGGACCATCCAGGAAACGCCGGTGCGCTTCATGACTCAACCCGAGGGCGATGCCCTGCAGGCCCTGGAATCCTTCAGCGAACAGAAGGTGCTCTACCGCAGCGACTCACGCGCACCGTTGTCGGTCGTCAGCAGCCGCTACCAGGTCGTGCAGCCGCGCGCTGTGCTCGAGTTCTACCGCGACCTCACTGAGATCGGCGGCTATGAAATGGAAACCGCCGGTGTCCTCAAGGGCGGGCGCAAGGTCTGGGCGTTGGCGCGCACCGGCAAGCAGGCCGTGCTCAAGGGCAGTGACACCGTCAACGGCTACCTGCTGTTGGCAACGTCCTGCGACGGAACGCTGGCCACCAGTGTCACCCCGACGACTGTGCGGGTTGTGTGCAACAACACCCTGACCATCGCACTGGACAACACCAGCAACGTCATCCGTGTGCCCCACAGCACCAGCTTCGATGCTGATGCCGTCAAGCGCCAGCTCGGCATTGCCATCGGGCAGTGGGACGACTTCATGTATCGCATGAAGGCGCTGGCAGGGCGCAAGGTCAAGAGCAAGGAGGTGGAGGCCTACATCCAGCATGTGCTCTACGCGCCAAGCAAATCTGACGAGATCTCCACGCCCGACGCCGGCACCCAGCCCATGCCGGGCGCCTGGGCTGCCCGAAAGGTCCTCGAACTGTACGAGGGCAAGGGCCGCGGGGCTGAACTCGCAGCCGCTCAAGGAACGACTTGGGGCCTGCTCAGCGCAATGACCGAATTCGTCGATCACGAACGCCGAGCTCGCAACCGCGAGTACCGCCTGGACAGCGCCTGGTTCGGCCATGGCGCCACGCTGAAGCAGCGGGCCCTCGCACACGCACTGGAACTCGCGAGGTGAATCTCAAGGCGACTGCCCCTACTGCCCAGCACCCCACCGAAGCCCCGCCTCTGTATCCAGATGGCGGGGCTTTTTCTGGATAGGGATCGATCCCGACCCTTCAAGGAGAAACCATGATGAATCTGAACCCAGACACGCGCGGCGCTGCGCGCCCCTCGACAGCCCGCCGGCCTTCGCGCGCCCCGGCATTGCAATTGGTCCAGACCACCCGCGCGCATGCCCCCATGCCTGAGCGCTGGCCGAACATGTACGAGGGTGGCCTCGCAAGCCTGGATGCCGCTGCAGCCGTAGGCCGTGATCCCTTCAAATCTCCCGTCCGGCTCTGGATGGAGAAGACCGAGCGCGACGACCTGCTGCAGCCGAGACCGGAGGCCGCGTCAACGCCTGATGGTGCTGCCTACTGGAGCCGGCTGCTCGAGCCCATCGTGGCAGCGCACTACACGTTGCGCACTGGGCGCCAGGTGCGGCGCACCAGCACCTTGCTACGGCACCCGCAGCACCCCTGGATGTTCGCCTATCCCGGCCGCGAAGTCGTCGGCGACCCCTATGTTCAGCTTCTGGAGTGTCGATGCGTGGGAATCGATGCCGCCGCGCTCTGGGACGCAGGCCTGCCCGCCTACGTCCGGATTCAGCTGCTGCATCAACTGGGGGTGACTGGCGCTCAGGCCATCGATGTCGTGGCTCTGATCTGCGGCCAGGACCTGCGCATCTATCGTGTCGAGCGCGACGAAGTCGAGATCTGTCGGCTCATCGACGCCGAACGCGCGTTCTGGAGTTGCGTGGAGCTTGATCAGGCCCCGCCCGATCAAGGCGGGCAGGTCGTTCCCTGACCCTCAAGTTCTGGCAGTCAATCGACTCGCCAGAACCGCCACCACCGGCGCTGCGTTGCTGCCCGCAGCTCCAGGGGGCGCAAATCCAAGGTGTCGTAGTTCGTTAGCGGTGCGCCGGCACGTCGGCGAATCTCTCGCTCGAGTTCGTGGGCGATGCCGCGCGCGTGCAGATCTCCCTGCAGTGCCTTTGTGCGCCACTGGCTCGCCAGGGCACCTAGCTCCTCGTCGGTCAGCATCTCCTTGGTCGCCATGTGTCGGATTGTGCCGTCCTTGAATGACTGGCCGCCCCCGTGATGACCAACGGCCATGTCCGGAATTTCCCTATCCACCCTCACGAGCCCGCCTTGCGCGGGCTTTTTTACGTCTGCGTCATGCCCAACAACACTTATCTCTCAACGACCGCCGCGACTGTCGCGAGCGACCCTTCGTTCCATCGACCTTGCGCGGGTATCGCCAAGCGCCGCCCGTCCACCCGGAGCGACTGACATGGGAAGCATCGTCTACCGGGCCACCAAGGACCAGGCCGTCCACGACGAACTACACAGCGTCGCAGCTTTTGCAGCGGTGCTCGCCCATCGCGCGATCGGCAACCGCCTGTGGTTCCTGGCGCAGAACCGTTCGGGCGAGCACGCCGGGCGAATCTGGATCGGCTTGACCCTCATCGATTGCAGGAATGGCGAAGTGGCCGTCAAGAGCATGGACGAAAGCTGCGGGCCGTACTACTTCGACTGTCCGTTGGTCTTCCTGGATCGCGCCAGCCCTCCGACTGGACCCTACGCAGGCCCATGGCGCGAGAAGGTGCGCGAGTTCCATGCGAACCGGGCCGCCAAACGAGCAGCCATCCGCCCGGGCCTGCGCATCTCCTACGGCGAATCGAACTACGTGCTGCGCCGCAGCCTTGGGCGCCGCGGCTGGGATGTGGCGCGCGAGAGCGACGGCCTGATCTTCCGCCTGAAATCCCGACAACTCGGCAACGCGACGGTGTTGCCGCCGCAGGAGAAACATTCATGAAAACCAGATTCCGGCGGCACGCCACAGTGCCGCCCCATACCCGCGACCCCTTCGCCCAGGACATGTTTAAGTGGTCTGCCGACTTCGATGTTCCCTCGATCGCGTTTGTGATGCAGGCGCTGGAGCAGTACGCCAGGCACGTGGCAGCGATGGAGCCAGAAGCATTGGATACGCCCATGGTCAGCGGTCATGCCTGGCATGGCTGCGCCGTGGAAGTTCGGGACAAGCTGGCGAGACGGCTTGGTCGCAATGAGGTAAGCCTACCCGTCACTTCGCCCACGCAAAGACGCTGACTCCCGAGGCAGCGCACTCGCTGCAACTGCGTACAGGCGCCGTGCCTGCGCATCGGACCTCCCGCTCCGCCTTCATTCCCCACGCACGCACCCACCACGCCCCGGCCTCTCTGGCCTGGAGCGTGGTGGAGGTGCGCGCGTGGGTCTGGCTCGCCCTTTAGGGCCGGCACTTCATGGCGTCGCCGTCAACGGCTGCGCTCGCAACATAGAGGATCAACTTTGTTTATTCCGATCATGGCGGGGGCACACGCTCGCCCGCAATCAACCCGCCCGTCTCGAAAATGTCTGAATCACTCTCCTGCAGCTCCCACCAAGCAGGACATCTGCATCTATCACCTGGTGCGCGTCAGCCGCAACCGCAAGACCGGGCCGATTCCGGTGACGACGACGAGTGCGAACTCGTGCCCGCCGACCTGCAGCTTTAAGGGAAATGGCTGCTATGCCGAGAGCGGACCCCTGGCCATCCATTGGCGCAGCGTATCCGAGGGGCGGCGAGGCCACAGTTTCGACGAGTTGCTTCAGGAGATCTCCACCTTGCGGCGCCATGCCCTGTGGCGCCACAACCAGGCGGGTGATCTGACGCCCGAAGCGCCCGGCGTCATCGATGCCCGGCTACTCACGAGGCTGGCCATGGCGAACCGTGGGCGTCGTGGATTCACCTACACCCACTATCCGCCCACCCCTGAAAACCAGGCGGCGATCCTCAATGCGAATCGGCTTGGCTTCACGGTCAACCTCAGTGCCGAGACCTTGGCGCAAGCCGACGCGTATGCGGAGCTTGGTATCGCACCGGTGGTTGTGGTGTTGCCGCAGGGCGTCAACAAGTCCACCCGAACGCCGGCCGGGCGCCAGGTGATCGTCTGCCCCGCCAGCACCGGCAATTCCGATTGCCTGAACTGCGGAATCTGCCAGCAGCGCGATCGTGCCGCCATCGTGGGCTTCCCGGCACACGGCACAGGCGCCCCGCGCGTGCAGGCGATTTTCTTCGAGGGGAAGCCCTCATGAGAAGGCTGTCGGACGAAGCCACAGCGTTGGGTGCGAACAGCTAAAACGAGATGTTCGTGCTCGACGAGCGTTTCTTCAACAGGTGGATTGCGTGATGCTGCAGCGAAAGCAAACCGATCCGTTCCAACGGAAAGCGATGTGGCGCGCCACTGAAGAGGAAGTGCGGGTGAAACGAACTCAGTAGCAGCGTGAGGACCCCGTCCGGAGCAATACAGCGCCCCGCACGTGGTAGGGGAATCCTTCGCTCTCACTGCCTCCTCCCGACGGCATAGGCCCCGGCTCCCCTCAAGGAACCGGGGCTTGTTCTTTTGGGGGCTCAAAAACCTGAACTACCAACCATGAAGAAAGAGAAAGGACATCGCCATGGGAATTTTCTACGGGCCGCTCGAGTACTTGAGGGCCTTCGCGTTGGTGCTAGCCACCGGAATCTTCTTCGGCTTCGGGCTGGGGTGGCATTTTTGTAGGTACTTTCAAGGGCGCTCATCACACGCGGACCACTGAGGCCGAGTGACAGTACGAGTACGACCGAGGTGAACCGACCCGGATTTCCTAGACACCTGTGAGCCGTTGGGAATGGCGTCGCTCGAACTCGACCGGCGAAGTGTCGCCTGCCGTGCCGTGGCGCCGCTTGGGGTTATAGAACATCTCGATGTAGTTGAAGATGTCAGCGCGTGCGTCGCTGCGCGTGGCGTAGATCTGCCGGCGCACGCGCTCGCGTTTGAGCAGTTGGAAGAAGCTCTCTGCCACGGCGTTGTCATGGCAGTTGCCCCGCCGGCTCATGCTGCTGACCAGGTTGTGCTCGCGCAAGAAGGTCTGCCACTCATGGCCAGTGAACTGGCAGCCCTGGTCCGAGTGCACCGTGACGGGGTCTTCAGGCCTGCGGCGCCACAACGCCATCAGCAGCGCGTCCAGGACCAGGCTGGTGTCGATGCGACTGCCCATCGACCAGCCCACCACTTGGCGGGAGAACAGGTCGACCACGACCGCCAGGTACAGCCAGCCCTCGTGGGTACGGATGTACGTGATGTCGGTCACCCAGGATCGATTGGGCTGGGCCACCGTGAACTCGCGCTGCAGGTGGTTGGGTGCAACCACAGCAGGTTTGCCACCGCGCACGCCAGGGCGGCGGTAACCTGTCTGCGAGCGCAGTCCTTCAAGCTTGAGCAACCGCGCCACGCGGTGCTTGCCGCAGCGCTCGCCCAGGTCGCGCATATCCAACGTCAGTTTGCGGTATCCATAGACGCCGCCGCTCTCCAGCCACGCTTGCTTGAGCAGGCCGGTCAGACGTTGGTCGTCCTTGGCCCTGGCACTTTGTGGCTCGGCCTTCCAGGCGTAGTAGCCACTGGGGTGCACCTGCATGACCCGGCACATGCGCCGCACGCTGTGCTGTGCCTCGTGCGCCTTCATGAACGCGTACTTCACCCGGACTGCCTGGCAAAGTACGCGGCGGCCTTTTTTAGGATGTCGCGCTCCTCTGTCACGCGCCGCAGCTCGGACTTCAGACGCCGCAGTTCTTCCGTCTGCGATAGCTGCGCCTGCCGTTCGGCCGCCGGCGCCGAGTACGCCTTGATCCACTTGTACAGGCTGTGCTGGCTCACGCCGATTCGGGCGGACACATCAGCCACCCGATGGTGTCGCTCCGTGATCTGCTTGACCGCTTCGATCTTGAATTCTTCAGGGTAGGGTTGCTTGCTCGTCATGGCACCTCCTATTGGGCCTCAGGTTTGAGGCTCGGAGGTGTCTACTGAAACCGGGGCGATTCATCAATGCGATGCTGGATGCCGCCATCGAAACGATCGACTGCGTATTTCGGCGATGGTGACCGACGATTTCGGGAACGTGACCGGTTAGAGCGGTCGATGCTGAGTTGCGTGGGATTGGATTGTAGGAAGAGATGATTTGAGGGTTGCTGAGAGGCTCCTTGTTTGAGGTTTCTGCGGTCGCGCACGACCGGCGCTAGCCGGCTGTGTCGCGTTCTTGTTTTTCTGCTTGACTGACTTCGGCGTTCTCAGTGGCCGCCTTGCCTGGGCGCAACGACTGGCCCTTGAGATTCAGGCGATGGCTGCGCGACAGCAACCTGTCGAGGATGGCGTCGGCGATCGTGGCATCGCCGATCCACGCATGCCAGTGCTCGACCGGCTGTTGGCTGGTGACGATCGTGGGGCGCGATCCCGCGCGGTCGTCGATCACCTCCATCAGGTCGGCGCGCGTCGGGCCGTCCAGTGCTGCCAGCCCCCAGTCATCCAGCAGCAGCACGTCGGTGCGTGCAACGGCGGCGAGCCAGCGACCGAAGCCCCCGTTGCCATGCAGCACACGCAGATCTTCGGCCAGGCGCGGCACGCGCAGGTAGAGCGCCGAGCGTCCGCGTCGGCAGGCGTACTGCGCCAGCGCACAGGCCAGCCACGACTTGCCCGATCCTGTGGCCCCGCTGATCAGGATCGCCGTGCCATCCTCGACCCAGCGTGACAGCGCCAGGCTCATCAGCGAACTCCTCTCGAAGCCACGCCCGGCTCGGCTGTCCACATCTTCGATGCAGGCCTGGGGATACTTCAAGCCGGCCTTCTTCAACAGCGCGGTGCGACGCTTGTCGTCGCGGTGGTGCACCTCGCGGTCGACCATCAGCGCCAGCCGCTCCTCGAAGCTCAGGCCCGTGCTCGCGTTGCTCGAGAGCTGCTCCTCGACGGCCGAGGCCATGCCCGCGAGCTTGAGGTCACGCAACTGCGTGAGGGTGTTGTTCATCATCATGTGGAGATCCTTCAGTGGAAGTAAGAAGCGCCGCGCAGGTTGTCGTGCTCGGGGGACACCCATTCGGGTGCCGGCGCAGGACGCTCGATGAGATCGCGCCCGTGGACCAGGATGTCGCGCACGTGGCGGTACTGCCCGGCGCCGAGTTCGAGCGCCAACATGCAGGCCGCCTCCACGCGCTGCGGGCCGTAGCGCTTGGCCAGACTGAGCAGCCCGAGGCAGCTGCGGTAGCCGTGTTCGGGATGGCGGAAGCGCTGCAGCAACTGCGTGACGAAGCGCCCGGTGTTCACGCCAATGTCACCGCCCCAATGGATCAGCCGCTCGGGCGTCCACTCCTTGTGCGCCCTATGGGCCGCGGGCATGTGCTCGTCCAGCGTCGTGAAGCCACCCCGGTGGGCGTTGCGGGCATGGCAGGCCACGCGTTCACCGCGGTGCAGCACCTCCACCAAGGCATCGGTGATGCGCGCCTCCAGCTTCAATCCCACCAGCGAGTGCGACACGCTGTATCGGTGGCCTTCGATCTCGACGTGGTAGTCGATGTGCACCGTGACGGTCTTGAAGCTCGCCCACTGCCAGCGCTGGGCAGGCAATGCAGCCAGCGTCGGCGCATCGAGCGTCGCGAACAGGCTGGCGCGGCTGCCCTCGATCTTCTGGAACCGGCGCTCGTTGAGCGAGGGCAGCAACGCGGCGAGGGCCGCGTCGGCCGCGTGCACATTCGCCAGAACGGTATGCCGCAGCCGTGCCATCAGCCAACGCTCAACGACTTGCACCGCCGACTCGGCGCTCGCCTTCTCGTAGGTCCAGAACTGCACGTGATGCAGCATCTGGAGCGTCCATAGAGGTCGAAGTCACGCACCCTTTCCATCCGTGGAAGGGTCGGCGCCTGGTGCTTGCCACTCGCAAGCAGAACTGGGGCGAGGACCGCGTCATGTTCTTCGACGCCCATGGTCAGCTGCGCTCACTGCCGGCGGCGTGGACCGACGTTGATCCGCCAGATGCTCGAACCGATGCTGCAGCCGGGCGGTCGTTCTTCCGCGCGGACGACCTGTCGACGCTCGTGTCGCTGGTTGGCGAGATCAAGAGTCAGCATCACAGCAGGCGCAAGCGTGTCAAGTAAATTGCGCCGCATGTGTAAACGTATTAACGCCGCACTTAGTGCTGCCGGTAGACTCCTATTGAATCCAACTGGCCTAACTCACTCACATTCATTGGATCAGAAGGAGCGAATCCATCTTGACGTTGCATGCAGTGCGGCATATTATGATTTACACCACAAGACCCACTGCGACCATGCCCAAGCCTGCCAACAAGCTCGACCGATTGCGCGAGGCGGGCATCCTCAACGTGCAGCCCAGTCGGGTTCAGGCCGACTGGTTCCACCCCGGCGGGTTCTTCGACGCCAACGACCTGGTGCAGGTCAAGTACGAGATGCTTCGCCACGCGCGGCAAGACGGCGTCACCAAGGCCGAGGCGGCCAGCTTGTTCGGCCTGTCGCGACCGACCTTCTACCAGGCCGAAGCCGCGTTCGAGCGCCACGGCGTTGCCGGGTTGCTGCCGCAACCGCGCGGGCCGAAGTCAGCCCACAAGCTCACCGCCGAGGTGATGGGCGTCATCGAGTCGCACCACACCGGCGGCGGCCCGATGCACGCACGCGAGATGGCCAAACTGGTTCACACCCAATTGGGTGTCAAGGTGCACCCACGCAGCATCGAGCGGGCAATCGCTCGCAAAAAAAAACGCTGACACCTTCTTCGACGAACACCTCGTCGAGTCTGCCCAGCGATGCGGCCGCGGCCTACGAGTGCATTCGCGCCGACGTGGTGGCCGGCCGAGGCCGTCCAGACGCTCTGGGCGCAATCATCTTCCACGGGATATGGCACGGCCTGCGGGTGCTGCGCGCCACCGCGGCACCCTCGACATCTTCAGTGATCGCGCCGCCGACATCGGCGGCATCCACCGGCACGCTCGATCGCCAGCTCGTGCGCCTGCTGGCCGACATGGTGCTGGCGACCCAATTGGAGGTACACCATGCCCGCTGAGTTTGCTCTCAAGGTCGACGCCGACCATTTGCGCCGTGATGCGTTCCTGTACGTGCGGCAATCTTCCTTGCGTCAGGTGTTCGAGAACACGGAGAGCACCAAGCGCCAATACGCGTTGCGCGAGCGTGCGGTGGCGCTGGGCTGGCCGCTGGAGCGCGTGCACGTGATCGACAGCGACCTGGGCCTGTCCGGTGCGCAGGCACGCGACCGCGACGGCTTCCAGAGTCTCGTCACCGAGGTTGCGCTCGGCCACGCCGGCATCGTGCTGGGGCTGGAGGTCTCACGCCTGGCACGCAACAACGCCGACTGGCATCGCCTGCTTGAGCTGGCAGCCATGTCACGCACCCTCATCCTCGACGAGGACGGGGTCTACGACCCGTCCCACTTCAACGATCGCCTTCTGCTGGGTCTGAAGGGCACGATGAGTGAAGCCGAACTGCACATCCTGAAGTCACGCCTGCAAGGTGGCATCCTGAACAAGGCACGCCGCGGTGAGCTGGAGATGCCCTTGCCGATCGGGTTGGTGTACGACGGCGCCGGTCGCGTCGTTCTCGACCCTGACCGCCAGGTCCAGGACACCGTTCGATTGCTGTTCGAGATGTTCAACGACCTCGGCTCTGCCTGCGCCGTGGTGCGGCGTCTGCGCAAACAGGAGGTGCTGTTCCCGCGACGCATCCGTCGAGGAATCGGCAAGGGTGATCTGCTGTGGGGCCTGATCGACGTCTCGCGGGTATTGCAGATCCTGCACAACCCGCGCTACGCGGGCGCCTTCGTCTACGGCCGTTCGCGCATCTTCTGCAACGCGCAACTACGGCCGGTGCAGCGAGACGTTGGGCAGCAGGATTGGAAGGTGTTGATCCGCAATGCCCATGCGGGCTACATCGACTGGTCGCAATTCGAGCACAACGAACTTAGGCTGCGGCAGAACCTGGGCTTCGCCCCCGGAGAGCGGGGGCGCATGCCGCGCGAGGGCAATGGCCTGCTGCAGGGCCGCGTGTTGTGCGGCAAATGCGGGGCACGCATGCGGGTGCACTACGAGTCTCTCAGTGGCCAACTGCGTGCGTACTACCGCTGCTACGAAGAGGTCGTGCGCCGAGCCGGCAAGCCGTGCCAGGCGGTTCACGGACCGGCGATCGACGCAGCGGTTGGTGCGTTGCTGTTGGAGACGGTAGCTCCGGCGGCAATCGAGGTCGCCCTGGCCGTGCAGGACGAGATCGCGCAGCGCATCGAGCAAGCCGCCGCACGGCGCCAAGCGCAGCTTCAGCGCACGCGATACGAGGCCGAGTTGGCCCGTCGCCGCTACGCCAAGGTGGATCCGGACAACCGCTTGGTGGCCGATGCGCTCGAGGCGGACTGGAACCAACGCCTGCGCGAACTCGACACCTTGCAGCAACAGCACGAACGCCAGCAGCACGAGGATGAGGCTCAGCTCGACGAGCCGGCGCGCAAGCGCATCGTCGACCTGGCGCGCGACTTCCCCCGGGTCTGGAACGACGCCAGGACCAGTGCGTTGGAACGCAAGCGCATGCTGGCATTGTTGATCGAGGACGTGACGTTGGTGGCCGGGCCGAGCATTGCGGTGCACGTACGCTGGCGCGGCGGGCGAACGCAAAGCCTTTGCGTCGACAAGCCGCGGCCCATCGCGCAGATCCGCAAGACCCCGCCGGAGGTGGTCGCCCTCATCGACGAGTTGCTCGAGACCTCTACCGACCGGCAGATCGCCGTCAAGCTCGACGCGCTCGGGCATCGCAACTGGCGCGGCGAAGCGTTCACGATGAAGAAGGTCATCCTGGTGCGATACGCCTACGCGCTCAAGAGCCGCTTCGAGCGGCTGCGCGAGCGCGGCATGCTCACTGGCGAAGAGGTCGCCAAGCACCTCGGTGTGTCCTCGACGACCGTTCATCAACTCGGCCGTCTCGGCATCCTTAAGCGCCACCTATACGGCAACAACCATCGATGCTTGTACGAACCGCCCGGCAACGTCACACTGGTTAAAGGCGCCGGCAGCCGATACGGCGGTCGGCCCCCACGCCTTATTACCGCTCAACTATCCGAACAAGGTGCAGTATGAAGTCCACGCCTTGTCCTTCGGAGAGTACGGGCGCGCTGGCAGGATCGAGACGCCATAGTGGCGCGCGAAGTCGTGCACCGTCTGGTTGAGCTTGGGTTCGTAGCGACAGGCCTCGCTGACCAGCGCCCGGGGGTTGTCCGGCACGATCAGCTGGGGCACGCCACCGTAGAACGTCAAGGCCCGGGCCATCGCGCCCAACCAGGAGCGCATGCTCTGGTCGGCCGTCGCGCAGGCGAAGGTGTAGCTGGACGCGCCCATGGCGGCCACGAAGACCTGGGCGCGGGAACCGTCGGCCAACGCGAGGGTCGGTCCGGCGTAGTCGATGAAGAGCTTCTCGCCAGCGCGCCGCTGCTGACGCATCGAGCGTTTGAGGGTCTTGGCGAACGCCTTGTAGTGCCCGCAAAACTGGGTGTACGCCCAAGTTCTGCGCCCTTCGTTGGCGGCGCGGTACTCGCCCCACAAGAGCATCAGCGTGACGCCTTTGCGGCGCAGTTCGATGTGCACTTGAGCGTAGTCGGGCTCCATCACGCGGCTGAGAGCCGCACCGCCGCCCATCAGCCTGCGTTCCAGCGATGCCTCGTCGAGTTCGGCCGTCGAGGCCCAATCGAGCCCGGCCCCGCCCGCCAGACTGAGGTACTTGGCCACGGCTCCCTTGGAGATAGAGAGGCTCTGGGCGATGCGCTCGTGCGACAGGTTGCCCTGGAACTTGAGTCTGAGTATGTCCTTGATCATGCGTATGTCCATGCGTTGCTGTGGCATCAGGCCCGGCCCTCAAAGGGCGCGAGGCTATGCCCCAGCGGTTGGTTCATACGCAACATCAGCACCGACCGGAAAACCGGTCAGATCCGGCTCAAACCTCTTCGGTCACGGCGCCGAAATCGCCGGTCACGTTCCCGAAATCATCGGTCACGATGCCGAAACCACCGGTCACGCTCTTCCGAAATACGCAATCGACAGCACCAGCCGGCCTGTCGTGCACTCGGATCGCGGCGCCCACTACCGCTGGCCTGGATGGCTGGCACGCATCGCGGATGCCAACCTGACGCGCTCTATGTCCCGCAAAGGCTGTTCGCCCGACAATGCGGCTTGCGAGGGCTTCTTCGGTCGATTGAAGACCGAATGGTTCTATCCTGGTAATTGGCAATCTTCGACCGTCGAGCAATTCGTCCAGGCCTTGGAACTCCTACATCCGCTGGTACAACGAGAAGCGGATCAAGATCTCCTTGGGTGCGCGCAGTCCTATCGACTACCGAAGAAGCTTGGGCTTCACGGCATAACCAGTCCAAGAATTCCGCCGCACCCCCACTGGCTCAGTTTCCGTACATGGACGGCCCCGGAATTTGCCAGGCTTTCAATTCATGGCGGCTCGAAGGAAAAGATTGCACCCGTACATTCGGACTTGATTGCGGCTTGCGCCGCGGTCCCTGATGGGATTCGCTGGTTGACGCCTCTATCGGTCGGGCGCACTTTGCGTGCTTCGGAAACTGCGGGCTTTGCCAACCACGGTCTGACCTGTCTTGCCATCACTTCATGATCGCCTGAGCAATCGGAGGTTTGTTCTCCCTGTCTTTGTTCTTGCTTTGCTGTCGTCTCAATGTGATTCAGGTGGCCTCAACCGTTCGTGGGTAGCCTACCTCGTAACGCCGGTCATGGGCTAACAACGCCCAGACGATGCGTGCGTTCTTGTTGGCCAATGCAACTGCTGCCACGTTCTTGTTTCGCCGGCTCACCACGGCGCTGACCCAACTGCAGGACTCTGGTTTTTTCGCGGCGTGATAGATCACCGATCTCGCACCGTGTATCAGGAGTGTTCGAAGGTAGGTATCCCCGCGCTTGCTGATGCTCAGCAGATTGGATCTGCCGCCGGTGGAATGCTGCTTTGGAACAAGGCCCAGCCATGCTGCCAGTTGACGACCATTGTCGAAGTTCCTCGCGTCTCCGATGGAGGCAATCAGCGCGCTGGCGCTGATGGGGCCGATGCCAGGAACCTGTGCGATCTTGGTGCTGAGAACACTGTTGCGATGCCATGCCTGAATCTGAACTTCGAGCTCATCGACTTGGCGATCGAGTTCTTTGAGATGATCCAGCAAACGTTGCACGAGCACTCGAAACGCGCCCGGCAACTCGTTGCTGGCATCCTCGACCAGTTCCGGCACACGCGCAGCAATGTTGCTGATTCCTTGCGGGATGATGATTCCGAATTCGGCAAGAAGGCCACGGATCTGGTTGCCTTGCGCCGTGCGTGCCTTCACAAATCCCTGCCGCACCCGGTGCAGCGCGAGCACGGCCTGCTGCTCGACATCCTTGATGGGCACAAAGCGCATGTTCGGCCGGGCGACAGCCTCAGCAATCGCTTCAGCGTCGGCAGCATCGTTCTTGTTGGTCTTGACGTAGGGCTTGACGAACTGCGGAGCCATCAAGCGCACGGTATGCCCCATTGACTGCAGTTTGCGCGCCCAGTGATGAGCACTACCACAGGCCTCCATGCCGATCAGGCACGGCGGCAAGTTGACAAAGAACGGTGCCATCTGGGCTCGCTTGAGTTGCTTCTTCAGCATCACCTTGCCCTGCTGATCGATGCCGTGGACCTGGAACACACTCTTTGCCAAATCGATGCCAACAGTCGTAATCTTCATGGTGGACGCCCCTTTCGGTTCAAGTGGTTGATCAACGCTTCCACTTTGGCACGTCGATGCCGTTACGGGTGGGGGCGTCCATCCCATTGGTCGGCGCCAACA
>LNAP01001564.1_pt1 | contig 43939 bp, 35 predicted proteins | sample 602601 | NCBI WGS metagenome assembly LNAP01 (sample SAMN02440304, study PRJNA202911) | soil metagenome | biome: Subtropical and temperate rainforests or woodlands; isolation source: soil samples (1 kg each in a 20% v/v slurry with milli Q water) were... ...
TCATTGCGGTGTGCTGTGGAGACGGGGCGTGAATAGTAATGCTTCCTATTAATGGGAAGCAATGGATTCCACATCGCCAGGTTTGCCGTTAGTCACCCAAAGGAGCATTTCAAATCAGAATTGATTTTGTGGCGAGGGAGCTTGCTCCCGCTGGGTTGCGCAGCAGCCCCAAGATTTTCGCAATGCATGCAAATCTTGTGAGTGCTGCGCACTCAAGCGGGAGCAAGCTCCCTCGCCACAGGGGCGGTGCTTACTTCAGTACTTCGACGTTATCCATCATCCGGTTCACCGCCAGTTCCGCTTGCATGATGATCTGCTGGATTCCCAGCGCCGTATGCCGATGCGGGCCTTCCAGGTACGCCGCGAAATCAGCGGTCATGACGCTGGCCGAGGCCAGTGATTCGCAGGTGTGCGCCAGCAGGTCTTCGTCTTTGATGTCCGGTGCAATCATGAACATGGTGCTCGGTTTTCGAATGACCGGGATTTTGAGGGCGGCGGGGTTGAGGTAATGGTCGAGGGCGCGTTCGGCGGCTTCGTGGAGTTTTTTGGAATCGAGTGATTCGTAGGGGGATGCCGGATCAGTGTCTGGCGGGTTTGGAGTAACTTTGCACCTATGCCTTTCTTCCTTAATGGGCAGCCACACCTCGCTACTAATACAAGGGGTGGCGGCTGTACGCAGGTTAGTAGACCGGGGAAAGAAGGCAAAGCCGGCGCGCCCGAGGGCGCCCTGCGCACAGCCACCATCAGGGACAGGCATTGGAACACCTGTCTGACAGACGCTTGTGCAGCCTTCAAACCTTCGGGCTACTAAACCCGATCACTGGGAATCAGTGACGGGGACCAAGTTACCGAGGGGGTCCAAAGCGCACAAGCCGGCGGATTCTGGCGTAGTCGTAGGCAATGGCGCAAGGCGCTGTAGCTTTCAGGAAGTAACCTTAAACGCCTTTAAACATGTACTCCAAACAGGCAGCAGACTCACTCCCACAGTTGATCGAGTTGTCGGACGAACGCTGTTACCGGTGATGTCACCAGAAGCAATAAACCAGCGTCACGGCAGCGGCAATACCAAACGCTCCCAGCGCCTTTGCCGGCAAGTATCCGGTCAATCGTTGCAAGGACGCGTCCGACAGCACTGCGTGGTCATCGCGGAGGGGCATGATCGCCCGGTAGGTGTATCGAAAGCCGATCAACAAAAACAGCAAGATCACGCCCAAGGCTAACCCGCGAGTAATAGCCGGCTTGATCAAAGGCGCAGGGGTGTCTTCCAGGCAAGCGGCGCTGTCAACTTCCACCACGGTGATTCGCCCGAAATCCGTGGAGGGTCGCTGTTGGCCTTTAAGGATCGACGCCTGTTGTTCCAGATCCAGCGCCTGATATTTCCAGAGCGTTGATGACCCTTCCCGGCAGTAGGTGAACGCTGCAGGATTGGAGGCGGCAATAATGCACGCGTCATTGATGCCGATTTTTTTCAGGGTCTCGACAGCCGGTCGTGTGAAGTCCAGGTCGAGGACAGGAATAATCCCGGTGGCAGACACCGCAGTCGAAACCAACAGGCTCCCGGTAGCGCAGAGGGCTGAAATTTTCAAGGTTGGATGCCCCTTGTTTTGCACTGTTTTTGTTGTTTGAGCGCGGCTGCAACCTGCCTTCCGACGTCTAAAATTCTAGTTGAACCTCGATGACTTGCGACCAATCGACCCTCAAATCTGGCCGAAAAAATCTGCTTCCCGGCCATACAAACGGCTGCGACGACTTTCAGAGTGCATGGATGACGATTGAGAAGTTCAACGAAGACCTGCGCCAGGCGCGCCTCGAACTGACCGTCGCAACGGCGGCCGTCATGGAGCTGGTCCGCTCGGGCAAGGCGTTCGGGGATGAATGGGACGCTGCGGTCGCGCGCGAGCGCAAAGCCTTTCAGAAAATGCATTGGGTGCTGGATAGCCCCTTGGCTCCCCGGGTCGATAAAAAGTCAGATCCGTAGTGGTTCGAAGACCCGGCTAATTGCTCATCCCGTCGTCTATCGTGATGCCTTGTGGGAGCGGCTGGCGGTTGGATCAGTGCTTGCGCAGCCACTCGATAAACAGCGCAAACAATTCCGACTGTGAACCGATGTTCAACTTCAGATAAAGGTTCTTGCGGTGCATGCGCACCGTCTCCGGCGAGATGCTCATCTGGCTGGCCGTGGATTTCACCGAGTGCCCCCGCAGCACCATGTGCGCCACTTCCCGCTCGCGCTCGGTCAGCAAGTCGCAGCCGAACTGCTCGAAGGCGAACTGCACACGCTGTTTGAGATCGTCACGCACGCCCTCATTGACGGCGCTGAGCTGCAAGCCCCGGCGGCTGAACTCGCTGATGAATTCGCGCACCAGCGGCTCAACCGCCCGCAGCAGGTTCAGCTGTTCAAGCCGCAGACTTTCCCCGCCGAAGCCTTGAAACAGGCTCACCGACACCTGGGTGTCATGGCCGGTATCGACAATGTAAAAACTGTCTTCCGAACTCCCGGCCTTCAAGTAGTAAGTCTTGTAGTACTCACTGTCGAAGAAGTTGTCCGGGGCAATGTCCTCCAGGTGATAAAACCCTTGCGCCAGCCCCTGCTCCACCGCCAGGCAAAACGGGTCGAGCAGGTAGCCCCCGGAAAAATAGCGGTCGATGATCGACTCCCGGTATTTTTCCGGGATGCCCCGCTGATACAACAATTGTGGCGGGCGGTCCTTGTGTTCCAGGCTGATCATCACCGATTCGATAGCCACCAGATGCCCGAAGGCCGACGCCAAAAAGCTCAGCGCGTCGGGCTCATCGATATGGGCGAAGGCCTGGCGCATTTCGCCGTGCCATTTATGCAAGGCGCCGAAGGGCAAGGCGATCAATGTGTCATCGTTTGGTTTGCTCATGCCCCGCAGTCTAGCGGGTGAACCGGCACCTGATAACCGCGGATTCGACGAACTCATTGGCCGAAATACAGGCCGTTCTGCTCAAGTTCGCCCGCCACTTCAAGAATGCACACCCGCAGGGTCTCGACGATTTCATCCACTTGAGCGCACGACAGGATCAGCGGCGGCGACATGACATTGAGGTGCATGATCGGCCGCACCAGCAGCCCCCGGGCCTGCGCCCTGGAGTGAATCATCTCGCCGATGTTGATCTCGTCGGCGAACAACGCCTTGGTGCGTTTATCGGCCACGAACTCCACGCAGGCCATGAACTTCTGGCAGCGCACATCGCCCACCAGCGGCAAGTCGCTGAGTGTGGCCAGACGCTGTTCCAGATACGCGCCGACCACGTCGACATGCTCCAGCAGGTGTTCGCGCTCGATGATCTCGATGTTTTTCAGTGCCGCCGTGCAGCAGACCGGGTGGCCGCTGTAGGTGAAGCCGTGGGTGAAGCAACGGCCCTTGCCGGGCTCGGCAATCACTTTCCAGATACGGTCGGAAAAAATGCACGCGCCCAACGGCAAGTAAGCCGACGTCAGCCCCTTGGCCGTGGTGATGATGTCCGGCTGAACATCGAACACCTCATACGAGGCGAAGAACTTGCCCAGGCGCCCGAACGACGTCACCACCTCGTCGGCGACAAACAGAATGTCGTAGCGCTGGCAGACTTCCCACATGCGTTTCAGGTAACCCTTGGGCGGAATGATCACGCCGCCGGAGCCCATGATCGGCTCGGCAAAAAAGCCCGCGACCTTGTCTGCGCCGATGGACAGGATCTTGTCTTCGAACTCCTTGATCAGAAACTCGAGAAACTGCGTCTCGTCCATGCCATCCGGCGCCCGGTAAGGATTTGGGTTGGAGACGTGGTGAATCTTGTCGTTGGCGTAATCGAATTCCGGCACACGGTCGGCGGCCTTGTTGCCGATCGACATGGTCAGTGTGGTCGAGCCGTGATACGCGTTGAAACGGGCGATGACGTGCTTCTTTTCCGGTTTGCCACGGCAGTTCTGATAGTACTGAATCAACCGGTAAGCGGTGTCCACGGCGGTGGAGCCGCCGGTGGTCAGGAACACGTGATCGAGGTCACCGGGGGCAAGGCTGGCGAGTTTCTCGCACAACTGGATGGCGACGTTATTCGACATGTCGGAAAACGGGTTCGAGTACGCCAGTTGCCGGACCTGGTCGGCAATCGCCAGTGCCATTTCCTCTCGGCCCAACCCAATGTTCGTGCACCACATGCCGCCCACCGCATCGAGAAAGCGGTTGCCCTGGGTGTCGTAAATATAAGCGCCGTCACCGGCCACAATGTTCAGCGCGCCCTGCTCGGCGTGTTCGTCGAACATGTGATAGCCGTGCATGTAGTGGGCTTTATCAGCTTTGAGCAAATGGGCGTTATCAACGCTCGACAGCATTTTCTGAGTTGGAGTAGCCATACACAAACCTCAAACCAAAGGGGGTAAACGATCAAATCCCGCTCTTCACCGTGCTCCAGACCCGGGTCATGGCACGCATCTCTTTTGCATCCTGGGTTTTCTGCGGAAACAGCCGCTGGCGGGTTTCGTCATCGGGATAAATCGCCGGGTTATTGCGCACATCGGCGTGCACTAACGGTGTGGCCGCCGCATTGCTGTTGGCGTAGTGAATGAAGTCCGTCACGTCGGCCATGACTTGTGGCTGCATCAAGTAATCGAGGAACGTGTGGGCGTTGGCCACGTGGGGCGCATCGGCGGGGATGTACAGGTTGTCGAACCAGATCAGCGAACCTTCCTTGGGAATGAAATAGGCCAGCTTGATCTTCAGTTTGGCTTCTTCGGCGCGAGCCATGGCGGTCGCGTAATCGCCGGACCAGGTCATGGCCATGCACACATCGCCATTGGGCAGGCTGGTCAGGTAGTTGACCGAGTCGAACTTGCGGATGTACGGCCTGACCGACAGCAGCAAATCCTGGGCGGCCTTGAGGTCCTCCGGCGCGGCGCTTCGCGGGTCGCGCCCCAGGTACTTCAGCGCCAGTGGAATGACTTCAGTGGGCGCATCGACCAGGGTCACGCCGCAATCGGCGAAGCGCGAGACGATTTTAGGGTCGAAGATCATCGCCAACGAGCCAATCGGCGCGTCCGGCATGCGCTCCTTGATTTTGTCGACGTTGTACGTGATGCCATTGCTGCCCCAGGTATAGGGCGCCGAGTACAGCGTGCCGGCATCGAACCCCTGCAAGTCCTGCAAGACTTTCGGGTCCAGGTTGGCCCAGCCTGGCAGCAACTTTTTATCGAGCGGCTGGAACACTTTGGCTTTGATCAGCGGTGGTGCGAGGGAGGCGTTCAACACCACCAGGTCATAGCCGGAGTGACCTGTGAGTAACTTGGCCTGAACCGTTTCATAGGCATCAAAGGTGTCGTAGATCACCCGGATGCCGGTGGCTTTCTGAAAGTCGGCAATGGTTTTTTCGCCAATGTAATCCGCCCAGTTATACAGCCGCAGCGTGTGGCTATCGTCCACTTCGGCGCCGTGGACGGCTGCCGACAGCGGCACAATCAACGCACCAAGCATCACCAAGAAGGCCTTGCGCATAGCAAATTCACCTTATCAAGCGAGTTCCGATCTGGATGAGCGGATGAATCCACTATTGGTCGATTCAGCCAACCGCGCCATACCCCGAATGGGTGTGTGGGCCGGTTTGTGGCGCTCGCGACGGCCGACATGGCAAAAAGCGGCAGTTTCGTTGACTGGTTTTGTCATAGATCCGGCGCCGGTCCCGCGCTTAGAGTGCCGTTCATAGCGATCACCCAGGGCACGTACATGAACGACCTGATCAAACAAGAACGAAACGAAGGTGTACTGACGCTCACCTTTGACCGCCCCGACAAGCTCAACGCGCTGAATAATCGCATGTACACGCAGCTGGCCGATCTGTTGCTGGCCGCTGATGAAGACGCTGAAATCGGCGTGATCATTGTCACCGGTGGCGACACCTGCTTTACCAGTGGCAACGACCTGGCGGATTTTCTCCAGCATCCGCCGACCGATCTGGATAGCCCGGCGTTTCGCCTGATGCGCGTGGTGATCCACCTGCAAAAACCGTTGATCGCGGCGGTCTGCGGAGCGGCCATCGGCATCGGCACCACCCTGCTGCTGCATTGCGATCAGGTGCTGGTCACGCGCAATGCCCGGTTGCGCATGCCGTTCGTAAACCTGGGCCTGTGCCCGGAGTTCGGCGCCAGCCTGCTGCTGCCGCGCCTGCTCGGTCATGCCCGGGCGGCGCGCTTGCTGCTGTGGGGCGACAGCCTGGACGGTGCCGCCGCCGTCGCGTGTGGATTGGCCAACGAACTGTTCGACGACGGGCCACAGTGCCTGGCGGCCGCCGAGCGCATGGCTCGTCGCCTGCTGGCGCTCCCCCAGGAATCCCTGCGTCAGACCCGGCAACTGCTCAAGCAGACGTCCATGCCGGAACTGCAAGCCACCATTCGCCAGGAGAACTTGCTGTTCATCAAGCGCCTGACCACCCCTGAAGCGCAGGCAGCGTTGAACGCACTGGTTAATCGCAGCACTGAAAAGAACCCATCTACAGGAAAGCCTTCATGAACACCCCAGACGTATTTGTTGTCAGCGCCGCACGCACCGCCATCGGCTCCTTTGGTGGCTCGCTCAAAGATGTCCCGCTGGCCGATCTGGCGACCACGGCCGTCAAGGCCGCCCTGGAGCGCTCCGGCGTGGACCCGGCGCAAATCGGCCATCTGGTGATGGGCAACGTGATCCCGACCGAGACCCGCGACGCGTACATTTCCCGGGTCGCCGCGATGAACGCCGGTATCCCCAAGGAAACCCCCGCCTACAACGTCAACCGCCTCTGCGGTTCCGGCCTGCAAGCCATCATCAGCGCGGCCCAGACCTTGCTGCTGGGCGACGCCGAGATTGCCATCGGCGCCGGTGCCGAGTCCATGAGCCGCGGCCCGTACCTGATGCCGTCCGCCCGTTGGGGCGCGCGCATGGGCAACGTCCAGGCCATCGACTACATGCTGGGCATCCTGCACGACCCGTTCCATGGCATCCATATGGGCATCACTGCCGAAAACATCGCCGAGCGCAACGGCATCACCCGCGACATGCAAGACGCCCTCGCCCTGGAAGATCAAAAACGCGCGGCGTTCGCCATCGCCAATGGCTACTTCAGTGAGCAGATCGCAGCGGTCGAAATCCGTGGCCGCAAGGAAACGACGCTGTTCAGCATCGACGAGCACCCGCGTTCCACTTCCCTGGAACAACTCGCGCAGATGAAGCCGGCGTTCAAGAAGGACGGTTCAGTCACGGCCGGCAATGCCTCGGGCCTGAACGACGGCGCTGCGGCACTGGTCATGGCCACCGGCAGCGCGGTGCAGGTCAACAACCTGCGCCCGCTCGCTCGCCTGGTCAGCTATGCCCACGCCGGTGTTGAGCCAGAACTGATGGGCCTGGGCCCGATTCCCGCTACACGCTTGGCACTCAAACGCGCAGGCCTTACGGTGGCTGACCTGGACGTGATCGAAGCCAACATCGCCTTCGCCGCCCAGGCCTGTGCGGTCAGCCAGGAACTGGACCTAGACCCGGCCAAGGTCAACCCGAATGGCTCGGGTATTTCCCTCGGTCACCCAGTGGGCGCGACCGGCGCAATGATTGCCACCAAAGCCATTCACGAACTGCAGCGCATCAACGGACGATATGCGTTGGTGACCATGTGCATTGGTGGTGGTCAGGGTATTGCGGCGATTTTTGAGCGAGTTTGAGTGTTAGCGCGATGTCCGGTGCAACGCCGGGCATCGCTGCTGCTTGATGATTTCCTTCGGCAACTGGTCGCAATCCATCAATCCCGCCCCTTCCCCACGCCCTGGATTAACTCCCAGAACACGTCGCCGTGCCGTGCGGCCAACATTCCCCAGGTCCGTATCGAGGAACTGGTGGGTTATCTACTTCAATCTCGGATTACTTGCCTTCGCTTTCGGTAATGAAGCCGATGATGCTGACACCACCGCGCATGATGTCTTCAGCAATGGCCTTGCGCGCCTTGGCCGGCTTTTTATCGCGCAGGGCTTCGATCAGTACCAGATGCTCGTCGGCACCGATGTAGGTGTTATGCCCCTTGGTGTAAAACAGATTGAGGATCGGCCCCATGGAAACCCACAACCCTTCGATCTGGGCAGTCAGCATGTCCATTGCCGCCAACCGGTAGACCGTGAAGTGGAACTCACGGTTGAAATGCATTGCTTGCGGACCGTCGTTGGCTTGGTCGGCTTGTTGAAAACTGGCATGCAGTTCTTCCAGCCGAGTCAGGTCCTGCGGCGTAACGTTGCGCGTGGCGAGCTCAGCGGCCAGGCCTTCCAGTGCGATGCGGATCGTGCGCACCTCCAAATACCGGCTCATGGTCAGCTCCGGAACCATGGCAAAACGGCCCGAACGCAACTCGAGACCGCGCTCGCTGACCAGCCTCAGGCAGGCTTCGCGGACTGGGGTGACGCTGGTGCCAAGCTTGTCGGCCAGGTCTTGCATGACCAGCCGCTCGCCGGGCCGGAAGTTGCCGGCGATCAGTCCTTCGCGAATGGCGTAATAGGCGCGGGCGGACAGGTTGCCTTGTTCCAGCGGTTGAATCTGCACGGTCGAACTCCTGGATAATGCTTTTTATTGCGCAGCCTGTCGGGGTTGCGCCAAAAATCTGAAATACATTGTCTTATATCCTATAAGTAACACTCAACCTCGCTCTACAGCGGTTTGGGAATCATATGCAGAAAGAGCGGCACTGCGCGTGCCGCTCTCCGTTGCTCGGCCTAGCGAATCAGCGCCTTGAGGGTGTTTTCGATGACGTCGAGGCTTTCATCGAGAATCTTTGTGGTATGCGAGGTCGACAGGTACAGGCGCTTGAGGGGTAATGGCTGAAAAATCATCCGCTGCTCGATCAAACGCTTGCGAAACGCCAGGTCCAGCGCGTCATCGTTGCGCAACAAATCACGGTACTGGCTGTACGGCCCCTCGAAAAAGTACATCAGCCAGACCGACCCATATCCGGCACTTTGAGCGGGAATGCCCAGCCGCTGGATAATGCCGTCGAGCTGCCCGCGCAAATAGTCGCCCATGGCGAACAGGCGTTCGTAGACGCCTTCGCGAGAAAGCTCCTCGATGGTCGCCAGCACCGCCGCCAGCGTCGATGGCGTTCCATTGAACGTTCCGCCCATGAACACGCCCCGGTCGCCCGACTGCCCTACGCGCTCCAACAGATCCCGACGGCCGGCGACCAAGCCCACGGGATAACCTGATGAAGCCGCCTTGCCGAAGGTTGCCAGATCCGGTGTCACGCCGACGATCGACTGATAGCCGCCCAGCGCATGACGAAAGCCGGTGATGACCTCATCGAAAATCAGAATCACGCCGTGCTCGACGGTCAATTGCCGAAGCGCCCGCAGAAATGCCGTCGATGCCGTCACCGAGCCCATGTTGTGGGCAATCGGTTCGACGATGATCGCCGCGACCTCCCCCGGATTGGACTTGAGGTAACGCTCCACCGCCTCGGCATCGTTATACGGAAGGATGATCGTGTACTGCGCGGCATCCAGCAGAATACCGTCAGACATCGGGTCGAAACTGTCCATGCGCTCACGGGATGTCTGGCCGTTCATCGCCACATAGTCGTGCCAGCCGTGATATCCGCCCTGGAATTTTATGATCCGTTTGGCGCCGGTGACGGCCCGCGCCAGGCGCAAGGCGTGATAAGTCGCTTCGGAGCCGCTGTTGCAAAACGCGACCTGCTCGGCGCAGGGAATGCACTCGACCAGCGCTTGCGCCGTCTCGACTTCCAGATCGGTAATGCCGGCGCCGATCAGGTCAAGGCGTTCGCTGACGTGTGCAACCTTTTGACGAATCGCCTGATTGCCGTGCCCGAGCACATGCGCGCCGAAACCACAGTGGAAATCGGTATGACGGTCGCCGTTGGCGTCGTACAGATACGGACCTTCTGCACGAACAAACGCATAAGGCTGACCGAGTTTGCGGCTCGGGCTCAGATGGCCGCCCGGCAACACCTGCCGAGCCCGTTCATGCAAGGACTGATTGGCGTCAAGCAACATGATCGACTCCTGGGGCAAGTGCCTCCCGGGCAACGGCTTCAATACCCACGGCATCCAGCCGGTAATGGCGATAGAGATGGGTCGGCGGGGCAATGAGGCTGTATTCATCTTCGATCCCGTGACGCCGCAAACGCGTCCCTTGACCCGTGTCGGCCAGCACTTCCGCCACAGCACCGCCCAGCCCTCCCAGCACGTTGTGTTCTTCGACGGTCATCAACAACCCGCTTTCGCCCGCCGCATGCAGCACCGCATCACGATCCAGCGGTTTGATGGTGTGCATATCGATCACCCCGACCGATAAACCACTGGCGCGCAAGGCCTGCGCGGCTTCCAGCGTCGGGTGAAGCATGCTGCCGGTGGCGATCAGGGTCAGGTCACTACCCCGCTCATGAACGATGGCTTTGCCAAACTCGAACACCACGTCATCGGGGTAAACGTTAGGTTCCTGGCCCCGACCAATACGGAAGTAAATCGGTTGCGAATGGTTGATCGAGGCACGTATCGCCGCCGCCAACTGTGGGCCATCGGCGGGTGCGACGACCGTCAGATCAGCGATGCTGCGGGTGATTGCCAGGTCTTCGGTGGCGTGATGCGAGGTGCCATAGAAACCGAGGCTGATTCCCGAATGGTGTCCGATCAGCCGCACCGGAAGTGCGCTGTAGGCCACATCCATGCGAATCTGCTCGCAGCAGAGCAAGGCCAGGAATGAAGCGAATGTCGCCACAAACGGCATGCTCCCGGTGGTGGCAATGCCCGCCGCCGCGGTGACCATGTTTTGCTCGGAGATACCGAACTGGATAAACAGTTCGGGGTGGCGCTGAGCGAAGCGACTCAAGCCGTTGGAGTACTGGAGGTCAGCGGTGCCGACGGCGATCTTGTGACCGGCGTCAACCAGGTCGATCAACGCATCAGACAAATAGTTCAGGCCGGGGGCGCGAGCGTTGATCTGCCGGTACTGCCAGGTATCGGCGCTGACGGGCGAGCTCATTGCACACCTCCTTTGGATTTGATTTCTTCGATAGCGAGCAATTCGTCTTCCTCGGCCAACCAGCCAAGATGCCAGCCGGGCTCGGTTTCCATGTACTCGACGCCTTTGCCCTTGACGGTCAAGGCGATCACGCAGACAGGCTTTTCGCGTTGCGTATCGGCTTTCAGCTGGCGCAACAGACGAGCCACGGCGGCGACGTCATGCCCGTCGACCTCATGCACGTCCCAGCCGAAAGCGCGCCATTTGTCGCCCAGCGGTTCAATTCCGATGATGTCGTCGACCTTGCCGTCGAGCTGGTAACCGTTTCGGTCGATGATCGCGATCAGGTTCGATGTTTTGTAATGCGCAGCCGCCATTGCCGCTTCCCAGACCTGGCCTTCATGCATTTCGCCGTCGCCAAGCAGCACATACACATCGAACGGATTGTTCTGCAGCCGTCCACCCAACGCCATGCCCAGTCCGCCGGACAATGCATGACCAATGGAACCGGAACTGAAATCGACCCCCGCGACCTTGCGCATATCCGGGTGATCACCTAGCGGATTACCCAGGCGCGTATAGCCGTCGAGCAGCGCCTTGTCGAAAAAGCCCCAGTCCGCCAGTAACGGATACAGCCCAACTGCGGCATGTCCCTTGCCCATCAAGAAGCGATCACGACCTGGCCACTTGGGCTCGCCGTGGCGCAAGCGCATGGCGTCGTAATACAGCGCCGAGAAAATTTCAGCACAGGAAAACACCGAGGTGTAGTGCCCCACCTTGGCGATGGAAATCAGGCGCACGGTTTCCAGGCGTACAAACAGCGCGCGCTCTTTGAGGTGGGCGATGTGCCCGGGACTCAGGTCCTCGACCGGAACGGGAATGGGGGGTGGAGCGGCTATCGACATGGCTGCATTTCCTGAATGGTTGTTAGAAAGGCGACCGCTCTCACGGCCTCCTTCTTACAACTTATAAGATATATATTGCAACAACAAGCCGTTGGCGTTATTTTTTCCAACAGGCAGAAATGCCCCGGCCAGACTAGGCCGAATTTTGCGATCTTATAAGTTATATTGATTTCAGCTCTCGGAGATGCCACTCGTGCCGCACGAAAACACCCCCGCAGCCAGCGTTCTGGCCCAGGCAGATCAACGCTTTCACCTGCACTCGCAGACCAACCTGCGGCGCCATCAACAACAAGGCCCGATGGTCATCGAACGCGGAGATGGCATCCACGTCATCGACGAACACGGACAGCGATACATTGAAGGAATGTCCGGTCTCTGGTGTGCCAGTCTGGGGTTTTCCAATCGTCGACTGGCCGACGCCGCACAACGCCAGTTCGACGTGCTGCCCTACTACCACACCTTCAATCATCGGGTTCCAGCGGTGACGGCACGCCTAGCCGAACGCATCGCCACCCTCGCGCCACTACCGGATGCGAGAGTGTTTTTTGCCTGTTCGGGCTCGGAAGCGAACGACTCGATGATCAAAATGTCCTGGGCCTGGCACCGGGCGCGGGGCAATACGCACAAGCGGAAAATCATCGCCCACCAGAAAGGTTTTCATGGCTCCACGGTGATGGGGGCGACGCTGTCCGGGTTGCCAAACATGCACGCTGCATTCGGCTTGCCGCTGGACCAGGTGATTCATGTCGAGTGCCCCCATTACTACCGTAATGGCTTGCCCGGTGAGTCTGAGGCCGCCTTCTGCGAACGCTTGGTCGCCGACTTGCAGCGACGCATCGAGGCTGAAGGAGCAGACACCATCGCTGCCTTCATCAGCGAACCTGTCATGGGAGCCGGCGGCGTGATCGTCCCGCCATCCGGCTATTTTTCCGCGGTACAGGCACTGCTGGCCCGTTACGACATTCTGATGCTGGCCGACGAAATCATTTGTGGCTTTGGTCGTACCGGTCAGTGGTTCGGCCATCAGACGATGGGCTTTGCACCCGACATGATGGCTTGCGCCAAAAGCCTTTCGGCGGGCTATCAGCCAATTTCCTGCACCGTGGTCAGCGGCCCGGTCTACCGAGTGCTTGAAGAACAGAGCCAGCAACTGAACGGCTTCGGACATGGCTTCACCTACTCCGGGCACCCGGTGGCCGCCGCCGTCGCCCTTGAGACGCTATCCATCTACCAGGAGCTGGACATCCCTGCCCGCACCCGCCAGTTGGGTGAGGTTCTGCACGGCGAACTGGCGCCACTGTTCGACCACCCTCTGGTTGGCGAAATCCGCGGCATCGGGCTGGTTGCGGGTCTGGAACTGGTGGCTGACAAGTCATCGCGACGCTCGTTTTCGGCGCAGGTGGCGATCGGCGCGCAGGTCGAACTGGCGGCACGCAAGCACGGCCTGATCGTGCGCAACATGGGCGATTCAATCGCCCTGGCGCCACCTTTCATTATTGAACCGACACAGCTGCGCGAACTGGTCAGCCGCCTGACGGACGCGCTGAACGACGTCAATCACGCCACGGGACACTGCTCATGAATAGCCTCGCCCATTCCCTCGACTCATCCGGTGCGTTGATCGACCTCAACCATGTGCAAAAGAGTTATGACGGCAAGACGCTGATCATCAAGGACCTGAATCTCTCCATCGCGCAAGGAGAATTCCTGACGCTGCTCGGTGCGTCCGGATCGGGCAAGACCACCACGCTGATGATGCTTGCCGGCTTCGAAACCCCGACCCGCGGCGAAATCCGCATGATGGGCAAACCGATCCAGAACGTCCCGGCACACCGACGCGGCATGGGCATGGTATTCCAGAACTACGCGCTGTTTCCGCACATGACCGTGGCCGAGAACCTGGCTTATCCATTGAAAATGCGCGGACTCAATCGCATCGAGGTGCAGAGCAAGGTCAAGCGTGCGATCGAGATGGTCCAGTTGCATGACATGCAGCAACGGCGCCCCACGGAGTTGTCCGGCGGCCAGCAGCAACGCGTCGCCCTTGCCCGCGCCATGGTATTCGAGCCACAGGTCATCCTGATGGACGAACCGCTCGGCGCTCTCGACAAGAACCTGCGCGAGCACATGCAGTACGAAATCAAACAGTTGCATCGAAGACTCGGCGTCACGGTGGTGTACGTGACCCACGATCAGGGCGAAGCCTTGACCATGTCCGACCGGGTAGCCGTGTTTCATCAAGGTGATATTGCCCAGATCGGCGATCCGGTTTCGCTGTACGAGCATCCTGAAAACGCTTACGTGGCCACGTTTATCGGTGAAAACAATGTATTGCGCGGGAGTCTCGTTGCACGCCATGGGCATGAGGTCGAGGTCGCACTTGACGCTGGTTTCGAGGCCCGTGGCATGGGCGTGACGGTGCCAATCGGCGCCTCGAAAAAAGTCGAGCTGCTGATCCGTCCGGAGAACATCCGACTGTCCCCGATCAATCAGAACAGCTATCAGGCAACTCTGGCCGACCGTGTCTACCTGGGCGATCACCTGCGCATTCACTTGAAACTGGACAACGACGACACGCTGATTGTGAAAACCGCCAACGATGAGGCCATCAAGGGCTTGAACAACGGTCAGCGCATCGGTTTTAGCTGGCGCCCCGAAGACGCGCGGGTTTTCGCGCAGGGTTGAGCACCGCTCCGCGCCTGACCCAAAACCCTTGTCACCACCGAAACACACCACACCCACAACAATAAGAAGGTCATCACTATGCACAGTTTCGATCACTCGACCTGAGCCGCTTTCCTGCCGGTACACCCGCTAATCCCTATTTGCTTTTCCTTCAGCAGGAGAGTTGCACCATGCACTCACATTCAACACGCTTGGCCCTTGTACTCACGCTGGCACTGACCGGCCCCCTCGCCCAGGCCCGCGACCTGACGGTGGTCGGTTTCGGTGGCGCCACGCAGGAGGCTTTCGACAAGGCCTGGTTCAAACCGTTTGCCGCGCAAAGCGCCAAACCGGTGGTTCAAGACAGCTACGGCGGCGGCCTGGCGAAACAGAAAGCGATGGTCGAGTCAGGTAATCCCACGTGGGACCTGGTGCAGATGGACCAGAACGAAATGGAATTGGCCTGCGAACAGGGCCTGCTCGAAGACCTGGATCACAAACAATTGAAGAATGCGCCCGAGGTTAATCCCGAGGCCTTTTCGGAGTGCGGTGTGGGGGCGTTTGTTTGGTCCGAAGTGATGACCTACGACCCGAAAAAATTTGGCGCCGACGGCCCGAAAAGCTGGGCTGATTTCTGGAACGTCCAGAAATGGCCAGGCAAACGCGGCTTGCGTAAACAGGCACGCATGACCCTGGAAATTGCCTTGATGGCCGACGGTGTCGCACCGGCCGACGTCTATAAATTGCTGGCGACCCCGGCGGGACAGAACCGTGCATTTGCCAAACTGGACCAAATCAAACCCTACATCCAATGGTGGGAAACCGGCGCTCAGCCGCTGGAATGGCTGGCCGCCGGTAACATCGCCGTGAGTGCCGCCTACAACGGCCGGATCGCCATCGCCAATCAACAGGGAAACCATTTTCCACTGATCTGGCAGCAACAGCTGTACAGCATGGACTACTGGACCATCATCAAGAACACCCCGAACAAAACCGCCAGTTATCAACTCCTCGACTACATCCTCGGTGCCAAGGCCCAAAGCGATTTCGCCCACGCGATTCCTTACGGCATTGTCAACAGCAAGGCCATAGCGGCCATGGATGAGAAGACGGCCAGCGCGTTGCCCAACGCCCCGGCCAACATGAAAGATGCCCTGCTGCTCGATACACCGTTCGAAGACCTGATGAACCGGTTTACCCGCTGGGTCGCACAGTAAACAGGCCTCAAGACCGCGCCGCCGATGACGGAGGCGCGGTTCGAGTATGGTTTTATCAAGGTGGGTTTCACTATGTCCGTTTCCTCAATAGATGCACCGGCTTGCGTCGACACGCTGGCCGTCGCCCATTATCAATCCAGTCGCCGCAAGCGCTGGGTTTCGATGCTGCTGCTCTTGCCGCTGCTGGCTTACACCTGTGTTTTCTTCGCTCTGCCGATCGGCATGATGTTCTACCGGGCCGTCAGCAATCCCGAACTGCTACAAGCGTTCCCCACGGCCATCAGGACGATGGTCGACGAGCCGGCGAAGGATTCAACGGCGCTGCCAACTGACCGGGTGTTCGATGCGCTCGAGCAAGACTTTATCAACGCCCCGAGCAATGCAGTCATTGGTGAGGCGGCACGACGCCTCAACTACGAGAACAGTGGTTATCGCTTCCTGGTCATGAACACCGCACGGACCTACAGAACGCCGCTGGCGAACCCGGAAAGCCAGAGCGCCCGAGAGCGTTTGGCCGCCATCGATGAACGCTGGATTTCACCACAGGTGTGGGAGGACTTTCGCCGCGCGTCCCCGGCCTATACGCCGTATTACCTGCTGGCCGCCCTGGACTTGAAGCAAACGGATCAAGGTGTCGCGCCGGTCGAAGAAAGCCAGCGGGTGTACCTGGACTTGACCTTCAAGACCCTGAAAATCGCCCTGATAGTCTCGCTGTTGTGTCTGTTGCTGGGCTTTCCGTTTGCCGCGTTGATGGTCAAGGCTTCACCGGCCCTGCAAGTCTTGCTGTTTCTGGCGGTCATGCTGCCGTTCTGGACCTCGTTGCTGGCACGAACCACGGCCTGGATCGTGGTACTGCAGGACAAAGGCATCGTCAACACGTTACTGCTGCGCTTCGGCCTGATCGATCACCCGCTGCCGATGATTTTCAACCTGTCGGGTGTGTACATCGTGATGGTGCACATCCTGCTGCCGTTCAGCGTGCTGCCGCTGTACAACGTGATGAAAAATATCCCGCCCCATTTCATGCGCGCCTCAGCCTCACTCGGCGCTCATCCCATACGCGGGTTCATGCAGGTCTACTTGCCCCTGACCTTGACGGGGATCGGTTCCGGCACCCTGCTCACGTTCATCGTCGCGGCGGGTTACTACGTGACGCCGACCCTGGTGGGCAGTGCCCGCGAACAGATGCTTGGCTATTTCATTGCGTTCTATACCAACACCACCGTCAATTGGGGCATGGCCTCGGCACTCGGGCTGGTGCTGATTTCCTGTGTCATGGTCATTTACCTGCTGGCCGCGCGCCTGGTGGGTATTCGCCAGATTGCCGGCCTGCGCTGAAGGAGCTCCCATGAACCATTTCATACAGGCTTACCTCGCCCGCAAGGCTCATGTGTTGTTCGGTCTATTGATGAGCATTTTCATGATCGCACCACTGTTGGCGGTGGTACCGATTTCATTCAGCAGTGGCACGTTCCTCTCCTACCCGCTCCCGGGACTCTCCCTGCAATGGTATGAACGGGTATTCACCAGCGGTCCCTGGATGCAAGCGCTGAGCAACAGCCTGTGGGTCGGCATCGCCTCGACACTGCTGGCGACATTGCTCGGAACGCTGGCCGCGCTGGCCTTTGCACGCCGCAACCTGCCAGCCGCCAGCGGAATGCTCGGCCTGCTGATTTCACCGATGATTTTCCCACCTGTGATCTCCGGGCTGGGCATGTATTTTCTCTTCGGCAAACTGGGCCTGACAGGTACTTTGTTCGGTCTGATTCTGGCCCACACCGTCCTGGCCACGCCTTTCGTCCTGATCAGTGTTGCCGCCAGCCTGCAGGGTTTCGACATGACCTTGCTCAAGGCCGCCGCCATGTCCGGCGCCTCACCTGTGCGGGCCTTCGCGGGTATTGCTTTGCCAATCATCGCACCTGGTGTGATATCGGGCGCACTCTTCGCCTTCATGACATCGTTCGATGAAATCGTCGTGGTGCTGTTCATCGGCGGCCCCAGCCAACGGACCTTGCCCCGGCAAATGTTCGATGGCATACGCGACACCATCGACCCCTCGATTCTCGCCATGTCGACATTGTTGCTACTGGTGGGCATTGTCGGGCTGATGACCACTACCTGGCTGACCTTGCGAGCACAACGCAACGCCCGCCAACTCAAGGAGCAATAACCTATGAGCATGTACATCGTGACCGGCGGCACCCAGGGCATCGGTGCCGTCACCGTAGAGCAGTTAATCGGCCAGGGCATGTCAGTGGTGTTCACTGGACGTGACGTCGATGCGGGAGAGCAGCTGTCCCAGCGCCTGCCGGGCAGCACGTTCGTGGCGGGCGACGTGCGGCAAGAGGCCGACTGTCAACGCGTCGTCTACCGCGCACTGGAACTGGGTAACGGCTCCTTGCAAGGTCTGGTCAACAACGCCGGCATGGCCGGGCGCAAGGCGCTCACACAGACCTCACAACTGGAATGGGACACGATGTTCGAGGTCAACACCCGCTCGGCATTTTTCTTCATCAAGCACGCCTTGCCCGGCTTGCAGGCGGGTCATGGAGCGGTGGTGAATGTGTCGTCGATCGCCGGCAAGACCGGCGAAGAGGGACTGGCCACTTACTGCGCCAGCAAGGCGGCCTTGATTGGCATGACGCAGGCGCTGGCCCTGGAATATGGCGCAAGCGTACGGTTCAACGCGGTGTGCCCCGGTCAGATCGCCACGCGCATGATGGACGCGATCATGAAGGACGCACCTCGTCTGGCTGCCCTGACCGCAAGGATTCCCGTAGGCCGCCTGGCCGCGCCCGAAGAAGTGGCCCAGGCGATTTGCTGGTTGCTGTCGCCAGCGTCCAGCTACGTCAACGGTACGGTGTTGACGGTGGACGGTGGTGAAACGGCAGGGCTGAGAACCCCTCCGAGTCACGCACCGCAAGTTTCCCGCTAACAATCAAATGGGGAAGCGAGCGTGCTCGCTCCCACAGGGAAGGCGGAGCCTAGATGTTTTTCTCGTCGATCCCAGCTTGTAACGATTGGCTGTCGTAATGACCGCCCAGGGTGACCGGACCGAGTTTGATGCTGTGCTCACCCGGGGTTGTAACGACCGGTTTACCGGCTTCACCTTCTGCCTTTTCAGGCAAATCCAGACCGGCGTTGACCCCGTAATCACGGTTGCTCACGGTGGCAGTGGTGACTTTGGAACCACCGAGACCCACGCGGCCGTCAGTCGATGCAATCCGTGCACCGCTCAGTTGCGTGGCGCCGCCCACCTTCAGATTCACACCCTGGCTGCCACTGATACCGGAAGCCTGGCCGACGCTGTCCTTATGCGCGTAACCGCCATCTAGTTTCATTGTCGGCTTGTAGTCAGTCCCGCCCGGTTTGGTGTTCTCGGCCACTTTGTCCTTGTCGGCTGGTGCAACCTTCTTGCCTGTCAGGCCGAGGTCAACATCAACCTTGGCGCTAGTCTGGCTGTCCTGGCGACTTTCCACGCTCAGGTCACCGCCGACCTTGCCGCTGACGGTCGTCGCATCAATCCGCGCACCCGCCAGACGAGTATCACCCACGCTGTTCAACACCACGTTGTCAGCCTTGATCTGGCTGTTCTGCTGGGTCGTGCCTTGCAGGTAATCCACACCGACCTTAGCCCCGGCATTGAAGCCGTGATCACTTGTGGCGACGTTCTTTTCATCCGCGACGACCGGTGTGCTGTTGCTCAGGTTGCCGCCGGCATTCAGTGCCACATTCCAGTTTGTGCGGTTCTGTGTGGACTCGGCCGACGCCTGGAGGATGCCGCCGCTCTGCGCATCGAGGCTGACGCTCGGGGCGCTGACCTGGGTGCCTTGCAGGTGGATCGCGTCACCACCGAGGGCGATGTTGCCCTGGCTGTTGAGCTGTCCACCGGTCAAAGTCCGTGTCGTTTCGTTGACCCGACCGATGTTGAAGTTGCCGCTCACGTTGCCGCCCTGGTCAGCACTTATCTCCGTGCTGGTTTTGCTGCCGCCCACCTTGAGGCCGCCGCCGAGGTTGCTGCCGGTTGCGGTGTGGGTGTCGGTTGCCGCTTGCAGATCGAGTTGGCCGCCAGCCTTCAGGTCAATGCCGCCCCGCGTGTCGACCTTCGTCCCTTGCAGGATCTGATCGCCACCGCTGCTCAACAGCACCGGACCTTTACCCTGAATACTCGACACCTGCGCCTGGCTGTCCCGGGTTTGTTTGCCGGTGTGATCGAGCTGGAAACCCGCACCCAGATCGACATTGGTGCCGTTGGTGCCCGGCGCAGTGCCGACGTTCAACGAGCCGTTGCCGCGTAGGCTGGAGGTGTCGTTGCTCTGGCGGTCAGTGGCCTGATTCAGCGCCAGGTCACCGCCGGTCTTGATCGAGACACCGCCCTGCCCGCCATCGAAATGGCTGCCTTCGAACTGGCCATCGCCACGCAGGTTGATGGTCACCCCTTTGCTGCCGGCATAGCTGCCGACGACAGCGGTGGACGTGTCCTTGCGCGTCTGGCTGCTGCCGCCCGCGCCGCTGCCGGCGACGTTCACGTCCTCACCGGTCTTGGTGTAGACCCGCACGTCAGCCTTGGCGTCCAGCGCCTGATCGGTGCTGCGGTGGGTGTTATTCGCGGCGGTCGCCACCAAGGTATCGGCGTTGATGTTGACCTTGCCCGTGCTCGCTTGGTACTGAGTGCCCTGGTCCTGCAACGTCCCGGCCACGTTCATCTCCACGGTGCCGCCCTTGAACTGGCTGACCACGGCGGTGCTGGTTTGCTCGGTATGGCCGGCGTTCTGATGACCGATCGCAACGTCGATGCCGACGTTGGGTTGACCGAGGTTGGCCAGCGCATCCTTGTCCGGCACCTTGCCGGCCAGCACATCCTTGACCGCTCCGGCGATCGGCCGGGCGATGTCCTTGTACTCGACGTTGGCGCCGATGTCCGCTGACCAGTTGCTGTCGTTGTGGGTGCTGCTGTCGGTGTTGTGCGCAGCGCGATTGTCCACCTCGACGGCAGCGACATTCAGGCCTTTGCCGGCATCCAGACGCGCGCCTTCGGTGGTCAGTTTGCCGGTGTTGATGTTCAGGTTGCCGCTGCTCTGCACGCTGCTGGTTTGCGCGGTGGTTGTGCCAGTGGTGTCTTGCGAGGAGGTGTGCGCGAAATCGATGCCACTGCCGGCGCGGTCGAGGCCGCCGGTGTAGTAGAAGCCGCCGCTGGTGCCGGTTTTATCCGTCGAGGTGCTGTGGCTGTTCTGCTCGGCCAGCAGCGAGACGTTCTTGCCGGTCAGCGTCGCGTCGCCGTGTGTGGCGTTGACCTCGGCGCCTTTGAGCGTCAGGTCGCCGCCCGCCGCCAGTTGCACAGTGCCGCCGCTGAGGCTTGAGCCCTGCTGCTTGATGTCGTTGCCGGTCACGGTTCTCTGCTTGTCTTCGTAATGCACACCGGCACGATACTGCCCGGCGTCCGGGCTGTTTTCCCTGGCGTAGGCATCGAAGCCACGCGTCTCGGTGGTTGTGCTGCTGTCGCGAGTGTCTTGCGCGGAATGCACCTTCACATCCCCCGCCGCGTCAGCACTCAGGTTGCCGCCAGCCTTGACCGTGGAACCGGCCACCTCAATGTCCTTGGCGCTCTTGAGCCTAAGGTTGCTGTCCGAGGTCAGCTCGCTGCGCACCGTGCTGCTGTCCTTGGCGTTCTGCCGGGTTTCGTCCTTGGTGATGCCGAAGAACTTGCTGTCCTTGTCGTGGCTGTTGGTGTGAGAAGTGTCCTGTACGCCATCGATCACCAGCGAACCCTTGTCGCTGATGACGCTCGATTCGGTGCCGCCGCGCACCTGGCTGCCGCTGATCCGCACGTCGTCCGCCTTGACGATCAACTTGCCGGCCGCGTTGATTTTGCTGCCCTGGTTCTGGGTCTTGCCCTGATCGGCGTCGCCGGTCTTGCCAAAGAAACCGCCGCCCACCAGATCGCCCGAGTAACGGTTGTCGCTGGTGCGCTGAGTGCGGCTCGCACTGGTGATTTCCACCTGTTTGCCCGCGAGGTGGATGTCAGCGGCGCTGCTCAACTCAGCCCCTTCGGAACGCAATAACGCGGCGGTCTGCAGGGCGATGTTGCCGCCCTCCAAGTGGCTGGTGATGCTGCGCTGCTCTTCGCTGCTGGTGTTCCAATCGGCTTTCCACAAGTGTTTGCGGTGGTTGCCCTGATCGGTCTGGGTGTGGCTTTCGGTGGCGGCGCTCAGGCGTAGATCGCCGCCGCTTTGCACGGTCAGATTGTTCGCCGCTTTGACCTTGGCCGCTTTCAGTTCAGTGTCACCCGCGGACGACAATTGCGCGTCGCGGCTGGCGAGAATCTGGCTGCCGTGCTGGCGTGAATCGCTGTCGGTCTGCGTGCGGTCGTAGGTTTCCCAAGTGATGCCGATGGTGCTGTTGTTCCAGTTTTCGCGCGTCTCCTGGAGACGGCGGCTTTCGACGGTGCTCAAGGTCAAGTTGCGTCCGGCGTCGAGTTTGACGTCGCGACCGCTGACGTCGGCGGCGGCCAGGGTCAGGTCCTTGCCGCTGTGCAAGCGGACGTCACCCTGGCTGCTGCGAACGCCTGCCCGGATTACCTCAAGGCTGTCGGGGACGGCTTGGCCGCTGATGCTCAAATCCCCTGCAGAGTGAATCTGCACGCCCTCGCGACCCGCGACCTGCACCGGCCCGACCCGCACGCCGGCGCCTTCAGCGGTGCTGACGATGTTGATGCGCCCCGCTTGCATGGCGCCAAACAGGCTGGCGTCGATGCGGTGGTCGGTGGTGTTGCCGGCCGGGTCCACGGTTTTCACCTGGCCCGAGGCGTAATCCACCTGATTGCGGCCGACGGTGAGGTTCAGTTGATCCCGAGCGTTGAGGCTGCCCTGGCTGTCGATGCGCGGGGCGATCAGGTTGATCGAGCCCTCACGGTTTTGCAGGCCCGCGCCCTGAATCTGCAACGTCCCGGAGGCCTCACGGGTGCTCAGGGCTTGCAGCTTGCCGTCGTTCAATTCGGGACGGCCGACCACCAGATTGGCGTTCGGTGTGTTGATGAAACTGCCGCCGTTCACCGAGATGCCGTTGGGGTTGGCCAACACATAATCGGCGGCGCGGCCGAAGATTTCCTGGGCGCCGTTGATGGCCGAGGCGTTGCGGCTGACCACTTCGTTGAGGATCACGCTCGCGGCCTGGCCCTGGAGCTGCGGGTTGGCGGCCAGTTGCCCGGCGAGTTGGGATTGCCCGGCCTGCAAGGCGTTGTTCAACACCAGGCCCTGGCGATCGACGTTGTAGTCGAGGAACTGGTTATGCGACAGGCCCGAGCCGTTGGGTGCAACGATATTGACGATCGGCACGCCGCCCTGGGTTTGCAGTTGTGCGGTGCCGCCGGGGCCCGGTGCGACCACCACGCCACCCGCGAGGGCGTTTGGCAGATGGGCAAACAGGAACAGGCTGGCAATCGCCCAGCGCAGTTTTCCCCGAGGGGAAAGATGGAACGCAAATGTTTGTTCAGGCATAGGAACCTCTCAATAAAAGTGCGGCATCACGTTGCGCGTTGGGATGATTGCCGAGGCTGTCGCGCACAGGTCCGACGGCTGAATGTGTGTCGGGTGAGTCGGTGGTCATATCTGCACCCCCACGCGCATCAGCCAGGTTTCTGGCTCATGCCTTAAACCGCTGGGGGTGTTGAGGCTGCGTTGGTAATCGACGTCCACTTGCAGGTTTTTCCAGCTCAGGTTGACCCCGGCGCTGGCCCCGCTCAGGCGTTGCCCCTGGGTGCCGTGGTCGGCCTTGATCCAGCCGTTGTCCAGCCCCAGGCGCGGAGTGACTTGCACCGGCCAATCGCTGCGCAACGGCAGGCGCAAGGTGTTGCGCCAGATCGCGCCGCTGGCACCGGACGCACTGTTGACCCGGTAACCGCGCACGGCGGAATCATCGGTGCCGAGCAGTTGTTCGATGGCCGGCAGCGGATCGGGGCTGTACTGAATGTTCAACTGGCTTTGCCACTGCCATGTCTGCTGACCAAACTGGCCGTTTCGCCATTGGCTGAGACCGGCGCGGTACTTGCGAAACTGCGCCTTGGGCAGGTCGTTGACCTGGCGCTGGGCATCGTCATCGGCACCGAACCAGCGCAGGCCCTGGGCGTAATTGACGTCCAGGTTCCACACGGCGCTGTTGAGCCAGAACAGGTTCAAACCGGCTTCGACCACGGTCAGGGTCGGGCTCTGGATACCGAGGCGAATGTTCTCCAGATAACTGTCGACGTCCTTGTGGGCCAGTTGCAGGTTGGCGCTGAACTGATGGCTCTGATCGCGCCACAACACCCGGTCGGCGCGCACGCTGAGCTGGTCGGTGATGCCGCTGCTGTGGAATTTCAGGGTGCTGAGCTTGAACGGCGCGCGGTATTCGGCATGGCTGGCGAATACGCTGTAGGTCCAGTAACCGTAGGGAATGGCGTAATAAACGCTGGCGTTGCGGCTGTAGCGATCGCCCCGATTGAGGGTGTCACTGGCACTCACGTTGAGGGCGTCATTGAGCTCCAGCGGACTGTCGAGGCTCAGGCTCAGGGTGTCGCGATCACGCCCGGTGCTGGCGCTGCCGAGGTTGTCGACGCCCAGGCCCAACGCCCAGCGAGACTCTCCGCTGCTGCGCGAACGCAGGATGATCCGCGAGGCGCCGGGCTGCGAGCCGGGGGCTATATCGGCCGTCAGGTCAAGCGAACGCAAGCGGTTCAACTGATCCAGGCCTTGCTCAAGATCGCGCAGGTACAGCGGCTTGCCGAGCATTCCGGGGAAGGCGCCACCGAGGGACACCGGCAGGCGCTGGTCGGCCAGTTCGATGGACTCGACGTAACCTTCATCGACCACGATATCCAGCGATTGCCCGGCAACCGGAGCGCTGCGCAGGTACGGCCGACTGGCGATGTACCCCGCGTCCACATACAGGCCGGTGATGGTCGCCAGCAGATGGTTGATCTGGCCGACGCCCATGCACGACGACAGTTGCGGCTTGATCCGCTCGTCGAGGGTCTTGCTGCTGATCAGGGTGACGCCACCGACACGCGTGCCACTTAGGGGCCAGCAGCGTTCATCGGCGGGCACACTGGCGGGGACGGCCGGCGCGACCGGCGCAGGACCAAAGCTACCGCGCTCCAGTTGCCGGCGACGCTGCTCCAGTTGCAGCTGTTGCAGATCGCGCTGTTGCTGTTGTTGCTGGCGCAGCACTTCCTGGCCTGGGGCGGAAGGCTCTGCCGCCTGGAGTGCAGAAGCACTCAGGCTCAACAACGAAGCCAACAACAGCGTGCAAGGCGAGCAACAACGGCGAGGCACAACGCGAAACGAATACGGCACTCAACATCCCTGTCATCATCAAATGGCTTAATGCCATCCCATCAATGCGAGTGATAGTCAGATCGTTCCTACACAAATGCAAGACGCGTCCTACACCGCTTACATTTCTTAAACAATTGGTTTCCTTGTCGTTCCTGTTCGTTCCCGCTGTCATCGCCCTGACGACTGGCAACAGAAATCATTTGCCACAAAATATTACCTACGTCATATTACATGCGTAATAAAGACCCGCTTCCCATAGGTATTTACTCAATGACCAGCATGCCCAGCCTCGAACCCGACGTCGCTGTCCCGGTGAGCACACCCAAGTCTCCCCTGCTCAAACGGTTGATCTTGCTGACGGCGGCCATCGCTGCCCTGGTGTTTGCCGGGTTGTACGCGACGCATTGGTGGACCACCGGGCGTTTCATTGAAGAAACCGACGATGCCTATATCGGCGGCGACGTGACAGTGATCGGCCCGAAAGTCGCGGGGTACATCGAAGAAGTGCTGGTCACCGACAATCAGAAGGTCAAGGCCGGCGACGTGCTGATCCGCCTCGACGCCCGTGACTACCGCGCCAACCTGGCCAGGGCCGACGGCGCGGTGGCCGCCGAAGAAGCGTTGCTGGCCAACCTCGACGCCACCGAACAACTGCAACACGCGGTGATCGGCCAGGCCCGCGCCGGCATCGATGCCGCCGGCGCCGAAACCGCTCGCTCACGGGACGACAATGCGCGCTACAAAAAACTGGTTGGCAGTAATGCGGTCTCGGTGGAAAGCGCCCAACGCGCCGACGCGACGTTCAAAACGGCTCAGGCCCTCAGTTCGAGGGCCCAGGCCGAACTGCTGGCGGCGCAGCGGCAGCTCAACGTGATCGCAACGCAAAAGCAGCAGGCCCGTGCCGCGCTGATGCAGGCCCACGCCGAACGTGATCTGGCGCAACTGAACGTGGATTACACCGAACTGAAGGCCCCAGTGGACGGCGTAATCGGCAATCGTCGGGCGCGGGTCGGCGCTTATGCCCAGGCCGGTTCGCAACTGCTGTCGGTGGTACCGTCCAGTGGTCTGTGGGTCGATGCCAACTTCAAGGAAGATCAACTGGCGCGCATGAATCCGGGGCAGCGGGTGGTTATTCATGCCGACGTGCTTTCCGGGCAGGAATTTCATGGTCATCTGGACAGCCTCGCGCCGGCCAGTGGCTCACAGTTCAGCGTGCTGCCGCCGGAAAACGCCACCGGCAACTTCACTAAAATCGTTCAGCGGGTGCCGGTGCGCATCGTGCTTGATCCGGCCGATGGCGTGCTCGGCCACCTGCGTCCGGGCCTGTCGGTCACCGCCGAAGTGGACACTCGCAAGGAACCTGCAACCCCGGCCGTGGCCAGCGCGCCATGAGCCGCGCCCTCGCCGCCCCCGCGCAACCGTTCAATGCCGCGAACATGGCGACGGCGACCAAGGTTTTCGCCTTTGCCTCCATGTGTATCGGCATGTTCATCGCGCTGCTGGATATCCAGATCGTCTCCGCTTCGCTGCGTGACATCGGCGGCGGACTCTCGGCCGGCACCGATGAAACGGCGTGGGTGCAAACCAGTTACCTGATTGCCGAAATCATCGTGATCCCGCTGTCGGGCTGGCTGTCGCGGGTGTTCTCGACGCGCTGGCTGTTTTGCGCTTCTGCGGTGGGATTCACCTTGGCCAGCCTGCTCTGCGGCGCGGCCTGGAACATCCAGAGCATGATCGCCTTCCGTGCCCTGCAAGGCTTTCTCGGTGGTTCGATGATCCCGCTGGTATTCACCACCGCGTTCTTTTTCTTCACCGGCAAACAACGGGTGATCGCGGCCGCGACCATCGGCGCAGTGGCTTCGCTGGCACCGACCCTGGGGCCGGTGATTGGTGGCTGGATCACCGACATTTCATCCTGGCACTGGCTGTTCTACATCAACCTGGTGCCGGGGATTTTCGTCGCGGTGGCAGTGCCGATGCTGGTGAAAATCGACCAGCCGGAACTGTCGCTGCTCAAGGGCGCCGACTACTTGAGCATGGTGTTCATGGCGCTGTTTCTCGGTTGCCTGGAATACACCCTCGAAGAAGGTCCGCGCTGGAACTGGTTCAGCGACAGCACAATTTTGACCACGGCATGGATCAGTGGCCTGGCCGGCCTGGCTTTCATCGGGCGAACCTTGCATGTGGCCAACCCGATCGTCGATTTGCGCGCCTTGAAGGACCGCAACTTCGCCCTCGGTTGTTTCTTCTCGTTCGTCACCGGGATCGGCCTGTTTGCCACCATTTACCTGACGCCGCTGTTCCTCGGCCGGGTGCGCGGCTACGGTGCGCTGGACATTGGTCTGGCAGTTTTCTCCACCGGGGTGTTCCAGATCATGGCGATTCCGCTGTACGCCTTTCTGGCCAATCGCATCGACCTGCGCTGGATCATGATGAGCGGCCTTGGTCTGTTCGCGCTGTCGATGTGGGATTTCAGCCCGATCACCCATGACTGGGGGGCCAAAGAACTGATGCTGCCGCAAGCCTTGCGCGGAATCGCCCAGCAACTGGCCGTGCCGCCAGCGGTGACATTAACCCTCGGCGGACTGGCGCCGGCACGGCTCAAACATGCCTCGGGGCTGTTCAACCTGATGCGAAACCTGGGGGGCGCCATCGGCATTGCCGCGTGTGCGACCATCCTCAACGACCGCACCAACCTGCACTTCACCCGGTTGGCGGAAAACCTCAACAGCACCAACGAAGCGCTGAACCAATGGCTGTCCCAGGTCGGCAATAACTTCGCCGCCCTCGGCCAGAGCGGCGACGCCGGCGTCACCGCCAGCCTGCATCAACTCTGGCTGCTGACCTACCGCGAAGCCCAGACCCAGACCTACGGCGACGCCTTTCTGATGATTATGGTGTGCTTCATCATTGCCACGGCGATGGTGCCCTTGATGCGCAAGGTGCAGCCACCGGCCGCGCCGTCAGCAGACGCTCATTGATCAGGCTTGAGGCATTTTGCGGAAACCCACCGCCAGGCGATTCCAGGCGTTGATGGTGGTAATGGCCACGGTCAGGTCGACCAATTCCTTCGGGCTGAACTCGGACGCCGCCAGTTCGTAGTCCTCATCCGGCGCGTGAGTCTGGCTCAGCAGCGTCAGGGACTCGGTCCACGCGAGCGCCGCACGTTCACGCGGGGTGAAGAACGGCGTTTCCCGCCAGGCCGACAGTGTGTACAGACGGCGCTCGTCTTCACCGCCCTTGCGCGCATCGGCGCTGTGCATGTCCAGGCAGAAGGCGCAGCCGTTGATTTGCGAGGTGCGCAGCTTGACCAGTTCGATCAGGGTCTTTTCCAGCGGCAGCTTCGAAACCGCGCCTTCCAGCGCGATCATGGCTTTGAGTGCGTCAGGGGACGCGGTGTAGAAATCGAGGCGAGGTTTCATGGTGGACTCCAATACCAAATGGGGGTGGAGCCAAGTTAATCCCCCACACCCCTCTCACAAATAACCAATATCACCAAAGTCAAGGAGACCATTGGATGTGCCGATGATGGATTGGCGAGCTGAAACGCGGTTTGCCTGCTCACGAACCGCGCAGTGCTCATCCCCGAAGATCCCTACGCCCGACTGCGCAACCAGCGCAAAAACCCTTTCTTCTCCACCACCTTCGGCACTTCCTGGGTCAGGGCCTGCGCCTTGTGCAAGCGGAAATCCAGCAACGCCGTCATCGCTTCGCTGATGTCATGACGCGCATCCAGGCACGGTTTGAGGTAGTCCTTCTCGATGCGATACAAGCTGCAGGCGGTCTTGGCGCTGAACTCCGCCGGCAGCGCGGTATCGGACAAAATCCCGCCCTCGCCGATCACCTCGCCCGGGCCCATGCGCCCGGATTCGAACTTGACCCCGCCCCGGCTCAACTGCACCGAGACCACACCCGATTCGATGATGAACAGGTGATCGCTGACCTCACCCGCCGGCAGGATCATGTCACCGGCGCGGAAGGTTTGCAGGGTCATGTTCTGGCTGAAGGTGTCTTTCTCTTCCTGACGCAGGGTCGAGAAAATGTTCGAACTGTCCAGCAACGCCCGTGGCCGTGACAGGACGGCAGGCGCGTTGGATTCGACGCTCGACAACAGGCTGACACCAGACGCCTGCAAGTGCCGGTACGCCAGGTCGAACAGCAGATTGCGCACCATGCGTTTCTGATCCATGGAGACCACGAAGCCACTGATTTCGTACTCCACGCCACTGGCGCTCGAGCCTTTCAACGCCACACTTGGCGCCGGTTTGCTCAGCAGATAACGGCAACCCTGCATCGCCCGCTCCAACGCGTCGAGCACCGTTTGCGGGCGCGCGTGCGGGCTCAGTTGCAGGCTGATCGAGACGCCGAACATATCGCTCGGCCGGCTGAAATTGATGATCTTGGCCTTGGCCGCCAGCGAGTTGGGAATCACCACCATGCTGCCCTGGGACGTTTGCAGGCGCGTGGCGCGCCAATCGATGTCGGTGACCCGGCCTTCGGTGCCGTCGATGGAGATCCAGTCATCCAGTTGATAGGGTTTGGTGGTGTTGAGGACGATCCCGGAGAACACGTCGCTGAGGGTGCTTTGCAAGGCCAGGCCGACGATGATCGCCAACGCACCGGAGGTCGCGAGCACGCCTTTGACCGGCAGTTCGAGCACATAGGCCAGGGCGGCGATGACGGCGATCAGAAAGATCACCGCACCGAGCAGATCCTGCAGCAACCGCCCCGTGTGCCCGACCCGTTGCATCATCACTGCACCGATCAACACCGTCAGGGTGCGCGCGCCGAACAGCCACCAGCCGATCTGCAACCCCGTGGCCGCCAGGTGCAGCGGTACGTTATCGGCCCAGGGTGCCGGCTCCAGCGGGTTCATGCCTTCGTTGAACAACAAGACGCTGAACAGCGCAAAAATCACCAGCCGCACGACCAGTTTCCAGTTGCTGCCGTTGGCACTGATCAAGCGCCACAAGCCGAGATCAATCAGGATCAGGACCAGCGCGCTGATCAAGGGGTGATTGGTAAGCAGTGACAGCATCAAACAACTCCAGCCATGTACGGATGGGCACAGTGTAGGAGTAAATGCGGATCTGATAACACCTCAAAAAACTGTGGAAGCGAGCCTGCTCGCGATGGCGGTCAGACAGTCACTGAGTCGGTGGCTGTCCTACCGCATTCGCGAGCAAGCTCGCTCCCACAGGGATGAGTGTTGGCACAGCCCAGCGTCAAGACAATGAGCTCAATCGCTCATCTGGCCGAAACGGCCCGACTGGAAGTCAGCAAAGGCCTGATGAATCTCTTGCTCGCTGTTCATCACGAACGGGCCGTGACCGACAATCGGTTCGTCGATCGGCTCGCCGCTGAGCAGCAACACCACGGCGTCATCATTGGCTTCCAGGCTGAGCTGATGGCCATCGCGTTCGAACAACGCCAACTGCCCTTCGCGCATAAGTTCCAGGCCGTTGACCTCAACCGTGCCGCGCAACACCACCAGCGCGGTGTTACGGCCTTCATGCAGGTCGAGGGTCAACAACTTGCCGCCGTTGAGGCGCAGGTCCCAGACGTCGATCGGCGTGAACGTGCGCGCCGGACCGGTGTGCCCCTCAAACTCGCCCGCGATCAAGCGCAAGCTGCCAGCCTTGTCCTTGAGCGGGAGGTTCGGGATGTCGCCATCGAGAATCGTCTGGTAACCGGCATCGGCCATTTTGTCCCTGGCCGGCAGGTTGACCCACAGCTGCACCATTTCCAGGGTGCCGCCGGTCCTGGCGAACTCTTCGGAGTGAAATTCCTCGTGGAGAATCCCCGACGCCGCGGTCATCCATTGCACATCGCCGGGGCCAATCCTGCCGCCGCTGCCGGTGGAGTCGCGGTGCTCCACTTCGCCCTTGTAAACGATGGTCACGGTTTCGAAACCGCGGTGCGGATGCTGACCCACGCCACGACGCTCGGTGGTCGGGGTGAATTCGGCGGGGCCAGCATGATCGAGCAGCAAAAACGGGCTGATGTGTTTGGCCAGGTTGTCATAGGAAAACAGTGTGCGAACCGGGAAACCGTCGCCGACCCAGTGGGTGCGCGGGCTGGTGTAAATACCGATGATGTTTTTCATCCTGCCTCCAAATTCGTTGTTTGACGCAATGGACTCAGCTTAAGACCGAACGCTTCAATGCACTAGACGGCAAAAATCAGCCTGAGCGTTCTACCTGGAGAACGATGGCAAAGGTTTCGACAGGGCCGGTAATCGGCGAGGAATTGCGCCTGGGCGATAGCGTGTGACGACTCGACACGCGGGGCTGGCGGAGTTTTTATTTCGGACATAATATCGATCGGGATTACAACCATAATATCCGCTCTCGTTCGAGGAACTCATCATGCAAAGCCCCACCCGCGACGCCACCCTCGCCCAATGGATCGCCCAGGAACAGGCCATGCGCTCGCGTCTGGCCGGACCGGGCAGCCTGTCCATGGCTGAGGTCAGCGCGCTGTCACCCGCCGAGTTTTTCCAGGGTATCGGCGACGGCGCACTGCCTTCACCGCCCATCGGCGCCTTGATGGATTTCATCCCCATCGAATGGTCGGCCGGGCTGTTCATTTTCCAGGGCACGCCGGATTCGCGGCACTACAACCCGCTGGGCAGCGTGCATGGCGGCTACGCGGCGACCTTGCTGGATTCGTGCATGGGCTGCGCGATTCATACACAGCTCAAGAAGGGCCAGGGGTATACGACGCTGGACTTGCGCATCAGCTACGTCCGGGCGTTGACCGGCGCCAGCGGACCGGTCCGGGCCGAAGGGAAAATTGTGCATCTGGGCCGCTCCACCGCCCTGGCCGAGGGGCGGATTTATGATGTGGATGGGCGGTTGTATGCGACGGGGTCGACGACTTGCATGATTCTTGAGGCTCGGGGGTAAATTCCGAGACCGAGTTGTGGCCATCGCGAGCAGGCTCGCGCCTACAAACGCAACGCCGCCCTGTAGGAGCGAGGCTTGCCCGCGAAGACGGCAGACCAGACACCCTCAATCCTCCAGGCGGCCCCCCGATTCATGACTTGCGGTAAACATTGCTTTGCCCATCCAGCGGTTTTTCCCAGGGAGGCAGCCGGGGATACTCCTGTCCATTCCCACTGCAACCCTTGGAGTCATTGATGTCTATTCCCGCATTCGGTCTTGGTACCTTTCGTTTGCAAGGCCAAGTGGTCATCGATTCGGTGAGCACCGGCCTCGCGCTGGGTTACCGAGTGATCGACACCGCGCAAATCTACGAAAACGAAGCCGAGGTCGGCGAGGCCATTGCCGCCAGCGGTATCGCCCGTGAAGAATTGTTCATCACCAGTAAAATCTGGATCGCCAATTTCGCCAAAGACCGGTTGATCGACAGCCTCAAAGAGAGCCTGCGCAAACTGCAGACCGATTACCTGGACCTGACGCTGATCCACTGGCCGTCCCCGGACGATCAAGTGCCGGTCGAAGAGTTCATGGGCGCCTTGCTCGAAGCCAAGCGACTGGGCCTGACCCGGCAGATCGGCGTCTCCAACTTCACCGTCGAGCTGATGCAAAAAGCGATTGCAGCGGTCGGTGCCGAGAACATCGCGACCAACCAGATCGAGCTGCACCCGTACCTGCAGAACCGCAAGGTCGTTGAGTTTGCCCGGCGCCAGGGCATCCAGATCACGTCCTACATGACCCTGGCCTACGGCGAAGTGTTGAAAGACCCGGTCATCCAGCAAATCGCCGCTCGTCTTCAGGCTACCCCGGCCCAAGTCACGCTGGCCTGGGCCATGCAGTCGGGGTACGCGGTTATCCCCTCTTCCACCAAACGCGCCAACCTGCAAAGCAATCTGAAAGCCTGTGACCTGCAGTTGAGCGAAGCCGACATGGCGTTGATCGCCAGCCTGGATCGCGGCCATCGATTGACCAGCCCCAAAGGTATCGCGCCGCACTGGGATTAAGTGTCAGCCTGTCTCAAGGCTCTGATCGAGACTTCGCATGGCGTCCTGCAATTGATCGACGGCTTCGTCGATCGATGTCGCACGACCTTCGGCGCAGGCACGTTCCAGCGCCTTGCACCTTTCGATCAACCGTTGGGCACGGACCATGCGCGCACCGCCCTTGATACGGTGCGCCAGGTCTCGCAGACCCGGGAGATTGTTGTCGGCGTGTGCTTGAAGCAGATGTTCGCGGTCGTTGCGATTGGTTATTGCCAGTTCACGCAGCAATTGATTGATCAACGTCCGGTCTTCCCCGACGTATTGCTCCAGCTCGCTCAAATCGATCTCGGATGATGGGGGTTGTTCGTTCGTCGTCTCTGCAAACCGGTCGGCCAACCAACTACTCAGATCCGCCAGCCGAATCGGCTTGAACAGACAATCGTCCATGCCCGCTTCCAGGCACCGGACCTTTTCCTCAGGCTGCGCATTGGCGGTAAAACCCAGGATCAGCGTCGGCAGCAGGCCATATGCGCGCTCTTCATCGCGTATCTCACCGGTCAATTCATAACCGCTGAGCTTCGGCATATTGCAGTCAGTGATGACCACATCAAACTCGTGTGTACGCCACAGTTCCAGCCCTCGCTCGCCCTCTTCGGCCTCCATCACGCGATGCCCCAGGTAGCTCAGCTGGCTTGAGAGCAACAGGCGATTGGCCGGGTAATCGTCAACCACCAGAATGGTCAGTGGCCGCGTGGGTATCGGTGATCCGCTGTCGACTGATGCACAGGGTGGTAACGGCTTCAACGCCATCAGCGAAAGGCTGATGTCGACTTGCGAGCCTTGGCCGAGGACGCTGCGCAGCACCAGCCGCCCCCCCATCATTTCGCACAACGCCTGACTGATCACCAACCCCAGCCCGGACCCCATGCTCGCGGATTGCTGGCTGTTACCGGCCTGAACGAACGGACTGAACAAGCGTTTCTGGTCAGCTGCGCTGATGCCGATGCCGGTGTCTTCAATGCGCACATTGACCCCCAGATGCCCTGACAATCCGGGCACCACACTTAACGTCAAACTCACCTCACCCTCACGGGTGAACTTGATCGCGTTGCTCAACAGGTTGGACAGCACCTGCTTGAAGCGCGTGGGGTCGATCAGCACCTCACGGTCGCTGCGCGGGTCCAGATCGACGCGCCACGCCAAGTGCCTTTCCCGGGCAAGTCCTTCAAAGACCCGACAGATCGACGCCACCAGATCACGCAAATTGGCACGTTCGGGCGTCAGCGATAAACGCCCTGACTCAATGCGCGCGATATCCAGAATGTCGCCGATCAACGCCAGCAACTGCTGAGCAGCCGTAGCGGCGACCTCAAGGGATCGGCGATCGGCAACGCCCTCTTCTGCCCGCTTCCAGGCCATTTCCAAAAACCCGATCAGGGCACTCATCGGTGTGCGGATTTCATGGCTCATGGTTGCCAAAAAAGTGGTTTTGGCACGGTTGGCATCGTCCGCAACGTCCTTGGCCTGCTGCAACTGCTGCAGCCACTGCTGGCGTTGGCGAATTTGCCGACGCTGCCAGGCGATCCATCCCAAGGCCAGCAACAACAACGCCCCGGCTGCCGCAAACCCCTGCAAAATAGCTTGCCGATGGCGCAGCCAATAACTGTCATCGACCACCGCATCACTGCTCCAGCGGGCGACCAGATCGTCCATTTCCTCGGGCGAAATGCTCAGCAAGGCCTTGTTCAAAATCGAGTTCAACACCGATTCATCACGGCCGGTTGCCATCGAGATGCGCGCCGGTTCATCGCCCACGGTACTGCTGATGCGTAAACGTCCCTGGTAATACCGGGCAATCAGGTAACGGGTCATGAACAATGAACTGAGCGCGGCATCGGCCTGTCCCTTCGCCACCGACTCCAGACCTTCGGCCGGGTTTTGTACGTCCACCATCTGCACCTGCGGTGACCGCGCCTGAATGAACGCGCGCATGGGGTGACGGGGATAAATCGCCAGGCGCTTACCGGCCAGATCGCCCAGCGTCTGTGGACTACCGGAGGTGGTCGCACTGACCAGCGTGTAGGGATTGACTGCATAGGACCGGGTAAAGTGCAGCCCGGATACGCCTTCGGTCGTGGGAATGATGGCGGGCAAGATGTCAATCTCGCCGGCCTTGAGTCGCTGGATCTGCTGGTCCAGGGATTGGCCTCGCAACACGTTGAAATTCAAACCGCTGCGCTGGCTGATGAGCGTCAGCATTTGCGCCGCCAACCCGCTGAATCGGCCCTCGGGATCGTAGAACGTCAAGGGCGCAAAATTCTCCACAACCCCCACATTGACCGTCGGATGCTGATCCAGCCAGCGCTGTTCACTCTCACTCAGGTCCACGCGCTGCTGTCCCGCCACTTTCGCCCTGCCGGCGCTCCAGCGCTGCTCGATGATCGAGCGCTGCTCCATGGGGATCGCCACCAGCGCCTTGTCGATGAGGTCCTTCAGCGCCAGGTTGTCCCGAGCCAGCGCGAAGCCGAACGGGTTAGCGTCGAGGCTGGCCGGCCCCATCAGTTGAATGTCATTGAGGTAGTTATTGTTGATCAGGTAATTGGCGCTGAAGATGTCTACGAGGGATACGTCAACCTGCCCATACGCCACCGCCCCGAGCGCATCGAGCGTCGAAGGATAACGTTGCAGGCTGGCCTGGGGATAGAACGATTCAACGGTCTGCGCCGGCAGGTAATCATCGGCCATGGCAATGCGCTTACCCGCCAGATCCACGGGCATGTGCTCGTCCCGTCGGGTGACCAGCATCGGCTGGTCTTCAGCATAAGCGCTGGACAGGATCAGCTCGGGGTCGGCCAGTTCAAAGTTGTTCGAAGTGCCCAGCAGATCCAGTTCGCCGAATCTAAGCGCCTCCATGGCCGCTTCTCGGGTGACATAACGCAGCACTTCGATCTGTACGTTCAGCAGTTGCGCAACGAGTATGGCGTAATCGGCGGTGATGCCTTCCAGCTCGTCGTGATTGCGCGTCACTTCGAACGGCGGGTAGTCCGGTCCGCTCACCCCGAGGCGCAACACACGCTTGTTGCGCAGCCATTGCCGGTCTTGTTCATCCAGATCGACCGCGTAGCCCTCCACCGTGGAACGCCCCAGCAACTGCAAGCGCTCAGGCTCGCCGGCGATAGCCGATACCGCCGGCACAAGACATAACATGAGGCTCAGCAGCCATACACGCACGGTCAGGCGCACTCAGATCAGGTTATTGCGTATGGCGAAGTCCCGCAGATGCACTGCCGCCACAACCCCCAGTTTTATGACCAAGCGCGTTTTGTAGGTGCTGACGGTTTTGTGGCTCAGGTTCATGGCTTCGGCGATCGCTTTGTTGGAAAAGCCTCGGGCAAGGTATTGCAAGATGGTCAACTCGCGGTTGGACAGTGTATCGATCAACTTTTTTTCGCTGTGTTGCAGCGGGTTCATCGGTCTGGACAGCAACTGCGAAAAGTAGGTGTAGCCCGCCATCAACGCGTGCACAGCCTTTTGCAATTGCTCCAGGCTGTTGTTTTTTGAGACATACGCCAACGCGCCGCCGCGCATGCATCGCTCCTGGAAAAACAGTGGATCGAGCGAGGTGAACACCAGCACTACGCATTTCCAGTCGCAGGCCTTGATTCGCTCCAGCAGGTCCAGGCCGTTGCCGCCGGGCATCACCAGATCCAGGATCAGCAGATCCACTTGTTGCTCACGGAGTGTGGTCAACGCTTCCCCAACGCTGGCCGCCTCATGAATCTGCTTGAAGCCTTCCCGCCCAAGTACAAGTTTCACTGCGGCGCGAACCACCGGATGATCGTCCACAATCATCGCTCTCTTCATGGCAACTCCCTGTGCAAAAACTCAACGAATGCCCGTCGGATAACGCCGGGGCAGACGCAACGGCTGCGCCAGGACTGTTGCATGGGAGAAAGGCAGAATCTACCTGTCAGAAATGACAGTACCGACGAACGGTATGCGGCAATCACCCGGCGTACCGCTGATTACGCTCCTGCGACGATGGATCAATGATCGCCAGCAACGTCTGAATACAGCGCAGATCAGGCAGCGCCGCGTGACTCACCTGAACCCTGGGTTGCGGGTTGGCCGGGATTGTCGGCAACTGTGCCCGTTGGCCGTCGAAAATCAGTGCGTGGCGAACCTGCCGGTTATCGAGAAAATAGCTGAGCAAATCCAGTTCGCCTGCCGCCAGCGCGGCATTGACGACCACCAGGTCGAACGGCTCGCAACCGTACTCGACCAGGGTCAGCATTGAAGCAAGGTCCTGCACCGGCGCCACGCGGTAATAATCGAGCTGATTGAACAGCCGCTCGATCAGCATCCGGTGAAAGTGTTGCTCGTCGGCGATCAAGATGCGCAAGGCTTTATTCGGCATCGTAGCCTCATGTGTGAATAGCTGATTTTTGAAGCGGCGAGGCTACGGGAGGCGCACAGATGTTTCTGTAGGACTTTTCCTAAAAAACCGCAGTTTCCGGCCATTACTGCCATCCAAACCGCCGAATGTAGAAACCCTTCACCGCCTGAGTCAGCCCCATGTACGCCAGCAGAATCAGCGGCAGGAACACGAAATACAGCGACGGCAACGCCTGAAGTTTGAAGTAGTGCGCCAACGGCCCCATCGGCAGGAATATCCCCACGGCCATGATGATCCCGGTCATGACCATCAACGGCATGGCTGCGCGGCTTTGCAGGAACGGGATTTTCGGCGTGCGGATCATGTGCACGATCAAGGTCTGGGTCAGCAGCCCGACCACGAACCAGCCGGACTGGAAGAGCGTTTGATGGACCGGGGTATTGGCGTCGAATACGTACCAGGTCCAGGGCTGGCCGCGATCGGGATTTCCGCTGCTCGCTTATCGGCGAGACAACGGCAACAGGCTGCGCGTTATCTTGCCGGGAAGGTGCCGGTTATCGAAACCGGCCGACTACTGTCACTCGAACAAGTCCCCACTGAGGGTCTCCGCTATTGATGAAAACGCGCGATGCTTACGCCCCGATTTCTGGAGAGTAAACGAAGGAACGGCGGCGGGTGGGGGAATTGCGGGGTTCTTCAGGAAGGGTTCAGCTTTCAATATTTGTGGTGTTCTTCAGGGCCCATCGCGAGCAGGCTCGCTCCCGCATCAGGCCTGCAAACACAGGTCCATTGTGGGAGCGAGCCTGCTCGCGATGACGGGTCAACAGACACAGAAAATTTAGCTGGCAGTGGCCAACAACAAATCCACCACCGACCGGCTATGCCCACGGTGCTTGCCATGGTCATACAACGACCCGGCAATCTCATCCGCGCGTATCGGCAGGATCGACAACAGCGTGTCGCTCAAACCGTGGCTCGCCTGGCAGAAGCCCTGCATATAGATGCCGGCCTTGCAGCGCTCGTCGGTGATCAGCTTGTAGTTGCGATCCACCTCGAAATCACCCAGGTATTGCTCCAGCGGCGCCAGCAGTTTGCGGTGCATCTGGCGCTCGTAACCGGTGGCCAATACCACGGCATCGTACAGACGAACCGAGACTTCACCGGTGGCATTGTTGCGCACCGCCAGCTCGATGCCGCGCTCGGTGGCGGTGGCTTTTTCGATGGTGGTCAGCGTACGGAAGGTGTGACGCGCGATACCCGAGACTTTCTGGCGATAGAAGATGCCGTAGATGCGTTCGATCAGGTCAATGTCCACCACCGAATAGTTGGTGTTGTGGTACTCGTTGACCAGACGCTCACGCTCGCTGCTCGCCTGCTGGAACACCAGGTCGGTGAACTCCGGCGAGAACACTTCGTTGACGAACGGGCTGTCATCCGCCGGCTTCAGCGCCGAGCCACGCAGGATCATGTCGACCTGCACCGACGGGAAGCTGTCGTTCAAATCGATGAAGGCTTCCGCCGCGCTCTGGCCGCCGCCGATGATTGCGATGCTCATCGGCTGATTGTTCACGCAAGGCTGTTTGGCCATCTGCGCCAGGTACTGCGAGTGGTGGAACACGCGGCCGTCATCCTTGAGCGCCTTGAACGCTTCGGGAATGCGCGGCGTACCGCCGGCACTGACCACCACCGAACGGGTGGTGCGCACGTGTTGCTGCCCTTGGGTATCGCGAGAGATCACCCGCAGCGCCTCGACCTGCTGGTTGTGCAGCACCGGCTCGATGGTCAGCACTTCTTCGCCATAGCGGCTCTGGGCTTCAAACTGGCCGGCGACCCAGCGCAGGTAGTCGTTGTACTCCATGCGGCACGGGTAGAAGGTGCCGAGGTTGATGAAGTCCACCAGACGCCCGTGATGCTTAAGGTAGTTAACGAACGAATACGGGCTGGTCGGGTTGCGCAGGGTCACCAGGTCCTTGAGGAAGGAGATCTGCAACTCGCTCTGGGTCACCAGGGTGTTGCCGTGCCAGCGATAGTCCGCCTGCTTGTCGAGAAACAGAACATCCAGCTCGCCCTGGCTCGGCCCGCGCTCTTGCAGAGCGATGGCCAGCGCCAGGTTCGAAGGGCCGAAACCGACGCCGATCAGGTCGTGAACGATGGGCGATGCAATTGCCTGTCTCTGGATGAACCCCTCAACAAGGGGAATAAGCCTAAGTGACCTGATGCAGGACAGCAGGTCGTCTGTTGAGTAGGAACGAGGACAATGAAAAAAAATTTAGAGAGAAGGGATCAATGGGCGTCCCACTGTCGCATCCGCACGCGGCAATGCTTCATGGCATTGACGATGTGCTTCTCCACCAGCGCGCGCGAGATACCGAGGTGCTCTGCAATTTCCGGGTGCGACAGGCCGTCGATCTTGCGCAGCAGAAAACTTTCGCGACACAGCCGCGGCAATTCCGCCAGGGCACGCTGGAGCATTTCCAGGCGCTGGCCATGATCGAGGCAGTTGTGCGGGGACGGGGTGAAGTAGCGCTCTTCGTTGTCGAGCACGTCCAGCGATTCAACCTGGCGCAAGGCGTTGCGGCGATGATCGTCGATCACCAGGTTCAGCGCGGTGCGATAAAGGAAGGCCCGGGGCTGCTCGATCGGTGTGTCACTGGAACGCTCCAGCACCCGCAGATAAGCGTCATGCACCACATCTTCGGCCACCTGACGGTTGCCTAGCCTGGCGTTCAGGAAACACACCAGCTCGCGATAGTAGTTTTCCAACATGACTCCCGGCCGCACAGGGTGCGGTTTCTATCCTTGAGCCACTTCCGCGACCGCACAAATGGGCAGTGGCAAGATGGTGGCAGTTCGAGTCGCGTAATTTATAGTAATTCTCATATAGATTTAAAGTGTTGCTTTGACTTACCTGATAAATAGTCATGCGCTACACCTGTAACGGTATGTGTCCGCACCTAAATTCCCCGCGACATTCCTCGTTTACAGGACAGCTCCCCGTGTCTGTCGGCCCCCCGACAGCGTTCGCCTGCCGCCGCTTTTCGTGCGCAGGATGAACGACGGGCCGATACCCATTGGCCGGAACCCTGCATGAAACGTCCCCGACAGACCCGACGCGCCCTGCTTGTAGCACTTTGTCTGATCCCCGTTATCGCCATCGCCGCCTGGCAAGTGATCCCCCCGGGCCGGGATAAATTCGCCACCGTGCAAGTCAGTCGTGGCGACATTGAAAGCAGCGTCACCGCGTTGGGCACCCTGCAGCCCCGGCGTTATGTCGACGTGGGTGCGCAGGCGTCCGGGCAGATCCAGAAGATTCATGTGGAGGTCGGCGACGTGGTCAAGGAAGGCCAGCTGCTGGTGGAGATCGATCCGTCCACCCAGCAGGCCAAGCTCGACGCCGGCCGGTTCTCCATCGAGAACCTCAAGGCGCAGCTCCAGGAACAACGAGCCCAGCATGAACTGGCCCGGCAGAAATTCCAGCGCCAGCAGAACCTCAAGGCCGGCGGCGCGACCCGCGAGGAAGACGTGCAAACCGCCCAGGCCGAACTGCGTGCCACCCAGGCGCGCATCGACATGTTCCAGGCGCAGATCCGTCAGGCCCAGGCCAGCCTGCGCAGCGATCAGGCCGAACTCGGTTACACGCGGATTTACGCACCGATGGCCGGCACCGTGGTCGCCCTCGACGCCCGGGTCGGCCAGACCCTCAACGCCCAGCAGCAAACACCCTTGATTCTGCGCATCGCCAAGTTGTCGCCCATGACGGTGTGGGCCGAAGTTTCGGAAGCCGACATCGGCCACGTCAAACCCGGCATGACCGCCTGGTTCACCACCCTCAGCAGCGGCAACCGGCGTTGGAGCAGCACCGTGCGGCAGATTCTGCCGGTGCCGCCCAAGCCACTGGACCAGACTAGCCAGGGCGGCGGCAGCCCGGCCAGTTCGAGCAAAAGCGGCAGCGCGCGCGTGGTGCTGTATACGGTGTTGCTGGACGTCGATAACGCCGACAACGCGCTGATGGCGGAAATGACCACCCAGGTGTTCTTCGTTTCGGATCAGGCAAAAAACACCCTGACCGCGCCGGTCGCGGCGCTGCCGCTGCCGCTGCCGTGGCTGCTGGCCCAGCCCAGCCCCATCTGCTCGATGGCTGCGGCCTCGGGGTCGGCGCCCACATGGCTGGCGGCGCTGGCGCCATGGGTCTTGCCCAGCGTGTGGCCACCGGCGATCAGCGCCACGATTTCCTCATCGTCCATGGCCATGTTGCCAAAGGTGGCGCGGATGGCTGCAGCGGCCGATGCGGGGTCGCCGCTGGCGTTGGGGCCTTCGGGGTTCACATAGATCAACCCCATCTCGGTGGCGGCCAGGGGGTTCTTGGCCAAGGCTTCGGGGCTGCGGTGGGTGAGCCAGGCCTTCTCGTCGCCCCAGTTCACGTCCATGTCGGGCTCCCACACGTCTTCGCGGCCGGCACCAAAGCCAAAGGTGCGAAAGCCGGAGTTTTCCAGCGCCACATTGCCGGCCAGGATGATCAGGTCGGCCCAGGAGATCTTTTGTCCGTATTTTTGCTTGATGGGCCACAGCAGGCGGCGCGCCTTGTCCAGGCTCACGTTGTCCGGCCAGCTGTTGAGCGGCGCAAAGCGCTGCTGGCCACGCCCGGCACCGCCACGGCCATCCACCGTGCGGTAGGTGCCCGCGCTGTGCCAGGCCATGCGGATGAACAGGCCAGCGTAGGTGCCCCAGTCGGCGGGCCACCAGTCCTGCGAATCGGTCAGCAGCGCCTTGAGGTCGGCCTTGAGCGCGGAATAGTCGAGTTTCTTGAATTCTTCGGCGTAGTTGAACTTCCCGCCCAGGGGGTTGGAGCGCTCGGAGTGCTGGTTCAGCAAATCCACGCGCAACTGGTTCGGCCACCAGTCACGGCTGGTTCGGCTGCTGCTGGCACCGGCGGCATGGAATGGGCATTTGGATTCTTCGGTCATGGAGCGCTCCTTGTCTTGCGTGTGAGGCCGTTATGGCGAGTTGCAAGCCAAATGATAGGGAGTGACCTCTGAATCAAAAAGTCAATTAACACAAATTCATCGATAGTTTTTATTAACTTACCCCCAAGAAGATAACCAGAAAGAGCGCTGCAGTACGCCCGTGATTGCGCTATTTTCGATAGCCGCCTGCGGCCTTACCCGTTTGCAGGCCCGGTGTGCCCAGGTCCGCGTGCAGGATATGGCCGTGCGTCGAGTCGGTGACGTACACCACCCTGTGCCCTTCTCCGCCGAAAGCCAGGTTGGTGGTGGAGGCCCCGGCGGGGCCGCGCAACACGCATTCCGGCTCGGCCCGGTGGTTCAACACCCACACATAGCCCAGGCCCGGGTTGGCCACGAGCAGGCGCCCCGCCCCATCCACCGCCAGCCCATCGGGGCCACTGGGGCCGTAGGAGGTGAAGAACTGGCCCACCTTGGCCACGCTGCCATCGGGCAGCAGCGGCACGCGCCACACGCAGTTGCCGCGCGTCACGGCCAGGTAGAGCACGCGCCCGTCGGGCGACAGGGCCACGCCGTTGGGGCTGGGCACGTTGGCCAGCAGCAGGTCGAGCTGGCCGCTGGGGCGCAGCCGGTACAAGCGGCCGGACGGATCGTGCAGGCCGCTCTGGCCCTGATCGGTGAAGTACAAGTTGCCTTCGCGGTCGAACACCAGGTCGTTCACGCCTTTGAAGCGCTCGCTGTTGCGCCGCTCGAGAAACGGCGAAACCGTGCCGGTGGCGATGTCCAACTGCATCAGGCCGTTCTTGTAGTCGGTGATGAGCAGCGTGCCGGGCTTCAGGAACTTCATGCCGTTGGGCTCGCCGTCGTACTCGGCCACCAGCGCCCATTCGCCTTGCGGGTTGATGCGGAAGACGCGGCCCCAGGGAATGTCGCTCACATACAGGTGGCCAGCGTCATCGAACACCGGGCCTTCGAGGAACGAATCGGTGATGGTGCCGCCCCGGTTGGCGTCGGCCCAGTCGCTGCGCTCGCGGCGGCGAAAGTGCTCGGGCATGGTGGTGAACACATCGAGTTCACGGACCTGGGGGGCTTGCAGCAAAAACATGGTGGGGTCTTTCGTGTTCAAGGAAGGGCATCGAAACCATACAGCCGCGCCGGGTTGTCGACCAGGATGCCGTCCATGGCCGCGTCGCTGCCGGCCCAGGCCTGCAGCAAGTCCCCCAGGTCGGCATCGTTCACGGTGCCGGGCTCCTCGGTGGTGTGGGGCCAGTCGCTGCCCCACCCCAGCCGCTCGGGCGCGGCCTGCACCAGGGCGCGGCCCAGAGGCAACGTATCGGCGTAGCTGGGGCCATGCACCGTGGAGCGCATGTAGGCACCCGAGAGCTTGACCCAGGTGTGGCCCCCATCCAGCAGGCCGCGCACCACGCCGTGCGCTTGGGCCGCAGGGCCTTCGGCTGGGTCGATGCGGCCCAGGTGGTCAATGACCAGGGGCACGGGCAGGGTTTGCAGCTGGGGCGCCAGCGCGATGAGCTGCCCAGGGTGCGCAAAGATCTGGATGTGCCAGCCCTGGCAGGCCGGATGC
>LNAP01000496.1_pt1 | contig 43875 bp, 41 predicted proteins | sample 602601 | NCBI WGS metagenome assembly LNAP01 (sample SAMN02440304, study PRJNA202911) | soil metagenome | biome: Subtropical and temperate rainforests or woodlands; isolation source: soil samples (1 kg each in a 20% v/v slurry with milli Q water) were... ...
TAGAGGGCCAGGCACAGGAACAGCAGCAGCTCCTCCTCGACCCCATCGCAGATTCCCAGTATTATGACGCTCGAGAGCGCGCGGTGACCGAGGTGGAGCGCACAATTGTCGAACTCGGCAGTCTGTTCAACCGGCTCGCAACGATGATCAGTGAACAACAGCAGCTCGTGGAGAGGGTTGATGAGGACGTGGAAACAGCCACCCAGAACGCCAATCAGGCCCAGGAGCTGCTGGCGAAGGCCTACGAGAAGGTGTCCAGCAACCGGGGCATGTACATGAAGATCGGCGGTATATTGGCGCTGTTTTTGCTCTTTTTCGTGCTGTTCTTGCTGTAGTAAACGATCGTGTGGCTCAAGATTTCGATATAGTGAGGTAGCTTTTCGGATATACGACGTTGTAGCTTAAGTTTCTGTTATTAAATTATGTCTAAAATCCGTACCATTGGAGTTTTTGCTCGAATATTGTGATAATATTCAAACTAACCCGCGTGGTCTCGATCAAATAACAGTGTCTGATGCAGTTAAGTAATCGCAGTTTGTACGCAGACTTCAAGACTAGACAAAGCAGAGAACATTTATATCATGAAATTGAAAGAAATCAGAGAACATTTCAGGCTATTTATTTGAAAGCAACAAATGATATGGCCCAAATTGAGGGGGACTAACCCTTCCCCAGGGCGGGATGATGGGAACGAACGACATTCTGCCTGCTGACTCCAACTGACGGGAAATCTGGAAAATACAATTGAATCGAGAACTTGTTCTGCCGCTCATCTATGCAAATGAGTAAGTCTTCAATGACTGCTTTATGTTGCCAGTTGTTTTTTACTCGTTACGCACTTGTTTTTTTTTTTCGTATTGAAGATGTCCTGGTCTCAAAAAAACGAAAAGCGGTGGAGACAGTGGAGTCGTTGAAGATCAAGCTTCGAGATATTGGAATGCCCACTTGTGGCAGAAAAGAGCAATTGACTGCGCGGCTAACTCACGCTAGCGCGGTTAGAGCTATGGCACTAGCTGCTCAGGATCACGTGTGGTCAGTTGCGGAGTTTAACGTCTTCACTGCGAACCTGGCTGGTGTGGATGTTGACGAATGGGAACCCAGCGAGGTGAACCTTGTTTTCCCTGTTCTTACAAGCAGATCCGTCTCCACGGATGTGGCGAAAAATGTGGGCTCGATGGAGTTGTACAACAAAATCAGTGCGTACTTTTTCCAGCATCTGAGATTTATTGAAACAGCCAAACACTCTGTAACTGCGGATGAGCTTCTACCAATGATTCATGTGCTGAGAAAGAAGAGACCTGAAAAGTGGACTGTCGCGAATATTAACTTACTGCGCGAGCACATGTCTGGCGTCAATCTGATCAACAAGGCTCAATCTTCTCCCGCGGCTTTTGCAGAATACGTCGCATTCTGTCCCATGTTGGAGGAATTCTACCGGCAGCGCCCGGATATGATGGGATAACTTGTTTGTGTCTACATTGTATTCGATGTTACCCGTGTCTAGACATAGCCTTATTCAACACAACCTTATTCCTGCCCAGTATATTGCCGGTGTTTACGCGCTTTGCTTCTCCTCTTCTATCTGCTCACCACCGCTCAGTAACAACTTCTTTTCCATAAGAAATAGTCCGAATGTGTATGTTACCGCTCAGGGCAATAGTCCTGCGCACCGCTACGTTGTAGTTGTTCATGTCTTGTTTTTAAATGCGAAATTAATTTGGAACATAAATAAACCTTTCTTATTTAACTTTCATGGATCATCCCGTTCAATTTGTGCTATCATATTTCAAAATAAATCTCCTCCTTCCTCCCCTATCTCGTCCAGTGGCGTTTTACCACTTAGCCTGGGCTCCGTACATGCCAGTAGGGTTGGTGCCGCCACTCAGCTGCGCCTGCTTCACCACCGCGCTGTTTAGTTGCTATTGATATAGTAAGTGAATAGCGTTTTAGAAAAAGAAAGTGAGTTATTTTTTAAAAATACGATATCAGATATCATATAAGTACAGCAGCACCGCGCACATGTAAGTATTCATACCTGTGTGAGTTTGAGGCAGGTGGCTTTAACCACGTCATAATCGGTCTCACGACTCTTGGCGTCCACAAACTCGCGCAATTCGAAAATCGCGCGCTCGCAGTGCTGTTTAGAAAAGAAATTAGTGAGGTGCGTATTCGTCAGAGAATATCGCGGAACTACATGATGTGAACACCAAAAGACAAGACCAGATCACACTGCATGTTCACACAATTCATCACAGGAAATATTGCAATATTTTCATACCTTGAGACGCTTTTCAGTTTCGTCAATCTCCTTCGCGGTCTCACTACCTCCCAGTGTCTTCTTCAGCCCCTCGTACTCCACAGACACAGACTGGATCTAATGGAAATAGTTTGGCGTTTGTATATAGATATAAGAGTTTAGGATATGGTGATTACTGGCACACAAGATCGTCCAGTTGGGCATAGTGGATGGGAAACTACAGACGTAAGCGCCACAGCAGAAAACAATCTTATTATACCTGTTGGCGCATGGTATCGCGGCGCTTCATGTAGCCCTGCTTCAGCTCCTGCAGCTTGTTCTAAATACGATGCAAAAATAATAGGTGTTTTATTGTGAGGAGAGAACAAGGGTAGGAGGGCACAACAAAAAAGAGTCACAATAGTATGTGAATATGCTGAATGTACAAAACACAGAATGGACTCTGCAAAAATAAGAACAAAGACAATATAACAACAAATAAGTCTCCTGTTAGTTACCTGGGTGGTGTCAAATTCCCGTCGGATGCGATCCAGATCCTGGAACTGCTCCATCTCACTACGCATGCGACCCTGCGTGGAGAAAATTACGAGATACAAAATAGTAGGCAACATAAGATGTAACAATTCATAAAAACCCTACCCTGCACTGAGCACGACCATGTCGACCAGTACAAAGCCCATACAATCACAAATCACTATACAACAACTCACCATGCTTTCTCTCAGGGTGCTGAGCTCATTCATGAGGCGGGGCTCCGAGGTGCGAAGTAAATCGAGTTCTTTTTCTCTCTTTTTGCGCTCGGCCAACAGCTTCTCCATCGTGCTCTGCGCCGTCTCCAAAGTACGCATCTTGAAAGTCTGTTTTGTGGAAGTTTACAGCAGGATTTTAACGTAACACAGCATAGTGAATCCAATAGCGCAAAAAAACATACCACAAAATCACAACACACGCGACTCCTATGTATCACAAAAACAAACACCAATTATATGCGTAATATGGTACCTTGGCGTCCTCCATTTCAGCGTGTGCCTCCTGGGTAGGCATGTTGCTACTGTCATCTAGCCCTTTGCTGATGTCCTCCAGCAACGCCACCACCATCCCCTGCACCGACTGTGATAATAGTGGTAAAGATAAGTAATTGGATTGATTAATATGAGTGTTGGGAGATGGGTATTGCATAACTTATTTGATCACAGATAAGTAGTCTAACCATTATTCAAAAAAGAAAGAAAAAGCAGACAATACAGACATACTGCAAGTTTACACAAGATTGACTTACCTGTTGGTCGGCAATGATGCCCGCACGGGTGGCATCAAATGAATCGATGAAAGCAGTCATGTCCTACAAACAAAAAGAGAGAAAAACAGATATTGAACAGTTAAATTGGTTGAAGAACCTGTGACCGATCCACGTGACAGGTGGTTCAACTATGATGACACTACACAAAGTCATAAAAAGAATAGAAGGTAACGACATCGTAATTACCTGGTCTCTCTTCACAAGCAACTCATATTTGGCCACCTCAGAACTGTTGTGGACACAAAAAAACAAGGGCAATATATAAAAAATTCTAATGGCGCTTTGCTTGAAAGAAGCAGAGTCACGAGACAACAACACAATGCCATGGAAATCATCACGACAAAACATGGTTGAACATGTATGTACCTGTCTTCTTCGGTGGCGCTCTCGAGCTCCTCTAACCCTTTCTTTGCCTGCACAATCTCCTCGCGCACCTATCATTTCATAAGAGTGTGTTAATGTGTATGTGTGAGGAATATCAAATAGTCTAATTGACAAGAGTTAGTTCATGTCAATGTAAGTTGTCTCTATTCCCACTCGAGTACGACTAACCGCAGATTGCAAAAAATAACGTACACACAAAATACAATACGACAACTCACCTGCGCGGCCTTCTCTTCCATGTTCTTGGCACCCGTCTTGAACTCGTTCACACGCGCCACAAATCTGAATAATAATTATAGTTTAGTGTAAATCTAACAACCATCGCATGTAATCATAGTCAGAGATAGATAGTTAAGAAAAGACAAAACATAACTTGCAGCAGTTCACAGCACCCACACATCATTCTTACACATATAAATAAACATTACAAACAACCAAACATGTCCTTGTTTCATTATCCTAGTTTTTCCCTACCTGGAATGTGCTTCTTTGGGGTCGAGGGAAGCAATGTCCAGCTCCTGCCGCAGACTGTCCGCATCCTTCTTCAGACCCTTAAATAGAACAATAACAGCAATATGGGTGTTCGTACGAGTTAGCTTTGTGCGGTAATGAATGGTTGTATCCCTGATAGAGTACCAACGCATTTGAAATCAATAATCAAACAACAGAACGATAAAAAAATAAAAATAAATGAAAAAGAAGTACACAAACAAACACTACCACTCACCTGGTGAGCTTTCTCTAACGCCAGGTACTCCTTCCGCAGACTGTTACTCTTGTCATCGCTCTCGTAGTGACGAATCTAGACGTTCAAATATAATGAATAGAAAGGCATAGAGTCAAGTGAGGAACAGATCATCTCGAAGAAAATAAAACTTCTACGTTAATCATAGTATTTTTCACTTTTTTGCAGCGGACATTTAATCTAATCTAATCAAAGAACAACAAAAAGTAAACAGTCAACAGTAATATCTCAACTACGTACGTACCTGTCCGTTGATGTCGTTCAGCCTTGCCTCACTGTGCATGACCCTGTCCTGCAGGTCCCTTTGTCGGGCCAACAGCTCGTTGTAGGCGCGCAGCTTGCCTGGCTCCAGCTCGTTGATGCGCTGCTGGATGGCGCGGTACTGGGCCTCGATCTGCTCCTCGATCTGTGAGTAAGGGAAGAATAGAAGAAGGGGTGACAAAAAGTGAGATGTGTGAAACGCAAATAATTTGGTTTGCTGACAAGCTGTGGGATACCAGGATGAAGAGAATTGACCTAGCAACTTACTCATACACGAAGCAACGTGAACGCAATCACAAAGAAAATTATTTACATATAATCAAGAAACATTATTTCACGCACGTTCTGGGTTTCTGTCTCGCGCTGCTTGCGTTGCATGAAAATTCTGTCGAGATCCTGTCCGGCCTGTCGGTTCTTTTCAGCCATATGCAGGGCCATCTGCTGCACGTCCTCGGGGTCCGTCGACGTGCGGGTCTACATCAAACACAAAGTTAAGTTTTGTTAGAATAGAATGGATGTTAAATGTGCGCAAATCTCGGTTTTGAAAGGAAAACTTATCTACCTTGTCTAGAGCGAGGTTGTAATCCGCAAGCTGTCCTTCCAGAGTCTCCTTGTTCTTAACCAAATTTTCGTATCTTTTCTCTAACTGAACATATTGTGAGTTGTCTCTGGACTGCTGGTCCATTTCTTGGCGCAATCGCATCGATTCGGTGTTGACGTCGTTGATTTTCTTGCGCAACAGACCAACAAAGTATGCAGAATCTTGCACCAGGCGGCCAGTGTTGCCACCCAGAGCCTTCATTCCTTTCACGCCTTGTCCAGTAACAGGGCGTTCGGAAACATTGACAGCGGCATTGATAGCAAAGCCTTGAGCGGCTTGGGTTCCGTGACCAGAAGGTGCCGCACCCGTCCTTAATCTGGGGCCCCCGCTTCCCGGTCTTCTCATCCCGCCTGTACCGGGAGGAGCCCCGGCAGAGCTTCCTAAATTTCCTCTACTGTTCGGTCTCATCTTTGTAAAGCAAGACTGCTATTTCTGTTCGACTGTTTCATAACGGCAAGCGCATTCAAAATCATCGGAAGTCACCGAATAATTCAGAAAAGGTCAGCTAAACACACTTAGACAATATTCAACAATAATAACCGACTTCTCGCAGCAGACTTCGATCACACAAAATGAAGACAAGGCCGCGCTTCTCCCTTGCTCGGTTAGCATGTGTGCTGGTACCTGCTGCAATTCCTTTGTCACGAGCCTATTCTGTCAACCCCTCTGGTTTGTTGGAAAAGAGCGGTGCATACTTGCATATTCCGTTCTGCCGCAGGCGATGCCATTATTGTGACTTTCCAATCAAAGTGATTGGTGACAAGCCATCCGTTCGCAGATCTTCTGGTGAATACTACACGGACCTGCTGATAAAAGATATCAAACATTGGAGCTATCATAACAATGCTGAAGGGAAGTTGGTTGATACCGTATACTTCGGTGGAGGCACACCAAGTTTGCTCCCGGACGAGTGTACGAAACTTTCTGAATTAACTACCGCTTCGCAAATTCCATCCCCTCATAATTACTTCTTTCTACATGCTATATAGGTGTGGGGCGGATTATGGACCAGTTGCGCCAAACATTTGTGCTTGACCCAGCCGCCGAGGTGACTTTGGAAATGGACCCAGGGACATTCGATTATGACCGCCTGAGCGTCCTGCGGGACCACGGGATCAACCGCATCTCCATGGGGGTGCAGAGCTTTGACAACACCATGCTGAAGCACTGCGGGCGGCCGCACACTGTGGAGGACACGTACCGGGCACTGGACGACTTGCATCGGGCCCAATGGGAGAATTTCTCCATCGACCTGATCAGCTCACTGCCGCATCTCACCCCACAGCTCTGGGAAAGCACCCTGCAGCAAGCCATCAAAGCTGACAGTGCGCATATATCTGTGTACGACCTGCAAGTCGAGCCCAAGACAGCTTTTGCGAAGTGGTACACGCCGGGAACGTTTCCCCTGCCCACGGAAGAAACCGCCGCGGAAATGTACAGTACCGCAGTACATACCCTCACCCAGGGGGGCTTCGAGCATTACGAAGTGTCCAATTATGCCAAAGCAGGCCGGCGCAGTAAGCACAACCAGAAGTACTGGTCGTGTTCGCCCGTCTATGCGTTTGGATTATCCGCTGCTTCCTACCTGCAGGGTGAGCGGTTTAGTCGGCCCAAGGGGATGAAAGAGTACGAAGAGTACGTACAAAACCTCCTCACTACTTCTGTACCTATGAATACGCTGACAGATGAATCTAAGCAGCCCTCTGTGCTGAGCGAGAATTCAGGTTCTTTACCAGATGTACTCGAGGTGATAATGCTGTCTTTACGTACAGCAGACGGACTGCACTTGCCCCAGTTTGCATCCTTGTATGGCTCTACAGCAGCAGAAAAAGTAATTAAAGTGTTAACTCCTTATGCACAGAGAGGGCTAGTGGAGTTTCTATCCACTGGTGGTATGCCTATAGCAGCTTATAGTCTTATTAATAAAATGGACAGTACGACAGAGCCTGGTACAGGTTGTAATGTTGACGGTAGAAACGTTGTATCAGTGAGACTGACTGACCCACAGGGCTTTGTGCTGTCGAATGAAGTCATTAGCTCCGTATTTGCAGCTTTCCCCGCAAGTTAGCTATTTTTATGTGCAAATTTGTAAATACCAAAAATGAAGTTGGTGCTGTAATGGCGCATTCCTTCACGCGAACCACATTTTCTTTTTCCCGATTCTCGGTTTTAAAATCGTTGTGTCAATTTTCATTTAGTGTCCCCTAAAGATATGCTCAACGCTCAGAAAAAGTGTCGCACTTTTCACCCTCACTTTCCACTTTCCACGGCACGTCAAATTCAATCAATACGAAAGCAAGATGACTGAATGTTCCCATGATGATGCGCCGTTCCAGATATTTGTTCGTTCGTTGTTTGGCAAGATTTATCCCATACAGGTCTGCTCCACAACGAAGATAGGTTGTGTGAATGTGTCGTTGCTAAAGGCTCGCGCTTTTTGAATCAGGTACAAGACAAGTACAATTGGGATCCTCCTTTCACTACCGATTCTTGGAACTAAAAGTTGTAATGCAAGATTGGAAGTGTACCAAGTTGGGGGCACCTCCGTTGATTGAGGATGTGTGGAAAGAACACATCAAAGATACTCGGGCTTACAGCCTCTTCTGCAGAGCCATCCATCAGAAGCACTGCACGGGCAAATTCTATTTTCTGCATCATGTTCCCAATATGAACAACCGTATGCACTCCACGATGGTTGCCTATCACGCTCGCTTTGGGAAAGCTGCTGATTTGCTATACTGGGGAGAGGATGCTGATCCAGTAGACAGACCTGCGAACACGTGCCGCTGTTTAAAGTGGCTGGTACAGGAGGTAGATGGTCTCCCCGTTGGGAAACAGCGTCTGTGGTATGCTGGAAAAGATCTCGTAGACGGCCGCACCCTGTCTGAATGCAACATTACAAGTGGATGCACTGTTCAGATACTGTTAGCAATTTAACCTCAGGAACACATTTGCCACACATGTTGTGCAAAGTTTGTCGTCGATTAGGTAACAAGAGGCAACGAGCTGTTATGCGCGAAGGACATTAAATGTGAAAATAACCGGGTTTTGAGGAAAAGTACAGAAGTATGCATACGACCAGATATTTGATTGCGCCAGAAATTTTGTGTAATCTGTACACCACTATAAATGAATGTTCAAAATATGATAATTGTTAAGATGTTAGTGACCAAACCAATCCTGTACTGATACTAACCTTGCTACACAACAAAGGTTCTACAAGATTCGCAAATGGAGAATAACGGTGCCTTCAATTTTCTCAAAACAATTTCATGTTTATACAACGCTAGCGATTTGGTTTACACCGTAGTCATCACGCTTCCTTCCTCCTTCATATCCTTCTTGCTCCCGCTAACAGTCATCTTCTGACTACTATTCATCGCACTTACTGTACCACGCAGCCCAGTGAACATAGAGGGCATGGTAGTATACATAGACGGTGGCCCTACACTATTGATCGAACTATCTCTGTTTCCAGGACTAGGCGGCGGCAGAGTAGCAGGCGGGGTACATCGCGCACATATATAGTACGCAATATACAGCACTAGAGGCATCAGCGGCATCACTATTAAAACCCACACTGCTCTGTGAAAACCCACTGCATCGCCGAGTGTGTCAAATAGAAACAAGGTGTAGAACCAACAGCTGGCCGTAATTAACATCCACATTGTTTTCCGCAACACAGGTGCTGAACCCACCCCTTCGCAATCATTTATAATCACATTAATAAACGAGTCAGCCTTGTATGTGTGCACTTTAATGGCGTTCGTGATGAAGCGACCGATTTTCACCTTGGCGAACAGTGCAGATACGATGATTGCCAACGCTAAGGCAACCGCTAACGGTGGAAAGACTACTCCATAGGTGAGAAGTAAGGCAAGATCAGTGAGCAGCGCACAGAGAGTGGGGTTCGCAGCGAAATAAGTAGTAATTGATCCGTTGGATGTACTATTTGGGTAGTTACCGGTAGTGCTATTGCGGTTTGTAAGTACATCATTCGGTATAGTAGCAGTGACTGTGGAAGTTGTGGTATGGATGCTTTGACTCATTGGATTCTGTATAGCTGTTGCATCCACCGCTGGTAAAGGTAGCATAATCGCCGGCACAAAGTTCTGTGTTACCTTCTGCCAGAAGCTGCCTGGTTTAGCGCGCTTGTACAAGGTCAGCGCCAGTACCTGCAAACCAGGTATCACAAACGTCGATATGATGCACAGACTCGCAAAGGCGGGTGCGTAGTACGTAATCAAACTGCTACTGCACTGGTAGTTGTAGGTATAAGGAGGTGAGTACGAGGTAGTGCGATGGGCCGCGCTGAGTACGCAGTAGCCTGACATCGGGTCTACATTGCAACTCTGGTAGGTAAAGTGCGCACTCACCGGCGGGGCTGCCACAAACACATTGTAAAAGCAGCGCGGACTGACCACCGCCACTACACAACACGGGATGGCGATGTTATTCACCAACGATATGAAAATCTGCAACGACGCAAAGTCCTTCTCCACAAAGATGTAACTGTCACTGTGTATGATATACTCTGCAATCAGCTTCAGGGTTCGTTCGCGAAGTGCGTTATTCCAAGCCAATTTAAAAATGGACAGTATGATCTGAGCGAATATGAGAAAGTCGGCATCTTCGTAGATCGCCACGTACACGTACATTACATTTGCTCCGATTACGACGATCAGATTCACGAGGGCGTAGCAGAGATAAATGAGTATCTTTTTGTAGTGCGTAGATAGCTTCGCATAGGTTTTGGACAGTGTGTTGTTGGTGATATTTTCGGATTGTTTTAGAACATCCCGAATATACACATAGGTGCTCCTATTCGTGTCTCCAATAATATCAGCATTATCACGGGTGGCATCGTGTAGAGTCATCTCTCCACTACGCAGCTGTTTTCTCAGTGCGATTAGCTGTGTTTCTCGAATTAAGCGTGCAAAGGTCAGCAGCACCACACACAACATGACAATCCACAACACAAACTCTAATCCAAAGGGCGCGCGACCGCTCACGAAAGCTGCTGACAGAATCCACGCATATTCATGTGTCATGGTGCCATAATATTGGCTTAGTACTGCATACACAGGCAGTAACACGACGACGGTAAATGTGGTACACATAAAGGTCAGCCAGCACAGCATGTCCAACAGACTGTAGAACTCGGTGAGAATCGATTTGCCCACTGCGTTGTGTTTGCTGTATTCTAAATAGCGCACCACTTTCTGTATAGCGTATTCAACAGGTATGTACTGTTGTAACTGACTACGTAGACTCCATAGCACTACTACACTGCACACCACCGCCATGCACATACTCAGCCAGATGTAGAACGGTACCTCAAATTCGGTGCTTCCACATTGGTAGTTGTACCGGTTGTTATCATGCGTAGGCAGATCCGACCCGTCAATGTTGCAACTGAACACATTATTACCCAATATCGAGATATCACGAATGTTCAGTATATTCCCCGGAACGTGACCGGAGAGTCGGTTGTTTATCAGTCCTAGCGACGGAGTGGATACGTTGCTTAACATGAGCTGGTACAATCTTGAATACTGCGATGTGGTCAGATTTGGGTAAATGCTGGCAAATGTGTTCTTCAACGTCCCACTGAGCCGGTTGTAAGATAAATCCAGGTTGTACCACACACGTTCCTGGATCACTCTAGGAATCGTGTTGGTCAGCAGATTGTGCGATAAGATCAGATCAATCAACCCGCTGTTGATATTCAGTGAGTTGGGTAGGCTGCCGGTTAGGCTGTTACCGGACAAATGCAGGGTGGTTATGTTAGGCAGACTGAACACGCATAGGGGGATGTGTCCATGGACGGCTTGTTTCAACGTGTAGGCGTTGGACAGGCCTAAGAGCAGCTTGTACTGACACGACGTCGCACTGCTGAGCCCGTCTAATACTATACTGTACATCTGGCTGTCCGGATGGCACATACTCGCAGGCAACGTACCAGAAAAGCAGTTGCTAACTAATACGAGAGTATTTAGCGATTTTAGCTGAAACAACGAGTCCGGCAGGGTGCCAGTCAGTTGATTATTGTTGAGTTGAATATTGGCCAGTGCGGTTTGGGTAGTCACGTTGACTAGATGGTATAGATTGCCCTCGAGTCTGTTGGACTGCAGCATCAGCAGCGACAATTGTGTCATTTCCGATAGTGTATGTGGGATAGTGCCAGTGAGTAGATTTTGATTCAATTCAAGGTACTTTAAGTTGGTTAAGTTGACTAGAGTAGCAGGAATAGTACCTGTGAAATAGTTCGTATGCACACGCAGAAACTGCAACGATGGCATCTCCGAGAGCGCTGGGGGTAGTGTGCCGGTAAACATATTGTTGTTCATATCCAAATCTAATAATTGTACGTACTGGCTGAGATAACTGGGCATAGTCCCGGAGAGGTAGTTGGTATCGAGTCCCAGAAACGTCAGAGACACTAGGTACTGTAGTGAATCGGGTAGCTGGCCGGTAAAAGAGTTGTTGTATAGATCCAAATTGACTAGAGTGGTTACATACCCGATGGATTCAGGTATCGTCCCTGTGATGTCGTTTTGCTCAACGTAAAGATCTTTCAGGTGGGATAACCGACCAAGCTGATGCGGTAAAGTATGACTAAGCAGGTTGTTATATAAGTATAACCCAGTGAGCTCTGTCAGATTACCAAACGTAGAAGGAATACTACTGGATATAGAGTTCATGCTGAGATCTAGATACCGCAAATGAGGGAAGTCGCCAAGTGTGTGAGGCAGTGTGCTAGTGAGGGAGTTGCTGGGTAAGCTCAGAGTTCGCAACTGAATCAGGTCATTTAAACTGGACGGCAAAGTCCCGTGTAGATTGTATTTGCTCAGTTTGATAGATTCAATGTGATAGTTCTCGAACGGCTCGAGAAAAGTGCAGTTGATGCCCTGCCACCGGTCTATGCAGGGGTTGTTGTTGTGGGAGGAGAAATCCCACTTCACTCCGTACACATCCTCATCGCTTTGCCAATCCCACGCCAATCCATGAGTACTGTTGTACAAATCATTCAAAGCCTGGAACTCTGAGTCTGGTATGTTCTGCGCGTCCAATCTGCAAAAGTTGGAGAGAAAAAGGTTAGTATTAATCACAGCACGAAAAAAACGTGTGCAACTTACAGGTGATTATGGCCAAGTTGCAAGCAGAGGAGGTAGCCAATCCAGACAGCAAAGCTGATAGATGAGATAGAATAAACCATGATGAAGTACACCTTCAAATATGATGTGGATCCCTTCCACTTTTGGTGTCATCGTCGCTGTAACCCTTTCTGAAGGACTGACTTCGTTCGCAGCAAAATTCAATTTCAAACTATCACCTTTAGTTACACACCAATTCTGCTCCATACCCCGCACAAAATGTCCTCAGACTCCGATTTATCGGACTATGAACGAGTTAGGTTGGAGAATATTCGTCGAAACAACGAGTTTCTTGCCCAACTTGGCCTTGCTCCTATCAAGCCAAAAACTGTGGCACCGATCAAAGTGGAACGTGTCGAACGACCAGAAAAAGTAAGCAAAAAGAGTAAGAGGGATGATAATGATGTCGTAGTACCGGACGAGAAACGCCGCAGATCAGGCCGTCTCAGTGGGATCATTGTTAAAGTCGAAGCGGAACAGAGTCTGACCGGCAGCGTTGATGAGATTGCCGAGACCACTGACGAGACAACTTTCTATGATCGCACACCACATGTACGCAATTTATGCGATGTATATTCTAATTATTTATATATCAGGTTAACCTATCAACAACACATTTGCCTTTTTTCATTGCAAACAGGAGTCTGACCAGCTCGACGATTTTGAATTTCAAGCTTTCGTGGAGCTTCGCAAGTGGAGACTGCTGCGGTCGCGGGAACTCAGCATCGCCCCGTATGGATTGTTTCAGAACAGAACATTCTGCGAGATGATCCGGCGCAGGCGCAATGACGCCACCTGGGCGACAAATGCATGTCAATCAGATGTTGCAGCGCCAGCCAACAATGCACAGGAAGCAGAAGCAGAAACAAACACTATTACTCAACCTTCGAAGGCTTCACCCAGAAAGACTAAAGCGGCAGCATCCAAAGAAGCTACTGTAGAGCCCGAGCAGCAAAGCCTACAGTCCCTGCCCGTGCTCTACGACCCAGCACTCATTGACCATTTAACTGAGTGCTTTGGCATCGCTGCGGGCAAGACCAGAGAGGGAGGCTATGCCTGGGAGGCGCTGGCGGTGCTGAATACACACAAAGTAAGGCGCTTGTTGGAGCAGTCCAGGTCACAATAACTTGGACTAATTGTGTGAATACGTAGCTGAATTACACTCCTTCCGTAAGGCGGGGTATGTTAGAAACAAAATAGTATTTGGTATGTATTTCGTTGAATGCGACTCCCCCAAGCTATTAAATAGAAGTGCACCTTAAATACCATCACACCGTGGTGGTGACATGAGAAAACTGATAGAGTCCGGTTATCAACGCCACGCAAGACTCTGTGTCAGACTGCCAGTGCTGCATGCATGAGCTTGTGTAGTATGATAAACAAAATCTGCTGTGATTAACCTATAAATTGTCGTTAAAGGAGTGAGCTAACATTGATGCACAGACGTTAGTTAGCATCAGTTAAGGTGTTAGCCATCATTCTAAAGATAAGGCAGCAACACATACAGATAACTGACAGATGGAGGTAATGAGGCCCCATTTTTATGGAACTTCCTTGAAACGCAATAAAAGACAACGCTACAGCAATAGATAAAGTGTGTACACTGTCTCTATTAAATCAAGAAATTCCACAGTTCGCCTCGAAGATAATGCTTTCGAAACTGACCTAATGGCATATTTACTTCTTGCGTAATGACATCGTCCATCTCTGATTAATGCTGTTCGCACCCCTGCCCATTTCCTCTTGCAGACTGGCCCACAGCCCTGGTCCCTTGTCTCCCCACTCCATCACTCTCTGTCTGATCAACGCATCCTCCTCTGCTGTGTAGGGACCTTTCTTCATCTTGCTGGCTAGGATGGAATCCCATTTATTATTGCAGTCCCTCTGCACTCTGCCCAGCTCCTGACCGATAGCTTTCCAGTCGATGCGCTCCTGGGTCATGACTTTCAAGCGTTTGCTCCAGTGAGGCTTGATGGTGTGCTGCTTTACCAAGCTGTACAATGCAGTCATCTGAGGTATAATTTATATGTATTGACATGAATTATTATATATTGAGTAGATCATAAAAAATATTGCTTCAGCATGCCTCTTCCTTTCTTCAGTCCCTGTAGCAGGGGTTGTAAGTGATTGTTCCATCTATCACGGCACTGCTGTCTAGTCACTCCGCCACCCATATGCTCTGCTACCTTGGCCCACACATTACCATGCAACTTCACAGCTTCCGTCAGGCGGGCATCCTGAATAGCGAAAGGATATCGGTAAGATCAATTTAAAAAAAACAAATTTGATAAATAAAGGTAGTTATGAATTGGAGATTGAATACCATGACGTCGTTCCAGGTCATTCTAGTGTTACTTGTAGTCATACAGGATGGAAGATCCGAGTGCCCGTAGTGGAGCGTCTGCAGTTCTTTCTTGCACAATGCCGTTTTCCACCTCTTCATTATGTGGTCCGCAGGTCTGCCCATTTCCTCTTGCAGACTGACCCACAGTCCCTGTCCCTTGTCTCCCCACTCCATCACTCTCTGAATGATCAACGCATTCTCTTCCGCGCGGAAGGGACCTTTCTTCATCTTGCTTTGAAGGATGCCTTTCCATTTGCTTTGGCAGTCCCCCTGCACTCTGCCCAGCTTCTGGGCAATAACACTCCAGTCGATACGCTCCTGGGTCATGACCTTGTAATACTCGCTCCAGTAGGGCTTGATGGTGTGCAGCTCTACCAGGCTAGGCAGCGCTGCCAACTGAGGCAGTAGTAATGTGTATAGACATGATGAATACAATGATTTGCAAACTATGCTCGCATTTTCACTTGATGATTAATTATTTAATATCATGTTTTTTAAATATCTAACAAGGCCTGATATTAAAAAAAATATGAAGTCGTACATTAAGCAATTGTTCTAACACAACTTACCTCGGCCTCGGTCCAGTCACTGCCTTTCTTCAGTCCCTGCTGCAGTGGTTTTAAGTACTTGTTCCATCTTTGTCTGCACTGCTCGGAAGTCACTTCACCACCCACATGCTCTGCTACCTTGACCCACACTGTGCCATGCAGCTTCACACCCTCCGTCAGACGGGCATCCTGAAGGATAAAAATACACTGCTTACTTCAGTTTGTGTACCGGTCAGTAAAAAAGCAATTTAACTAATACAAATATTAAGTAAAAACCTACATACCATGTCGTCGTTCCAGCTCATTCTCGTTCCACCTGCAGTACCATTCACTCGAGGCTTCTTCACCTTAGTCCCCTTAGTAACGCCACCAGTACCTTTTCTTTTTCTATTGCTACTACCCTTCTTGTTACCCGTCTCATCGGCACCACCGCACATCTCAACATCACTAGCATCGCTATCTCCATCAGTATCCTCCTCTGTGGCAGTTTCAACAACACTACCTTCATCACCACTACTACCTTCATGGTCACTGGCGGTACTGCTACTCTCCTCTTCCTCAGCAGCAGAAGAAGAGTCATTCCAATCCTCCTCTGACTCATCACTATCACAATGGTCACTTTCTGTGCCTGTACCCTTACCAGTTGTGTTATCGTCGCTCTTGCCATGAGGTAGGAGATTATCGTCACTGCTAGAGGCACCAGCATCCACGTACGACACTACCTTAGCGGCCGATCTGTAAGGCATTGGAATAATTTATAAATTGATTAATTTTAGTTTGATCATTGTGTGTAAAGTATCACCTTTGCTCGGTCGTATTGTTTGTAGTTGTATCATACATAGCATCGTCGTCTGGATTAATATCATACGAATAAGCTGCTCCGTCATCCCAGCTAGAATCATGCCCCAGGTCCTGGTCCTGGTCCTGATCCTGGTGGTCAATATTGCAGGTAGGGCCTTTCATGTCTGCAAGTGTTTCCTGCTGAGCTACGAGAGCCAGCTCCTGATCTACAAAGTGCATAACAGGTTCTACTCCAACACTGGACGTCACATCTGCGTCTATGGGTTGTATTTCTGGAGCTGTGTGAGCTAGTTCTGGGTGCACATGCAGGAGCGTCTGTGTCTGTAGTTTCTTCTTCAGTCGCTCCACTTCTTCTTGTAATGCCTGGACGCGCTGGTTTGCAGCCTGCAAAGCTGTGTTGCTATCGTGCAACTGGGTCTGTAACTCCTCCTGGTTCAGAAAGCGCTGCGTTTTCTTCAACTCTTCCAAGTTTCGCACCGGCACGTTCTGAATCTTCATCGCTTGGCTCGCGTACTGCAAAACATGAATTGAATGAATTAAACAATCGAATGAGTTGAAAAAGTGATAGAAATTGATGTACCTGAAGTGTGGAGCAAGTGGCTTCCTTGTTGGCTGCTGCGGGCGAGACGCATGCTAGGAACAGAGTCTGGGAGTTGCCACCCAATGCATCCTGGAGCAGCCAGGTCAATTTGGAGTCGCGGTAAGGCACGTGCAAAGCCTTCTCGGCAATACTATTAATAACCCTCCCTAGTGCGGACAAACCTTTATTGATATCGATGCCCTCGCTTTGAAGCTGGCCATCGGTACCTGTCTGTGCTACACGTTCGGAGCCTGCGAGGTCCACAAAGGTAAAAGCACTGCTCAGTTTGTTGCCTTGGATTTTCTGCTCGAGATGCAAGGTAAACACTGCATGTGAGCGGGAGCTGACCCTTTACCAAATTGGCTACTTGTCGACCCGTTAGACGCCAGCAAATCTTTAACTTTTTCGCAGTAGATTTCCAGGTAGGTTATCTTGACTTGAAACTCATACTGATTGCGGTCAGTGACGGGACGGGTCAACTCCTTGAACAAATCTTTGACAAACGTACAAATTAGGCCCTGGCTTTCTTCACCACCTGCAGCAATATCATATGTGCCCATTGTATGGGTCTTGCCACTCCCTGTTTGACCATAGGCCAGGATAGTACAATTGAAACCATTCGCAAACTTACTCAGCATCGGACCGGCCGTTCGCTCATAGAACTGTTCTTCGGAGACGTCCATTCCAAGGACATCGTCAAAAACGTAATTTTGCTTTGGCACGGTAACCCTACGAAGAAAATGGTCAAACTTGTGAAGTGAAATAAGTAACTTCGGTGAATTGAATTTCGGTTCAACTTACGAATTGCTTTCGACGGAAATTAATCCACTCGGACCATTCTCTTTTGGAAGAAATGGCTTGACCTTTGATTCAGCCATTTTAAAACTTACTACAATGTCCTTCGTTTGAATTGTTGCACTTTGTAATTTCGGAATGTCAACGGCTTTCGAATTTCGAATGTACAGATTACTTTGATGCGGCTATAAAACTTCGTCTCGCGAATGCATAGAGCTTTAAGTACACAATTCAATCATTTGAGCTAACTTTGTAAAAAAGTTTCTGCTTTAATACAGTATCTTGCATTCATTGCTGGACCATCTGACTTCCTTGTCAATCCAAATTTTCTTCAATGAAGATGTGTGATCACCGACGAACCATTCGCTCATGACAATCTATGTCAAACCCTTCAAAGCTTTTTGTCCCTTTAGATCACGAATTTTACCAGCCAACAAATATAAGAACTGATTTTTGTGGAATTAAAGTCGCGTGGTCCGAACGGCAATCTCGTGCAGCACATGTAATTGTGCACAATACCTTCACTTCGTGCGGGTACGTTTCTCACCATATGTACGTTTGTCCTGGCTTGCTTCATTTTAACACCTTCATAGCCTCTGCACTACAGAATAGCAAAAGATCCGCTCAATTCGTCCCAAAAGGTGTCGAAAAGTCAAATTTTTTGGATCGCCTTTGATGAAAAGGGTTAAACGTCAAGCTCTCCTACCGGAATGATTCGACTCAGGAGCTCAACATTCAAGTTTATTCAGCAATGTTTGTAGTGCAAAAAAATCACGTCAATGTGCCAGATCATCTGGGAGGACTAGCGGCTCCCTGTGTTGATTTCCCCGACGCAGTGTTTGGGTGGATCGAAATCGCGGCTGCAGCGGCGGAGAAGCTGCTTTTATCTAGACAATTCCCATCATTGTTCGGAAGATTCTCACAAGTGGACGAGATGAAACCAAAACATCTTTTTGCGTACCCGCCAATGGTTGATAATGCTGTTAAAATGCTGGTTGGAGTCAATATGACTACACTGTGTACGTGCCACCAGGTATCGAGGAGAAAGTCGCCGACCACATGAACATTTACCTGAACTCACAGCTTCTTCAAAAGATGTATGCGATTTGGAGCAACATTCCCGATGCCATCGATTCGGCCGATTTGCAAGCCAAAATTGCATCAGAGTTTGTCTCCTTCCTGTCGGTGAAGATCTTTCACGGAACCAACCATCTCTTGCTGACAATCGTTGATGACATGGACTTCAGCATGAATCTGCTTGCCGAAATGGAGGACCGATACGCCTACATGCTTCCAAAGGAGTGCTTCGGCTCCATATATCACAACTTTGGCAATCTAATGGAACGCGCCTGTTTCGGTGGAATCCTTTTACTCGAGTGCTGGGAGTCTAACAACTACAGCCAAAACGTATTGTCTTCCAAGACAGAGACTTTCAGAGCGCTGACGGTGGTGCCCAGCATTGCTAGTATCGGCTTGGGCAAGCTAGATTACGTCGTCCCGACCGAGGCCGCTCAACCGACATGGAAACGGTCGCGCAGTACTTCACGCCTGGCCAAGACACACGGGCAGAACGAAGACGGCATTAGCAAAGAAGAGAGTGGCGAAGAAGGTGAAATTGCAGAGCAAGATGAACTGGAAGACGATGAATTTTTGCCTGTGCACATGTGGCCATCAGCCAAACGAGTGGCCACGGCAAGACCGTAGGCACACTACACTACCCGTACCTGAAGATAAGTAAAGATACCACCATCGTACTTTCAGCTACTATCACAACTAGCTAAAATAGTTTTCTGTTAAGTTGTCTCATCCGCACGGACTAACTGCTGATATTCACAGTGTAGATATGCATAATAAAGGAGGGAAATTGAGCACTTCCAGACTTGTTTAATTAATTTGCTTGTAATGCAATTTTATCATTTGACTGTCATTGTTCTTGAAATAGTAGTATGTTCTTTTTAGTTTGACAAAATACTTAACCCCCCTGTACCTCAACAAGCGACGATCGATTATACTATACCTCAACAAGCGCAGTTGGTGCAGCAGCAAAGATAGACTGTATATCACATTATGAAAACGTTGAAACAATCAGGAACAATCAGTCTTGTTCTATGTCTCGTGGCGCTTAAGAAACAACAATTGGGTAGCTGAGCGCACATTATCGCACGAAACCGACATTTTGATCATGCTTGGTGACCCTGGTATATGCTGACTTTGTTTTGCATCTTCTCAACTTCTGCACTAAGTAATAGATGACCCGTTTTGGATGCCGTAGTCGCCTAAAGTGCATCCGTCTTTCAGCTGACTGTCGCAGAAAATGAGTCTTTGTTCGTCTGGCGGGATGCCATCATGCTCGTAGATGCGTTGTTTCAAGCACTGACAAGAGACTGCACGAAGGATTTGCTTCTCGACGGGTACGGCATCGATGCCCCAGAAGGCCTCATCTGGCGGAAAGCAAAAGCGCGCATGGTAAGCAATCTTGGTCAGTTGCAGTCGACGCTCACTGACTGATTTGTGTTGTGCAGAGTGTTCAAAGTGCCTTCCATTGCAGTACGTCTCGTGGATCCCTTTGCATATGTGAATGTAATCGCGAGAGTCTTTCATGTGTTCTTTCCAAACGATTTCAATCAACGGCGAGGGAGACAACTTGTTGCACTTCCAGTCTTGCATGCAAACCAATAACTCAAGAAACTTTGCGTATTCGTTCACCAAACTTAAATGTTTCATCCCAACCGTAGCATCTTTTTATTCTCCTAAAGATCGTCATAAATTGTGGGTCACTCGTCTGAACCGACGAAACACACTCTTTACAGCCTATTCTGGTGGAAGCAAAGAGTTGCAACTTGTAAGCTTGTCCAGACAAGCCTTTAATATAGATTCCACGCAATTCATCAGACGCAGAACGGCGAGTCATCCTACGTAATCAGAATGATGCGTTCAATCGTTGCGGATTGGATCAGAACACTGACCGCAAGCCGTTTCAACGGAACAGTACGTACAATGCGTGCTAAAGTGCATAAATTTAATTCGATTACCATTAAAATTATCCAGTTAAAAATTATGTGCACTGTGTATAAACGTATTGCAGCAATCCATGATACTGTGAAAAACGTAGTAGAAGCAAATAGAAAACGTAATGGAAGCGCGAATAGATCAAGGATTTCATCGTAATGCAACGGACAGCTCACTTTCACAATGATACTTTCAACAAATAAATATACACGCGATTAGGATTGTACAAGGTTCGTACAGTGGACAGGATTCTGCACGCTGTTTAACAGCCCCGCAGTCTCAGGACTAAATGAATGATTGATTCTTTTGAATTCTGTAGTCGGATAGAGGGCAACCATCATCCAGCTGCTTGCCAGCGAAGGTGAGTCTCTGCTGATCAGAAGGAATGCCCTCCTTGTCCTGGATCTTCTGCTTCACGTGGTGAATCAAATCGGAGGGTTCCACCAACAGCGCAGTGAATTTGCCAGGCTCTCTCTTCACAAAGATCTGCATGCAATCTCCTAGTCTCGGCAGTAAACGAATGGTCGAATTCTCTTGTATGTTGTAGTCGGACAGAGTGCGGTCATCCTCCAACTCCATGCCAGCAAAAATGAGTCTCTGTTGATGAGGAGGAATGCCTTCCCGCGCGCAAATCTTCCTCTTCAGACAATCACAAGCTGAGACGCGGTGTGGCTCCTTCGGATCAGCATCTGCACCCCAGTATTGTGAATCAGCAGCTTTTCCAAAGCGAGCGTGATACGCGACTTTCGTGGAGTGCATGCGTGAAGGGGCCATATCGGGAACATGGTGCAGAAAGTAGAATTTGCCGGTGCAGTGCTTCTGATGGATGGATCTGCACAAGCGGCTGTAGGCCCGAGTATCTTTGATGTGTTCCTTCCAAACAAGCTCAATCAACGGAGGTGCCGATAGCTTGGTGCACTTCCAGTCTTGCATTACAACTTTCAGTTCTAGGAATTTTATATACTCATTGATCAGGTTCGCCGAAAAAGCTTCGTTCCATTTGTTTTGGTTCATCATTGTGTGGTATAGTTGCATGCATTCTTTCTCGCGAAATGTCGGCGAAAAGTTGCACAGATCGCATTTTCCTATCTTGGCAGAAGGGAAAATGTCATATGCTTTAATACTCATATACTCAAGAGGACGGACAGTCATTTCGCTGTAGGAACTAGGAACTAGGAACTTTGGAGCAAATTTATTTCACTTTATTGAAATGTCTGGAATGTTGTGCGTTTTGTACGTACCGTGCATCGTATCTTGGAGGGACAAAAAGTACAGTTAGTTCACGTAATACTGAACCACACATAGTAGGTTTTTATTTGCTTGTCGCATTTTTTGCTTTACTACTGTAGAGCACTGTGTTTCCGTGCGTACGTGAGGGGGTATTATCGATAAACTTTGATTTTTTGGTGCGTTTTGTGCACAATTTAGACTCCTCGCGAGCTTCCAGATTTATTATTTGTATACTTCAGGTAGGATTTTCGTCTGCATACTACCGGTAGCACAAGTAAAGTGTTTTCCACTATACTAAAGTTAAAGAGATCAAAAAGGGTCTGAAGTGGATTACCAACCTATTAACCAATCAAAAGCATATTATCAGTTCCTCGTCCTTTACCCTTTCAATGACTTCTACACTACCGGTTCGATTAGAATAGTTCCATAAACCCGCCGCTGAGCGCCCTTAGCAACCGCGCATTTTCAGCACCAGATGAAGAGTCGATTCTTTCTGAATATTGTAGTCAGACAGTGTACGCACATCCTCTAACTGCATGCCAGCAAAGATGAGCCTCTGATCGATTGGCGGGATGCCTTCAACGTCGCATATCAGTTTCTTTACACATCTGCATGGCGTAATTGATTTCTCTATCACAACGGCATCGGAACCCCAGTATCGTGCGTCAGCTTCCTTGCCAAAGTGGGTGCGGTAGGCAAGTCTTGTAGAGTCTGTTCGATAGTTCATGCCCGCAACCCTGTGCAAAAAGTGATTTCTGCCTGTGGGAGTGTGCTTCTCGAATATATATTTGCACACACGCTTGTAATCCGGAGCATTTTTCATGTGTTCTTTCCAGACCAGCTCGATCACAGGCGGCGGAGAAAGCATTGTGCATTTCCAGTCCTGCATGGTAATCTTGAGCTCCAAAAACTTCGCGTATTCCAAAACAACGTTAACTGCAAAGGCTTCATCCCAATTGTGTTCTTTTTGCATCATGTTGGAGATCTTCGTGTACGGCTTTTCAATTCTCGAAATAAGGCATTCCCTGCAGCCGATCTTGGCAGTAGCTGAAACAACCAAAGTCACAGTCTTCCCTGTCAGAGTTTTCACAAACAGTTGAAATTCCGTCTCGCTATGACAACGCTCCGCCATCCTGCCTTTTAACAGTAAACTTTGACCACGCAACAGAAGCATGGATGCTTCCGGAGCGGAGGCGGCAGTACGTACAATGCACCGAATCTTTGGGGGACACAATTTCCGCCGTGAACTACAACATTCAATAGAAGCTTCTTTTGAAGAAACACAAACATATTGTTTTAATTTCATAATTTTACAACCATCTCTTTCGTGTATCCTAGTTTGTGTAGTATACTATGCGGTTCTACTTCGACACTCTCGCGCGTACCGCACAGCTTGTCATATACGCCCGGTAGGCCACACACCAACACGCGAGTGTCTGTTGTGGGTGGAAAGCCATGTTTTTGTACCGCCGCTTCGTTCACCCATCCCTGCATAGTTCATGAACAAAGAACACATAGAAAACATCAGCTTCGTAAAGTTCAGAAAAAGAACTAAGATTTAAGAATTGCCACAACTCACCTGCTCTGCATGTTTTAGAGTGGTAAACCCATCGGGTACAGGTGGCGCGGCGTATTCTTCCCCGGACTTGCCGCGGGTTTTCACACCCCAATGCACGTTGGCCCAGCGACTCCCCACGCAAAACACTGCCTTGAAAGTGTCTTCACCGTAGTGCTCCTGCCAGGCTTCTAGCTGGGAATACAGGAGAATGTCCGCCACTGTGCGCTGCAATAAAGAAGGTTAGAAAGAAGAGGGTGATGAGAATAAAGCGAGAAAACAAAAAAATAGCGCATATTAGTGTTGGGAGACGCGAAGGGAGTGAAGAACAGAGAATGCTTCGGTTGGCCACATACAGGGTAGCATAATATAAAAATAAGAATTAATTATTACTTACCACTCCGTACAGCAATACAATGCGCTTTATGGAGCATTCTGCAACAGCAGTGGGTGTGTTTCCTACAATTGTCTCACCATTATTGTCACCTTCACTATCACCCCTTACAGCACCGCTATTACTAGTAGCACCTCGACTGCGATCAATGCATTTGAATATACTTCGCAAGGTTTGAATCATCGGAGCTACACCCACACCCACTGCTATCATTGTCAAGCTGGAGATATTCTTAAAAGGAAAATCCAGCTTGCCCCGACATATGGCAGTGTCTGTAAGTGAAAGTGTCGGTAAAGTAACGTAAGAAGTAGGACATCATTGCAAAGCATTGATGGAGTAAAAACCATGAGCGTGTAAGTTTCACTTACGTTTGAACTTTACATAATCCCCAATCTTTAGTTTGTGTATGTAGTTCGAGACAGCCCCAGGTGGGCGGTAGGAGTGGTTGGTCTTGGTGAAAAGGAAGTGCGTCTGAATGCTCTCCTTCACTCCCCACTGGTCGTAGCGCTTGCAGAGCAGCTCAAAGGTACCCGTTACGTTATTTGAAATGCAATCCGTACTTGATACTGCGTGCCATGGCTGTACATCGTCGTCTTGGATGCTTGTGTATGGACGAATAGCGTCGGTTCCATCATGCTCACATCCAGGTGCTAATACAAGCAGAAACCCGCCGACTGGTAAATTAAGCTTTGCGTTGCCTTCAGGTAGTTGGAAGCAAAATATGCTAGTGTCGTGATTGTACGGTCTAACTTCAAGCAACTTTAATTCAGTCCAGTCACTTGGTACGGCACAGGTCTGTGCACTCTCTTCAACTGGAACGGAGCCCGCTGCTGCTACCTTGTCAAAATCCACTTTCGTAAGAACATAGGACCCAAATATCTTCTTTGTCGTTATCATGACTCGCTTACGTGGGCTTGAAAGGAACTTTTTGCAGACAGCAGAGCAAATACTTCTATGAAGAGTCCGACTCCATGATTGTAACAAATCACTTTGTTTCTACATTTATACGTGTATATCAAGCATACTGTAATGATATGCGTTAAGTAACTCGGCACACTTCTCAAGCCATTGGATCAGCTTCTTGCGGACTTGGCATTCTATTTTGCAAAGGAAACTCAGCCAGCATCATGTCACGCATCTGTGTAAAAGGAGTCGGAAAGAACACCAATGAGAAACAACTCCGGGAGTTGTTCAGTAGCAAAGGTGAAGTAACTGATGTGAAAGTAATAACTTCCAAAGATGGAAAATCTCGCAAGTTCGCATTCGTGGGCTTTAGAACCGAACTACAAGCTACTGAGGCTCAGAAGCACTTCAATAACACGTTTATTGGTATGTCCAAAATATCTGTGGAGATGGCTAAGAAGTTCAATGACCAGTCCTTGAAGGAATTGAAGCAGAAATTTGCAGAGAAAAAGACGAAAGGCAGCAAAACCAAGACCGCGTCCGACGACGAATCAGAAGAACCTGAACCAAAAGAGCCCCAGAAGAAGACTAAGGATGAATCTTTGGTGGCTGTGGATGCCACGAGTGTGGCAGGCCGCAAGAAGGCTGAGTTTTTGGAAATGATGAAGTCCCGTCGCAACACCAACAAGTGGGCCAACGACGATGTAGCTGGCACCGGCGCTGTCTTGGATGTGAAAGAAGCGGTTCCTGTCTCGCGCAGCCGTAAGAACAATACCTCTGATTCAGACAGCGACGCGAATGACAGCGACAGTGATGAGAGTGACAGTGACAACAGTGTGAATGACTTGGTCAAAGGAGGACCCGCCCCTGGCACACGGCCTTTGTCTGACCTCGACTACCTGCGCTCCAAGATCAAGCGACAACGCTCAGACTCAGACTCTGACTCGGATTCTAGTTCAGGCGAAGACTCAGACGCTGAAGGTGCAAAGAAGATTTCCAATAAAGCTGGCAGCGGGTCTGATTCGGAGATGGGAAGTGACAGTGAAATGGAAATGGAAGAAGATGAGGAGAACAAGCAAAGCTCTACTGACAAGAAAGCCAGCAAAAGTGAGAATCGATCTGAACACGTAGAGCACCAAGCAGACGAAGGAGAGGATGAGGAAGACACTAGTCGTTTGTTTGTCAAAAACCTCCCATTTTCGTGCACGGAAGAGGAGTTTTCTTCCCTGTTTTCGACCTTCGGACCCATCTCCGAGCTGCACTTGCCACTAGACGAAGAGAAGCGTGGCAAGGGTTATGGGTTTGTACAATACATGTTGCCGGAGCATGCCGACGCAGCATTGCAAGCATTGGCGGGAGAGGCTTTTCAGGGAAGAGTTTTGTTTGTGGTAAAGGCGCGTCGGCCCAAGGAAAAAGACAGCACTGCGACCATTGCTGCCGCGGCGAAGGGAAACAAAGCAAAGTTGAGTTCGTTTCAGCTGAAGAAAGAGGAGGAAAGAAGAAAGTTTCTGAACCGCAAGGAAGGCTGGAATGCCGCGTTCGTGCGCAGCGATGCTGTGGTTGACTCGCTGGCTGAAAAGTAAGCTTTATTTTATTTATTTATTTTATTATGGTGCTGTTGTCAAGAAATGTAGCCTAGGTCACAGTTTGCTGATATGCTGTTTTGCTCACTCTGATATAATCACTCATTTCTCCTTTCTTTACACACTCTCACATTCACATACACACAGACACGGCCTGACTAGTGCGGACATTTTAGACACTACCAAGTCCGCCGGCGAGATGGCGGTGCGCCTAGCTGTGGCTGAAGTACAAGTGGTGACCGAAAACAAGGACTTTCTGGCCCAACACGGCGTGGACATTGATGCCCTGGAATCCACCCACAGTGCGAACCGAGCCGTGGCGCGCAGTACCACCACGCTGTTGGTGAAAAATTTACCAGCCACCACCGTGCCGGATGAAATTGAGAGCATGTTCGCTCGCTATGGAAGCATCGCAGGTACACGTCTGATTCGCACTTTGTGTTTTTTTGTCATAACGGTATGTTTATCCGCAGCTCCAGCTAAAAAAAACATTTCCATCAATTCATACAGTGCATACCTTGTTTCTCACACCAATTTTCTTCTTTCACACATTGTTTTAGCATTTATTGCGCCACCCAGTAAGACGATGGTGGTCGTGGACTTCGTGGAGCCTAGTGAAGCCCGTGCTGCACAGAAAGGGTTGGCGTATCGGTCCTACAAGCACTCCCCTTTGTACATCGAATGGGCGCCGGTCAGCGCGATCAACCGCGAGAAGGCGCTCAAAGCTGCACAGAAAAAGAACACCAAGAGTCTGGCTGCCCAGCTGGCTGAAAAGGACGCTGCCAAGAGTGGTGCCGATGTGAAGAGTGGGTCCAACAAGGCAGACGAAGACAACGGATTGGACTATTCCAGTCTGTTCATCAAGAACTTGAACTTCAGCACCACCGAAGTGAACCTGCGGGATCACTTGCTGAACCTTGGTGTGGAAGGACTGCGCAAGGTGCAAATTACGAAGAAAGAAATCGGCAAGAATTTACTCTCGCAGGGGTACGGATTTGCCGAGTTTCGCACCCCGGAGCAAGCTTCCCGCGCATTGGCCAAGATGAAAGGCTCCTTGCTGGACTCGCATGCGTTGGACGTGAAACCCTCGGACAAGCGTCTGACGGTGGCTCCAGCGGCTGCGGCGCGCAGTGTACTGGCGGCCAGTGGACACAGCGACAATTCCACGAACAACAAAATCATCGTGCGCAACGTGGCCTTTCAAGCCACCAAGGCCGAATTGCGTGATTTGTGTGCTGCCTACGGTTCGGTGAAGCGCGTGAGCATTCCGAAGAAAATGGGTGGCGAGCACCGAGGATTCGCCTTTGTGGATTTTAGCACCGCCCAGGAAGCCGCACTGGCGATGGCGTCGTTGAAAAACACACATTTGTATGGTCGCCACTTGGTGCTGGAGTGGGCCAAGGAGGAAGATGACCAAGAAGGAGGCGCTGAGGGGCTGGGTATGGGCATGTCCAGTAGCCATGGCCGACCCAATGCTGTAGGAAACAAAAACCAGGCTTCTGGGCCGCAGGGACAAGCTGGCACCGCCTTGGAGAGACTCCGGAAGAAAGCGCGAGCAGACGAGATGGTGATCGGGTTGTCACACAAGCGAGCGCGCGTGCAGGATGTGCTCGAGAGTTCCAACGGCGGCATTGGTTCGGATGATGTGTAGAACTTTTGTACTTCCTTTTTAAAGAAATATTTTGGCTGATAGCGCTTGTGGATACTTTTCCTGTTTGAATTTTTATCAACCAGTGATATCGTAGACTCTTGGATCAATAAAACATCACCTTTTTATACAAAAGTGTACCAAGATTGGTTTAAGTTATTAACACCTTCAAAACAACAACACATCTTGAGAACACCAACACCTCCGACTCGTGGAGTTCAAAACACGACAGAAATTACAAATTTAATTCTCTCAGGTTGAAGTCAATGAAATCCAACTCTCTGGAATAGTCCGCGTCTGGAGCCTTGGAGTTGAGCTCTTCGATGTAGTCACGGATTTTTCTGTTGAGAAAAGCTACGGCAGTGTTGAGCCTAGTAGTCCTGTCTTGGAGCTGCTTGTTCATGCCTTTGACATCCGTGTTCGCTTTGATCAACTTGATGTAATTTTTGATAATTCTTACGAAAAAATCAAGTAGATCTTTGAACTGAGAAAAACAAGCACCGGTTAATTGCTTGTAGATGTCAAGAAGGATCTTATTCATGGCAATTGGTTCCATCGTCATGCTCGGGTGAAACAACACTATGGACTCCAACTCATTGTAGATGCTAGATAGATCATTGAGAACACTTTCGAGGCTTCTGTCCAGCAAGTTGCTCTTCCTCTCTCTGAAACTGAGGGTGTTCTTGAACAAGTCTAAGTTCCGAAAGGTGGGAATGAAAACAGAGTCAAAATTATCGATGGTGATAACCTGCATAGAGGTAACATCGGGAGGAGATTTTAATCCTAAAGGATCCATTGCAATCGTATGAACTTGTGATGGCATGACTTGCATGACCTCAAGAAATCCAGCTTGCCCACCTGGATTTTCCCCCTTTCCTCCTTCCAGTTGGATATCACTCCAATGTGACAAAGCCGTATCCGTCCGCATTGGAAGCAACATTGTAACTGTGTTAATTAACTGTAATACGTGTCCCAAGGGCAATGCGGGATATTGAGGTTACGATTTATAGTCACCGACTCTGTTCGTTGAAAGTTACTTTTTTCATTCTGGCTTTATTATTTCCATGCGAAAGTAGCCCGAGCAAAGACGTGTGCAAAATGAGAGAACAGTACGGCAGAGCCAGCAATATATATGCGAAAAAACAGATACTTTTCTTAATTCTCCGCGCGCAGTACGAGTATGAACCTTGAATTTGTGTACGCACATTGTGCCAATGGGTGTAGGAGTTAAAGGAAAGATCTTAAATATGAATATGTGGCGATTTTCATTTTTTTTAAAATACAAATAAAAGTATGGGTTAGTGGACAACACATGAGAAAACGAGTACATGCAAAAGACATACAGAATAAAGCGAAGAGGTGTCCCGTGAGGAGACAATGAATAGAACAGAGTCAACATTATATATTTACAAAAGGACATGTTTATATTTTTTAGAGGCACACTTTATTAGCAGGCCTCCAAGCACTCGTTGTGGTAAGTATCTAATACGAGCTCCATCGTCTCTAGTAAGCTGTGCGCCACCAGGCAGACGAAAGGATAGATGTCACCGTGGTCAGCGCACTGCAGACACTGCAGGTATTTCCCTTTGTCCCCTACTTGAATCACCGCAGGAGGCAGATTGTAACTTTGAAGAATCAAATTCATCAGCACACGAGCACCACGACCGTTGCCGTGCTGGAACGGGTGGATGCGTACGAAGTTATAATGGGCAACGGCGGCTTTGATGACCGGGTGAATCTTGTTCTTGTTTTCCTCGCAATAGCGGAACAGCTCCTCCATCTCTGCTGTTACTTGCTCGGGCTCCACGTATTCGTGCACAAGACCATCAGTCATGTGAGAGGAGTTTGTGTGGACCTTGTAAGCGCCGCTGTGGATGGGTTCTTGGTTCTTGGGCTCCACGATGTGACTGGTGAGTAATTCGTTCGCGAGGCACACGAATTGGTGATTGATCTTGTCTCCGCTTCGCAAAGAAGAGTTCGCCAGGACAATTGCCGCAGCGTGGCCTAAGGCATCCATGTGATCCTTGGCAGAGTTTTCTTCGTATATGATCTCGTCTTGAAGAAAGGAGATGGTGTCGTCCAAGGACAGCTTGCTGCCCTCGATGGCGTTAGAGTGGTAGATGAAGAACATCTTGAGGCTTTGATCGATGGTATCGTTGACTTGAATGTCAACAGTATTGTTGGCTTCCTCGATGCGCTTCTGCAGGAGCGAGACCTTCTGGAGCGTGTGCAACAGATCGCATCCGCTTTCTTGAACATTGTAGAATTTGGATGGGGTTGACTGCTTGGTTCCGAAGACGGTCGGGTAGACTTTCTTGGAGAAATAGGATAACATTGCTTGGACTTGTAGTGAGTAACTGGTATGAACGGCTTGAGATTAATTGTGAACAGCTGAGGGACGTTGTCAACTTCTACCTCCCACCTTCGAAGTAGTTGCAAAAGCAGCTGCCCCAACATACACCCACAACGGATTGGCCAACATAGGGTCTTTATATGATCCGTACACAGTCTTTGGTGGGTTTTAAAGCATATCGGAAGTTGTGGATTGTACGTACGCTCACTACGTCAGAGGTAGGTTTCCGAATGCAAATACAAAACACATCCAAAATGCACGTTTGTTTGTTTTTAATCTGTGCATAGTATCATTTCGCATCTTATACATGCACAACATCCGTTTGATTGCTAGTCAGCTTTGCATCTTCTGGCGAGCGCGTGCGACGGTGGGTGCTGGTGCTCAGCGAGGGTGTCGTGTTCTACAAAGAAATTAACAAAAAAAATTACAAGAATTTTTCAGTGAGGTAAAGAAAAGCCTGTCTTGGAATAGAATGAGCTGAACGGGAGAGAACAAATGCATTTTATTCCTGCATAAAGCAAAACACTTAGACTAAAACTACACCTGCACAGTAGCAGCAGAATCACGCACAGGTACACTAGCAGTGGCATTCAATCGATGCGCCGTACCACTAAAAGGCGCCACACTACTCGCATTGGCACCGCTATTGTGACCATTATTGCTCAAACTCTCTGCACTAGTACAGGTCAACACCATCAAGTCATCTACTACAGCCTGTAGGTCAAAACGCGCTTTTTTCAACACGGTGGTGGCAGATGCCGTGTCCAGCAGGTTCATCAACAGCAACACGACGTAGATACACTGCAATATCAGCACAAACTCCAAATGTTGTATTTGCACGCGCACATAGTTGATGCCAACGCCGCAACCGATTATCAGTTCTTCGCTGTTCATGGTGGCAACGAGATTGCATGCGTCGTAAACAAACATTCCAAAGAGATACGCTGCCGACAGGGCCATGATCTTGCTGCAGGTTTCTTTTGCCGACATTGTCGTTGCGATCAGCTCCATCCGACATGCATGCACAGCGCTGAGTGCCATGTAAAACATTGTTACCCGTGGCAAGAGCTGGGCAGGACCCATGAAATAGACACCGACCAGCACAAAAAAGCCAATGAAATACGCTAATATGTGCAATATTTTATAGTTGCGCAGCAACGACGGCGTGGTGAAGCTGTCGAGGTCAAAATTGGTCGCATAAAAGCCCGGCAGGGTCCAAATAAGCGCCTTTTCGAGGTACAAATAACCCAACAAACACGCACTGCACAGCACCGGCAGGGTGAGCCAGTTCAACATGTTCCAGGCCACAGGGTAGCCAATAAGAATACCCGACAGATGGCCGATAAACGAGGACCTAGGTAGAATGAGCTTGGTGAGAATAAGCAGCACAAAGGGTCCCAAATTGACTGGAATAGCGACAACCCCCAGCACACTGTTCATCACAGCCGGCAACGGGATAAACCACGTCTTGATGCAAAAGTCAGGCAGCAGAAAGATGGGGCAGAACTGCGGCTGCAATGCGGACACCACGACCATCCAGGCAAACAGTACACAGGAGAATCCTACGGCTTGCTGGGATACCATGTCCGTTCGCCCGTACCGTATGATGAGCACGTGGTAGATGGCCGTGCAGATGAGCATGGTCACCACCACGAGGGCGATGTTGAGGTAGAGAAACGAGGCAGAGCCGAAGACAGTCTCCAGTGCGCCCAGCTGGTACAGAGACATTGTGTTGAATCCCAGGTGCAGCAGATCGAAGTGGGCGAAAGAGGCAGTGAAGATGCGCCAGTATTCGCCCCGCAGTACGACAGCTTCGTAGCTGTACGATACTGTCGATACGTCTACTTTATATGCCCATAAATAGTATGCGATGGCGAAGATAATGCCCAGCAAGATTGTGGTCACAGGTCGCTGCAGAAGTTGGCCAATATTCGACGCTTCACCGACGTTGAGCGGAGGACTGTTTTCCAAAGATCCAGAACAGTGATTAACCACCACATTAGACTTGTCGTCGTCTTTCACAGCTTTCCAGCCCACTCCGGGCGGTCGATAGAGGTACTTTTCTGGATGCTCTGGAGAATTTACATACACAGTTTCGCGTGTTGTATGGTCAACAATGATCCATTTCCTGTCGCCAAATGTTATTGAGCTGGAACCAACGTGTCTTTTCAAATCAAATATATGGAAAATATCGGGATTATACTTCGCCGGGATGCCTCGCTTTAAGAGGATACCGCCCAAAGCTTCATAGAATCCGTTGAGACTTTTCCGGCCAGCGCCGTACACACTGCACGCCGTATCAACTCTGGTCAAGTACCATGCTATGAGCACAGCACCAACAGTGCTTGCCAATGCGACTATTAAACCGTTTACTTTCATCAGTGTGAAATGTTCGGCAATGTCCGGCTGGCTCACCTTTCACCTTGGAGTACATCGATTATGTAGAATCGAAATTATAGAACAATCCCTTTTAATCCCCGTTGTTTATATTGTAATTGTGCATGAAAAGCGCTAATATTGGAACCGCACGATAAACGGACGGTTATCTACTTTGTTCTGAAGGGCACAATTATGGAAAGCAAGTACGTCGTCTTAGCGGTTGCGGCAAGTGCTGGTATCAGTAGCATCTTGACTTATTTGATATGTTCTGTACCTTTTTCGCGAGGAAGATCAGACAAAATGTATTCAGAAAAAATGGACTTGGAACAAATGGCAAAAACTGGTAAAGCAAATTATAGCATGACGCTCGCTACTTCTGTTTTAAATGGTTTCTAAATTATTCTTCTCCAGCACTCCTTTCTAAGAGCAGATTGAATAGGAATGCGTCAAGACTTGAAATGCAGTGCCTTTTACGACTGCAACAGTTGTATCAAGGTGAGCTTGTTCGTAGAGCTTGTAAGTTTGTCTAATGAATATTCCTTGCCCTGCTGGTGCTTAATTTAGTCTTGTTTTCTTTTCCACTTTAGATGTGATCCCTAGAAAAAACTACATGGTGTGCATGGCGCTGATTACAAAGGGGAACAATTCGCTGTCTGTCCCCATTATAATCGATAGCCGTTGGGAGGTAGATCTTGTGTTAAATATGGGCGACGTGGAAAGACTTGGAACAAAGTTCACGAGGCACGGTGCTGTGCGGTTTGGCGATGGGAAGGAGGTAGTTTCCCTGACCAAATATGGGGAGGTTACTGTACGCATTTTTTTCCAAAACAACGCATTCGTTGAAGCGGAGATGACGCCGGCGGTGTTCAAAGTCGATGAAGTAGAAAGTTCAAATGCAAGAAATGAAATCGAAAGCGAAACATTCAGAGTTCCTGGTGCACGGCTGCTTGGTTACTCAGGTTTAAACAGAATGGGTTTAATTCAGGATTTTGATCAACACTGCTTGTCGTACATATCATAAGTATTAATTTTATACTGGTATTTTAGTGCAGCTTCTACATAATCAAAATGAAAACAGCATAATCTCTAGATGTTGTTTTAGCCCGCGAACACAGTAAATCCTAATCCGACTGTCAATTCTCAACTTTGCAAAATTGTCATTATACAAAGTAGCCACAAGGTTGCACGAGTCACATAAATACATACCAAAGAGAAAAGCTGTGGACAAACAATGATCAAACAATGTAGGATTCTATTACCGATATTGTCGTTGCGATCAGCTCCATCCGACAGCAGGCATGCACAGCGCTGAGAGCCATGTAAAACATCGTTATTCTTGGCAAGAACGGGGCGGGACCCATGAAATAGACGTCAACCAGCACGAAAGTCAGGAAGCAGAAAGAAGGGGCAGAACTGCGGCTGCAGCGCGGACACCGCGACCATCCAGACAAAAAGTGCACAGGAGAATCCTGCAGCTTGCGGAATACCATGTTCGTACCGTGATGAGCATGTGGCATGTCTTTTCAAATCAAATATATGGAAAATATCGGGATTATACTTCGACGGGACGCTTCGCTTTAAGAGGATGTACACTGCACGCCGTTTCAACTCTGGTAAAGTACCATGCTACGAACACAGCACCAATGATATACTTGTCAGTGCGATTATTAAACCGCTTACTTTCCTCCGTGGATAAAGTTTACCGGTATGCAGTCTCCAAGTCAAAAGCAATGAAGTTCACGAAGTCAATTCCCTGTTTCCCGAGTCATCTTTGTACGTACAATTTTGAAAATGACCGTTGAAAACGAGGCAAGGAGATTTGCATCGACTTCGTGTTCTTGTCCAGACCTGCTCAATTTATAGAAGACTTTGAGCATTCAAGATGATGAAAGCCTCGCCAAAGTCTCGAAAGAGCTTCAGTACCTTTCCAACCAACGATAATAAAAGCAAAAGCCCCCGGAGGAAGACACTTAATGCGCACTCCTTCTCTCACTTGGAAGACGCTGAGAACAGTGTAAACAGTGGCAATCAGAGGCGGTACTCGCTTCGGTCGCCAGGACTTAAGCGAACATCTGGTATCAGCTTAATCAACGAAACCGGTGACATAAGTGGAACTGCCAACCTCCTGAATCTGTCTGACTTTGTGGCCGATCGCCTCGACGAGTCCTGCTTCTCTATTCACAGTGAAGAAGACAAGAGAAGCGAAGCAACCCCCAGTAACAACAACCAAAAGAAAGACTCAAGACGTGACACTTTTGATGGTGAATTGAACTTGAGCACCTCTGGAATGGACACATCGAACTTCAGTTTGAGTTCTGGCTTTGCATCCACCAACGATCGCAGAAATACTGTCGATCAAAATGATATCTCTGCCATGATGCGTGATCTGGAAGATTCGGAAGAAGAAGGACAGTCTCAATGCTCATTGCAGATCAGCATGTCTACCGTCGGCAGCACAGTACATGGGGTTGACATTTCTGGTGAGACTTTTTTCATTAATCTAGCAGCAATTGCATGTATTCACTTACACCTTCCTGCGTTTCTTTTCCCTTTCTTCTTTATGGTAGATGTGGCCATCGAATTCAATAGTGCAGCAGAAGAGAAGAACAAGCGAAGACGCTCTTCCTCTGCTCGGTCGGTCTCTTCTGTGTCGTCTCTGGGCCAGTCAGAAGCACCCTCGGAAGGCACCGTCAGTGACCTGCTGATGTTCTCTCCTTCTACCCCGCGCAGCACGCGCAGCCGTCTCCCCAGCCAGGCGAATACTCCCGTACCTGCATCAGCTGCTTCGGCGCCGAGCAGCGCACGCAGAGGTTCCACCAGCACCAAGAACAACAACAAGAGCAGTCTTTTCGAACACGATGCCAGTGGCGGTTCTCTGTCGATGTCGATGTCCCGCCGCTCCCCTCGGGGTGCCACCCCCAGCAAGACACTCAAGGCCAGTACACCTAACTTCCTCGACATGACCAACTCTCTTTCTGTCCCGGGAGATGCCTCCTTGTCCACCTCCATGTCTGTGATTGACAGTGCGGAGGACACCACTGGGCAGTCAGAGTTGCACCAGAGCAACACGGAGGAAGGCGACCTGTTGGGCCTGGATGAGGACAGTGTTGTGGACCTTCGCTCGGCACGCAAGAAAGACGACCGCCGCACCACCGTGGATGCCGCCGACATGGCCTCCCTGTTGGCGGGTCTGGAAGACGAGTCTCACGACACTTCCAGTGTTCAACTGGACACCTCCATGGACACTTCGGTGGTGAGCCAGCGCTCCACTCGCTCTACTCGTTCTCGCCGCACCAGTCACGCCGAAGTGGCTGCCATGGCTGGTGATGACGAGGCCAGTGTCAGCAGTGTCAACACCATGCAATTGGAGTCAAAGATCTCGGAACTGCTCGGTGTGGACACCCCCCAGAAGAGCCTGATTGGTGCTTCCTCCCCGACAGCCTCTGTGTGCGACACGGAGAGCATGGACCTGGAGGAGGCTCACAGCCAGGCTTCTACTGCCAATCTGAGCGATCTGTCGCTACTGAGCACGACCAGTAACAATAGCAAGACATCCAAGAAGAATCGTGCCTCTCTCGCCAAGAGCCCTGCAAAGAGCCCCAGCAAGAGTGCCTTGAACAAGAGTGCGCTTAACCAGAGTGCGCTTAACCAGAGTGCGCTCACTTTCAGTGCATTAAACAAGAGTGCCCTGAAGAGCCCGGCCAAGAGTACCGCTGCCAGCCCCGCCAGTGTGAGAAGCACCCGCAGTCGAGCCAAGACTCCTGAAGTGGCCGACTCTGTGAATCTCAGTGTTGCCTCTGTTTCTCAGGCGGGCTCTGCAGCCAGGTCTTCACGCAGAAACACTGTCGATCCCAGTGACTTGGGAAACCTGCTGGACCACTCAGAGCTTGACTTTGCACCCAATAGTCGCCGCAACACCGTCGATCCCGCTGACTTTATGTCTCTCTTGGACTCCTCAGAGCTGCAGGAGTCTGCGCAGAAGCCTCACGCACGTCGCGAGACAGTCGATGCGGCTTCGCTGGACTTCTTGATGAATGACTCGGACATTCAAGATCAGCCTGCGCACAACCCCCGCAGAGAGACCTGCGACTCCATCGACATGATGTCTTTGCTGAACTCCTCGGAGCTCAATGACTCCGCCGTGGTGCAGGACAGCAGAGATAGAGGAGACCGCAGAGCCACCATGGATCCCGCCGACATGAGCGCTCTACTGAACGACATCTCGTGCGACCAGTCTATTCAGTCCGCTGCGGCCGCTGCTTCCTCCAAGCTCCCTACCGAGGTTGCGACAGACGTGCTTAATGAGTTGGACGAGAGCCAAAACGGCTTCGACAATTTCCACGGACGACCTTCCATTGACATGTCCGTGCTGCAGGAGATGGTCGCCAACCGCCTCAACGACTCTTCTGTGCTGCCTTCTCCGGCTGGCAGCGAAGCCCCCAGTACTATGAGCTTCAGCGTGTTCTCCACTCATCACCAGCAGAGCACTCAGGCACGACGGGAGACCGTGGACCCCACCGCCATTGCGGACCTGTTGGAGGAGGAAATGAGTGTCTCGGAGGCCAATATTATGGTTTTGTCCACAAGCAACCTCAGTGCGCACTCGCAGTCCTTCCACAGTCAGAGCCAGAGCAAGAGCAACGACACCAGCCGTGTGTCACTGAAGGACACTTCTGTTGTGGTCACGAAGACCGTGGCGGTTGAGGAAGGGGAAATGGAGGTAAAGTTTTTCTACTACTCACTAAAACTTTTGACAAACAAATGCATCTTCATTGTTCCGTAGTATTGATGTGTTGCATCAATTGTCTCCTATTTAATTATTGTTCTCCTATTAAATTGTTCTTCAACAGCTCACGGAAGAATTTACCGGTGACAACCGCAGCGACAACGGGACGATCAACCCTGCGGACTTTCTCAATGACACCATGTCTACGAATAATTCCTTCCAGACTATTGCCACTCTGGATCTGCAGATGACCGCAGAGGCTCTCATGGAGGAAGAAATGAACTACAGGTTTGTTTTCAGTTTACTCTTTTTGCAGTAACTTGCTTTTTTGAGTTTCAATATTCTTTTTTCGAAAATGAAGGATTGAACCGTTTTAATTATCATTGTTTTTTTACATCTATTTGCAGTGAAAGCGACGCGGAGAGTGAGATGACCAGCGACACCCTGCCTGAGCTGGCCAATTTCCTCGCTCAGAACACGGACCTTGACCAGGAGGAAGTGCGCCAGATTCAGCAGCAGGCGGCCTCCCGCACCAGTACTGCGGAGGCTCTCCAGCAACCCACCGAGAGCGAGAGCCCTGGTGCCTCCTCGGTACAGAGCAACGCTTCCTCCGTGCAGAGCCGTGTGTTCACCAAGCCCCGCACCTTCTCCAGCCCAGCTGCGGCGCGCAGTCCGATTGGTGGCAAGAAGCGCCGTCTCAGTGGTGGTTCGGCGGCCAGCACTCCCGACACGCCGGACTCGTTTGACCACACCGCGGAGCTGACGATTACCGCCGAGTTGAGTAAGAAGGTGTTCGGCACCCGTGGGCGTGCCTCTCTGTCCACCTCAGTGGTGCTGGAGCGCCCTCAGTTGCGCAATCTCAACATCCGCCGTGCCAGTGTGGGTCCCATTGCCACCACCACCAGCAATGTGACCGCCCCCACAGTGTCGTCTGCGAGCAAGACAAAGTCCAAGAAGGCCAAGTCTGCGACTCCCGAGCTGCCAGCTCCTTCTTCTCCTGCCAGGGTGACCACCGCCAGTACCAGTGCATTGAACGACAGCAACAGCAGTGCCCTGCTCGCAATGGCGCCTCCCAGTGCGCTCAAGAGCTGTCTGAGCACCCGCAAAACATCTCGTCCCGGCCACCTCCGCTTCGATGCAGACTCCTCCTTATTGGGCTCAGCCTTGAAGCGCAATGTGGTTTTCGGCTCTCCACAGGCCTGTGAGTTCAACAAGACCTCTCCCACCACCAACTTCACCCCATTGCACCATGATCACGCCAAGTCGCTGTTCAGCATGGCCGCTGCGGGTCTACAGGAGGAAGAGGAGAGATCCCCTGACCCCGAGACGGAGGAGAACGATGCTCAGATGGACGAGTGGGAGCGCTTGAGCAATGCCTCCGAGGGTCACTGGTCCGACGAAGACGAGCCCTGTGAGGAGTTTGTGGATGATGGCGCTGACCATCTGCACTTCGATGCCAACCAGAGTGCCGACTGTATCCACGAGAGCGGGTCCAGCAGTCGCCGTGCTTCGATGAGTGGCGGCAAGCGTCGTCGAGACTCCAAGAAGATGCCCAAGATCGACCTGGACGCCGACAGCAGCAGCGAGGCCAGCCGCGACTTGTTCCCGGGATCCCCTGAGAAGGAGACCGTGGCTCAGCGCCAGCAGGTGCCGTTCTACGCCACTTCGGGACCCGCCGAGCTGAGCATCAGTGCCGAGGACAGCTTCGAGGTGCCCTATGTGATCCAGATGGAGCCTCTGGATGCCTCGGTGAACGCCTCCATCGACCAAGACGACGTCACCCACACCGTGAACCTGCCTGACACGTTGGCAGAGCTGATGGCGCAGACTGCCGAGGCCTGCACTGCTCCCGCGCCCATTGTTGCGCACAGCAATGACTGCGTGAACATGAGCACTGCCAGTGATGCCTCGCACACTCAGGAGATCGAAGTCAACCTGCGATCTCTGATGGACAAGATGAGTCGCGCCCACTACCAGGCCGGAAGCAACAATGTCGATGACAATGACGACCAGAGCATGATCAGCGCCTTCAGTGATGCTGGCTCGCAGCGCATGTCCATCCTCGCCGGCTTCGATGTGGCCGATTTGTCCGTTTCGATGATCGAAGACCACCAGGACGAGCACGCCGATGCGCTGGGCGCGTTGATTGGCCGTGAGTCAAACGCCAGCACCATTCAGACGTTTGCCCCGGAGGATGAAGTGAATGCTTCGCTGCATTCTGCTGCCAACGACACTTCGGCTCACTCGGTGCGCTCCACCCGTTCCACTCGATCCACTCGCTCCTCCAGCGGCAGCGCTGTCAAGAATGCCTCTGCACCTGCCTCGGTGGACAGCAAAGCCAGCCAGGCCAGCAAGAAAGGCCGCAAGGGCAAGAAGAGCCCTTCTTCTTCTCAGGCGGACATGGAGCTCAGCACTCACTCTGACGCACCGCTGCTGGAGATGTCGAGCTTTGCGGAGGACAACACGTACCAGCTGGAAGGATCCCTTGCTGCCGTGGTGAACACTCTTGCCCGCACGGAGTCTGCGGAGGCACCTGCCACCCCGGCTGTTGCCTCTTCCTCTTCGTCTCCTCAGGCAGCTTCGGCCCAGCAGGAGAAGCCTTTTGAGTTGAGCATGCACTCGGAAGGTGGCACCCAGAGTCTCGACATATCTTCATTCCGTGAGGAGGATGACAACACCTACCAGCTAGAAGGCTCGTTGGCAGCGATGGTCAACCAGCTCACCGCCGCTGCCACGCCTTGTCCTCAGGAGATCTCTGTGATTGAAGGCGGCATGCAGGAGGACATGGAGTGTGATTTCTCTGCCCTGGAGTCTCCTCGTCCTTCTCACGTGGGCATTGCCGCACGCAACAGTGGCAACGATGACAGTGCTCTGCTGAACAGCACGGACTTGAATCAGTCCGGCAACAGCCGTGTGATGCGTCGGTCCCGTCTGTCCCGCTCCCGTCAGTCCGAGGGTGGCATGCTGAACATGTCTCAGGATGCTCTGAACGAGTTTAGTCTGCTGGCTGCCAACGAGCAGGAAGAAGACCAGCTCCGCGAACTCGCCAGCAGTTCTGCGCCCAGCAACAGCATCATGAGTCGTCTGCAGAACCTGAACAAGGGCGCTCGCAGCAACTCTTTGTTGCAAGCAGGTACCCCTGTCATCCGTCCCGAGCAGAGCCGCATGTCCATTGGGTTCAAGCGCCAGTCTCTCTACGGCAGCAACAACAACCTCAATTCCAGCGTGAATATGTCGATCTTGCCGAGCTCCCAGCCGCTCTCTCAGCAGAGCAAGTCTGCGGTGAAGTCCACTAAGAAGGCCCGTCGCAACCCCGACTTGAGTCTGCTGGACGAGAACTCCAACAGCATTCTCAGCCCCACGCCCTCGATGGCCAAGGTCTACGTTGAAGCTGCTTCTCCTACAATCATGTTCGACTCGAACCCTCTGCGCAGCCACCAGAAGCAACAGCAGCAGCAGGCGCAGAAGGAGCTCACCACCCCGGGGCGCGGCATGCTGGCTCTGGTGGAGAGCGCCGAGGAGGATGCGATGACTGTGGACTCTGCCGACGTGTCTGCGGCGCTGGTGAATGTTTCCGCCTCGAGTGAAGCGGACACCTCGGTGCTGAACGAGACCACCACGGACTACGTACCGATCGTGGCCAACCTGCGCAACAAGCTGCACTCTTTCTTCTCCGCCGTGCAGACCGTCAAGACTGTGCTGAGCACCTACTCGGTGGAGATGCGCAGTATCGTGCAAAGCACCATGGAGTCGCAGATTGAGGCCGCGTATGTGGACTCTCCGCTGCAATATGTGCCTTTAGAGGCCTTACTGCTGGCCTGGAGCATGAGCCCCACCGAGAGTGAGCAGTATGCCCAGCACGTGGTGGACCGCTACCCACAGAGCTACCGCCAGCAGCGCCTGGTGCACCCCGACCAGCATCACGACCAGCTGTGGGTCAACATGTGCGCGAAGACCATCATCGACCACACTGCGGCCTTGAAGCGCGCTCAGGAGGCTCACCAGGCCGCCCAGCAGGCCGAGGAGGCTCGGTCCAGCAGCCAGGGCGACCGTTTCTACAACAAGGCGCTGAACAGAGACCCCAGTGCTAAGCCCAGCGCCAGCACAGACTTCTCTGCGATGCTGACTGCCCAGCAAGCCCAGACTGCCGCGCAGGTGAAGCGCTCGCTGCAGGAAACGGAGATGTTGATCGACATCGTGAACAAGCTCACGTACTGTCGCGTGACCACTTTCACCTCTTCGTGTGTGCGTATCAGCGCGATGCTCTCGTCCACGGTGACCGCTGAGCTGACCTTCCAGCTGAAGCGCACCACCGACGGTGCAAACCAGGTGGTGCTGACGATTCAGAACGTGCTGGTGGACCTGGCGATCAAACAGGACAAGAGCACGCCGCAGGTGACCCAGGCGCAGAATCTGTTTGTCACAGCATACTTTGCGTCGGTGATGTGCTCGGACGAACTGGAAGGATGCCTATCCCAGACAACGCTGCTGGCCGCGGCGGAGCCCAGTGACATTCCCGCCCTGCTGCACAAGGTAAATATATTTACTAAAATTTTCCTTTTTGTTGCATGTGATGGACTAATGTAATACAACTGAAGTCCACATTTTGCTCATCATATTCTGCTCTTTCTTCTCCTCTTCTTTAGATCTCTGGTAGCATTGCCGAGCTGCGTTGGGCTCTGCTGCGCTTGTCGACCCTGTCCGGCGGTTACAAGTGCACCGTCGCCAAGACCACTGCCGAGCAAGGCGGTTTCAAGGCCCTCGTCACGCTGCCCAGCCTGCAGCCCCAGCAAAGAAAAGGTGTGCTGCACGTGTCCTTGAAGAACTTCGTCAGTGCATGCAACATGCCCCAGGGAGCACCAATGGAGGGCTTTGTGGTGCGAGAGGGTTCTAACGAGGAGATCATCGGCGAAGAGAGGGAAGAAATGATGTCTCAGCTGCAAGTGCGCTTGGACAGCTGCCTTCCCCGCTAAAGTGTGGCAATTTTAGTGACAGAAAATAGTTTAACAATTGTGTATATAATGTGTTGTGTTTGCCCCGCAGGTGCCCGTTGTGTGCATTTGTGGAGGCCGGAAAGGTTATTAACGATTGAAAGGGGGAAAAGAAGAAAAAGGAATCCCTGATAAAAAGAAGGGGAAAAGTTGTGTGGAGATGATTGTCTCTCTCCCGCAGCGAAGTGTGTAGTTGATATTTATTTGTAATTCCAGAATTCCAAAAATATGAACCTTGAAAATGTAGAAGTATTTTTTTTTGCACGTGAAGTCTCGCACTTGCTCATGACCTCAAAGCAACATAAACAAAGTCGTAACAAATGATGATGACGCAACAAATGGCGGTGTTAGTGCCGCATGCTGCCTAATAATGTGCATGTTTGTTGCCCAACAGCGGGCTCCTTGTTTGCAAACCATGTTCACCATGTCCATAGTTGAATTATTCAGTTCTGTGTTTTCAAGCCTCGCTTGCATCGGATAAAGAAAGCATGAACAGCCAGCAAAGGAGAACCATCTGCTCATTTAATTTTTTACATTATGTGACATGACAAGCGCCTAACGCGCTCACATTATCGAAAACAACACACACATCTTGAAAAATACAACCATTGGGAAACTTTTAAAGGAATCACAACCCCTAGAAATCCTCCAGACTTCGAGCGTGTAATTTTGCCAGCTCTACTGCTGCAGCAACCGCTAAGTCAACTCCATCCCTGCAAAAAGACAAAGAACATGACAACATCATAATTGAAATAGAACGGTTAACTCCCAGCAGAAAATAAACAGCAACCCCTGTCCATTATCCCATAGCAGTATTAAGTTAGCAAAAACACAGTCACACTTACCCGTTCAGAGCACAAATTGGAAAGACTCGGGACCGTTCGGTGTTGTCTTGCATCGAATAAAAGTTTATCGCCAGATCCGCCGGAGTCAACGCTCCCTGCAGTAAAAAGAAGATAAAAGGTCGTAAGGTCGTAAGATGTGTTATAATAAACTTGCAAGCCAAACTGGGGAACAAGCTTTGAAAGCATGCTATGATTTTTGTTTGGACAGAAGCAGCAACAAACGGTCTCACTTACCTCCACATCTTGTTTGTTCGCCACGATGAGGACTGAGATGCCGCCGCTCACTTGGTCGTGATCACATATCGCCTCTGTACATTCAAATATAAAAGAAAGGAAATATTTACTTCAGTGTTTCCACAGACTAAAAACACAGATCACCGCATACAGTACTCACCATAAGCTAATTTTGCCTCTTCCAACCGACCTATATCCGCAGAATCAACCATAAATATGATCGCATGTGCGGTTTCATAATACTTTTCCCAT
>LNAP01000833.1_pt1 | contig 43868 bp, 46 predicted proteins | sample 602601 | NCBI WGS metagenome assembly LNAP01 (sample SAMN02440304, study PRJNA202911) | soil metagenome | biome: Subtropical and temperate rainforests or woodlands; isolation source: soil samples (1 kg each in a 20% v/v slurry with milli Q water) were... ...
CCATCTGATGCTGGCCTCCGATCCAGCCAGCATCTTGAATCACAAACCGCCGCCCGACGGAATCCCTCCCGATTCAATCAATCGATGAACCGCTCTAGCACGTCATTCCGGGGCAATGCGAAGCATCGAGCCCGGAATCCATCATGCCAAGCGTGACGGTCGGAGAAATGGATTCCGGGTTCGCGCTGACGCGCGCCCCGGAATAGCAGGGGGGCCTAATCCCCCGCCTTCAGCCGATACCCGATCCCCGTTTCGGTCAGCACGTATTGCGGCCGTTCCGGATCGGCTTCGATCTTCTGGCGGAGCTGGCGGACATAGACGCGGAGATATTGCGCGTCTGTCAGCTCGTCCCAGAGCTCCTTGAGCAGGAAGCGGTGGGTCAGCACCTTGCCGGCGTGCTGGACCAGCACGCGCAGGAGGTCGTATTCTTTCGGCGACAGCTTGATGTCGCGCTCGCCGACCTTGACGATGCGGCGGACGAGATCGACAGAGAGATCGCCGGTGCGGAATACCGGGCGTTCGCCCTGCACCTGAAGCTGGTGCCGCAGCGCCGCGCGCAGGCGGGCCAGCAGTTCGTCCATGCCAAACGGTTTTGTCAGATAGTCGTCGGCGCCGAGATCGAGCGCCTGCACCTTGCCGGCCTCGTCGCCGCGGCTCGACAGCACCACGATCGGTACGCTTTCGTTGCGCGCGCGTATCGTGCGCAACAGCTCATGGCCCTGAACGTCGGGCAGGCCGAGATCGAGGATGATCAGCGCGGGGCCCTCGGCAAGCTTTTCCAGCGCGACCTTCCCGCTCGGCGCCTCCAGGATCTCGTAGCCCTGCGTCGTCAGCCCCATCCGCAGCAGCTTGCGGATCGGCGGCTCGTCGTCGATGACCAGAACCTTGATCGGGGCGGCACTCATGCGGCAGTATCCAATGCTCGGGTCTGTGCCGGGATCGGCAGACGGATGGTGAGAACGGCGCCGCTGCGGTCGCTGCGGTTGGCGGCCGAGATCGTGCCGTGCATCGCCTCGACGAAGCCGCGGGAGATGGCGAGCCCAAGCCCGGTGCCGGGCCGAACATGATCGCCCTTCTGCGCGCGATAGAACTTGTCGAACACGCTCTCGAGCTCGTCGGGTGGAATGCCGCCGCCCTCGTCGGCAACCTGGAGCACCACATGGTCCCGCTCACGCCAGCTGCGGATCGCGATCGTGGTATCAACCGGCGAATATTTCGCCGCATTGTCGAGCAGATTGAACAGCACCTGCTCGAACAGCACGGCATCGAGCTGGAGCATCGGCAGGTCGGCGGCGAGCACCAGCTCGACCCTGTGGGCGGTGAGGATCTTGGCTGCCCGCCAGAGCGCGCTGCCGACGATCTCGCTGAGATCATGCAGCGCCGTGTTGGGAACGATGGCGCCGGATTCGAGCTTTGTCATATCGAGCAGATTGGCAATGAAGCGGTTGAGCCGCTCGGATTCGTCGATGACGGTGGCGAGCAGATCGCGCTTCTCGGTATCGGACAGCGCGCCGGCGAGATCACGCATGGTCGAGGCGGCGCCCAACACGGAGGCAAGCGGCGTCTTGAGATCATGCGAGATCGACGTCAGCAGCGCCGAACGGAGCCGCTCGGATTCGACGGTGCGCTTGACGCGGTCCATGTCCTCGACCAGCAACACCCGCTCGATCGCAAGCGCGCCCTGGTCGACCAGCGCGTCGAGCAGCCGACGCTGGTCCGGCGTTAGCAGCGGACCCGTGCGGTCGTTGTCAATGCCGATGACGCCGATCGGACCGCGCCCGGTGCGCATCGGCAGGAACAGCCGTTTGGCCCCCGGCAACGTGTCCGAGCCCCGGCCCGCGGGACGATCGTTGCTCCAGGCCCAGTTTGCGGCGGCAAGATCGGCCTGGTCGAGCTCATCCTCCGGCGGATAGCCGGATTTGACCGTGAGCAGGCCGTCCTCGGGCAGCAGCAGCACCACGCGAACCTTCAACATCAGCGCGGCCTGATAAGCGGTCGCCCACAGCACGTCGTCGAGCGTGGCGGTGCCCGCAAGCTTGCGGCTGAACGCATAGAGCTGCTCGGTGGTGCGGATGCGGCCGATCGCAGTGTCGGCCTGGATCCGCACCCGCCCCGCAAGATTCGACACCAGCATCGCGATCAGCATGAAGAAGAAGAACGCGGCGACGTTGGTCGGATCGGTGATGGTGAAAGTGTAGACCGGCGGCAGGAAGAAGAAATTATAGGCGAGCGACGACACCAGGCTCGCAAGCAGCGACGGCCACAGCCCATAGCGTACCGCGACCGTCACCACCGCGGTCAGGAAAACTAAATCGACATTCTCGACGCCGAACCGCGGCTTGATGACGACCGCCGCCGCAAGGCCGAGCACAGTGATGCCGAGCGCCTTGAGATAGGGCCGCGCATCGAACGGCTCCGACCGCGCGGCGGTCTGCACCGTCGGCTTCGACGGCGACTGCTCGGCGAGCTCATCGCCGGGGATGACGTGAACGCTGATATTGCCGGCCCGACGGACAAGATCATGCACAACCGAACCGCGCGTCAGTTCGAACCAGCGCGAACGCGTCGACTTCCCGATCACGATCTGGGTGACGTTGTTGCCTTGTGCGAAACTGATGACGTCGTCGGCGATGCGGCGACCGACGGCAGGAATGGTCAGCGCCTCACCGCCGAGCGATTCGGCGAGCCGTAGCGTATCGGCGAGACGGTCGCGCTCCTGGTCCGAAAGCTGGAGCGAGCGCCGCGTCTCGATCGAGATCGCGGTGAACGGCGCATGCAGCCGGTCGGCAAGCCGCTTGGTGTAGCGCACGAGGCTGGCCGCGCGCGGATCTTCGCTGACGCAGACGAGGATGCGCTCGCCAACGGCCCACGGACCGGCGATGGCGTTCGCCTGCATGTGGGTGAGGAGCTGCTCGTCGACTCGCTCGGCTGTGCGCCGCAACGCCAGCTCGCGCAGCGCAGTGAGGTTGCCCGGCGAGAAATAATGCTCCAAAGCCCGCTCGGCTTGCCGGGACACATAGACCTTGCCCTCCTTCAACCGCTGGATCAGATCGTCCGGCGTGAGGTCGATCAGCTCGATCGCGTCGGCGCGGTCGAACACCGAATCCGGCACGGTTTCGCGCACCCGCACATGGGTGATCTGGGCGACGACGTCGTTCAGGCTCTCGATATGCTGGATGTTGACGGCGGTATAGACGTCGATGCCGTGGGAGAGCAGTTCCTCGACGTCGAGATAGCGCTTCGGATGGCGGCTGCCGGCCGCGTTGGTGTGGGCGAGCTCGTCGACCAGCGCGATTTTCGGCCGGCGCGTGATCACGGCATCGAGGTCCATCTCCTCGACGATCTGGCCGCGGTAATCGAGCCGCTTGCGCGGGATCACTTCCAGCCCGCGCACCAGCGCCTCGGTCTCGGCCCGGCCGTGGGTCTCGACGAAGCCGACCACGACATCGATGCCCGCCTTTCGCTTGGCATGAGCACTTTGCAGCATCTCGTAGGTCTTGCCGACACCGGGGGCGGCGCCGACGAAGATCTTCAGCTTGCCGCTTGCCCCTTCCTCCCGGCGCGCGGCTTCCAGCAGCGCCTCGGGCGACGGACGTTGTAGGGGATCGCGGCGCTCCTGGACCATCAAACCAATATAATCATCCGGGCACCGCGAGCCTAGACCGCTACTTCGCGGCCGCGCGATCGAGCGCGAGGTTCAGGGCCAATACGTTAACGCGTGGTTCGCCCAGCAGGCCGAGCAGACGGCCCTGGGTGTTCGCGGCCACGATCTGCCGGACCTGTTCGTCCGGCATATTCCGGGCCCTGGCGACGCGCGGCACCTGGAATTGGGCGGCTGCCGGCGAGATATCCGGATCGAGGCCGCTGGCCGAGGTCGTGACGAGGTCGACCGGGACGGCGGCGTTCGGGTTCTCCGCCTTCAGCTTGTCCACGTCCTCCTTCAGCCGGTCGGCCAGCGCCTTGCTGGTCGGACCGAGATTGGAGCCGCCCGAATTGGCAGCGTTGTAGGGCGCCGACACCGTTTTGGTCGAATCATTCGGGTCCGGCGCCAGCGTCGCCGAAAGCCTGCCGTGGAAATATTTGTCGTCCTTGAACTCCTGACCGATCAGGGCGGAGCCGATCACCTTGCCGTCCTTCTCGATCAGGCTTCCGCTCGCCTGTGCGGGGAAGATCGCGCCGGCGATCCCGGTCATCGCGAGCGGATAGGCCAGTCCCGTGATGGCGGTGAGCACCAGCAACAGAACGATGGCGGGGCGGATTTCTCTAAGCATTCTAGATCTCCTATGTCTTTCGTCATTGCGAGCGAAGCGAAGCAATCCAGGGTCTTTCCGCGGAGGCAGTCTGGACTGCTTCGCCAGCGCAAAATTGCTTCGCAATTCTGTCGCGGGCTCCTCGCAATGACGGGGTTAGGCCAGGTGCAAGGCGACGACGACGAGGTCGATCACCTTGATGCCGATGAAGGGAATGACGATGCCGCCGAGGCCGTAGATGAGCAGGTTACGGCGCAGCAATGCACCGGCACCGACAGCTCGGTAGGCAACGCCCTTCAGCGCCAACGGAATCAGCCCGATAATAATCAGCGCGTTGAAGATGATCGCCGACAGGATGGCGCTCTGCGGGCTCGACAGGTTCATGACGTTGAGCACGTTGAGCTGGGGGTAGAACGCCAGGAACATTGCGGGGATGATCGCAAAGTACTTTGCGACGTCGTTGGCGATCGAGAAGGTCGTCAGCGCGCCGCGCGTCATCAGGAGCTGCTTGCCGATCTCGACCACCTCGATCAGCTTGGTCGGATTGGAATCGAGGTCGACCATGTTGCCGGCCTCGCGGGCGGCCTGGGTGCCGGTGTTCATGGCGACGCCGACGTCGGCCTGCGCGAGCGCCGGCGCGTCGTTGGTGCCGTCGCCGCACATCGCCACAAGCTTGCCCTTGGCTTGCTCGTCGCGAATCAGCTTGAGCTTGTCCTCGGGCGTTGCCTGCGCCAGGAAATCATCCACGCCGGCCTCCGCCGCGATCGCGGCTGCCGTCATCGGGTTGTCGCCGGTGATCATGACGGTGCGGATGCCCATGCGGCGCAGCTCAGCGAAGCGCTCGCGAATCCCGCCCTTGACGATGTCCTTGAGCTGGATGACGCCGAGCAGCTTGCCGTCCTTCGCGACCGCAAGCGGCGTCCCGCCCGCCTTGGCGATCTCGTCGGCGATGGTCTGCACCTCGCGGCCGACGTCGGAAAGCGCCGTGGACTGGAGGGCACGGGCGGTGTTGCCGGAGGCAACCGCCAGCGTCGCACCACCACCGATATAGCTGAGCATGGCATCGACCGCGCCCTTGCGCACTGACGAGCCGCCGGCATCGACGCCGCTCATGCGGGTTTGCGCCGTGAACGGGATGAAGGTGGCGCCAAGCTCGGCCATGTCGCGGCCGCGGATGCCATACTTCTCCTTCGCCAGCACGACGATCGAGCGGCCCTCCGGCGTCTCGTCGGCGAGCGAGGCAAGCTGGGCGGCATCCCCCAGCTCCTGCTCGGTGACACCGCGCACGGGACGGAACGCGGTTGCTTGCCGGTTGCCGAGGGTGATGGTGCCGGTCTTGTCCAGCAACAGCGTATCGACGTCGCCGGCGGCTTCAACCGCGCGGCCGGACATCGCCAGCACGTTGAAGCGCACCAGGCGGTCCATGCCGGCGATGCCGATGGCAGAGAGCAGCGCGCCGATCGTGGTCGGAATCAGCGTCACGAACAGAGCGACCAGCACGATCACCGAGATCGAGCCGCCGGCATAGGCGGCATAGCTCGGAATCGTGACGGTGGCGAACACGAAGATGATGGTGAGGCCGGCCAGCAGGATGTTGAGCGCGATCTCGTTCGGCGTCTTCGCACGCTCGGCGCCCTCGACCAGCTTGATCATGCGGTCGATGAAGGTCGAGCCCTGCGCCGCCGTGATACGAACGCGGATCCAGTCGGACAGCACCTGGGTGCCGCCGGTCACGGCCGAACGGTCGCCGCCGGACTCGCGAATGACGGGAGCGGATTCGCCGGTGATGGCGGCCTCGTTGACCGAGGCGACGCCCTCGATCACTTCGCCATCGGAGGGGATGGTATCGCCGGCCTCGACCAACACGATGTCGCCGACCTTCAGGCTTGTGCCCGGCACCAGCTTGAAGGGCTCGCCCGCACCGGTCAGCAGCTTGGCCTGACTCTCAGTGCGGGTCTTGCGTAGCGATTCCGCCTGCGCCTTGCCACGGCCCTCGGCGACCGCTTCGGCGAAATTGGCGAACAGGACGGTAAACCACAGCCAGATGATGATCTGGAAGGTAAAGCCGAGGTTCTCACCGCCGGTGACGAGATCGCGCAGGAAGATCACGGTGGTGAGCGCAGCCACGATCTCGACCACGAACATCACGGGGTTCTTGATCATCAGCCGCGGATCGAGCTTGGTGAAGGACGCGCCGATCGCGGGGACCACGATCTTCGGATCCAGCATCGCCGAAACCGGCGTGCGCTTGTTGGTTTTAAGGACAGATTCCATGGACGTAACTCCGAAAGAGCTCGATCAGAAGACGTTGCCGGCGTTCATCGCGAGGTGCTCGACGATGGGACCGAGCGCGAGCGCCGGGAAGAAGGTGAGACCGCCGATGATCAGGATCACGCCGACGACGAGGCCGACGAACAGCCCGCCGGTGGTCGGGAACGTGCCCGCCGACGGAGGGATCGATTTCTTGGCCGCCAGCGAGCCAGCGATCGCCATCGCCGGGATGATCATGAAGAAGCGGCCGACGAACATCGCGCTGGCGAGCGTGAGGTTGTAGAAGAGCGTGTTGCCGGTGAGGCCCGCGAAGGCCGAGCCATTGTTGCCGGTCGCCGAGGTGAAGGCGTAGAGCACCTCGGTGAAGCCATGCGGCCCGGCATTCGCCATCGATGCCACCGCCGCCGGATAGACCACGCCGACCGCGGTCCAGCCGAGATACATCAGCGGCAGCACCAGGATCGCGAGCATCGCCATCTTGACCTCGCGCGCCTCGATCTTCTTGCCGACATATTCCGGCGTGCGGCCGACCATCAGGCCTGCGACGAAGATCGCGAGCACGACGAACAGCAGCATGCCATAGAGGCCGGCGCCGACGCCGCCGATGATGATTTCGCCGAGCTGCATGTTGATCAGCGGAATCATGCCGCCGAGCGCGGTGAAGCTGTCATGCATCGCGTTGACCGCGCCGCACGAGGCGGCCGTCGTGACCACGGCGAACAGCGAGGACGCGACGATGCCGAAGCGGACCTCCTTGCCCTCCATGTTGCCGCCGGTGAGGCCGAGCGCGTGCATTGTCGCGGTGCCGTTGGCTTCCGCCCAATATGTGATGGTGACGCCGGCGACGAACAGCACGCCCATCACGGCCAGGATCGCCCAGCCCTGGCGCTGGTTGCCGACCATGCGGCCGAATACGTTGGTCATGGCCGCGCCGATCAGGAAGATCGACAGCATCTGCACGAAGTTAGACAGCGCCGTCGGGTTCTCGAAGGGATGCGCGGCGTTGGCGTTGAAGAAGCCGCCGCCATTGGTGCCGAGCATCTTGATCGCGACCTGGGAGGCGACCGGTCCGACCGCGATGGTCTGCTTGGCGCCCTCGAGCGTCGTCGCCTCGACGTAGTCGCCAAGCGTCTGCGGCATGCCCTGTGAAATCAGGAACAGCGTGTAGACGACGCAGATCGGCAGCAGCACGTAAAGCGTGGTGCGGGTGACGTCGACCCAGAAATTTCCGACGGTGCGCATCGAGGCGCGCGAGAAGCCGCGGATCAGCGCCACCGCGAGCGCGATGCCGGTTGCCGCCGACAGGAAGTTCTGGTGCGTCAGGCCGACCATCTGCACGAGATAGGAGATCGTGCTCTCGCCGCCGTAGTTCTGCCAGTTGGTGTTGGTGATGAAGGAGATCGCCGTGTTGAAGGAGAGGTCCTCCGCGACTGCTCCCTGGCCTGCCGGATTGAAGGGCAGCACGGCCTGGAGACGCATCACGCCGTAGATGATGAGGAAGCCACCGACGTGAAACAGCAGCATTGCGACCGTGTAGGTCACCCAATGCTGCTCGCGCTTCTCGTCGACGCCGGAGAACCAGTAGATGCCCGCCTCGATCGGGCGCAGCACCGGCGACAGGAACGTCCGCTCGCCGTTGAAGACGCGCGTCATATACCAGCCGAGCGGCTTGGTCAGCGCGGCGATGATCGCGCAGAAGAGAATGATCTGGAGCCAACCGATCATAGTCATGGCATTAACCCTTCAGACTTTGTGTCCGCCGCAGGAGCGGCAGCAGCAACGCAAGCAGGCAGGCGACGAGCGCGGCGTCGGCCAGCAGCAATTCGAGAAGCAGCAGCACGGATCAGAACCGCTCGGGCCGCAGCAGGGCGTAGGTGAGGTAAATCAGCAGGCCAAGCGACACGGCACCGGCGAGCGAATAATCGAAGATCATGATCCGTCCCTCACAGCCGTTCGCAGGCGTAGGTGTAGCCGATCGCAAGCGCGAAGAAGCTGAAGCCCAGCGCCAGCATCAGAATGTCCATCATCGGGTTCTCCTCGTTGCGCGACGATATCCGGCATAACTGCCTCTGGTTCCCGGCCAATCGCTGCGCGGCAATGCAATGCATGTCTCCGGCGATCGGCCGGAACTTTCACCCGTTGAAGTGCCATCGCGCGCATAGGTTTTCGAGATGAGCCCTATGGCGACTTTATAGGAATCCCATAAAGACCGGCCCCGGGTTCGAGGCGGCCGAGTGGCACCGGCAAGGCACTCCAGATGCTGGGTCCGAGAGATTGGTCCGAACATGCACCTCAGCGATGCTGATCCGGCATCACCTTCGTCTGCGATTGTTACGGCGGACCGTCGCCGTGGTCTTCCAAGAACGCCCTGATTCCGGAGGCTGCCGCCCGCTTCGCAAAAACTGCTGTCGAATACGGGCGCTTGCATCGCGTCATATCCGGCAGCGTCCGTGCGTTTATGAAATCCCTATATCTCCCGCCCTCTCCTCACCTCGCTTTCAAATGCCCTTCCAGCCATCTTGGAGAGGCCGGCCGACTGACCGACGCCAAATCCAGGAGGCCTGACATGACCGCCGCTCTCCGACGCATTTCCCCGCCTTCTCTCAGCCAGCAGCTTCGTGCCGCACCGGCGATGACCAAGCCGTTGATGCTCGACATCATCGACAACGCCTGCCGGCGCTTCCCTTCGCTCGGACAGAGCGGACGCACCGTGCGCGTCATGCGACTGGTCGATGCCGAGGCCTGGGCCGATGCCGCGCTGGCGCTGATCGAGCTCGAGCTGCCGATGTGGCAGGTCCGCCGCATCGTCTATGACGAGGGTGAGTGGCACTGCGCGCTCTCGCGCGAACGCGAATTGCCGGACTGGCTGGACGCCGCTGTCGAAGCCCGCCACGCCGACCTGGCACTCGCCCTGCTGTCCGCTTTCGTCGAAGTTCAGGCCTTGGCCGTGGAGGCGTCGCGGCCGAGCGTCCCCACGGTGCGTCCTGCCCCGGACTCGTTCTACGAGCCCGTCGGCTGCGAGAATTTCCGCTAGTTCCGGACGGGTTTGTGCCTTGCCGCAATCTTCGGACATGTCGCCGGCCCTGAGCCCGTCACGGGTGATCGCACGCTTTGCCGTCCGCATTGTGCTTCTCTCTGCCTTCGCCGCGTTCGGCAGCATCGGCTTCGGACGAAGCCTCAAGGCGCTGCTCTGGATGTCGATCATCCTGTGTGCGGCTGTCGCCCTTCTCAGGCGCGAACCGCCGTTCGGCGCCGTCCTCAACCATTGGGACGAATGCGCCGCGTTCGGCGCGCTGTTCGCACTGGTTCATGTCGTCGACGAGCTGACCTGATCGCCGGCCTTTATGACGCGCTTATGAGATCGCCGCGCAGCCTCACTCGAAATCATATCTGCCTGAAACGATATTGATCGGACGGTTGCGGGACATGCGCCCGCCACCTCTGTCAATCGGAAGGAATACGTCCGTGAAACTCGTCGAACCTCCCTCGTGCAGCTCGCCCTCGACCATCGTCTTCATCGGCCGCAACCGCAGGGGCCAATGGGTCGCCCAGGAACAGAACGGCCTCTATGGCGGCCTGTTCGTCAGCCGCGCCCATGCCGTCAAATATGCGCTGTTCGAAAACGGGCAGCACCCTGAAACCATCGTCGAGCTGCCGCGCGAGATCGAGCTCGACATGGGCAAGAGCCCCAGCAGCAACAGCGTACGCCGCGCGGCCTGAGCCGGCGCATACAGGCGAACAGCCATGTTCACTCCACCCTCAGCCTGGTTCACCGGCTTCATCCCGGACATGCCGACGCCGTTCGATGCGGCGGATGCGATCGACCTCAAGGCGTTCGCCGCCCTCTGCGAGCGCCAGGTCGCGGCGGGCGTTCCCGCGCTCGTGGTCTGCGAGACCGCCGGCGAAGCGCCGACGCTCTCGCCGGCCGAGCAGGAGCTGATCATCCGCACCGCGGTCGATGTCGCTCGCGGACGCGTGCGGGTCATCGCCGGCGCGGTCACGAACGCAACCAGCCATGCCATCGAGCTCGCGCGGCGGGCAGAGGCAGCCGGCGCCGACGCCGTGATGGCGGCGGTTCCCGCCTACAACAAGCCGATGCAGGAGGGGATGCTCGCGCATTTTCGGGCGATCGCGGGCTCGATCGACTTGCCCGTGATCCTGCACGACATTCCCTCTCGCACGCTGCGCCCGCTCGCCGACGAGACGCTTCTGCGCCTCGTGGAGTCCCGCCAGTTCGTCGGCCTGCGCGACGGCAGCGGCGATATCACCCGTCCGATGCGTATGAGTCGGCACCTGCCGGCCGGCTTTCGCTTTCTATCCGGCGACGACACCACGGCGTTCGGCTTCATCGCCAGCGGCGGCGACGGGGCAATCTCGGAGGTCGCCAACATCGCTCCGGATCTGTGCCGTACGATCTTCTCCCAGGTCAGGCAGGGTCGACTGCAATCGGCGCGCTACCTGCACAAGCGCCTGATCCCGCTGATCGCGTGCCTCGCCAAGGAGAGCCCAGCCGCGCTCAAATACGCATTGAGCGTGCTTGGCTTGATGTCGCACGGCACGAGGCTGCCGATCGTACCGTTGGACGCAGCCGCGCAGAGGGAGGTGGTACGGGCGTTCGCTGCGATCGCCGACGAGGAGCTGATCGACAGCGTCGGCGCCTGACGCGTCGCGGAGTGTCCGGGTATCTCATGCTGCAATCAATCAAGGAATCTCACAGGCTGCTCCGCGCCTGGCAGCTGGCGCTGCTGCGCTTTGCCGTGACGTTGGATGAGTCCGACAGGCTCAATGTCGCGGCGCTCGCGGCGGAGCTCGATCGTCCCAGTGGCCGGCGTGACCCCGATGGCTCGCTCCACTTCTTCCGGCGGACCAGCTCGCAACTCTGCGCGGCCATCAGCGGGCAGCTTCAAGACGCGGATGCGATCCTCGACTGCTTCTGCAAGCAGATCGGCGAACCGCGGCTGAGGCTGGCCTTTGCCGCAGCGATCGGGATGACGCATCCCGATCCCGCGCCGTCCCAGGCCCAGCCGAAGCGGCGCCCTGATCTCTTCAGAGGGTTGCCGGCACGACGCTCCGCATCATTATGACATTCCTATACGGGCACCGCGGCGCCCATCTCGCAATCCTACGCAACGATGGACATCATAAGTGGCAGATTGGAGCGGCTGTCTTGCCGCGCCGCTGACGAGGACCTCCAAAATGTCGATCCTGACACATCGCTTTGACCGACCTTTCGACGCAGCCGAGCGCCCGGCGCGATTTTCGGCGGCGCGCAAGGCCCAGCTCAAGCGCTTCGGGCTTCAGGCGCTGGCCTTGCTCTCGATGGGCAGCGTGCTCACCGCGCTGATCGCACTGAAGACCGCCATTTATGTCTGGCACCTCCACGCCTGAGGGCATGGGAGACCATCATGACCTTGCAGATGTGTGAAGACGCCGCCATGGCCGCGATCGCCCTGCAGGCAGGGCGTCGCCGGCCTGAGGCCCAGCAGGCGCAGACGCTTGGGCCGATCGACCCGGATGTCGTCAGCGCTGCCATTCCCGCCTTTTTCATCGGGCGCAACCGCGCCGGCCTCTGGGTCGCGCGCGAAGCCAATGGCAGCATCGGCGGTCTGTTCCTGTTCAAGAGCTCTGCGATCGATTTCGCCAACCGCCAGAGCAAGCCGGAGCGATGCGCCCTGGTGTTCCCCACCGAGACGTTCGAGCTCGACATCGAGAACCGCGGCAATCCGCTGATCGTGCTGGCAGAGGGAACGAGGCGGCTCCTTGCACGCATGACCACAAGAGGGCGGCCATGATCGAGCTCAAGATTGCCATCCTGGTGGCATTGATGACCGCATTGCTGCTCGGCATGCGCATCACCGCCACCTCGGACAAATAGCATGCAGCTTCTCAAGGGAAATCTGGAGCAGGCGGTGACTACGACGATCCTCGTCATGACGCTGAGCCTGATCTGGGGCGCGATCCTGACGCTCGTGGTCACGCTCCTCGCACGCGGGCTCGGGGTTTAACGCTTCTCTGTTTCCGCCTCGATCAGCCGCGCCAGTTCCGTCGCCGTGACCTCGATCGGCCTGCGACTGCGCTCGACGCGGGCCTGGATCAGCGCTCCCTGCAGCGCGGAGGTACAGAGCACGGCAAGCGCGTCCGCCCGCGGGCGCGCAAACCCATCAGCGATCAGCTTTTCACGGAGGATCGATATTCGCGCCGCATAGGCCCTGCGGCCGGCCTCGGACACCGCGCGCTCGCGCGGAGCCAGTTCCAGCAGCACGGTCGTGATCGGGCAGCCGTTGCGAAAGCCGGAGGCCTGCATCCACCCCGCCAGCAGCCTTGCATGGGCGCGCAGCAGATCGCCGGCCGAGCTGCAGTCCTCCGCGAGCTTTGCCACCGTTTCCGCGACGCGGCGGCCGGCCTCTTCGACCGCGGCCACCGCGATCGAGGACTTTCCGTCCGGAAAGTAATGGTAGAGCGAGCCCTTGGGCGCGCCACTGACATCCACGATGTCGTTCAGGCCGGTGCGGGCAAATCCCTGCCGCCGGAACAGCGTCACCGCGGCGTTGATGATGGGTTGGCGGTGTTTCGGCACGGCCGGCATGGCGCTCTCCTCTGGCCAAAAATTATATTGATTGGTCTACATCGGCCTCCGACAGTCAAGCCACGACAACGGAAGGGAGGGCAAGATGCCCAATGGCGTGGCTTACGAGCTGAGGGACGGCGTCGCACGGATCGTGCTCGACGACGGCAAGGTCAATGTGATGTCGACAGCCCTGCTGGGCGCAATCGGCGCGGCCTTCGACCGCGCCGAAACCGAGGCCGAGATCGTGGTGCTGCGCTCGGCACGGCCGGGCATCTTTTCCGCCGGCTTCGATCTGAAGGTGTTCGCCTCGGGCGATGCCGCCAAGAGCCTCGACATGGTGCGGGCCGGCGCTGAACTTGCATTGCGGCTGATGTCGTTTCCGCATCCGACCATCGGCGTGATGGAGGGGCATGCCTATCCGATGGGGACGTTCCTGCTGCTCGCCTGCGACGTCAGGCTGGGGGCGCGCGGTCCGCATCGCATGGGACTGAACGAGGTCGCGATCGGAATCGCGCCGCCGAGCTTCGCCATCGAGCTCGCGCGCAGCCGGGTGCACCCGGCCTGGCTCAGCCGTACTGCGACGCTGGGCGAGATGTACGAGCCCGAGCAGGCACTGACCGCCGGCTTTCTCGACCACCTGGTCGCGCCGGAAGCGATCGAAGGCAGCCTCGACGAAATCATCGCGGGCTTGCGCGCCATTCACAAGCCGTCACATGCCACCGCAAAGAGACGCCTGCGCCAGCCCGCCATCGATGCCATGCGCGCAGCGATCGAGCGGGAGCTGACCATGGCTGCCTACGAGGCGAGCAGCCGGGCCCGCGAGGCGGTCGCGATGCCGACTTGAGGTCACTGATCTCCCTCGGAAACAATCCGGCCGATCTGGCGCAATTTCGCGGAACCGTGTAGATCGGTTTCATGAGAATGAGCAGCGTCAACGTCGTCGCCCACCCCCTGGTCCAGCACAAGCTTTCCCTGATGCGGGAGAAGGACCGCTCGACCAAGAGCTTTCGCGAGATCCTGAACGAGATCGGGATGCTGCTGGGCTACGAGGTGACGCGCGACCTGCCGCTGGAGCTGGTCGAGATCGAGACGCCGATCGCGCCGATGCAGGCCCCGAAGATCGCCGGCAAGAAGCTCACGCTGGCGCCGGTCCTGCGCGCCGGCGTCGGCTTCCTCGACGGCATGCTGGCGCTGATGCCGTCGGCGCGCATCGCCCATATCGGGCTCTATCGCGACCCCGACACATTGCAGGCCGTGGAATATTACTTCAAGGCACCACAGGATCTGTCCGACCGCACCGTGATCCTGATGGACCCGATGCTGGCGACCGGCAACTCGGCCTGCGCCGGGGCCTCCCTGCTCAAGGCGCGCGGCGCCCGCGATATCCGCTTCGTCTGCCTGCTCGCCGCGCCCGAAGGCATCGCCCAGTTCCAGAGCGAGCATCCCGACGTGCCGGTCTGGACCGCCGCGATCGACGAGCGGCTCAACGACCACGGTTACATCGTGCCGGGCCTGGGCGATGCCGGCGACCGGATGTTCGGCACCAAGTAGACAGGTTTGTGCGATCGGGTTACTCCGGTTGGCATGAGCGCCAATGAATTTTCGCTGCAATCGCTGATCGCCACCGAGACCGCCGCCGATCCCGCCTTCGTCTTCGACGGCGTGCCCGTCTCGCGCGCGGAGTTCTCTGCCAAGGTCGAGCAGACGGCGGCCTGGCTTGCGGCCCAGGGCGTCGGCCGGGGCGACGTCGTCGCGGTCTGGCTGGTCAACCGGGTCGAATGGATCGCGCTGCTGTTCGCGGCCGCGCGCCTCGGTGCAGTCGTTGCCGCCGTCAACACCCGCTACCGCAGCGCGGAGGTTGCGCATCTGCTCAAAGTCTCCGGCGCCAGGCTGATGGTGGTCGAGGCCGCGTTCCGCTCGATCGATTTTGCCGCCATTCTCGCCGATATTGCCAGGGACGCGGTGCCCGCGCTGCAAGGGCTCGCGGTGGTCGGCGCGGATGCGATCCCCGCGCAATGGCCGTGCGTCCGCTTCGACGCCTTCGAGACTTATCCGCCTGCTCCGTTTGCGCAGAACGATGTCGACCTGCCGGTGCTGCTCTACACCACGTCAGGCACGACCAAGGGACCAAAACTCGTCGCACACTCGCAGCGGACGCTGGCCATGCACGCCGCCTCCGTCGCCAAAGCACTCAAGCTCGATCCGCAGCGCCATTCGCTGCTGGCGATGCTGCCGTTCTGCGGCACGTTCGGGATGACCAGCCTGCTCGGCTTCATCGCAGCCGGCGCGACCGTGCATGTGCTCGATGCCTTCGAAGCCGCGCCGGCACTCCAAATCCTCAGCAAGCACAAGATCACGCACTCGTTCGGCTCGGACGAGATGTTCCGACGCATCCTCGCGCTCACCGATGCGCCGCGCCCGTTCCCGCATCTCGAAATCTGCGGCTACGCCGCGTTTCAGCCCGGCTGGCGCGAACTGGCGGCGGCGTCCGAGGCGCGAGGCTTGCCGCTCTACGGCCTCTACGGTTCGAGCGAGGTGCAGGCGCTGTTCTCGATCGCCCGCCCCGACGACGCCTTCGCGGACCGGATCGATGGCGGCGGCTGGCCGATGTCAGCCGATGCAAAGGTGCGCGTACGCGACATGGAGACCGGCGAGCTGGCCGCGCACGGCGTCTCCGGCGAGATCGAGATCAGTGCGCCGTCGCGCTTCCTCGGCTATTTCAACAACCCTGAAGCCACGCGCGAGGCCATCACCGCCGACGGCTTCTTCCGCACCGGAGACATCGGCCGGCTGCGCGGCGACGGCGCCTTCGTCTACGAGACCCGGGCGGGCGATGCGATGCGGCTCGGCGGCTTCCTGGTTGCGCCGGGCGAGATCGAGGACGAGCTCAAATCCTGCAGCGGCGTCGCTGACGCCCAGGTCGTCGCGGTCGATCTGAAGGGCCAGGCGCGCTGCGTCGCCTTCGTAATTGCGCACCAAGGGCAGCTGGAGCGGGAGGCGCTGACTGCGCGGCTGCGCGAGCGGCTCGCCGGCTACAAGGTACCGGCGCGCATCTACGTCGTCGACGCGTTCCCGATCACGGACAGCGCCAATGGCGTCAAGATCCAGCGCGCGCGGCTTCGCGCCATGGCCATGGACCGCATCGCAACCGAATGAGCCCAGCCTATTTCAGGTAGCTCGCCAGGTTCATGCTCAGGATCTTGCCGAGCGCCGAATAGGACGCGGTCAGTTGCGACTCGTAGGTCGAGAGCTGCGCCGTAATCGCGGCGACGTCGACGCTGGTGAGGTCGCTCGACAACGTCTCGGCATAGCTCTTGTAGTCGGTTTGGCGGGCGCTCGCCGTCTCGATCGAGGATGCCGCGTTGGAGAGCTTGGCCTGGACCGCCGCGGTGTCGTCGAGAGCCGTACTGGCGAGATCGAGCGCGCTGGAGATGTCCGAGGACGACAGTGAGGTACTGTTGGCTACGAACTTCAGAACGCGCATCACCTCCTCGAACGCCGAATTGTCGGCCGTGACGCCATAGGACACGGTCTGGTCGGCTGCGACACGCACCGAAGCTATCTCGTCATCTCCCCCGTAGTAGCTGGTGTCCGCCGTGGTGAGGGACCCCGCTCCCGCCGAAAAGCTCGAGAGGTCGACCGGCGCGGTGTCCGTCTTGCCGCCGCCAAAGACATATTGGCCGTCATATTGCGTGTTCATGAGCGAGCCCATCTCCTCCAGCATCTGCTGGGCGGAGCTGATCACCGAGTTTGTCTCGGTCGAGCTTCCGGTCGAGGCGGCGCTGAGCTGGGAACGGAGCTGTGTGAGAATGTCGGTCATCGAGCCGACAGCCGAATACATCACCTGGACCTTGCTGTCCGCGAGGGTCGCGGCATCGATGTAGGATTGCGCGCGCGTCACCGAGACCTGGAGGTTCACGACATGCTGCGCGTCCGAGCCATAGCCGCCGTAGTCGGTCGAGATCAGGCCCGACGATTCCTGGGTCTGCTTTTCGGCCATGACCGACTGCACGCGCAGCGCGTCCGCGATCATCTTGTTCGACTGCGCGAAGGTCGCGACCCGCATCGCCACCATGGCCCGCTCCCCTCTTATGTCGACTGCACTGCGGAGAGCAGCGCCGAATACATGGAGTTGATGGCCTGGATCAGCGCGGAAGCCGCCGAATATTTGTTCTGGAGCGTGCTGAGCTTCGCCGATTCCTCGTCGAGGTTGACGCCGGATTGCGACGACAGCGAGTCCGCATAAGTCGATTGCGCGGTCTCCTTGGCGGTGTAGTTCGTCGACGCCTGCGACGATTTGCTAGCGACGTCCGACACGATGGTCGAGGCGTAGTCGGCGAGAGAACCTGTCGTAGCGGCGAGCCCGCCAGTGGAGGAAAACGTCCGGGACTCCGTCAGAGCGTCGTAGAAGGCGTTGACGACCGTGGTTGACCCCGACGACAGCACCGTGCTGCCGACCGTCAGGCTCGACGAGGAATCCAGGGTCGCGAGTTGAAGCTCGCTGGTCCCGGTCAGGATCTCGCTGTTGACCGCGATGTCCGACGCACCCGTCCCCGTCACCAGATCGTTGAGACCGAAATAGCCCGAAAATCCATCGCCGGAGTTCCCCACTGCGCTCGTCATCTCGTTGATGGCGACGCCATTGCCGGAGCCGCTAGCGGTGATCGAGAGATGGCCGTCCGAATCGACCGATGCGGACAGTCCGGAGATGCCGTTGATCGCGGTGACGAGGTCGCCGACCGTGGAATAGGACGACAGATCGAGATCACCGTAGGAGACCAGACTGCCGCTCTGGTCGGTGGCGGCGATGCGCACCGTGCCGGTGGCGGAGAGCGCCGTGCTGCTGGTGACAGCGGTCGTACCCGTCAGGCTCGTCGGCGCCGGCACCGAAGAGGCGCTGTTCGAGATGCCGTTCATCGCGGAGGCGAGCTGCTGCGCCAGCTGGTCGAGCTGGGACTGCGCCGCGGGCAGGGTCTTGTCGCGCAGCGTCACCAGCGCGCCGATGTCGCCGCCGGTGATCTGCGAGGTGATGTCGACCCCGTTGACCTCGATCGCACTGAAGCCGCTCGACGAGGAGCCGGCGGCATAGGTCGTCGACGCCGTTACGCTGGCGGCGGTTGTGTAGCTGATCGTGTGCGCGGAACTGTCGACCAGCGCCTGACCGGACGTCGTATAGATCTGGAGGTCGCCGTTCGACGCCGTGAAGTAGCTGATGTTCATCCTGGAGGCGACGTCCTGGAGGGCCGTATTGCGCTGGTCCTCCAGGTCTGCGGTCGACTGGCCGACCGCCGCCGTCTGCTTGATCGCGGCGTTCAGGTCCGCGATCTCTTGCAGGTTCGAGTTGACGTCGTCGATCGACGACGAGATGTCCTGGTCGGCATCGCTGCGGAGTTTCTGGATTCCGCTCGACGTCTCCCGCAACTGGCTCGCGACGTCATCGAGCGCGCTGACGACGTTGGATTGCAGCGAGGCGCTGCTCGGCGTACTCGCCAGCGACGACAGCGCCGATTCCAGCGAGGCGATGCTGTTTGCAAGCGAGGTTCCCGTGGAGCTCCCGTTGGTGCTGCTGGTCGAGCCGTAGAGCTTCTCAAGCGAAGTCAGATAGGTGTTGGTCGTATCGGCCGATCCGAGGTCGGAGGTCGCTCCGATCAGCGACTTCAACAGCAGCTTGTCGACCGTCGAGGTGATGCCGCTCACGGTGACGCCGGTGCCGACACCGTTGGTGACACTGCTCGACTGGCTCGCGGTCTTCGCGGTGTAGCCCGTCGTGTCGGCATTCGAGATGTTCGACGACGTCACGCTGATCTGCACCGACGTCGCCGACAGCCCGCTGAAGGCGATCGATCGTGCGATATTGAGTGACACGGCGGGACCCTCGACTCGTCAGGCGCTGCGGCTGGTGCCGCTGGAGACGGAACGCGTGGCAATCCGGCCGGAGGCGCCATAGGGCGACACCGCCGCGATCTGCTCGCGGATCGCCTGCATGACGGCCTCGATCCGGCGATTGCTGGCCTCGATCGCCGCGCGCAGCCGCACCAGATTTTCGTCCATCGCCGCGCGCAGCTTCAGGATCCGCTCCAAGAGTTGCTCGCGCAGGATACGATCCGGGACATGCAGGCTGGTTGTGCCCGCGGCGCATTCGGCAACGGTCCGTTCGAACACCTCGGCCAGGCGGTTCTTCTCGTCGACCTGCTTCAGACGCGAGGCCGGCAGGCCCTTGGCGAGCTCCACATTCTCCTCAGCGACAAGCGCGGTCAACGTGTCGATCAGCGTGATCAGAGACTTGATCCGAACGTCGCCGTTCGCGCTGCTCGTCCTGGTGGCTTGGCTCTTGGCTTGAGCTACAGTCATGATCATCGCCTTCTTCTAATTATGCCGTTTGCCGCGGCCGGACTGCGCATTGCGCAAGTAGGCGCCGATCGCGTTTGTTCTGACGGTGGCCTGTCTGATCTCGTCCTCGACTTCGCCACGCTGTTCCAACAGGCCGCGCCGGGTCGCTTCGACGTCGTCGATCAGCGCAAGCAGCTGCTTGCGGTCGCCCCCCTTGACGGTCTCGGCTCGCGTCACCAGCCGGCGCAACCGGCGCAACAGCACTTCTCCGGCCTCCCTGGCTTCTTCGCTCCGCATGGCTCACCTCATCGCCGAGATCAGCGTGTCGTACATCTTGTTGACAGTGGAGATGACCTGGGACGCCGCCGAATAGGCCTGTTGCGCCGAGATCATGCTGGAGAACTGGCTGCTGGTGTCGGTGGTCGAGGACTCCAGCTCGCTGCCGAAGATCGTGCCCGCGCCGTTCTCGCCGGATCCCTGCAACGCGGCATTGCCCGACGTCACCGTCGCCGAATAGATACCGTCGCTGGAGGCAGAGAGCCCGTTGGGAGCGGCGAAGGTCGCCACCGCGATCTTGTAGATCGCGATAGTCTGGCCGTTGGAATAAGTGGCGTTGACCAGGCCGTCATCGCCGATCGCGATGCTGGACAGCTTGCCGTAGGACAGGCCGTCGGAATCGATGCTGGTGACGTTCACGGACGGCGTGGTCTCGCCGGAGGCATATTGGGTCAGCCCATCGGTCTTGCCGACGGTGCCGAGATCCATGGTGACGGTGCTGCTGGCTGCGCCATCGGTCCAGCCTGTGATCGAGACGGTCGCCGGGCTGGGGCTGGTGCTGGCGAGCGAGCCGTCGCTGTTGAAGGTGATGTCGATGGAGCCCGAGGCCGTGCCCGTCGCGGTGGTGGTATCCGAGGTCGAGGTTGGGTTGGCGAAGCTCGCGTTCCAGGTGTTGGTTCCGGTTTTCGTCCAGGTGATCTGCATCGAGTTCGCGGCACCGAGCGAATCGTAGACCGTCATCGAGCTGGTATAGGCATCGCCGGTCGCCGCATCCGACGGCAAATTGGCCGCGATCGTGGTCTTGGTGGTCGCACTGCCGCTGGTCGATGCGACCTGGGTGTTGATCGCCTCGAGATTGCTCGCCGACTCACTGCCGACGACGTTGCCGTCGGCGTCGGTGCGCCATCCCTCGAGATAATAGCCGTTGTTCTGGAGATAGCCGGCATTGTCGGTCGTGAAGGCACCGTTGCGGGTGTAGGCGACGGTGCCGCCCGATGTGGCGCTCGTCACCACGAAAAAGCCGGAGCCCTGGATCGCGACGTCGGTGGCGTTGGAGGTCGCAGCCAGCAGGCCTTGCTGGGTGATGTTGGCGCGGCCCGAGACGGTGACGCCACCCGAGGCATAGGAAGTCGTATTGCTCGACGCCGTGACGAGCGCGTCAAACATTCCGGACGTCGTCTTGTAGGCGGTCGTGTCGGAATTGGCGATGTTGTCGCTGATCATCGACAGGGACTGACTCTGCGCACTGAGCGCCGAGATCGCCGAGGATAATGCGCCGCTGAGACTCATGATAAAACTCCGGAAGAAATCAGGATGTGACGCCGATGATGTTGGCGGCGCTGACCGAAACGCCGTTCACGGTCAACGAGGGTGTCGAGGTCGAGGTGTCGATGCCGGTTACCGTGCCGGTGACGGTCGTGTAGTTCAGGACCGAATTTCCAGAGGAGTTCGTCGCGGTCACCGAGATCGTGTACTGACCGCCGTCGGAGAGCTGGTTGCCGCTGGAATCCTTGCCGTCCCAGGTAAAGCTGTTCGATCCGGCATTCCCGGTCCCGGTACCGGTCCACACCGTGTTGCCGGAGGAGTCCTTGACGCTGATCGAAACATCCGAGGCGGCCGACGACAGCGAGTAACCGAACGTCGCCGAGCCATTGCTCAACGTCGATGTGTCCGTCTTCGCCTCGACGGTGTGGCCGATGTAGTTCACGGAATTCAGCGTCACGAGGCTCGAGAACGAACTCGCAAGCGAATTGAGGTTGGTGTTGATCGACTGCTGGGAGGTGAAATTCGCGTAGGAGGTGAGCTGATTGACGAGGTCGGTGGTCGAGGTCGCATCCAGCGGATTCTGGTTCTGGAGCTCACTGACGAGCAGGCTCAGGAAATCGCTGGATGTCAGCGTCGAATTGGACGACGTGCTCGACGACGACGCCGTCGTTGTCGTCGCGGTCGACGCAGAACTCGTTGCGGAAACGGTCATCAGAAGCTCCGGCTTTCCTGCGCTCCCGGCGACTGCGTGTCGATCGGCGGCGCTTGAAATCTGTGTGCTGATGAAACGGGTGGCCGCGTGGATTCAGGCGCGGATTCACGCGCACGAAAGCGTCATTCGACACGGCAAAATCTGCCGCGTGTGCACGTGCCGGAGGAGCGATGATCTCAAGCTGGTCTATGGTCGCAAAGCTGCGTGCCATTCGCTCGCAGCAGAGCAATCGCATATGAACGCGCACGACCATGACGATGTGAGAGCTTCAACGCCCCAGGCGCCAGCGCGATCGTCTTGTTACAGGGGAGGCGAGGAACGATACGAAGGTTGGAAAGGAAGCGCTCAACTCTCTGCCGTCTCGCCTTCGGTGCGCGGCTCGGCCGTATCGCTCTTCATCTTCATTGCCGTTGCGACGATGCGGTCGGCGAGGCCCGCTGGCGCGCGCACAGCAGGTGCGGCAAGCGCAAGTCGCAAGGCGCGCGCCTCTTCCAGCACGGCCTGCGCAGCTGGCGATTGCGCAAGCAGCTCTTCTGCGGGCAAGCGCCGACCGTCGGGCCAGAGGGAGACATCCTCGCCCAGCCGATTGATCAATTCCTCAAACTCGGTGACGTCCATCGCCCGCCGATCCCGCCTCGATCTGGCCGTCATAAAGCATTGCGGGCGAGGCGGAAACCGGATTTCAGCGGATTCGGGCGCCAAAAGCGCCCGCAGCACTACGGAAATCGGCGAAAACGACCGCTCCCGACGCCGCTCCTCGCCTTGCGTAGCAACAGGCCGATTCAGCCCGTCCGGGCCGAATCGGCCTTGCTGCTCCGCAACGTGGCATCAACGGACTCCCACGCCTCGCGCAGCTCGGTCAGCCCGGCGATGATCCGCCGAAAGCTCTCGCGGGCATGCGGCCGGCCGTAAGACTTGAGGCTCGCCAGGATCAGAGCGTTGTAAGTCTGGAACATCCGTTCCGCCACCACCCCACCCTTGGCGAAATCGAGATTGTGGCTCAGCCCGCGCAGGATCGCCGTCGCCTTCATCAGGTGCTCGTGTCCCTCCTCGAAGCGCCGTCCCTCCTGGGCGTTCAGCGACTTCTGGAGGGAGGTGATCGCGCCGCCAAGCAGCATCGAGACCGCCTTAAGCGGCGGCACGCTCGTTGCCGCCCCCCGATAGGCCTGGTTGGCCATGTACGCCATCGGATTATGCATCATCAGTTACTCGAGCTGGAATTGAGCAAGGCCTTGAGATAGTTGAGCGTGCTATTGGCGCTCTCGATCGCCGCCTGGTACTTCGCGTATTGCGTCTCCAGCTGCGACTTCAGCGTCGACGCTGCGCTGTTGATGTCGTCGACCTTCTGTTGGAGCTCATCGTCGCGGGTCGTCAGACTGGTAATCTGCGTTTGCAGCACGCCGCTCGACGACGAGTAGTCCTTTGCGAGCCGATAGAGCTGCGTTGCAATGCCCGAGGTCGACGTCACCGCGATCGACTGCGAGGTCGAGCCGCTATAGGTGAAGGCCATGCCAGCGTAGATCGAGCCGGAAGCGCCGATGATCGTGGTACCGCTGACCGTGAACAGCGACGAGTCGCCGCCGACCGACGCCGACGTGAGGTTGCCGTCGGAATCGACCGCCAGATCAAGGGTGAAGGATTGCGGCGACGTTCCGGTATTGACGACGCTGAGCTGGCTCGACGACGTCGTCGTCTGCGCCGACAACAGCTTGGTCACGCCGCTCAGATTCGTGCTCAGGATATCCGACAGCGTGCTGGTATCCAGTTCGAGTTCATTGCTCTCGTTGAAGGACAGGCCGAGATCAGCCATGGTCAGGCCGCCCACAGTCGAGTTCAGTGCATTCTGAAGAGCATCCATGATGTTGCGCATGGTTCCGTCGCCGAACAGCACCGCGCTCGAGTCCGCGGTGCCGTCGGTTGCGGTTTTCTGCTGTGCGATCACCTCGTCGCGAAAAGCGTTGTAGTTGGTGACGAAGGTCTCCAGGGTCGACTGGATCTGGCTGGTGTCAGTTTCGATGCTGATGTTCAGCGTCGCTCCGTCCGGCGTCTCCTGGAGCAGGCTGAAAGTGACCCCGCTCAGGACGTCCGAGATGTCGTTGGTGTTGCGGGTCATCGCGATGCCGTCGAGCGTGAATTCGGCGGCCTGCGCCGCCTGGAGCTCGTCGGTGAAGCTCCCCGAATTGTCAGTCACACCGAGCTTGTTGAGAATATCGTCCCCTGACGTGCTCGAATAGGTGATGTCGGCGGCATCCTCCGTGCCCGTCAGCACCATCTGGAACGAGGTGCTGGAGACCTGCACGATCGAGGCCTGGACATTGGTCGTCGAGGTCTGGGCATTGATGGTATCGACGATGTCCTGAAGCGACATCGTGCTGGTGATGGTGACATCGGACGTGCTGCCGCCCTCCAGGCCGATGGAAAACGTGCCGGAGTATCCGAGTTCGTCGGTCTGACTGGATTGCGACGCGCCGGAAACCTTCTGCGCGGTGGCCAGCTCGCTGATCGTCAGCGTATGGTCGCCGATCGCCGCCCCGCTCTTGAGCGTCATGGACAGCGCCGACGAGGCGCTCACGTCGCCGGTGGAACTGATGCTCGCCGCGCGCGTCGCAAATGCGCTGGTGGACAGCGAATTGACCACCGCGGTGGAAAGCGACGCCAGGCCCGAAGATAGCGTCTTCAGATCGGTTTGCAGCGTCTGATAGGCCGATATCTTGGCTTCATTGTTCGTGATCGTGGTCGAGATCGTGTCCGCCTGCGCGGTCTTCGCGTCGACGGCGGACTGGATCAGCGCCGTCCAATCGATGCTGCTCGAATTGGTGGTGCCGCTCGTCGTGACCGACACGCCCGAGGAAGTCGTGCTTGTGCTGCTGGTGCTGGAGCTGACGCTGGCCACTTTGCTTGGTTGTCCCCGACAGAGAGGACCGGGCCGGCATCATGCCGGCCCGGTCAGTTGATCATCAGCCCAGGAGTTTGAGCAGATACTGCGGCATCTGATTGGCAGCGGCCAGCGCCGAGACGGCAGCCTGGGTCTTCACTTCCGCGGAGGACAGCTTGGACTGCTCGGCCGCGATATCCACGTCCTTGATCGCCGAGTTCGCAGACTGGAGGTTCTGCGTCTGAGTCGAGATCGAATCCGACGAGAAGTTGAACCGCGATTCCTGGGCACCGATCGAGGCGCGCGCGGCGGAGACCGTGTCGATCGCGGTATCGAGGGCGTCGAGCGCCGAGGTCGCGCCGGACTGGGTGCTGACGTCGAGCGAAGTGACCGCGAGCGACGATGCCGTCAGGCTGGTCAGCTTGATGTCGATGGTGTCGGAGCCGTCCGAGCCGACCAGCACGGACACGCCGGACGAGAACACGCTGGATCCGTCGAGCAGGCTCTGGCTGGAATAGCGGGTGCCGGTCGCGATCGAGTCGATTTCGGAGTTGAGCTGCGAGAATTCCGACTGGATGTAGGCGCGGCTCGAATCGGTCGTGGTGCCCGAGGCGGATTCGGAGGCCAGCGACTTCATGCGCGCGAGAATATCGGAAATGTTCGAGGCGCCGCCGTCAGCTGTCTGCAGGATCGCGGTCGCCTGCGAGGCGTTGGTGGCGGCCTGCTGCAACGTGGTCACGTCCGAGGAAATGCGGGTGGAGATCGCAAGGCCGGCGGCGTCGTCGGATGCCGAGGTGATGCGCGAACCGCTCGACAGCTTCGAGAGCGAGCTGCTCTCCTGCGCGGAGTTGATGTTGAGATAGCGGACCGCGGCGTTGGCGGCGGTATTGGTATTGATTGCGGGCATTGGAAGCTCCTGTGCTGATGGGCAAGCGTGCCGCATCGTTGAAATCGACTTACGACGACGCGGACCGCAGCCCCGTCCGTTAGCTCAAACGGCGGAGTACAATCAGATCGGGCGCGAAAACTTCTGCGCGGCGAATTTTATGGTTAGCAATCGGTAAACGCGGTGCGGATGTCGCGTTCATGTTTTCGCAGCAACTGGCGAAGCTGCTGACGTCCGCGCTTGAGCAGCGACTCGACGGCCGCCACCGTGGTGTCCATCACCTGGGCGATCTCGCCGTTGCTCATGTTCTCATGGTACGAAAAGATCACCGCGATGCGCTGCTGCTCGGGCAGGCGCTGCATCGCAAGCTCCAGCATACCGTTCAACTCGTTGCGCTCGATGATCTCGACGGCGCCGGGCTGACCGTCGGCAACCTCGGGCACGGTATCGACGTTTTCGTTGCGCGGCTTGCGGCGCAGGTCGATGCAGCGGTTGGAGATGACCCGGTAGAGCCAGGTCGAAAATTTCGCGCGGCCATGCTGCCAACGGCCGCGATGGCTCCAGATCTTGAGCATGGTGTCCTGCACCACGTCTTCGGCATCCGCCGCGTTGCCGACGATGCGTAGCGCAATCGCGTAAGCGCGGTCGATGTGACGCTCGACCAGCATACGGAATGCGACTTCGTCGCCGATGGCGAGCCTGTCGATGAGCTCGCTGTCCTCGTCATAGACGACATCGTCCGCGACCGGTGCGCTGTCCGGTGCGAGCGGCACCGACGGCGCTACGTGTACGATCGCATCATCAGGCATCGTCGTCGTGATCTCGACCTCGGCGGGAGCCCAGACATCAGCAGCGTAACTCATCCCGCAACCTCCAACCCGCAACGCCGGCGGCGCACATGCCACACGGCTTCCAGGCGTTGAACGCGACACCAAAACAATCCAGGCGGATAATTTTTGTTGTTTTTCAAGATGTTAGCCGGCCACTTTTGCCGGGTGTCGGGCAATAATTGCCGACTGCGCGATGGTCTTTCGCGTCAAGCCTGCAATCATCACGTCGTCTTGCGCCATGGCTGATCATCCATCCTGAACAGATGTACTCGTGAGAAAACGCTGACATTACGCGGCACTAGGTGATCGGGCGCGGCACGCGCAGAGCACGCGAGGAAGCGATTGTTTCCGGGTGTGAACGAACGCGAGACGATCTCTGCACCCCGGCAATTTTTTCCGAATCACCTTTTCGAACCTAGCTGTTTTTTTGAATCTGTCAGTCACGACGAACGCGATTTTGAATCGTGCGTGAACTTTTTTCGCATCGATCGCGCCTGACACCACGTGCGCGCACGTTAATCGTCAGGGTGGACGGGGAATTGTCGCATGAAGATCGCAACGGCCGGGCTCGAGCCCCGCGCGCAAATTGTTTCTGCCTGGTCATTCGATGTTTTCGATACGTTTCTGCTTCGCGCCTGCACGACGCCCGATGGCGTATTTGAAAGGACTTGCGAGCTTTCCGGCATTTCACGAATTTTGCCGAATGTTTCCGCGAGTTTCATTCAGCATCGCATTCAAGCCGAATCGCGTGCACGCCGGACCGCGAAGGAGAGGCGCGGTACGAGCGAAGTGCATATCGGCGAAATCTATTCCTATTTTCCGTTCAAGCTGTTCGGTCTCTCGCGAGATGGCTTGAACGACCTGATCGAATCGGAGTTCGCCGCCGAGCTTGAGCTATGTCGCGCCAATCCCGACATGATCAGGCAATATCTGGACATGAAGCGCGCCGGCCATCGCGTCGGCTTCATCTCCGACACGTATTGGGACTCCGGTCGACTGGCGCGGCTGCTGCGGGCCTGCCGTCCGGGACTGACTTGGGACTTCCTCTATGCGTCCTGCGATCATGGCAGCAGCAAGAGCGAGGCGCTGTTTGCGACGTATCTGTCGGAGCAAGGCATCGATGCCGCCGCTTCCTTTCACGTCGGCGACAACGAGAAGGCCGATATCCGGGGCGCGCGGCGGCATGGCATTCGCCCGCGCTACTATCCGCAGTCAACGGCACAGCTCGCCTCCAGGCTTCAGCGCGAGACCGCGCTGTTCGAGCTGCTGTGCACGGGAGCGCCCTCACGGCTCGATCGCGGCTCACGCACATTGCGGCGGATGGTCGCCACACGCAGCGCCGAGAAATCTCCTGCCTTCCATTTGGGCCTTACCATCCTCGGCCCGGCCATGACCGCCTTCGACGCCTTCGTGGCGCGGCGCTGCGAGGACGTTGCAGGGCCCGGCCGCAGGGTCGCGCTCGGCTTTCTCGGCCGCGACGGATTTCTGTCGCACCGGATCTGGCAGGAGTTGCACAGTGACACGGCGGCCTACCTCGAGATCAACCGCCGCGTCAGCCTGATCGCCTCGGCCGACACGATGCAGCCGCTGGTCGACCTCCTCAGCAAGGTCTTCAGGATCGACGCGCCGACCTTCGGCGATGTGGTGAAGCTCATGCCGCCGAAGGTCGCGGCGTTCTTCGCCGGCTTTCCCGGCGGTATCGCCTCCGGGGAAGAGCTCGCCGAGGCGCTTCCCGGCCTGATGGATCCCGACGAAATCGTGGAGCTCGCCGCAGGCCTGCGGGCCCGGCTGCTCGCCTATCTGCGCCAGGCCATCCCCGGCTTCGACGACTGCACCGACCTCGTGCTCGCCGATCTCGGCTATTCCGGCAGCGTGCAGAAGGCGCTGCGACGCATCTTCGACCTCGAAGGCATCGAGATGCGCCTGCACGGCGCCTACCTGATGTCGCTCGACGACGCCTTCGACGACATCGCCGAGCGCGACAGCGCGGAGGGCTTCGTCTCCGACCTCGTCGTCACCCCCCATATCAAGCGCATGCTGATCCGCAACGTCGCGGTGCTGGAGCAGATCTGCTGCTCACCCGATGGTTCAGTGCGGGATTACGATGGCGGCGCGTCGCTGCACGAGATCAATCCGCGGCCTGCAAGCCAGATTGCGTTGGCCGCCGAGATCCAGACCGGTGCCCTTGCCTTTGCGGAAAGCGCCGAAGACGTTGCGCTCGACCATGGCCTCGATCCCTATGCGGCGACCGATGTCGCTTCACGCTGGTGTGCGGCGACGCTGGCCCGGCTTCTGCTGCTGCCCGACGAGGACGAACTCGCGCTGCTCGGCGGATTGAAGCATGACGTCAATCTCGGCACGCACGCACTGGCGCCGATGCTCGACGGCGAATTCGTCCGCCGTCAGGTCACGGCGCGCGGCCTCTCTGCCGCCTGTGCATCGGTCGCGCCACCGATGTGGCTGGCGGGCAGCTTTGCCTTGATGTCTCCGTCCCACGCTTATCTCTATACGTTGTTCGGCGCCAACCGCCTGCCAGCCGACGTCTTCGAGGAGAGTCCCTCCGGCACCGTCCAGGTCGGGTTGTTCCGCTGCAATGACGAGGCCACGCTCGAAACGGTGAGCGTCCATCGCACCGGCCTCGGCGAGCTGCGCGTCCGCATTCCGCTCTCGCGCACCATGGGCATCACCATGATCGCGCTGCCGCTGCCGAAATTCGCCGCCGAAGGCCTCCTGCACGGCGTGACCATCCAGACCGCCGACGTCATCCGTGACGCGGCCGAGAGTCAGGACGTGATCGGCATCGCGGCGGAAAGCCTGGTCTATGCCGGAATTCAGAGGAATGGCGACCATTATCGCGCCGAGAGCGAGGACGGCTGCCTGCTGATCCCGGTCGCCAAGATGACTGACGATATCGCGATCTACTCCGTCGCAATCACGTCGCTCGGCTCCAGCCCCAAATAGTGCGCCTGATCGCCCGGCCCGGATCGTTCAAGTCCTGGGATGGGACCGGGGGTACGGAATTGACGGGCAGGACGCACGAAAACCTGGATCGGCTGCTGCAATCCGGCGGCATCAGGCTTGGACGAGCCCAGCGCGACCGCCTGGACTGGCTGGCCGGACAGTACGGCGCGCCGACGTTCGACGATGTCTCGGACACCGGGCGAAAAGGCGTCATCATCCTCAGGGAGCCGCCGAGTGGCGCGGCGGCCGAACTGTTCTACCGTTCGCTCTCGCCCGGCTGTGCCGTCGTCATTCCAACAAGCGAGAATCCGGGCTTCGACTTCCTCAAGTCCAAGCTGACCGAGTTCGGCACCGTCGGCCCATGCGGCGCGGACGGCCCGCATGAGCTGTGGTGGGGCGGCATCGGCTGGTCGAAGTTCCTCACCGCGGCTGACACCTCCATTGTCCGTCCGCGGATCGTCTCCTGCCATCCGCGGGGCGGCGACGCGACCGCGGCCATTTCGCTGCGAAACTCGCTCGAGCGACTTGCTCTTGCCTGCCACATCGAGCCGATCGACACAGAGTTCAGCGACCGTGTCCTCTGCTTCGAGAAGGCCGAGTTCATGGTGCGGATGTGGAACAAGTACCGCGAGCCGCTGCTGTTCGTCGAAGCCGGCGCCATGCTGCGCGAGGCGCCGCTGTTGCCGTCGTTTCTCGGCTGCGATGTCGCGCTCCACAAATGGAACCGCTGGGAGATGTCGGCACGCACCCTCTATCTCGGCCGCACCGAACGCGCCGAGATGCTGTTGCGCGCCTGGCAACAGCTCGCCGCGTCTTATCCCGCGATCTGGGAAGGCTATCTGCTCGACCAGGCCTGGAGCCTGACGTCATCGCATGTGCCGCTCGACACGGTGTGGCTGCCGCGGTCCTATCATGCGCTGAAGGGCGACCTCGGCGCGATGCGCGCCACGGTTCTGCATGACCAGCAAACGACGACGCTGGAGCTCGGGCCGGATCCGGCCTTCGCCGGCATCGTTCGCACGGCCCGTCGCGCCAGCCGGACCGGCGCCCGTGATGCCTTCATGGTGATGACCTCGAATGCCCAAACTGCGAACGGCGTGGCCGTGATCCTGCGCGACATTGCGGCCAGCGACGCCGGCGCGGTGGCCGCCACCGTGGAAGCCCTGACCGGCGCCTATACCGCCAATTGCGGCGGCTACGGCCGGCTCGAACTGTCGCTCTGCGCCTGGCAGGACGATGTCGGCGCCGCACGCGATGCCGCGGCCCTGGCGCGCTACCGCATCCTGGAGATCGCGCCGGGACAGCGCATCGCCAACGATTTCTTCGCTCGCCAAGCGGCAGACGACGCAGTCATGACCGCCCGCCATCTCTTTCCCTGACGGACATCACAAGATGCTCAAGACCATCATCCTCCTCACTGACACCGTGCAACAGCAGCAGCCGCTGGCCAATCTGCTCCGCGAGCACAATCGCGACCTCGCTTTCTGTTCGGCACTGCGTGCCCAGGACCTCGGCGCCATCGAGCCGGAGGTGCTGAGCGAAGCGCGGCTGGTGTCCTTTGCCGCCGATGTCGCCGTCCCCGAAAAGCTCCTGCTCCGGCTCGGCTATGGCGCCTACAAATTCTACGCTTTGCCGATGCAATATCCGGGTCTGCCGCCGGCACCCGACGAGAGCGATGACGATCCGCGCTGCTACTCCGTGATCGCACAATCGATGACGATCTGGCCCGATTTCAAGAAAGTGGTCGGCCTGGAAACCGTGACAATCCCGGACGGCACCGTGCCCGCCGAGCGCGAGCGCCTGGTGTTCTCCCGCCTTGCGCATCTGTTCTGGCAGATGTCGGGCATGATCGCCGGCGAGGCCACGGATCTCCCGGGGATCATCGGGGCCGGCGAGAGCCAGCGGCCGACGCTCGCGATGATGAACTGAGTTATCGCGCAGAACGTCTCAGCTGCGCCGACAGAGCATCGCGATGCTCGGGCGCGGCTATCGCGATCAAGCGGCGCGCACGCTCGGCAAGACCGCAGCCGCGCAGCTCGGCAATGCCCCATTCGGTCACGATGGCATCGACATCGGCACGCGGCGTCGTCACGGTCTCGACATGCGTGACGATCCGGCTCGTGCGATCGGACGCCGTTGCCGGCAGCGCGATGATCGCCCGGCCTCCGCGCGATGCATTGGCCCCGCGTACGAAATCGAGCTGCCCGCCGATCGCCCCGATGGTCACGCCATTCAGCGTCTCGGAATTCACGCTGCCGTCGAGCCCGACCTGAAGCGCCGAGTTGATCGCGACCAGCCGGTTGACCCGCGCCAGCACGCCCTGGCCGTGCGTGTAGGACGTCGGCCGCACCGCCACAGCCTTGTTCTCGTGCACGAAGCGGTAGAGCCGCTGCGTGCCGATCACCTGATTGGTGATGGTGATGCCGGCATCGATCTCCTTCTCCGCATTCGTCACCGCGCCGCGCTCGATCAGCTCGACGACAGCGTCGTTGATCAGGCCGGAATGGATGCCCAGATTGCGCACATGGGACAGCGAGGAGAGGATCGCGTCAGGAATGCGCCCCACGCCGAACTGGAGTGTGCTGCCATCCGCAATCAGACCCGCAGCATGCGCGGCGATGCGCCGCGAGACATCGTCGAGCGGCGGCGATGCCAGTTCGACCGGCCGACGGCCGGCCGACACGCGCACATGGACCGGCACGTCCTCGGGCCATTCCGCACCGAACGTAAAGGGCGCGTCCGGATTGATCTCGGCGACGACGAGGCGCGCGCCGCGCGCGGCATCGATGACGTAGTCGTTGGAGAGGCTGGCGCTGAGCCGTCCCCCGGCTTCCGCAAGCTGCACGAGGACGACATCCGCCTTGTGGCGGCCCGCGGCGAAGTCGGCACAGAACGCGCTGTAGTTGCTCGGGATCATTTCGAGCCGACCCGCTTTCGCAAGCCGCCGCGCATTGCCGATCACGCCGTAGCTGAGAAACGACACGTTCGCCGCACTCGTGGCCGAAAACGTCTCCGAGAACACCGGGCCGACCATCATGCGAAAGGGTGGAAGCTGTGCTGCCTGCGCCATCAGAGCTTCGGTCAGGGTGACGGGCTCCGCCGTCGCCTGCCCGCACACGACGAGATCGCGCTCGTGGATCAGGCCGGAGAAGTCGATCGGCGCCTCCTCCGACATCGCCACCTCAATCCAGCGGCGCGAGGCGCGCAGAAGATTCGCCGAGCAGCGTGCGCAGCTCCGTCTTCACGATCTTGCCATAGCTGTTCTTCGGCAGTTCGCTGGTGAGGTAGTAGTGCTTCGGCCGCTTGAAGCGGGCGATCCAGGCGTTGCACATCTGGTCGAGCTCGTCGTGCGTGACTGCCCGGCCCGCGACGGGAACGACGATCGCCACGACCTCCTCACCCCAATCCGGATGCGGCCGCCCGATCACCGAGACTTCGGCGACGGCGTCATGCCGGAGCAATACCTCCTCGACCTCCCGCGGATAGATGTTGGTGCCGCCGGAGATGATGACGTCCTTGGAGCGATCCTTCAGCGTCAGGAACCCGTTCGCATCGAACGCGCCCATGTCGCCGGTGTAGAGCCAGCCGCCGCGGAGCGTGCTCGCGGTCGCATCCGGGTTCTGCCAATAGCCGGGCATCACGGTATCGCCGCGCACGATGATCTCGCCGATCTCGTCAGGTGCAACGTCCCGCCCTGCTTCGTCCACGGTTCGCACCTGCACGACGCTCTGCGCGATGCCGACAGAAGCAAGGCGCTCCTCGTACCGCGGATCTCCGGCATCGACATGCATGCTCTTCGGCAGGCATGTGATGGTCATCGGCGTCTCGCCCTGACCGTAGATCTGCACGAGCTTTGGTCCGAACACGGCCAGCGCGGCCTTGCAATCGGCGACATACATCGGGCCGCCGCCATAGATGATGGTCTTGAGCCCCGGCGCGCTTTCGCCCGCCGCTTCCGCAGCGACCGTCAAGCGCCGGACCATGGTCGGCGCGGCGAAGAAGGAGATGCCGTTTCGCCTCGCCGTCAGTTCCAAAATCTCGTCCGGTTCGAAGCGGCCGCTCTCGGGAATGATCTGCGCGCACATGCCGATCACATGCGGCACCATGTAGAGGCCGGAGCCGTGCGACATCGGCGCGGCATGGAGCAGCGCCTCTCCCGGGGCGACCGGATTGATCTCGGCGAGATAATTCAGCGACATCGCAAGCAGATTGCGGTGGCTCAGCACTGCCCCCTTGGGCCGGCCAGTGGTGCCGCTGGTGTAGAAGATCCAGGCGGGATCAGTGATCCCGACATCGGCGATGGCGACGCCATCAGTCTTTTCCAGGCGGCGATGCTCGGCCGAGCCGATTTCGACAATGCGCGGCTTGACTGCCGCGATCGACAACGCTTCTGACGCAACGCTCGCCATGTCCTCGGTCACGAAGACGACTGCCGCACCAGAATTGTCGAGAATGAACGCGACCTCGCGTGGATGCAGCTTCGCGTTGATGGGAACGGCCACCAGCCCGGCGTGCCAGCAGGCATAGAGGCACGCGACATAATCGGGCACGTTCTTCATCAGCAAGGCGACGCGGTCGCCCTTGGTCAAGCCAAAGCGCTGCTGCAACGGCGCGGCCAGCGAGGCCACCGTCGCGGCGAGCCGGCCGTAATCGGCAACCGGCGTCAGCCCCTTGAACAGCGCCGGCGCGGACGCATCCGCCTTGGCGGCGCGAAGGAGATGGTGAGCGAGGTTCATGGCGATCCTGCCGGATGGTCCACGCGCGAAGCCTAGTACGACTTCGCCAGTCCCAGCACCTTTTCCGCGATGAAGCTGAGCGCGAGCTGCGGGCTGACCGGCGCGATGCGCGGGATCAGACTTTCACGCAAATAACGTTCGACGTGAAACTCCTTGGCATAGCCGAAGCCGCCATGAGTCATTACCGACTGCTCGCAAGCCTGGTAGCCGGCTTCGCCCGCGAGATATTTTGCGGCGTTGGCTGCGGCCCCGCACGGCATGCCCTTGTCATACTGCCAGGCCGCCGACATCACCATCAGCCAGGCGGCTTCCAGCTCGACCCAGTTCACCGCGAGCGGATGCTGGATGTCGGACGGTTGAACACGATTCGTGTCTTGGCGTATTCACTTGCGCGCGACAACGCGACCTTGCCGAGACCTACCGCTTCCGCCGCAATCAGAATCCGCTCGGGGTTCATGCCTTCGAGGATGTACTGAAAACCTTTGCCCTCTTCGCCGATGCGATCCTCCATCGGGATCTCAAAGTCTTCGAAGAACAGCTCGTTGGAATCGACGATCTTGCGGCCCATTTTCTCGATCTCGTGGACCTTGATCTTCTTGCGGTCGAAATCCGTATAGAACAGGCTGAGGCCGTGGGTGGGTGAGCGCACCTCCTCCAGCGGAGTGGTGCGCGCCAGCAGCAAGATCTTGTGCGCGACCTGCGCAGTGGAGATCCACACCTTCTGGCCGTTGACGATGTAGCGATCGTTCTTGGCGACCGCGCGGGTCTTGAGCTGCGTGGTGTTGAGGCCGGTGTTGGGTTCGGTGACGGCGAAGCACGCCTTCTCGCGGCCCTCGACCATCGGCGGAAGCATGCGCTTGCGCTGCTCCTCGGAGCCGAACACCACGACGGGATTGAGTCCAAACACGTTGATGTGCACCGCGGAGGCGCCGGACATGCCGGCACCGGATTCCGCGATGGTGCGCATCATGATTGCGGCCTCGGTGATGCCGAGGCCGGAGCCGCCATATTCCTCCGGCACGCAGATGCCGAGCCAGCCGGCATCCGCCATTGCCTTGTGGAAGTCGTGCGGGAAGCCGCCGTCATGGTCCTTCTTGAGCCAATAGGCGTCGGGAAAGTCCTCGCAGACTTTGGCGATGGCGTCGCGAATGGCTTCCTGCTGGTCGGTGAGCGCGAAATCCATGTGCTTGATCTCCTTATTGGGAGCCGCGAGAGCTCCGATCCTAGCGCCCCATCTGCGAGGGCAGCCAGAGAATGATCGAGGGAAACGCCACCAGGATCGCGATCGCGATCAGGTGCGCGATGAAGTGCGGGAAGGTGCCGTGGAACACTTCGGCGACCGGCCGCTTGGCATAGCGGGCGACGATGAAGCAGTTCAGCCCGACCGGCGGCGTGATCATGCCGACCTCGGCGGTGACGATCTTGATGACACCGAACCAGATCGGATCGAAGCCGAGGGTCTTGATCAGCGGCAGCACGATCGGCACGGTCAGCACCAGGATCGCGATCTGGTCCATGAAGGACCCGAGCACGATATAGCCGAAAAGGATCAGCGCGATGATGACCCAGCGCGAGGTCGGCAGGCTGCCGACCCAGGCGACGAGGTCCTGCGTGACATGCGTGAGCGTGAAGAAGTAACCGAAGATCGAGGCGCCTACGAGGATGGTCGCGATCATGCAGGTACCGTGACAGGCGCTGAGCAGCGCGCGGTAGAGAGTAGCCGGGGTTACCCTGCGCTTGGCGATGGCCAGCAGCAGTGCCCCCGCAGCCCCCAACGCTGACGCTTCGGTCGGCGTCGCAATGCCGAGATAGATGGTGCCGGTGACGAGCGAGAACAGCAGCACCATCGGGCCGACCTGCCACAGCAGCGAGAGTTTCTCGCGCCAGGATACCGGTTCGACGCGCGGGGCCCTCGAAGGATCCTGCCAGACCAGAAAAGAGATCGTCGCCATGATGGTCGCGGTCACGAGCACCGCCGGAAGAATGCCGCCGATCAACAATTGCCCGATGTTGACTTCCGCAAGCAGACCAAAGATCACCAGCGCCACGCTTGGCGGAATCAGCATGGCGAGCGTGCCCGAGATGGCGACGACGCCGGCGGCCATCTTCGGCTCATAACCCTGCTTGATCATCGCAGGAAGGCTCGTCGACGACAGCGTCGCCGCAGATGCCGTAGAGGTACCACAGATCGCCCCGAAGCCGGCGCCCGCCAGAGCGGTCGCCATGCCGAGGCCGCCGGGAACACGACCGATCCAGGCCGACGCCGTCTTGAACATATCGTCGGCGACGCCGGACAACAGGACAAGCTCCGCCATCAACAGGAACATCGGGATCGTGATCAGCTCATAGGACGAGACCGTCGAGAGCGGTGCCGTCTGGAGAATGCCGAAGAGCGTTCCCGTGCCGCCAACCATCAGAAGGCCGACCGAGCCGGCGAAGCCCATGGCGAAGCCGACCGGCGTTCCGATCGCGAGCAGCAGAAACAGCAGGCCGAGTACGAGAATGAGTATCATTTCAGGCTGCTCTTATTCGAAGCTGCGGGTTTCGTCGGTCAGAGGCGGCAATGGGAACAGATCACGCCCAGAGGCGAGACTGAGCACATTGCCCATGAGTTGCAGCGCCAGCCGAAGCACCAGCACGCAGCAGCCGAACGGGACCAGCGCCGCGGAAATCCAGGTCGGCCACGGAATAGCGCCGGCGAGCACGTCGTGCTGCTCGTAGTTCTCCAACGCGCGCTCGAACCCGACCTTCGAGATCAGGATGAAGACGAACAGCCCCGTGAGCGCGGTAACCATTTCCGACAGACGCCGCCCGGCTGGCGACGCGCGCGACAGCAGGATGTCTACGCCGACATGCGCATGCACACGCAAGGTATCCGACAGCGTCAGGAAGAACACGCCGGCCATCAGATAAAGGCCGATCAGGTCGTAGGTGAACGAGAGCGGACTATTCAGGAGGTAGCGCATGAAAACGTCGGCCACCACCAGTGCCATGATCGCGAACAGAGAGATGGCCGCGATCACCGTGAGCGCGCGTTCCAGCACGCCGAGAACATCTGTTGCCCGCTTGATCACCTCTGGTGCCCCCTTTACTTGGCGAGTTACTTGGCACCGCCGGCGGCGAGCAGGCCTTCGAACTCCTTCAGCGCGGCGGATGCCTGCTTGCCGCGGCTGTCGAGACCAGCCGCCCATTCCTGACTGACGCCCTTCAGCTTGTCCTTCATCTCGGCGCGCGTGGCATCCGGCAGCGGATCGAAGCTGACGCCCTGGTCCTTGAGATGCTTCGTGGTCACTTCGCCTTCCTTGTCGACGTCGGCGCAGGCCTTCGGCGTAATCGCCTCCGAGGCTTCGTTCATCGCCTTCTTCACATCGTCGGGCAGCTTGTCCCAGACCGACTGGTTGATGGAATAGGCGACGATGAAGCTGCCGAAGCTGACGCCTTCGGTGGCGTGCTTGACCAGCTTGTCGAGACCGTAGGACACGACGCTGTCCAGCGGAAACAGCAGACCGTCCATCGTGCCGCGCGACAGAGATTCATAGGCATCAGGCGCAGCCATGCGTACCGGCACGGCGTTGAGCGCACGCAGCGTCAGGTCCTGCGCGCCGCCCGTGGTGCGCAGCTTCAGGCCCTGCATGTCCTTGATGGTCTCGACCTTCGACTTGACGGTCCACACCTGGTAGGGCGGCAGCACCACGGCCATCAGCAGCTTGATCTTGTTCGGCGCGTATTCCTGCTTGGACAGAATGCCTTCACGCGCGGTCTTCCAGTAAGCGAGCGTACCCTGGCAGCTGGTCGCGAATGCACCCGGCAATTGCGCGACTTCCGACAGTGGCATCTTGTCGGAGACATAGGACGGTCCGATGTAGCCGATGTCGACTACGCCGGACTGCGTCAGCCGCAACATGTCGGCCGCCTTGCCGATCTGCTGGTTCGGATAATAGGTGAAGGTCACAGCGCCATTGGTACGCTTGGTGACGTCGTCCATCCACGGCTTGAGCATCAGGCGGACGAGATAATGACCGGCGGGGAAGCTATCGGCGACCTTCAGCTCCAGCGCCTGCGCCGGAAGCGTCGAGACCGGCAGCGAAAGAGCGAGCGCTGCGGCGGCCCAGATCAGGTTCTTCTTCATTTCATTCTCCTTGACGCGTCCCCGTGCCGAAGGCGGCAGCGAAGCGCTGCAACACCGTCCGGCCCTCACTCCACTTCTTGCTTGAGTAAAATGTACATATACGTGAATTTATCTGTCAAGTATATGAACTATGCATGGGCCTATGCGTCGTATCGGTAGCCCTCAGAATTGACACGCAGCTTTTATGAATTCTAACTCCACGCATATGAATTCATCTAACGAGGCCTCATGGGACCGCTCGCCGGCTTCACCATTCTCGACCTGACCTCGGTACTGATGGGCCCTTACGGCACTCAGGTGCTGGCGGACATGGGCGCCGGCGTCATCAAGGTGGAGAGCCCCGAGGGCGACATCGTTCGCCAGATCGGTCCCGGCCGCACGCCCGGCATGGGCGGGATGTTCCACAATGCCAACCGCGGCAAGCGCAGCATCGTGCTCGATCTCAAGAAGCCGGAGGGGCGCAACGCGCTGCTGCGGCTGGCCAAGTGCGCCAACGCGCTCGTCTACAATGTGCGCCCGCAGGCGATGGCGCGACTCGGCCTCGACTACGAGACGCTTCGCTCGGTCAATCCCGCGCTCGTCTATGTCGGCGCCTTCGGCTACGGCCAGTCCGGCCCCTATGCCGCAAAGCCCGCTTACGACGATCTGATCCAGGGCGCGGCCGCCATCCCCACGCTGCTCGCGGCCGCCGGCGACGGTACGCCGCGTTACGTGCCCGTCACCATCGCCGACCGCATCGTCGGCCTGATGATGGTCAACGCGATCATGGGCGGGCTGATGCACCAGCAACGCACCGGCATCGGGCAGCGCATCGACGTGCCGATGTTCGAGTCCATGACAGAGTTTGTGCTGGTCGATCATCTAGGCGGTCTCACCTATGACCCGCCGCTCGACCATGGCGGCTACGCCCGCCTGCTCTCGCGCCATCGAAAACCCTACAAAACAAGCGACGGCTATCTCTGCGTCCTCATCTACAACGACAAGCACTGGCGCAGCTTCTTCGAGGCGATCGGGCGGCCGGAGTTCCTGCAGCAGCCGCGCTTTGCCAACCACGCCGCGCGCACCAGGCATATCGACGAGATCTACCAGGAGATCGGCCAGATCTTCGCGACGCGCACCACCGCGGAATGGCGCGAGCTGCTGGAGCGCGCCGACATTCCCGTGATGCCGATGCACACGCTGGAGACGATCCTCGAGGACCCGCACCTCAAGGCGATCGACTTCTTCAGGACGGTGGATCATCCCGTGGAGGGCCGCATCCGCCAGATGCGCGTGCCCTCGACCTGGAGCGTGACCCAACCGGAACCGGCCGGCCCAGCGCCCACGCTCGGCCAGCACGGCCGCGACATTTTGCGCGAGGCCGGCTTCTCTCCGGACGAGATCGAACATCTCGCAGAGCAAAAGGCAGTTCACCTGGCCGCACCGCCCTAACGGCAGCGCGGGCCAAAATCGCAGAACACAGGGAGGAAACCGCGATGGCCGGACTTTATTTCGAGGACTTTTCCGTGGGCCAGGAGTTCAGGCATCCGCTGACCCGGACCGTCACGGAGATGGACAACACCATGTTCAGCCTGCTGACGCTCAATCCGCAGCCGCTGCATATCGACGCACATTTCTCCGCCCAAACGGAGTTCGGCCAGCGCATTTTCAACAGCCTTTACACCCTCGGCATCATGATCGGCATGACGGTCTATGATACCACCATGGGAACCACCGTCGCCAATCTCGGCATGACCGACGTGACTTTTCCGAAACCGGTCTTCCATGGCGACACCTTGCGGGCGACGACCAAGGTGCTTTCGTTGAGGGAATCCAAATCGCGCCCGAAAGCGGGCATCGTCGAGTTCGAGCACCACGCCTTGAACCAGAACGACGAGGTCGTCGGCAAATGCCGCCGTATGGCGATGATGCACAAGAGGCCGGTCTGATGCGTTCGATGCTGTTCGTGCCGGGGGATTCCCCGCGCAAATTCGAGAAGGCGAGCGAAGGCAATGCCGACGCGCTGATCATCGATCTCGAGGATTCCGTCGTCACCGAGAAGAAAGCGGAGGCGCGCGGGCTGACGCTGGCGATGCTGAAGGGCCGCAGCAAGCCGCATCAGCTCTATGTTCGCGTCAACGCGCTTGACACCGGTATGACGCTGACCGATCTCGCCGCGGTGGTGCCGGGCAAGCCCGACGGCATCGTGCTGCCGAAATCGCAAGGCGGCGACGATGTGCGCCAGATCGCAACCTGGCTCGAGGCTTTGGAAGCGGCGGCCGGCATCACGGTCGGCACGACGCGCATCGTCTGCGTCGCGACGGAGACCGCCAGCTCGATCTTCGGCCTTGGCAGCTACAAGGGCTGCTCCCCTCGCCTCGCCGGCCTGATGTGGGGCGCGGAGGATCTTTCGGCTTCGCTCGGCGCCACCGAAAAAGCGTCAGGCGGCGTATTCCACAGCCCCTATCGCCTCGCGCGCGATCTCTGCCTGATGGCGGCGGCTGCGGCGGAAGTCGCACCGATCGACACGGTCTATACCGACATCGACAACCTCACAGGGCTCGAGCAAGAGACGCGCGCGGCGCGGCGCGACGGGTTTTCGGCGAAGGCGCTGATCCATCCCAAACATGTCGACGTCGTCAACGCGGCGTTCGCGCCGACCGAAGCCGAACGCACATGGGCGGAGAAGGTGATCGCGGCGTTCGCAAGCAATCCGAACTCCGGCACGCTGCGGCTCGACGGCCAGATGATCGACAAGCCGCATCTTCGCGCCGCGAAGAAAATCCTCGGCCAGAACTAGATCGGAACGCCGCCACCATGATCGTTCGCCAAGCCGCCAACGTCCTGGAGATCATGGAATTCTTCGCGCAAACGAAGAAGCCGGCGACGCTTGCCGAGATCGCCGAGCATTTCGGCTGGCCGCGCTCGTCGACCTTCAACCTGCTCGCAACGCTGTCGGAGAAGGGCTATCTCTACGAGCCGCGACCGCGCGCCGGCTTCTATCCGACGCTGCGGTGGCTGGCGATGGCGCGGATGATCTCCGAGGTCGAACCGCTGCCGCCATGGACGCACACGCTGGTGGCCGACCTCTCGGCGGAAACCGGCGAGACCGCGTCGATCGTGGCGCCGGCCGGCGTGATGGCGGTGTTCATCGACGTCGTCGAGTCCCAGGCCGCAATCCGCTATTTCGCCACCATCGGCCACCGCGTGCCGATCCACGCCACCGCGAGCGGCCGCGCGCTGCTGCTGCAATATTCGCCGGAAGAACGCGACTCCGTCTATCGCAAGATCGAATTCAAGCAGTACGGTCCCTCGACGCCGATCAGCATCGAGGCGGTCGAGACCGAGCTGCGCAACTCGATCGCGCGCGGCTATTGCCAGAGCTTTGCCGACTACAGCCGCGACCTCGCCGGTGCGGCGATCCCGCTGCCAATCGGCGATCGCAGACTTTCCGTCGTCGTCGCCGGACCGGAGTTTCGCATCGGGCCGAAGATTGCGGAGGTTGCGGCGCTGATCGCGAGAACGGTGGACCGATTGCGGCCGAAAGCGGCGGCGTAGGCGACGGTGACAGTGCGCTCCCTCTCCCCGCAAACGGGGAGAGGCGAAGAACGTCGCCGCTATACGATCTTGATCGACATATCCGGCAGGCCCTCGAGCTTGCAGAGCAGGACGTCGCCCTTCACCACCGGGCCGACATTTTCCGGCGTGCCGGAATAGATGATGTCGCCGGCCTTCAGCTCGAACGCTTCCGACAGCTTTGCGATCTGCTCGGCGACGCTCCAGATCATCTTGCTGAGATCCGAACTCTGCTTCACGGCCCCGTTGATCGCGAGCGAAATGGCACCCTTCTCGAAATGGCCGGTCTTGCTCGCCGGGTGGATCGGACCGATCACCGCGGCATGATCAAAGCTCTTGCCGATCTCCCACGGTTTCTTCTCCGCGGCCATGCCGTTCTGGAGGTCGCGCCGGGTCATGTCGAGGCCGAGCGCGTAGCCGTAGACGTGGTCGAGCGCCTTGTCGGCCGGAATATTGGAGCCGCCGGATTTCAGCGCGGCGACCAGCTCGACCTCGTGGTGATAGTTCTTGGTCAGCGACGGATAGGGATGATCGGCGACTTCGCCGACCGCGACGTTCTGGATCGCATCCGTCGGCTTCTGGAAGAAGAACGGCGGCTCGCGGTTCGGATCCGAACCGCGCTCGATCGCGTGCGCGGCGTAGTTACGGCCGATGCAGTAGATGCGGCGGACCTGGAACACCTGGGTCTCGCCGACGATCGGGATCGAAACCATCGGCACCGGGAAGATCGGCCGCCGGGCTGCCTGCGCCGCAGCCGGCGCCACCTCCGTGAGGCTCGCTGCGGTCATCGCAGCTGCAGCCGTGAGCACGCTGCGTCGCGTGGTCGTTGTCATGGCTTCACTCCCTGATATTTGCCGTTTCTTGTCGAACGGTAGTCATAGAGCCAAACGACGGGCGGGCCAATGACCCGCCCTGTACGTCTTAAGTCGCGACGCGATCGAAGAACGCGCGAACCTTCTGCGCACAGACGTCCGGATCCGTCGCGGCGACGTGATAGGAATCCCCGGGCAGCACTTCCAGCTTCGAGCCCGGAATCGTCTCCTGCCATGCCTTCACGGAGGCGACGTCGCCGAGGCCCGAGCCGGTGGTGGTGATCACCAGCGTCGGACGTTTGATCGACGGAAGCTCACCGGTGACATCGACCGTCGGCACCATTTGCAGAAACGCTTCCAGCGTCGAGGCCTTGGTCTTCGACATCAGCTTGATCCACCAGTCCAGCGCCGCCAGCGGCAGCGACGAGCCGAGCCGGCCGGCCGTGGTCTCGCGCACCCAAGGCTCGACGCCCTGCTCACGGATCTGCTTGCGCCAGGTCGGTGCCCGCTCGTTGAACGAGGTTAGCGAGGCCGGCGCGCCGACCGCGGCGACAGCGATCACGCGATCCGGGTGCTTGGCCGTGAGGTGCATCGCCAGCGTGCCGCCAATCTTGCCACCGACCAGGAAGACCCGATCGAGCTTCAGCGCATCCAGCATGCGGATGATGTCATCGCCGAGACCAGCAAAACGATAGACGTAGTCGCCCTGCATCGGCGTCGAATCGCCATAGCCGCGCAAATCGGGGCGCACCACCAGATGATGCGTGGCGAAGTACGGCACCCAGCGCCGGAACGCCTCGCCGCTTTCGGCGAGGCCGTGCAGCATCACGACCGGCGGCTTGGTGTCCCAGGGCAACAAATAATCGTCGATGCGAACCGCAAGTTCGCAATCGTCGTTGACACCGATCTTCCGCAGTCCGCTGGCCATCAGATACACCTCGTTCCACCGCCATCGACATTGATGCAGGTACCAGTAATGAAGGATGCGCGGTCTGAACAGAGGAACGCGACGATGCCGGACACCTCGTGCGGTTGCCCGACGCGGCCGAGCGGAACCGAGGCGATGGCCGCGGCATTGGTCGCCCCCTGATCCTGCCCCGCGATCGCCGCGCCCTGGGAGATGAGACTGTCCCAGCGGTCGGTCTGCACGGGGCCCGGATTGACGCCGGTCACCAGCACGTTGTCCGGCGCGCATTCCTCGGCCAGCGCCAGCGTGAAGTTCAGCAGCGCCGCGTTGACCGCGCCGCCCGCCATGTAGGCCGCGCGCGGCTGATGCCCGCTGCGGCCGATGATGTTGACCACGCGGCCCCAGCGCCGGTCGCGCATCTCGGGCAGCACGTTGCGCGCGCAGCGCATGTAGCCGAGCAGCTTCAGCTCGATCGACTTGGCCCAGGTCGCGTCCGGCGTCTCC
>LNAP01000497.1_pt1 | contig 43861 bp, 47 predicted proteins | sample 602601 | NCBI WGS metagenome assembly LNAP01 (sample SAMN02440304, study PRJNA202911) | soil metagenome | biome: Subtropical and temperate rainforests or woodlands; isolation source: soil samples (1 kg each in a 20% v/v slurry with milli Q water) were... ...
GCAGTCATCGGCAAAGGCCTGCGGCTGCAGCGCCAGCGTCACCAGCGCGCCGTCGGCAAGTGCCGCCACGCAGCCCGCGTCATCGCAGGCGACACCGGCGCCAAGCGCCGGATCGCTCGGCAATCGCGAATCGGCGTCGGCCGCCAGCCATTCCTTCAGCAGAAACGAATCCCGGGCGCTGCGCATCACATGCAGCCGCCCGTCTTTGCCGCGCACCGCAACGCTGTGGCCATCGCCTGATATCAACACATCGGGTTGCGTCACCATCGCGGCCCACACAATCGACACCGTGACAAAGCCGGCGCCGATCCAGCGCAGCGGCGTGCGCAACAGCCCGAGCAGCACGATGCCGATGGTCGCCGCGAGCAGCGGCCCTGTGCCGAACGCAGGCACGCGGCCGATCGCACCGGGCAAGGCGGCGACCCATTGCGTCACCACGATCATCCACTGGATGCCGACATCCATCAGCCGCCAGAACACGCCGTCGAGCCCGAACGGCATGGCCGCAAGCCCCAGCAGCCCCGCCGGCATCACCAGTGCAGAGACCACCGGCATCGCCAGCAGGTTGGCGACGACGCCGTAAGGCGTGATGCGGTGGAAGTGAAACGCCGCATAGGGCGTGGTGGCGAGCCCGGCGATCAGCGAGGCCAACGTCAGCATGACGATCTCGCGGCCGCCCCACAGCGCCGCGCGCGCGGTGCGCGAATGCTCAGGCGTCGCGAACAGCAAGGGCATGCCGACCTGCACCAGCGCCACCAGTCCGAGCGTCGCTGCGAACGACATCTGGAAACTCGGATGCACCAGCGCTTCCGGCGCCAAAGCGAGCACGATCATCGCCGCCACCGCCAGGGTGCGAAAGGTGATCGCGCGGCGATCCACCATGACGGCGATCAGCACCACCGCCGTCATGAAGAACGAGCGTTGCGTCGCCACTTCCGCGCCGGACAGCAAGAGATAAAACAAGGCGGCGGCGAGTGCTGCGGCGGCCGACCATTTCTTGATCGGGAACGTCACGGTCAAGACCGGGACCAGCGCCAGCAGCGCGCGCACCGCGAAGAACACCACGCCGGCGACCACTGCCATGTGATAGCCGGACACATGGCAAGAGGTAATTTTAGAGAAGTAATTGCAATAAAGACAGATACTTAGAACAAGAATTGCTTCCCAAAATTAGGATCGGTTACCGCATGGGAAGCGGACAAAACTTTGTCCCCATCTGGCGCGCTTTGGCCGTCCGTGGTAGCCGATATGGATGGCAGCAACCCTCACGATTATTTGGTGGCTTTACGGGTATCGGCTCTGGAAGGCCGGCCGCCGCGAGGGAAATTTTACGATCATCTAGCTGTTCAAAAAAAGATGACGAACGCTTAGGGAGTGGCAATGGCCATACGACAAGGCATGAGCCCGTATTGCATGGGCTGGCAGCAGGCAAAGGGTGCTCAACGCGCTGTCGCCAATACGGGTAACTTCGACCTCATTGACGCAGCCGAACGAGCGGTGAGGCAATATGCTAAGGCGATGCTGGCCGACCCGCGGAAAATTGGGGCCATGACCGCCTCCTGCCCGCAATACGCCTCCGAAATCCATCAACTGATGCAAGGGTCATCAACTCCTAAGACAATCTCGGACCCCGCGCATGATTCGGACGCGATGCGGCGATGGGTCGGGACTCTCACCGATGACGATGCGCTAGAACTCGAAAAGGCCCTCAAGGAGCGGAAGGCCGCAGTGAAGAAGAAGCCGAAGGCGTAGGCCCGCGACACCGCCGGGCGACGCGACCAGCCTGCGAGATTGACGCGGGGCAGAAGCCCGCGCCGTGGTGTTAGATCAGGCGACTTTCAGGAGCAGAGGGACCATGAGCATTCCCACCGCGATTCTCGCCGGCGCCCTGATCATCGGCGCCTCGATCGCCCTCCCCTCTCGCTGGAGCGTGTCGGGATTCGGTGGCGGCACTGTTCTGCTGGACCGATGGAGGGGCGAGGTGGTGTGGTGCACCGCGCCTGACGCGACGCCCGGAAATTTTCAATGCAAAATGCAGTAGCACCCAAACCGCAGTCTTTTTGTAAATTTGCAGCGGGCACATCTCGCGGGGCGCTGACGGGAGTCTGGCAAGTAACGCTCAGTCGCAAAAAGCCCGACTTGTACATCAGCGTTGGACGTACCGGAGAAGTAAAAGCTTCAATCCACTGTCCACAGGCGAATAGGCCAACATGGAAACGTCACTACCGTTTTGATCGAGAAGCCAGGGGGGCGATTGCCGACGCGCTTCGTGCCGACAATCGAATACGCGAAGAAATGACATGGAACGGCTGCGATCTTGGCATGGGAAGAACCCTTGAATGTCGGATCATGATTCTGGGATCAGGCTTAAATCCAACGCCGATTCCAGTTGCGAAAGACGTCCAACTACTGCCGCCGCCGGACCCAGACAAATGCTTGATCGTGACATTGATCACGGGATCGGCGCAATCTCCTCCGGAATTTTATGTCTTTTCCGACGTCGAAACGTCTCTGCTGTTCTCCGCGAAGATGGTGGATGGTCGCCCGCTTTGGGTTACCTACTGTTACGCCCCTCCCGCGAAATTGCCGCCCGTGAATGGAGGTCGCGGATATGGCAACAAAGAAACGTTTGCAGCCGCTCAAATGACCAGAGCCGCGTTGGTCGCTCCAAATTCAGACGGCAGTATAGTGTTCGTCGATACGCTTGTTGAACGAACCATATGACCGCCCGAGACGCGGGACCGAAGCCCCGCGCCACTTGTTGCCCTCCCGGTCTCAAAATGCCGAAGGTGCCTTTCGCCCCCCTTTTCGGAATGGGTGAGCGGCGAGGAACGCTATGTCGTCGGCGATTGATCGCTCGACCTGACTGGTTTTCACGCCGTTATGAACAGCCTCACTGCTGTTCAGAAACGCCTGCTTCCACCGGACCGCCGCGAGGTCCGGGGCGGGGGTGAGAAGCTGGCGGGCAAGAGCGGCGCGCCACTTTTTGACTAGGTCCCAATGTTCATCATGGTCGGTGGGAGGCTGCAATTGTCCTTCCGCGATGCCAACTGTTTGCGCGCATGCCACGGCGCATTGAAGATCCCGCCGAGCCTTCCAATAATTGACCGCCCGTTCAGCCATTCGCCACGCCTCCCGGCGCTCGTTCCGGAGGCGCAAGTTTGCTGCGGTGACAGTCAAGGGCGGCGCCTCGGTGCTGGCGGTGCTGGGCCGCGACCTGGCGGCGCCGGCGCCGGGAAAACTGACGATTGTGCACTCGCCCGCTGCCAACGACTCACGGGCGGGCTGTGGCGTTGACCGGCGCAGCTGGATGACAGTGGCAGTGGTCCGGGTGGTCGTTGCGCCAGCGGGCTGCGCTGGGCGTTCCGTGGTGATCTTCATGGTGGTTGCTTTCGGGTCTGGCTTCTCACAGCCGTTACCGGCAACGGGCCGGCAGCCGGGGGGTGAGAACTTGCCCGAAAGACAAGTCGGCGCGCTTTTAAGGTCGCCCTCTGGACATAGCGCACCGCCCCCGGCATAATTGCCAGGTTAAGGCGCGCCGCCAAGCGCTCCTGAGCGCTTTAGGACACCCGCCAAGGTATCCTATGTGCGCATCGGCAGTCTTCCGACGCCAATCGGTGACCTGCCTATTTCGGGTCCGGGTTCTCACACCCACGGACATTCCATCACTGATTTGGTTATTTTTCAATTACCAATTCCCCGCCCCGTTCCTGGACAGGTAAGAGGACAGCTCACCCGAAAAGTGTCCCACCATGCACGGCGAGCGCTGATCGGCCTCTCATCAGACCTATGCGATGGATGGTTCCGCTGGCACAATATGACCGCTTTGCTTTGCATGCCCCAAAATCGCCGGCCGCGCGCCGGCTGCCTGAAAGCCAAGCCGGATGGCGTCGCGCGGCCTCCCTATCCGAAAGCCAATAATGTCTTCCCTAAATACGTCTGCGCCGGTAGCAAAACGAATGGCTTTGCCGCCGTTTCCAGCGATCGTCGCGTTGCTAGCCGTGCTCTACGCCGCCCTTTTCGGCTATTTCATCTGGGACACGGCAGGCCAGATGTCCGGATACGATTTCCTCGATTGGATCATGCAATATGGCGACGGCCCGGGCGACTGGCCCGCTTACCTCTGGGCGCCGCATAACGAGCACCGCATCGCCGCGGACCGGTTGCTAATCGGCATCGACATCGGCCTGTTTCGGGGCACCGGCCTGCCCTTCGTGATCGTGCGAACGATTCTGCTGCTGGCCATGGTTTCCGGAATCGCCCGGCAAATCTGGCGCAGTAATATTGCGCCGCCGTTCAGAACGATCGCAATCGCGTTGCTGGTTTTCACCCTGTTGCCGGCCAATCTGGTGGTGATGTGTAGCATGCCGCTGATGGGCGGGTTCGTGCACAGCACCACCTTCGCCGTGTTCGCTCTGCTGCTGTGGGACAACGACAGCCGCCTCAGGCAGGTGGCGGCGCTGATCGCCGCGCTCGTCGCCGGATTTGGCGTCGCAGGAGGCCTATTCGTATGGCCGGTTCTGGTCTTCTTTGCCTGGCGATCGGGCGCGAGAAGCGTTCAGATCACCTTGCTGGCGATTGCCGGCGTCGCGATGTGGGCCGTCTATCTCAGAGGCCTGCTCCCGCATGACGGACTGCTATCGCTGGCGCCATCGCGCCTGTTGGCAATGCTCGATTTCGTCGTCCGCTTCCTCGGCTTGCCATGGTCGCACGCCACGGCGCTGGTCTGGCCGGGCCGGGTCATCGGTGTGGCCGTCGCGGCCACGGGCTGCTGGCTGGTAGTCAGCGATGCATTTTCTGGCCGGGTAAAGCCTAGCTTTGAGCGCGTCGGGCTGGGGATGATTCAGTTCGCGTTGCTGGTGGCCGCCGCCGCTGCGGTGGCGCGGTGGAACATGGCGCCGGATCGCGAAATTCCGATCCGCTACGGAATGATCGTGGCCCTCGCCGATGCCGGCATCCTGCTGGCGTCGCTAAGGTGGCTGGGCCGGGTGCTTGAGGGACGTCGCGCGGCTGCGGCAAAAGCGGCGATCATGCTGATCGCAACGGGCCTGCTAGTGCAGCAGGTCCTGGTCGGACGGGCAGCCGTGGCGGAAGTCGGACGGTACAGAGACGCCTGGAGCAGGTTCAGCGCCGGCCAATGGACCCCGGACATGATGCACTACGTTTATCCGGACCGCGCCAGGGCGGAGCAAACCCTGCAGTTTCTGAAGTCGCGGCATCTCTACGGGGAGTGACGCAAGGGCGCGAGAAAACGCCGCGGATCGAATGCGCACGCCCCGGAATGTCGGGAAACTGTTTTCCGCCAGCGCACAACGCAACCGAAATTAAAAGTCGACTGGAATGATTTCGGCGCGATCGGGCTGGATGTTGATCAGCGGTCCGCCGACGCTATCCATAGCGCTAACAGTCTGCCCGATGATCTGGATCACGCCCCCCCCGCCGATTGCTCGCTCGTCGCCATCGGCGCCGAATCGGGCTTGATGCCGGCGAGCCCCAAGACGAACGACGATGCCCGATCTCGCACCATCGCATTGTCGCTGTCTAGCAGTTCGACCTTCACGGCACCGGCGCGGGCGCTGACTACGGCTAGCGACCGTTTGACGCCCTGGTGCAGAAATTCCGCGATGTGCGGCTTGCTCAGTTCGCGGGACAGGTGCTCGCGGCTCAGGCCGGCCCCTGCAGCAGCATCGGTGATCGTTTTAGCGTTGCCGCGCACCATGGCTTGGATCGCGCGCCGGACCTTTGCTGATATCGGCCGCGGCCTTGAGGGGACGCCTTCGCTTTCAGCGACCACGGTTGCGCGCGACCGGCTCTTGGTCTCGGTGGTTTGATGGGCGGGCACTGCGTCGGACATGATGGTCTCCATGGCGCCCGGCCTGGAAGGGCCCTGACGCGGATCGGGTGATCAAAGATCGCCGGACACCATGGATAGGGATTGGTGTCCGCGTGTCCGCTTTCCGGGAGAACGGTGCAGACAGCAGGGCCATCTGCGACGCAACGTCGAACCTTTGCATTGAGATGCCGGGGTCCAGGAGGATCGGTGTAAATCCGACGTTTTCATTGCTCATAGACAGCAATAGAGTTCATCTGCTCAAACCGGCGCAACGGACCGAGCCGAGATTGCTCGCCCGCCACCTACCCGCTAAAGAGGCGGTAGTCGATGTCCGACGACCGAACATCAATTGTCGCGCCGTCCTTAATTGGTATTCTGCATGAGCAAGAAATTTCTGGTTCTCACCGCGCTAGCCAGCGAACTCGACACCGCCCGCGCCCCTCAGGGCGTAGAGGTGGTGTTCACCGGCGTCGGCAAGATCAACACTACCATCGCCACGTTGCTGGCGGTGCAAGCGCACCAGCCAGCACTGGTGATCAACTATGGCACTGCCGGAAAGATCAACGCAAAACTGCGCGGATTGGTCGAAGTCGGCCATGTCCTGCAGCGCGACATGATCGCCGAGCCGCTAGCGCCACGCGGCAGCACGCCTTACTCGCCGGAGCTCGACCGCTTGTCGTCGGGACAGAACGGCATCATCTGCGGCAGCGGCGATAGTTTTGTCACTTCGGTCGATCCGTGGCTGATTGCCAATGATATCGACATCGTCGACATGGAATTGTTCGCCATAGCCCAGGTCTGCCAGCGCCAAACCATTCCCTGGCGCGCCTTCAAGTTCATCACCGACGATGCCAATGATTTTGCGGCTGAACACTGGACGGCGAACGTAGCGGATGGACAAGAGCTATTCTGGGACGCGGTGAAGCACTTGCTCTGACGCGGACACCTGAACTCCGGCCCGCGACTACATCAACGCCTCGATGCCGATCTTGAAGATCATCAGCCGACCAGGTGTGTCTTTGACGATCGCTACGCGCCCGGCCAAGTGGACTGTGGATCGAAATATGAGCGGCACCCGCGAGACGAAACCCAACATGTTTTCTATGATCGAAGCCTTCCTTCCACCGCGGCTGGGACGCGGTGATGCTGAACATTCCACCCCATTTTCCGGAAGTTACTGATGACATCTGAAATTAGATACGATCTGAAGGCCTCCGTGCGCACGATTCCCGATTATCCCAAGCCGGGGATCCTATTTCGCGATATCACCACGCTGCTCGGCGACGCCCGCTCGTTCCGCCGTGCCGTCGATGAGCTGGTGCAGCCGTGGGCCGGGCTGAAGATCGACAAGGTTGCCGGCATGGAAGCGCGCGGCTTCATCATCGGCGGCGCGGTGGCCCACCAATTGTCGGCCGGCTTCGTGCCGATCCGCAAAAAGGGGAAATTGCCGCACACTACGGTCAGCATCGCCTACTCGTTGGAGTACGGCCTCGACGAGATGGAAGTGCATGCCGACGCCATCAAGCCGGGCGAGCGCGTTATCCTGGTCGACGATTTGATCGCAACCGGAGGCACCGCCGAAGGCGCGGTGAAACTGATGCGGCAGATCGGCGCTGAGGTGATGGCGGCGTGTTTCATTATTGACCTGCCGGACCTCGGCGGTGCGGCGAAACTACGCGCCATGAAAGTGCCGGTACGCACGTTGATGACGTTTGAAGGAGGTTGATAACTCTCCGCAAACTCCTGGAAAGAAGCTACGACTAAAAACAAGCAGCTGCCGAAGCCGAGCGTCTGTGCAGAAAGATTAAAAGTGCCGCCGGTCTATCGGTCCGCGAGGACGGATCCGAAATGGCGTAACAGCTACAAACTGGTGAGGGACAGATGACGCTCTCGGATGAAGGACTGACGCTTTACGCGATCGGAAAGCGCGGCTGATCTTGGCCAACTATGTCCAGCTTGGCCAGTGCGACAGCGAGAGGACGATCAACCAGGCTAAGGTTCAGTGCTTGGTGGGGGGCTTTCCCCGAGCTTCGACGGGGTAGGAATGGTCGTGAGAAGCACCAGAAAGCCATTCGCGCTTCGCGTCGTCGGCATTAGGCGAGCCTTGCGGGTCAAAGCTTGGGTAGTTGGAAGAGGCGAAATATTGGCTTGGGAGACGCATCTGATGTCCTTTCGATCACCCAAGCAGCATGTTCTGTAGAAATGGTTAATTTGAGGATAAGAAGTGTCTCCGCGTTTCTGACGTGGCCGCTGTTTCATCCAACTTTGGCACTTCCGCGCTTAGGCGCCAACCTTCCGCCAGTTGCGCGCGTCGCCCGGACTTCCGCCGAGGAATTCATAGCCGTCCTTGATGGTCCCCTTTTCCGGTGCCGCCGGAACGTCGGGTTTCACCCAGCCGGTGCCAGTCCACTTCATCGGGCCGCGCGGTGTGTCATAGGTGTTGCCCGGTGTACGCTCGGAAGGCGTTGCCGGCGGCGCATTTTCAGACGTGACGCCGGTGTTGGTGTCCTTCGATCCCGTGCCAGTTTTGTACCCTAGTCGCTTCAGATATGCGTCGGGCGCCTCACCCGGGTTTCGCTGCGGTACCGGCGGCAGGTTTTCGACTGTGGTGCCGGTGATGGTGTCGCCGGCCGGGAAACCGCTGCCGCTGATGAGGGACTTGGCTGTGTCCTTCTGCGACTGTTGCAGAGACTTCTGGTAGCGCGACAGCGCAGCCGGGCCGCCCATGTAGTCGGGCTTGCTCGGGTCCATAAGATCACGCGGGTCCTTGCCGGCCTTGCGGTATTCATCGACCTTCTTCCGCAGATCCATCGTGAACTGGTAGACCTGCTGCGGGCCGGTCTGGTCGATCTTGCCCATCAGCGGATTCGACTTGTCGAGCAGCGGCTTCACCGATTTGATGAACTCCTCCTGCTGCGCGCCGAGCGCGGCGCCGTCGGGCGTCCGGATGTTCGTGAACTCGTCGCGCACAAACTTCAGGTCGTCCTTGGTCAGCTTGCCCTGCTCATAGGCCTGATACACCGGGTTCAGGTCGGTGATCCGGGTCGGGTCGCCCTCCTGCGCGCGGATGCGGGAGATCAGGTCGGTGGCCGTAGCGTTCGAGATCTTGGCCGCGGTTGCCGGCTTGGTCTCCCGCTCGACGATGCCGATCATGCGCTCGCGCGCCTCGCGGGTCAGCGTCAGGTCGTTGGCGATCGCCTTGGCGCTGACCTGCTTGACGTCCTCGGGAACGCCGCTGTGCAGCTTCGACAGGTATTCGCCTTCGCGGTTGTCCGAGGCGTCCTGCTTGGCCTGCTTCTCCAGCGTCCGCTGGTGGGTCTGGTCGACCCGTTCCGCGCGCTGCACCGCCTTGGCCTGCTGCTCGAGCTGTTTCAGCTCCGAGCCGCTGATGTATTTGGCGTATTCCGGAGAGGAGAACTTCGCCAGCCCGGCTTCGGGGTTGGCGTTGATCGCACCGATCGCGGCGGCCTTCACAATGTTGTTCTGCGCGTGCTGCAGCAATTCCAACTTCAGTGCGGCACCGTCCGCGCCCTTCAAGTTCGGGCTGCTGTCGACCATCGCGCCGATCGAGTGCTCGACCAGATCCAGCGACGTCTTCAACGATGTTGGATCGCTGATGGCAGCATTCGATAGCTGGTTCGTCAGCGTCTCAAAATTCATCTTCACCGCGACGCTCGCCAGGCGAGCCATGTCCGCCGATGTCTTGCTCGCAAAGTGATTGCGTAAATTCTCGACTTGCGCGTCGGCGAATTTCTGGCCGCCTACGGTGTTGAAACCGCCCTTCAGCTTTTCCAGCGTCGGCTCGACCACTTCCTCGCGAAACTTGGCTGCGACCGTCGGATCGTTCGGATCGGAACCGTTGATCGTTTTGTTCCACTGCTGATCCAGCCCGCTCATCACCTTCGCGGACTCCGCAGCGCCAGTGCTCACCTCGCGGTGCTCAAAGAATTTTACGGCCTGGTCGCCGATGTCCTGGATCGCGCTGTTGGCGCTGCGGCCCATCGAGGCGGTGGCCTCGGCAGCTTGGCCGTACAGGCCGGCAATGCGGCGGCCGGAGGAAGCTAGCGCCTCTGCCGCGCGATCATCAGGCCGGATAGAAAGGTCGGTCGGCGCGCTGAATTCTCGAATGTTCGACATCGCGCTTCCTATTTAACCTGCGCCGAACTGTCCGCAGCGTACTGCGATAGCTCGGCTTTGTTGCGGATCGCAGCGAGGGCTTTCGCGCTATCCTCGTCTCCGAAAAATCCGGGCTCGATTGTGATCGCGCCGTCCAAGACAGAAACGACCATCCATTGACCGTTGCTAGTTGGAAGCGGCATGAAAACGCGGGGATTCTTTCCATCGAGGATGGTCATCGCACTACCCTTTCACGTCGATGCCGGCCGCACTGACCTGCTGCGCGTTCTGGAAGAAGCGCTCAAAGGCATCCAGCGCCTTGAACACTTCGACCTTGGTGGGCGTGGCGCCGTCGAGAACACGGAACTCGAACTGCGCGGTGGAAGCGGACGACGTCCCCACCGTGAAGTCCGAATACTTCGTTCCTTCGACGCCGCGGGCGACGCTCACGTAATGACTTGCCATTATTTAGTCCCTTCAGATTAAGCGCATAGGCGCAAAGCCACGAGCAACGATGGGTTTAGCTTTGAAAGCAGACGGAAGACGTCACCATCACGAAATGCATTTGTTCGTTTGGCGATCGGCAGCTTGTTAATTTCCTGCATGATCTCGCGGCTGCCCTCATCGGCGGGCTCGATTGCTGCAAGTGCCTCATGAGTGACGGGACCATAGACGCATGTCTCAATGCCATCGAGGACGCGCAGGCGATCCTCGGCAGACATTTTTAGCGTTATGAGAGCCCACTTTAACCCGGCCACCACCGCCAAACTGAACAGATGGCCGATCGGCACGTGCACGATCAGCTTTTCGTCACCCTCAAGCGACGCAAGCCAGGCGGAATGTTGCTCGTACGTTCGGCCGTTGGCGTAGACCTTGTTGGATTCAATCATGCCGATTTCTCCGGCTTCACGTCGATCAGCGGCGGCAGGCCGCGCGAGTCGATGCCGAGCCGCGCTGCAACTTCCGCAATGCGCGCCAGCACGTCCGCGGTTGCACGAAATGCTGGCGTCGCATCGTGCCGCACATTCAGCGTCTGTACTGTCTCAACCGGATAAAGGCGATCGACGACGGCCGCGACGGCGCGCTCGTGGCCCTTGTGCGAGGGCGTGAGGATCAGCTTCTCCAAGGCTCGCAGCGCGGTGGGTCCGGCGCCGCGGAGAAATTGTTCGCCATATTCGCGCATGGCGTCGATGACTGCATCGTTGTGCATCAGCCGGCTGGAGATCGTGGCTATGCTGGCGGTCGAGCTGGTCTCGGTGCCGAAACCGGCCGCACGCGCCGCGCGCGCCGCAGCACCATGGCCCGGCTTGACCACAAACATTGCAACTACAAAGTCCCGGTGCCGGTCACTGGGAAGCGCGAGCATTTTTGGCCCATACTGCGGGGCTGATGTGTTCGACAACATTTTGCGCACCGTGCGAGCCATTGTCCTCAGACCGATTCCTTCTGCACCGGCAGGCCGAGTGCTCGCCGCGCGTCGCTGTAGCGCTTCTGCGCGGCCGGATCTGTGCGGTCATCGAACATCAGGCCCGCCTTGCAGGGGTGTGCGCAGTAGGCCTTTCCGCTTATCAAACAGCCGTCGACACCGCACCCGGCAGCGCACTCGGTCGGGGACAGTCCATCAAGGTCCGGGCTCATGACGACGGCGACTCCATAGGGCGCGACAGGATCATGTCGAGATCCGTCATCTGCTTCCGCGCATCGCCATCGCCGCTCAAGAATTTGGCGCTGAAATCATGACTACGGAGCAGCGCGTCCTTCTGCCGTTGCGCTGCCTTGTAATCGTCCGACGTGACGGCCTTGTTGAGGAGCAAGTCGCGGATGGGGCCGTCGTCGATGCCGCGGCTGCGCAGCATTTCTGCCGTCGAGTGCATGGCCCTCCGACCACCGACATCGATCATGCCGACGTCGATTTGCCCGGCCATTGCGAGATCGACCTCGGGATCGTCGCCCATTGCAATTGCTTCCGTAAGCTGCCGGAATTCATCCTTCGCGGTGACCGATCCGGCGAACCACTTGTCACGCCATTCCGGGCTGTTCTTAAGTTCGCTCAGCCGTTGCGATGCTTCCGCCGGGGTCATTCGTCGTCTCCTTCATCTTCGGCCTGTTCGCGCAAAACGGCGGCCGCGGCTCGCCACGGCTCGGAGCTCACGCCCTTCACAATCAAATCGTTCGGGAAGGTGGTAAAGGTCGCGGGGTGGTGGCACTGCCGGAAACCGGTAAGGGCGCAGCCGCACCCGCTCTTGCAGAAATCCGGACATTCTCGGACGGCGATGCCATCGGCAATCTCACGGGGGGCCAGCTGGAGCACGTCGTCCTTCCAGAGCTGCACGGCCTGGCGATCGACTTCTTCGGCGAGACCGTCGGCCAGCGCTTTGACCTCGAGCGAGAACAGCGCCGTCTGTCGGCGGTCGTAGAGCGCCCGCAGCTCGGCCTCGCTCACCGGTTTCCCCTCGGCCAGGGCCAGCGCGACCTCGGCAAGTTCGCTCTCAAGCTCCTTGATCTGCTGCTGGGCCAAAACGAGTTCAGCAGCGATAGCCGGCCGTCTAGGCGCCGGCGGCTCGAGCGCGACAAATTCCTCGTCATCATGCTGAGGCTGGATGCTTTGCATTCCCGCCGCCATCAGCTGGCCTCCTGCGGCGCGGAGCGCTTCGCGAGCGCGTCCTGCAACAACACCCGCACGAGGCTCGCAATCGGGCGATCGGTGGCGGTCGCCTCAGCCTGCAACTTCTCGCGGAATTCCTCGGTCACGCGAACCGGGATCGTTTGAATCTTGCTCATGGCAGCTCCTCTGGTTTTTACCAAACTCGCTACTATCCGGAATCGGTACAACGCACCCGTTCTCAACTGCGAGGAGTTTCCGTGACTTCCGTGCCGGTCGGCGCCGTCGTTCCCACCGCGGCCGCATCTTGCGCGCCTGTTCCGGATCGTCGACCAGCACCACGACCGCGACGCCCAGCGCGAGCGCGCCCAGGACCGATCGCAGCGACATTTCCCCGAACCCCCTTTCAGGCACAGGCGTCACCAGTTTTCCGAAATATCCCGGCTGCAATCCCGCGAGATGATCGATGGTCTCGTGCGTGAGTTCGAGCTGGTCCCGCCGTGCCCGAATGGCTTCGACCAACTCAATTTCGGATGAAACTATGATCGGTGTCATTTACACTCACCTCAGATTTTTGAGAACCGCCGGCCCAGAATTTTCAGGGCAGGCCGACCGAATTTTCGAATACAGACCGCGCAAGAGGACGATTGGTAACATTTACAGCAGCGGGTTTGGTTTGCCGGGGTACCCCACCCCACCCGGGTCTTTTCGAGGTCAAATGCCAGGGCTTCGATATAGATCGCGCTGATCAAACAAGCGCGCGCTTCCCATAAGAATCCCAACTCGCGTCAGAACGCAAGCGCGAGCGCTGATAGTCGAGCACAAACAAGTGCATATGTAGTACGACACCGATGATTGGTGATCACATGGTGACATGAGAGGACGTGTGAACGTGGTCGATGAGCGAAGTTGATTGTCAACGCATGAGCGCCACTGATCCGCCCAATGCAGCCACGTATTCCGCAAGCTGATTTGCCGGACTATCGTGCTGTTTCTGAGCCGTGAGACTGGCGCGCCACAATATAATTCAGTGTCTTTACTGCGGCGTGGCAGTCTCACCGGACTGCTCGGCGCGACGACGAAACCATGTCGAACGGGAGATCCCTTCAGTCTTCCATGGGGCTTGGGAATTGATCGATCCGCCTGCTGGCTCAACGAGCGGTCCGATGCCTGCAGCACGTCGCTCGGCGCGCTTGCGCTCGATGCCGGCGATGCGTCGGGCTTCCGCGCGTTCGGCCGCGGTGCTGTCGATCGGTCCGATGGTGCGGATGCGGAGACGAGATCGTTCTTCTGTGATGAGGCGCAGATGGCCGCCGAGCGTGTCGGCTTTGAACTTGAGCGGATGAGCGATCGCGGCGTCGAGCAAAGTCTCCTTCTCCTCACCGGTGAACCAGGGCGCACGGTCTGCCAGCCAAGCCTCGATGTGCGGTTCTGGCGCAGCGTGGCGCCTGGAGATGTGGTGGACCATCAGGCGGATGTCGGCGCGCCCGCTGTCGTCGTCGGGCAGTAGCATGCCGCGGTACCGATCGGTGAACAGACGGTTGAGCTCGGCCACGCGCAGCGTTGACATGCCCGCGGGGCCGCTGCGGCGCCGCTTCCGCAGTGCCGCGCGCTCCTGTCTCCGCACCTCCTCGGGGTAGGTCGCCACACCTCAGGATCCGCAAATCCTGCCGTAGCCGAGGTGATCGGTCAGGATATCGATAAAGGGGTGAATGTCCTCATCGCTGATGCTGATCACGCCGTCCTCGTCGGGCCAATTCCGCTGTCGAAAAACCCACTCTCCCCGGTCGTCATCGTGCTGGATCGTCACTTCCTTGCGAGGTGGCAAGAGGCAAAGCTCTTGGTTCCTCTCCCCGGCTTCATCAACCGCAGCCTCGCGCGCATTGCGATCGCGAATCTTGGCGCCTGTGATCTGGTCGACGGCAGTCTCGACAATCTTGTCGATGTGGGGCGGAAACTTCGGCGTGCTCCCCGCGATGGGCTCATCTGGGGAAATAGAATTCCCCAATCGTGCACGCGCAGCACCGACCGTCTTGTGATCGCAACCGACGACTTCCGCAATCTTGCGATCGGACCGCGAAGCATCGGCGCGCAGCTCGGCCTCGATGCGCTCGCGCTTGGCGGCGGTGGAAGTAGCGTTATCAGTGTCGTTTTCCGGCTTGTTCAGCAGATCCAGCATCTTGCAGTCCTTTCTGTCGTGTTCTGAAACTTCGGTTGCTTGCGGTTTGGAGACACACTTCGCCCGTCAGGACGAAGCGGCCGGTTTGAAACTTTCGGAGAAGGGTTCATCGGCACTACCTGATCTACGGGGCTGGTGCTGGGGTCGCTCTGTCAGCACACCCGCTGCTTCATGCGGCGGCGGGACTTGTGCAGCCGATCAGGCAGCCGCACCGTCCGTGCTGCTCGGCGTACCGGCAGCGTCCTGGGTGGTTGTCGTAGGTGTCCTGCAACAGCCCTGGCTAGGCTCGCAGACCCCGACCCGGCAGACGGGCTGGCGATGGCACCCACTGAAAATCAGCGAGCACTGCCGCGCGGGGCGTTGCTATTTGGGATGGTGGTGATATTTGGGAGGTGTTCAGCGCTTCCAAATATCTCGACCGGCCCGTGTGAGCATCGCTCGCGCGGGTCGTTCGTTATGCGGCGGCTGCTTCGCCTGCTAGGTGGCGCCGGAGATAGCCGACGCGGACGCCGTAGCGGCGTTCGGAGAGCTTCACCAACGGATAGTTGCGCCGGACGGTCTTCTCGGAAACATCATCGTGCAACGCTGCGACAGCGATCGATACGACGGCCGAGTCGGGAAGGTTGGGGATGAGCTTCAAGCGTTCTTGCGGGGAAAGCATGTGCGCCTCTCTGGTCCATCAATGCCCAGAAGATGCGCTGCGTCGTTGTCGCCGACCAGAATAGAAGTTTTTCTGCAAATCCTGCTGTAGGTTTTCCTGCGAGAAACCTACAGGTCATCTTCGCGTGGGTGTGACCACTCCCAAGGCGGCCCGTCCCAAGTGCCTTTTGCGATTGCAGTCTCGCGTTCTTTGATCAGATCCAAGAGGTAGTGATAAACAGTCGGAAAGGATGTGCTGCCGCGTGGTGTCATCTGGTCTTCAAGGGGCAGCGTCGTATTTTCCTCAAGTATCCTTCGGGCAAGTTCACTCACATTGCCGTCGGGCAGGTCATCAATCCGCTGAAGCAGTGCAAACTTCCGCCGCTTCATGATCTGCCTTTTGCTCAGTGGCTTCCCGAGGTTCGCGAATATTTCGCGCGCCGCATCGGTCCCGTGGTGCTGCTCGATCTGCAGAAATAGACTGAGCGCACGCATGGACGCGCCAAATTGTGTTTCAATCGGCTGGAAGGCGTTCTTCAGCAAATTTTCCGACATCACGCCCTCCGCAATGACATGACATTGCTCTCGCGGCTGTCGACAATTGCCCGCAAATGCTCCGCCCAAAGCGCGAGGGCGCGTTTAATTTCTGGCTCGTACGTTGCGCGGTTGTAGATGCCGGCCACGCCAGCCTTGTGGCCACTACGATGGTTGATTACCGCCTCGATGATGTGCGGCTGAATGCCCAACTCGCCCATGCCGGTCGCGACCGTTCGCCGGATGTCATGGATGCGCCAGGCGGCAATCGGCTTGCTCTGCATCTCGGCTATCCGGGCGCCGATCGTGAGCGTCGAATAGCTCCAGGCGCTGAAAGGCCCGTCTCCCCCTCCGAACATCAGGTCGCGCCCTCCCCGCCGCGGCACGGCTTCGATGATCGACAAGGCCGCCGGCGGCAGGGTTAACTGCAGCGGGTGGTGGTTCTTGGTGCGGGTGCCTGGGATATTCAGCATTCCCCGATCAAGGTCGATCTCGCTCCAGTGCAGGCCGCCAATTTCGTCCCGTCGGGCTGCGGTCAGCATCAATAACCGGATGATTCGGCCAAAGTCGTCGTCGACGCAGGCCTGCCAGATCGCCCGAAGCTCTGCATCGGTCAAAACCCGGTCGCGCGCCCGAAGGTCTTGGCCGGGATTGTTCGTCCCTGTGACCGGATTTGCGTCGGCGATCCCCTCGCCAATCAGCCAAGCAAAGAACCCAGACAAGGACTGGCGGGCCCGCGCGGCCGCGGTGGTGCCGTGCTCGGACAGGATCTCGCTCAGCCGCGCCGCTACGCGCCGCCGGTCCACCTTGTCGACGGCAAGGCCGTGCAAGGGCTTCCAATAGCCGGCCAGGTAGCGACTGTCGGCGATGTAGGTGTTGAGGCGCACGAGCGGCTTTTTGAGCTTCAGATACCGGTCAACCAAAGGCCCGACGGTCACTGCGGCTCGTGCTTTGGCCTCCGCCTTGTCTTTTTGTGGATCCCCGCCGAGCATAACCTCGGCAAAACGCTTCTTCGCGGCGCCCCGGGCAGCCTTTAGATCGATCCGCCGGACGTCACCAAGGGTTTCCCGGCACTGGCGCCCGCCAGCGCGGTACTGGACGATCCAGACCCGCTTTCCGCCCGCTCGGACCCTGATCCCGAACCCAGGCAGGTCGTCGTCAAACTGGATTAGGTCCGTCTTGCCGGCCGGCAGAGCGAGCGAGGCGATGGTTTCTTTTGTGAATTCCATGGTGTCATCCTCCGGTTGGGAAGCAGGACGCACGCGGGACAAATCGTCGTTGGGAAGCGCTTGGGACGCAACCTTACGTCATCCCGTGGCTACTTGCGCCGGTTTCGTCACGTAGCGAAGACGAAAAGTGTGGATGAAAACAACGACTTGTCCACTTGTGTCCTCTCCTGTCCACTTAGCCTATGTGATAGCCGGAAATCGACAGCACATGGCCGAGGCCGGAGACGAACATGGCGTCGTTGACATCGGGCGAGATGGCATCGCGCCGCCCGGTCAGCAGCGCGGTGGCGATGGCGCGACTATCGCCGGAGAGGACATTGCCGATCCGCGCGTCGATGGCATCGCGCAGACCCTGCATGATCGCGGCATAGCGCAGCCGCAGGCCGCCCGGCGCCGGCGGATCGACCGTCCGGATCGCGCCCATGACGAAGCCGGAGGCGCCGATGCCCTGGAAGTACATGTCGCGGCCGAAGTCGTAGCTGCCCGGCCGCAGCGGCGCCAGCGGCGGCTGCAGCCGCGCCTTCACCTCGACAAAGCTGCCGACCGCCGGCGCGGTACCCTTCTTCACCGACAGCCGCACGCGTTCGAGCTTTGTGGAGACGCGCGGGCCGTCCATCTCGGCGACACGCAGCACGAAGCGGTCGGTGCGCTCGCGCACCTCGCGGGTCTCGACAAAGCCTTTCAGCGCGACCGAATACAAAGGCTGCGCCAGCACAGCATGGGCGATCCGCGCGGTCTTCAGCGTCGCCGCCGCAAAGCCCGCCGCCAGCGCGGCGACCATCACGGCAAGCGGAAACCAGCCGTGCCGGCGCGACAGAAAGGCCGCGACACACAAAGTGCCGGCGGCCGCAGCGGCGACCCACGCGACCGGTTCATGGTCGGCGACGAAATACAGCGCAATGCCGGCGCCGAAGGCGATCGGCACCCAGGGCAGCAACCGGCCGGGGCCGGCTTCTGCGCGCGCCCACGCTTGCACGGTGGCGATGAATGAAGGCCAGAAATCGGCGCCGGGCCGCAGCGTGCCGGCAACAGGTGCCGCTTGCGGCGGCCATGTGCCGGCCTGCGCACGCGGTCGGTTGCTGCTGCGGTGTGCCATCGCCGTCGCCCGGCTTTTCCGGCGGCAATGCTAGCGGAAGGCATTGGCAGCCGACTACGGGAACGGATGGGGAATATGACTCTCGGTGTCGTCCCCGCGAAAGCGGGGACGACATGCGGAGAGGTCTCAGGTCGCCTTGGCGTAACTATCCCTCAGTCCAACCGTGCGGTTGAACACCAGTTTGCCCGGCGCGGAATCCTTGTCGCGGCAGAAGTAGCCCTGGCGCTCGAACTGCACGGCGGCGTCGGCATTGTCGCCGGCCAGTGCCGGCTCGACCATGCAACCGGTCAGCGTTTCCAGCGACTCCGGATTGATCTGCGTGGCGAAATTGGCGGCGTCCGGCTGCGGCGCGGTGAACAGCAGATTGTAGATCCGCACCTCCGCCGGCACCGCTTCGGCCGCGCTCACCCAGTGGATCGTCGCCTTGACCTTGCGGCCGTCGGGCGCATTGCCGCCGCGGGTTTCCGGATCGTAGGTACAGCGCAGTTCGACCACCTCGCCGGCGGCATTCTTGATCGCCTCACGGCAGGTGATGAAGTAGCCGTAGCGCAGCCGCACCTCCCTGCCCGGCGCCATCCGGAAGAATTTCTTCGGCGGCTCTTCCATGAAGTCGTCATGCTCGATGTAGAGTTCGCGGCCGAACGGAATTTTGCGCGAGCCCAGGCTCTCGTCCTCGGGGTGGTTGACCGCGTCGAGCTGTTCGACCTGGCCTTCCGGATAGTTCTCGATCACCACCTTGAGCGGCTTCAGCACCGCCATCCGGCGCTGCGCCGTGCGGTTCAGCGTCTCGCGCACCGCGAAGTCGAACATGTCGATGCCGACGGTGCTGTTGGCCTTGGCCACCCCGATGCGCTTGATGAATTCGCGCAGCGCCGCGGCCGGCACGCCGCGGCGCTGCAGGCCGGCGAGGGTCGGCATGCGCGGATCGTCCCAGCCGGTGACATGGCCGCCGCGCACCAGCTCGGTGAGCACGCGCTTCGACAGCAGCGTATAGGTCATGTTGAGCCGGGCGAACTCGTACTGGTGCGGCCGTGACGGCACCGGCAGGTTGTCCAGGCACCAGTCGTAGAGCGGCCGGTGATCCTCGAACTCCAGCGTGCAGATCGAATGGGTGACATGCTCGATGGCGTCGGACTGGCCGTGGGCGAAGTCGTAGCTGGGATAGATGCTCCAGGCCGTGCCGGTGCGCGGATGATGCGCGTGCAGGATGCGGTAGATCACGGGATCGCGCAGGTTGATGTTGCCCGAGGTCATGTCGATCCTGGCGCGCAGCACACGGGCGCCGTTCGGGAATTCACCGGCGCGCATCCGCGTGAACAGGTCGAGGTTTTCCTCGACCGCCCGGTCGCGGAACGGGCTGTTCTGGCCGGGTTCGGTCAGCGTGCCCCTGGTCAGGCGGATCTCTTCCTGGGTCTGGTCGTCGACATAGGCTTTGCCCGCTCGGATCAGGTGCTGCGCCCAGGCGTAAAGCTGCTCGAAATAGTCCGACGCATAGTGCAGGTTGCTGCCCCACTCGAAGCCGAGCCAGCGCACGTCGCGCTGGATGGCGTCGATATATTCCTGCTCCTCCTTGGTCGGGTTGGTGTCGTCGAAGCGCAGGTTGCAGATGCCGCCGAATTCCTCGGCGATGCCGAAGTTCAGGCAGATCGACTTGGCGTGGCCGAGATGCAGGTAGCCGTTGGGCTCCGGCGGAAAGCGCGTCACCACGCTCTTGTGGGCGCCGGAGGCCAGATCCGCCGCAACGATATCGCGGATGAAATCGCGGCCTGCTTCGGTTACCGATTCGTCTGTCATGGGGTGCCTTTCAAGCTGCGCCCTATGTGCCAAATCCGCAGCCCCGCGCCAAGGGCCGGAGCGGCGGATTGGAACCGGTCCGCCGTGCCGCCCGCAATTCGCGGGGACAGCGTCCGGACGGTGTGATAAACGCCGGCCAACAGTCCCCAGCATCGATCGAAGCCATTAATGACCGCACCCATCGTCACCCGCTTTGCGCCCTCGCCGACCGGTTTTCTCCATATCGGCGGTGCCCGCACCGCCTTGTTCAACTGGCTCTATGCGCGCAAATTCGGCGGCAAGATGCTGCTGCGGATCGAGGATACCGACCGCGAGCGCTCCACCGAGCCGGCGATCGCGGCGATCCTCGACGGGCTGAAATGGCTCGGCATCGACTGGGATGGCGACACCGTGTTCCAGTTCGCCCGGGCCGACCGGCACCGTGAGGTGGCCGAGCAGTTGCTCGCCGCAGGCAAGGCCTACCACTGCTACGCCACCGCCGACGAGCTCAGGGAGATGCGCGAGAAGGCCCGCGCCGAGGGCAAGTCCAAGCTCTATGACGGGCGCTGGCGCGACCGCGCCGCCACCGCGGCCGAAGCCGGCATGAAGCCGACGATCCGGCTGAAGGCGCCGCTGACCGGCGAGACCGTGATCGACGACCAGGTGCAGGGCCGCGTGGTCTGGCAGAACGAGAACCTCGACGACCTCGTGCTGCTGCGTGGCGACGGCAACCCCACCTACATGCTCGCGGTGGTGGTCGACGACCACGACATGGGTGTCACCCATGTCATCCGCGGTGACGATCATTTGATCAATGCCGCGCGCCAGAAGCAGATCTACGATGCGCTCGGCTGGGAGCTGCCCAGCATGTCGCATATTCCGCTGATCCACGGCCCCGATGGGTCCAAACTCTCCAAGCGCCATGGCGCGCTCGGCGTCGACGCCTACCGCGCGATGGGCTATGTGCCGGCCGCGCTGCGCAACTACCTGGTCCGGCTGGGCTGGAGCCATGGCGACCAGGAAATCTTCTCGACCGAGGAGATGATCGCGGCATTCGACCTGTCGGCGATCGGCCGCTCGGCGGCGCGGTTCGATTTCGCCAAGCTGGAAAACCTCAACGGCCATTACATCCGCCACTCCGACGATCAGGCTCTCGTAACCATGTTCGAGGATGTTCTGAGCTACGTCTCGAACGGCGCGGCGGTGAAGGCCAAGCTCAACGACGTGACCCGCGCCCAGTTGCTGCAGGCCATGCCGGGATTGAAGGAGCGCGCCAAGACCCTGATCGAGCTGATCGACAATGCCAGCTTCATCTTCGCCGACCGGCCGCTGGCGATGGAGCCCAAGGCCACCGCGGTATTGACGCCGGAGACCAGGGCGCTGATCGGCAAGCTTCAACCAGTGCTGGCCAAGGTGACCGACTGGAGCGCGGCGACCACCGAGGCCGCGATGCGCACTTTTGCCGAGGCCAACGGCCTCAAGCTCGGCGCCATCGCCCAGCCGCTGCGGGTGGCGCTGACCGGCAAGACCACTTCGCCGGGGATCTTCGACGTTCTGGCGGTGCTGGGACGGGACGAATGCCTCGCCCGGCTCGCAGATCAGGCATCCGTTTAAGGGGCCGAAAGACCAATTTTGCCCGTCTTGCAGCGCACACAGCAATACGGTACGCATTCTGCCGAAGCCTATGGAATTTCCCGCCAGCCACGCCATGTCTTTGGACACAGCGCCCGGCCTGCCGGCCTCTCAACGATCTCATCGGGGACTACACGATGGACGCAACAACAAAGACCACGGCCGCAACACTGACGGTCGGCAACAAGAGCTACGACTTCCCAATCTTGAGCGGAACCGTCGGGCCCGATGTGATCGACATCGGCAAGCTCTATGCCCAGTCCGGGCTGTTTACCTATGACCCGGGCTTTACCTCGACCGGCAGCTGCCAGTCCAAGATCACCTATATCGATGGCGACGCCGGCATCCTTGAATACCGGGGCTACCCGATCGAGCAGCTTGCCGATCACGGCGACTTCCTCGAGACCTGTTACCTGCTTCTCTACGGCGAACTGCCGACCAAGGCGCAGAAGGCCGATTTCGACATGCGCGTCACGCACCACACCATGGTGCACGAGCAGATGGCCCGGTTCTTCCAGGGTTTCCGCCGCGACGCCCATCCGATGGCGGTAATGGTCGCCTCGGTCGGTGCACTCGCCGCATTCTACCACGACTCCACCGACATCAACGATCCCAAGCAGCGCATGATTGCGTCGATGCGGATGATTGCGAAGATCCCGACGCTCGCCGCGATGGCCTACAAGTACACCATCGGCCAGCCGTTCGTGTATCCGACCAACTCGCTCGATTTCGCGTCGAACTTCCTGAAGATGTGCTTCGCGGTGCCGTGCGAGGAGTACAAGGTCAACCCGGTGCTGGCCAAGGCACTCGACAAGATCTTCACGCTGCATGCCGACCACGAGCAGAACGCCTCGACCTCGACGGTGCGCATTGCGGGCTCGTCCGGCGCCAACCCGTTCGCCTGTATCGCCGCCGGCATCGCCTGCCTGTGGGGTCCGGCGCATGGCGGCGCCAACGAAGCGGCGCTGGCGATGCTGTCCGAAATCGGAACGGTCGACAAGATTCCGGACTTCATCGCCAAGGTGAAAGACAAGAACTCCAGCGTCCGCCTGATGGGCTTCGGTCACCGCGTCTACAAGAACTACGATCCGCGCGCCAAGATCATGCAGCAGACCTGCCATGAAGTGCTCAAGGAAACCGGCCACGGCGGCGACGAGATGCTCGCCGTTGCCATGGAGCTCGAGAAGATCGCGCTGTCGGACCCCTACTTCATCGACCGCAAGCTGTACCCGAACGTCGACTTCTATTCGGGCATCACGCTGAAGGCGATGGGCTTCCCGACCTCGATGTTCACCGTGCTGTTCGCAGTCGCCCGCACCGTCGGCTGGATCAGCCAGTGGAGCGAGATGATCGAGGATCCGCAGCAGAAGATCGGCCGTCCGCGCCAGCTCTACACCGGCGCCGCACGGCGCGATTACGTGGATATCAGCAAGCGCTGATTGCCTCGAGCAGATCGATACAAACGGCGGACCTCAGGTCCGCCGTTTTCGTTTGCGCGGCACCGGCGTCAGGCTGGCGACTTCAACTGCATGTAGCTGGTCGGAATCGCGGTCGTGAACTTCATCTCTTCCATGGCGATGGACGAATTGATGTCGGAGAATTCCAGCCGCTTGATCATGCGCTGGTAGACCGCATCGTAGGTCTCGACGTCGGGCACCACGATGCGCAGCAGATAATCCGTGTCGCCGGTCAGCCGCCAGGCCTCGACGATCTCAGGGATGTCGCCGATCACCCGCCGGAATGCCTGCAGCCAGTCCGCGCCATGGCGCGGCGCCTTGACCGAGACGAACACGGTCATCGGCACGTTGACCTTGCGCCGGTTCAGCAGGGCGACGCGCCGGGTGATGACGCCATCCTCGTCGAGCCGCTTGATCCTTCGCCAGCACGGCGCCGTGCTGAGGCCAACCTTTTCCGCGATGGTGGCGACCGCGACCGAGGCGTCGTTCTGCAGGATATCAAGAATCCGGCGATCAATGGCATCCACGCGCTGATTCCTTCAAAATATTGAACCAAGAATGCTCGTATATATCATTCCATGATAAATAATTTCTCCATTACTGAAATAATAGCAATGGAAAAGCCGAGACAGCGAGATTTAGGTAATCTTCGATGGTATTGTTGCGCCGTCGATTTGTTATCGTTCAGGTCACATCTGAAGCTGGCAAGGACGGACCGGAATGCGAACCATCGGACTATTGGGCGGGATGAGCTGGGAAAGCACCGCAGTCTACTACCGGCGGATCAACGAGACTGTCCGCGCTCGCCTGGGCGGCCTGCATTCGGCCGAGGTGATCCTGCACTCGGTCAACTTCGAAGCTATCGTGGCGCTCCAGAAAGCCGGCGACTGGGATCAGGCCGGTGCTGTGCTGGCGCAGATCGCGCGCAATCTGGAAGGCGCCGGCGCCGACTGCGTCCTGATCTGCACCAACACCATGCACAAGCTGGCCGACACCGTTCAGGGCGCGATCTCGATCCCGCTGCTGCACATCACCGACGTGACCGGTGAGGCGGTCAAGGCCGCGGGTTGTCGCCGGCCTCTGCTGCTCGCCACCCGCTACACGATGGAACAGGATTTTTACCTCTCGAAGTTGCGTGACGACCACGGGCTTGCGCCGCTGGTACCGAACGACGAGGACAGGACCGCTGTCCACGACATCATCTTTAGTGAATTATGCTGCGGCGTCGTCAGTGCAGCGTCGCGGCAGCGCTATCTCGACGTCATCGCCACCGCCAAGGCCGCCGGCGCCGACAGCGTCATTCTGGGCTGCACGGAGATTGGCCTGCTGATTTCCGCCGGGGATTTCGACCTGCCGGCATTCGACTCGACGTTGATCCATGCCGATGCGGCGGTGGCTTTCGCGCTCGACAGGCAGAACGCACCACAACGTAACGCGGCATAGACGCCTGCCCGCGCATGGCACGGCCCGCCACGCGGCGGTGGCCAATGCCGCCGGTCATGATAGGTTCAAAGAAATTCGAACAACTGGAGATGTGAGATGTCGATCAAGAAGCTGACGGGGTCCTTCGTTGCGCTGATCACGCCGTTCAACAAGGACGGCTCGGTGGACTTCGCCGCATTCCGCACGCTGCTGAAATTCCATCAGGACAATGGCACCTCGGCGATCCTGATCATGGGCTCGACCGGCGAGTCATCGATGCTGTCGCAGCAGGAAAAGCAGCAGATCATCGTCGAATGCGCGAAGATGAAGACGCCGGACATGCCGATCTTCTTCGGCTGCACTGGCAACAACACTGACACCACCATCGCCAATGTCCGCTTCGCCAAGGACAACGGCGCCGACGGCGCCATCCTCGCCGCCCCCGCTTATATCTGCGCGCCGGAAGCCGACATCGAACGCTTCTTCCTCGATGTTGCCGATGCCACCGACCTGCCGCTCGGCATCTACAACAATCCGCCGCGCGTGAAGAGCGACCTGCACTGGGACAACCTGATCCGCATCTTCAAGCACCCGAACTACGTGGTGCACAAGGAGTCCACCGGCCGCGTCGGCCAGGTGGCGCAGGTGCTGGCGGCCGACTGCGGCGTGTCGGTGATGTGCTGCGACAGCCCGAACCTCGGCCTGGTGGTGCCGACCATGAGCCTCGGCGGTCATGGCACCGCCAACATGACCGGCAATCTCGCGCCGGCCGAGATGGCCACCATCTCGACGCCCTGGACCAGCTACAACGAAGCCGAAGGTTTCAAGAATGCCTATCTCGGCCTGCTGCCGCTGCTGCACTACACCTATTCGGCGATCAATCCCGTCGCGGTGAAGTCGCTGATGAAGGCGATCGGCATGCCGGCCGGCGACCTGCGCAAGCCGCTGACCATGCTGGAAGGCGAAGCCTTGGCCAAGGGCGTCCGCATCATCCAGGAGCTCGAGCTCGACAAGAAGTACGGCTACAAGATCACGTCGCTCTCGGCCGTCGCGGCCTGACCGATGGATCTTGGAATACGCGGCCGCAAGGCACTTCTGAGCGGAGCGAGCCGCGGCATGGGCAAGGCCTGCGCCATGGCGCTGGCCAGGGAAGGCGTCGACGTCACCATCCTGGCGCGTACGCCCGAAACCCTTGAAACCACCTGCGCCGAGATCCGCGATGCCACCGGCGTCGCGGTGACGGCGGTGGTCGGCGACATCACCACCGCGAAGGGCCGCGACGACGCGCTGGCGGCCTGCCCCGACCCGGACATCCTGCTCAACAATGCCGACGGCCCGGTGCCCGGCGATTTCCGCAGCTGGACCCACGCCGACTGGTCAGCGGCACTCGACGCGATGATGCTGAGCCCGATCGAGATGATGCGCCGGACCGTCGATGGCATGATGGCGCGCGGCTTCGGGCGGATCATCAACATCGTATCGCGCAGCGTCAAGATTCCGCAGCTCGAACTCGGTCTGTCCAACGGCGCGCGCTCCGGCCTGGTCGGTTTTGTCGGCGGCCTCGCCCGCCAGACCGTGGCGCATAACGTCACCATCAACAACCTGCTGCCGGGCATCTTCGACAGCGATGCGCAGCGCCGCCACATCGAAGGCATGCTGGTACCGGGCGGCAAGAGCTATGATGAAATCTGGCGCGAGCGCGCCGCCGCCAATCCCGCCAAGCGCTACGGCCGGCCGGAAGAACTCGGAGCCTACTGCGCCTTCCTATGTTCGGAGCACGCAGGATTCGTGACAGGCCAGAACATACTGGTCGACGGGGGAAGCTACCCAGGAACCTTTTGATGCAGCATTTGAGAGGATTTTCTGTGAAACATCATTTGTCCTTCGCCGTCCTCGGCGCTGTCCTGCTGGGATTGAGTACGGCGCCCGCAGCGGCCCAGACCTACCCGAGCAAGAATGTCACCGTCATCGTGCCCTACCCGGCCGGCGGATCGGTTGACGGCGTCGCGCGCATCCTGGCGCAGCGGCTCAGCGACACCATGGGGCACAGCTTCATTGTCGAGAACCGCGCCGGTGGCTTCGGCGGCATCGTCGGCGCCAACTACGTCGCCAAGGCGCCGCCGGACGGCTACACGGTGATGCTCACCGCATCGATCCATGTGGTGACGCCGTTCCTGCAGAAGGCCGTGCCCTATGACGTGGTCAAGGACTTCACGCCGATCTCGCTGGTCGCCTCGGGGCCGCTGCTGGTCAGCACCACGCCGAAGGTGCCCGCAAATACGCTCAAGGAATTCTTCGACCTGGTGCGCAAGAATCCGGACAAGTACACTTTCGCCACGTCGAGCTTCGGCTCCGCCGGCCATCTGGCGATCGAACTGCTGAAGCGCGACGCTGGCGTCAATACGCTCGTCATCCCGTACAAGGGCGCCAACCCCGCGCTCACCGACCTGATGGGCGGCGACATCCAGCTGATGGCCGACCCGATGCTGTCCTCGCTGCCGCTCGCCAAGGCCGGCAACATCAAGGCGCTGGCGGTCACCAGCCTGAAGCGCGTCGCCATTGCGCCGGAGATTCCGACAGTGGCGGAATCCGGCATGACCGGCTTCGAATTCTCGTCCTGGTACGGCTTGTGGGGTCCGAAGAACCTGCCGCCGGAAACCGTCACCAGGCTGCAGACCGAGATCACCAAGATGGCCCAGCAGCCGGACGTCAAGGCGCGCTTCGAAACGCTCGGCTTCGAAGCGATCGGCTCGACTCCGGAATACTTTGCCAAATACATCGCTGATGAAATGTCCCGCTACGACAAGATCATCAAGGACGCCAACATCAAAGCCGAGTAGGTAGCGAGCCGGTCGGATGAAAATTCCGACCCGCGGCGCAGGCAGCACCGGCACCGCCTGCGCCTCCAACGGCGCGGGCCGCACCGGTTTTCGATCGCGATAATTATCGCAGCGGCGCGCTGCCGGCCGCCGATTTCGTCAGCAGCGACAGGACGATCTCGGCCGCACCGGCGCTTGGCGAGGCCTTGCCGGTGGCCATGATCGTATCGAGCCGTGCAAAGGCCTCGACCTGGCGCTGCCGCTGCGGCGTATCACCGAGCATGTCGCGCAAGGCCGGCGCGAGTTTTTCGGGGGTGCAGTCCTGCTGGATGAATTCCGGCACGACGTTTTCGCCCACCACGAGATTGGCAAGGATCACCGAGGCCGAGCGGATCACGCGCTTGGCGATCCACGCCTCGACGTCGCCGCCCTTGTAGGCCGCGACCATCGGCACGCCGGCGATCGCCAGTTCCAGCGTGGACGTGCCCGACTTGCACAACGCGGTATGCGCGATGCGGAACGCGGCGCGCTTGTCGGCCTCGCCGACCACCACGCGCGGCTGCACCGGCCAGGATTGCAGCGCTGCGGCCACCGCCTCCTCGAGATGCGGCATGGTCGGCAGGATCAGGTCAAATGCCACGCCTTGCTGCTGCAGCAGTCCGAGCGTCGCGCTGAAAATTGCCATGTGGTGGCGGACTTCGCTGCGCCGGCTGCCCGGCAGCACCAGCAACACCGGCGGCTGTGCATCGCGGCGCGCCTGCTCCTCCGCGTTGGGCCGCAACTGGCCGATCTGCTCGATCAGGGGATGGCCGACATAGGTGCAGGGCGGCCCCCCGAGCCGGCGGTGCGCCTCGGGCTCGAACGGCAGCAGCGCCAGCACATGATCGATATAGCCGCGCATCGCCCGCGCCCGACCGGGCCGCCACGCCCACACCGAGGGCGAGACGTAGTCGACGATGGGAATCGACGGCGCCCGCCGCCGCACCCGCCGCGCCACGCGATGGGTGAAGTCGGGGCTGTCGATGATGACGAGAATATCCGGCGCGGCCTTCAGCACCGCGTCGGTGGTCTCGCGCAGCCGCCGCAAAATCATCGGCAGTTGCTTGGCCACCGCGGCAAATCCCATGATCGACAGATCCTCGATGGGGAAGAGCGACACCAGCCCTTCGCGCGCCATGGTCGAGCCGCCGACGCCTTCAAAGGTGACGGCATCGCCCAGCCGCTGCCGCAGCACCTTCATCAGCGCGGAGCCAAGACGGTCGCCGGACTCCTCGGTCGCGACGAGGAAGATCTTGCGCACCGCCGGCGTCATGCGGGCAGTCCGGTCACGAACAGACCCGCCGCATCTGCGGCGGCGATCATCGCCTGCGGTTCGGCGACGATGGTGTTGCCGGCGACGATGGCGATGCCGGCAAGCTCGGCTGCAATCGCGCGCGCGATGGTCTGCGGCCCCAAGGTCGGCAGGTCGAAGCGCAGATCCTGGCCGCTCTTCGGCGCCTTCACCAGCACGCCGCGCCCGGCCTTGGCGCGAATGCGGTTCTCGCCGCGCAGCCGCGCCACCCGTGCCAGCAGTCCGTCGGTGCCTTCGATGTCCTCGACTCCCACGACGTGGCCGTCGATCACCACGGTGGCCTGGCCGATGTCGAACGGGCTCAGCGCGGCCAGCACGGCGCGGCCCTTGGCGATGTCGGCCTCGGCATCCTTGTCAGGCACCGCGCGGGTCAGGGAGCCCGCCGGCATCAGGAGATCCGGCGCCACGTCCTTGATCCCCAGCAGACGAAAACCCTGCTGCTCGAAGATGCCGCCGATGCCGGTCAGCAGATGGTCGTCGCCGCCGCGAAATGCCGACAGGATATGGCGCATGGCGCGCAGCGTGCCCCAGTCGAGGCGGATCTCGGACAGCGCCGGTCGTACCAGCGTGCCGATGAAGACGAGGTCGCGGCAGCCGTCGCCGCGCATCAGCCGGGCCAGGCGGCCGAGCTGGCCGATCGGAATCCAGTGATGGCGATAGCGCGCTGCGGCTGCGGGATCGCAGATCCCTTTCAGTGCGAACAGCACCGGCGTCACGCCGCGTGCCAGCAGCGAGTCCGCCACCGCGAAGGGCAGCGCGCCGCCGCCGGCGATCAGCCCGACCGGTGATGAGTTGGAAAGATCCCGATCGGTCATGGCTGGCCGCTGTCCGATCCTCAAGCGCTGGTTCTGTTGCCTTCAGGCAGGCAGAGCGCGCGATGCTTGCCGGCGCCGATGAACGCCAGGATCTCTGCGATGGCAGGGTCCTCCGCTGCCATCGGCTGCACGCGCGCCAATCGCTCGGCAAACATGCCGTCGCCGTGAAACAGCTTCTGATAGAACGCGCGCACCAGCGCCAGCCGCTGCTTGGTGAACTTGCGGCGCTTCATGCCGATGATGTTGAGCCCTTCGAGGCTGGCATACTGGCCGTTGGCGAGGCCGAACGGAATGATGTCGCCACGCACGCCGCAGATGCCGCCGACCATCACCTGCGGACCGATGCGGGTGAACTGGTGCACCGCCGACAGTCCGCCCATGAAGACGAAATCGCCGATCTCGCAATGGCCGCCGAGCGTTGCCGACGTCGCGAAGATGACGTCGTTGCCGACGTGGCAGTCATGGCCGACATGGCTGCAGTTCATGAAGTAGCCGCGGTCGCCGACCGTGGTGATGCCTCCGCCGGCGACGGTGCCGGCATTCATGGTGACGGATTCGCGGATGGTGCAGCCCTGCCCGATCACCAGCTTGGTCAGTTCGCCCTTGTAACTCAGCGACTGCGGCGGCGTTCCCAGCGACGCGAACGGGTAGATGGTGCAGCCGTCGCCGATGGTGGTCTGCGCGGTGATGTGGACATGGGCGATCAGCTTGCAGTTGGCGCCGATCACGACGTTGGGCCCGATGACGCAATACGGACCGATGGTGGTGCCTTCACCAATGACGGCGCCATCTTCAATTCGCGCCGTGGAATCGATCATGCTCATCGAAAGGTCCAGTTTCAGCCGGTTGTCGCGTGAATATGGTGGGTTTTCCGTTGGTTAGCGCGCGCGTCGGAGGCTGTCCAGTGACGTTTGATAAAGCACTGTTTCAGGCCGCCGGCGCCCGCGCAGCCGGCCGGCAGCCCCGTTGCGGAGTTGCCAAGCGGTTTGCCGGGGCGCAGTCTGACACCCGCGCAACGTCGCAACCACGGGGAGAGAAACAATGAAAGAGCATACGACGCTCGACAGCCGTCATCGCACGTCCGATGGCGCGATCAGCCAGAAGCACGGCAATACGCAGCTCAGCACGCTGCGCGCGATCTACGGCAAGAATTTCGCGGCGGGCTTCCAGGACAGTGCCACGCTCGGCGAAGTGCTGCCCAAGCTCAACGAGACCTCGCTCAGCCAGCTGCGCCGCGACCATGAGACCGGTCATCTCAACAAGAAGATCGCCAAGGCGACGAAGCAGTAGGCGCGGAGACGCGTTGAGAGCCAAACATCCGGCGGTGACGGAAATGTTCATCGTACCTCTCCCCGGTGGGGAGAGGTGACAAGACACGGCGGTCCCGACTTTTGGGACTTAGTCCGTCAGCATTGCACCGACATTGGCCTCTGCAACGGTAACACCGTTGACCTTGGCGTCGCCATGAAACCACCACATGGTCTTTTTGCGACCGATGCTGGTCATGTGATATTCGACGGTATCGCCGGGCATCACGGGCTTGCGGAATTTGCACTTGTCGATGGTCAGGAAGTAGACCGCGCGCGGCTTCTCGGTACCTTCTACCGACATGATGCCGATGACGCCGGCGGTCTGCGCCATGCCCTCGATCATCAGCACGCCGGGAAATACCGGGCGATCCGGGAAATGACCGAGAAAGGCCGGCTCGTTGATAGTGACGTTCTTGATGCCGATGCCGCTGTAATCCTTGCGGATGTTGATGACCCGGTCGATCAGCAGGAACGGATAGCGATGCGGCAAGGTCTTGAGGATCGTGTTGATATCCACGGTCTCAATGTTGATCGGTGACTCCATCACTCCCGCCCTTCGTCCTTCGCATCTCGCGACGTCGTTCCCGCACCCGGCGCGCTCTCCTGCGCCAGCCGCTCCACCGCGAGAATCTCGCGGAACCATTGTTTCGTCGGCTTGGCGAAGAAGCCACCCCACCGCGCATTGGCCGGGACGCTGTCCTTGACCCCGCTCATGGCGGTGATCTGCGCACCGTCGCCGATGGTAATGTGATTGTTGATGCCGACCTTGGCGCCCAGCGCCACGTTGTCGCCGAGCGTCAGGCTGCCGGCAAGCCCGCATTGCGCGGCGATCAGACAATTCCGCCCGATCGTCACATTGTGGCCGATCTGGACCTGGTTGTCGATTTTGCTGCCCTCGCCGATCACGGTGTCGCGCAGGCTGCCGCGGTCGATGGTCGTACCTGCGCCGATCTCGACATTGTTCTGGATCAGCACCCGGCCGGTCTGCGGCACCTTGAGATGGCCCTCGGCGCCGAAAATGAAGCCATAGCCGTCCTGCCCGATATGGCAGCCGGGATGGATCAGCACGTTGTTGCCGATCAGCGCGAACTGGATGCTGGACCCCGCACCGACGTTACAGTCCCGGCCGATCTTCACCCCGGCGGCGATCACCGCGCCCGAGCCGATCACCGAGCCCGAGCCAATCTCGACGTCGGGGCCGATCACGGCCAGCGGATCGACGGTCACGTCATCCTCGAGCCGCGCGGTGGGATGGATCACTGCAGATACCGCGATACCGGTCAGGCCGAAGCCGGACTGGGGCCGCAGCGCATCCTGCTGCAACTGGCTGGCCAGCGCCACAAAGGCCGCAAACGGCTTCCTGGCGCGGAGAACGGTCACGTGCGGCGGAACGCTCGCCGCGTGGCGCTCGTTCACCAGAACCGCGCCTGCGCGCGTCTTGGCGAGCTGGTCGGCGTAGCGGACGTTATCGAAAAAGGTGAGATGCCCGGGGCCAGCCTCGTCCAGCGAGGCAAGACCGATCACGACCTGGTCACCGCGGGCGGCGTCGGCCAGATCGGCCTTCGTTGACGTGGCAATCTCAGCCAGCGTCAACGAAGGGAATTTCTTGAAGAATGCCGGCTGTGCCATTCCACCCGTCGCGGTCCGGCCCGTGATCAAACTCAGAACGAAGTTCCGCCGCCAAACTTGAACTGCTGGACGCGATCGTACTGGCCCTTGGTGAGCGGCACCGCATAGTCGAAGCGCAGCGGACCGAACGGGGACTGCCAGATCAGACCGACACCGACCGAGGTACGCACGATGTTGCTGTCGTCATACTGCAGACCGGTGCAGGTTCCGACCGAGGTCTTGCTGGCTGGCGTACAGCCGGCCGTGTTGACCTCGCCCGTCTGTGCCCAGGACGTCGGGCCCTGATAACCCCAGAGCGAACCGGCGTCGGCATAGAGGGCGCCCTTGATCCCGACTTCCTTCGGCAGGAACCAGAACGGCATCTGCAATTCAGCCGACGCACCCCAGTACTTGGTGCCACCCAGCGCATCGCCGGTCGCACCCAGCGCAACGTAGCTGATGTCACGCGGACCGATGCCGTTCGGCGCGAAGCCGCGGACCAGGTTGGGCCCCATCTGGAAGTGGTCCAGCATGCGGATGTCGCTGCTGCCCGCCTTGTTCAGAATACCACCCTGCGCGTGAATGATTCCGACGATATCGGCAACCAGCGGGGTGTAGTATTTCGCGTCGAACGAGCTCTTGATGTAGCTCACATCGCCGCCGACACCGGCGTAGTCCTGCCTCCACTCGAGGAACAGGCCGTCGGTCGGGTTCTTGTTATTGTCGAGGGTGTTGTAGTTCAGCGTGTAACCGACCAGCGAAGTCAGCGACTTGCCGCCCTGCAGCTCCCTGCGGACCGGCAGCGAGGATTCGCCGTCGGCGTAGCAGCCCCATGTCGAGGAATCGCCAGAATTGAACAAGCCCAGCGCATTGAGGGCCGCCGGTGTATTCACCGACGTGGCACCGAAATTGTTACAGTTCGAGTACGCGGTCGGCAGCGAGATTTCCTGCTGATAGATCGAGTAACGCAGCTGCAGCGACAGATCTTCGCGGAGCTGGAAGCCGAGCCGCGGGCTGAAGCCGAGCGTCTTGGTCGTGTAGGAGACGTAGCTGTTGGCCAGCTGCTGCTTCTGGTAGAAATCGAGGCCGAGCGCGACACGGTAATCGAGCAGGTACGGCTCGACGAAGGACAGCGAGTAACCGCGCGCGTACTGGCCGTACTGTACCGACGCCTTGGCGAACAGGCCGCGGCCGAGGAAGTTGCGCTCGGAGATGCTGACTTCGCCCAAGGCGCCGTCGGTGGTGGAGTAGCCGCCGGAGACCGAGAAGTCGCCAGTGGACTTTTCCTCCAGATCGACCACCAGGATCACGCGATCGCTTGACGATCCGGGTTCGGTCGAAACCTTGACGCTTTTGAAGAAGTCGAGGTTCTTCAGACGGCGCTCGGCACGATCGACCAGCGCGCGGTTATACGCGTCGCCTTCGGCAATATCGAATTCGCGGCGGATGACATAGTCACGGGTACGGGTGTTGCCGCGCACATTGATGCGCTCGATGTAGGTGCGCGGACCTTCCTCGATGGCAAAGGAGATCGAAACGGTGTGCTGTTCGAAGTTGCGGTCGCCGCGCGGACGGACCACGGCAAAGGCGTAGCCGCGACGCGACGTCTCGATCTGCATCTCCTCGACGGATTTCTCCAGCGCCTCGGCGTTGTAGAGCGAGCCGACATTGACGCGGGAGAAGCTGCGCAGCGAATTGGCGTCGAGCGTCGGAATGGTGGACTGGAAGTCGACCGAAGAGACACGGTACTGGGCACCCTCCTCGATCTTGAAGGTCACCAGAAAGCCTTTGCGCTCGGGATCGTATTCGGTGAGCGCGGCCACGACCTGCACGTCGGCAAAGCCGTTCTTCAGATAGTAGCGGCGGATCAGGTCGCGATCGGCCTCAATGCGGTCGGGATCATACAGATCGCCGGAGGCCAGGAAGCTCAACAGGTTGGATTCGCGGGTCTTGATCACGTCCTTCAGGCGATAGGACGAATAATAGTTGTTGCCGATGAAATTGATCGTCTTGACGCCAGTCTTGCCGCCCTCATTGACCGTGAAGATCAGGTCAACGCGGTTGTTCGGCTGCTCGATGATCTCCGGCGTGACGCTGACGTCATAACGCCCAGAGCGACGATAGATTTCGGCGATACGCGAGGCGTCGGCCTGCACCATCGGACGCGACAGCGTGCCGCGCGGCTTGGACTGCACTTCTGCGGAGAGCTGGTCGTCCTTGACCTTCTTGTTGCCCTCAAAGGCAACGCGCCCGATCACCGGGTTCTCGACAACGACGACCGTCAGCCGACCGCCGCCCTGGTTGATCCTGACATCCTGGAACAGGCCGGTCTCGATCAGGGCCTTGAGGCCGTCGTCGATGTTGCCCTGGTCAAGACGACCACCCGGGCCGGGCTTGAAATAGGAGCGGATGGTGTCCACATCCACTCGACGGTTGCCTTCGACGGCAATCGACGCGGCGGTCTGGGCAACAGCCGGCGACGCAAGAAGCGTTGTGGTCACCGTGGCGGCGACCGGCACGGCGACCAACATCAGGGCAGCCAGAACGCTTCCCCGCAACACTCGCATTCCAAAAATCATGCGCAACGCGCCCTTATCATTCCATCGCCAGCCCGCACCCCTACGGACTGACAGAATCCCATTTGTTGCCTCGCTTGTAGCCAATTTTACCGGACTGGCAAACGGCCTTTCGCGCTGCAATTCCAATTTCATTCCAAGACGTTGCCCATCGGCCACGCCGTCAGGAATACGACTCATGACGCGGCCAGATGCAGAATGTCGTTGTAGGTCGCAAAAACCATCAGCATCAGCACCAAACCCAGCCCAATCCTGAATCCCATCTCCTGCGCCCGCTCCGACAACGGACGGCCGCGCGCCGCCTCGAAAGCGTAGAACAGCAGATGCCCGCCATCGAGCAACGGTACCGGGAAAAGGTTAAGCAGGCCGATCGAGATCGAAAGGACCGCAGCGAGGTGAATCAGCGCGGTCACGCCGATGGTCGCCACCTGGCCGGAGATCTGGGCGATTCGCAGCGGGCCGCCGACCTGGTCGGCCGCCTCGCGGCCGGTAAAGACGCCGCCGATATAGGCCAGCGTGCGGTCGACCACGAACCAGGTCTCCTTGACGCCGAGCACGAAAGCGGCGGCCGGGTTGACCCGCTCGGTGGTGGCGTCGCCCGGATTGGTGGCGCGGGTGATGCCCAGCACGCCGAGCCGATGCACGTTGCCGAAGCTGTCCTTCACTTCCTTGAGTTCCGGCGTCGCCTTCAGCTCGATCGTGGCATCGCCGCGCTTGATGGTGAAGTTCAGCGTGTCGCCGGCCTTGATGCCGACAATGCGCTGCATATCCGAGAAACTGCCGATCGGCGAGCCGTCGATCGCCTTGACCACGTCACCGGATTTGAAGCCCGCGGCCTCAGCCGCGCTGCCGGCCTGCACGGTATCGACCTGCGCCGTGGTGCTCGGCTTGCCGAAAAACGTGAAAAGGCAGGTAAAAATCACGATGGCCAGAATGAAATTGGCGATCGGCCCGGCAGCGACCACGGCGGCGCGGGCGCCAACCGACTTGTGATGGAAGCTGCCCTCGCGCTCTTCCGCGGTCATGGTTGCCAGCGCGGCATTCGAGGGCGTGCTGGCCTCGCTCTCGTCGCCGAAGAACTTCACATAGCCGCCCAGCGGGATCGCCGAGATCTTCCAGCGGGTGTTGTGCCGGTCGTTGAAACCGATCAGTTCGGGTCCGAAGCCCAGCGAGAAGGTCAGCACCTTCACACCGTTCCAGCGGGCGACCAGGAAGTGGCCGAGCTCGTGGAAGAAAACGACGATCGTCAGGACGAACAGGAAGGGAATGATATAGCCCACCACACCGTGGCTCAACGTATTGAAACTATTTAGAAAAAAGTCGAGCATCCCATTCCCCTTACCGCAGAGCCAAAGGCCCCGTCCCCAATGCTCTAGGATGCCTTTGCGGCAATTTGAGGCAAGAGGGTGGCAGCCATTTTTCTGGCGCTATGGTCAACGGCGATGGCGTCGTCGGCCGAGTTCAGCGGCGCCAGATTCCCTGCCCGCACCCAGCCATCCATGGTGGCTTCGACCAGCCGCGCGATGGCGCCGAAGCGGATTTTTTGGGCGATGAAAGCCGCGACGGCGATTTCATTGGCGGCGTTATAGACCGTGGTGGCGCCATGGCCGGTGCGCAGCGCGTCATAAGCCAGCTTCAGGCCGGGGAACCGTGCGTAATCCGGCGCTTCAAACGTCAGCGAGCCGATCTTGGCGAGATCGAGGGTCGCGGCGCGGCCGACAATGCGGTCCGGCCAGCCGAGGCAATGGGCGATCGGCGTGCGCATGTCGGGCGCGCCCATCTGCGCCATCACCGAGCAGTCGGAAAACTCGACCATGCCGTGGACGATCGACTGCGGGTGCACCAGCACGTCGATCTCGTCCGGCGTCAGCGCGAACAGGTAGGACGCCTCGATCACCTCGAGGCCCTTGTTCATCATCGACGCGGAATCGATGGTGATCTTCTGCCCCATGCTCCAGTTCGGATGCTTCAGCGCCTGTGCCAGCGTGGCCTGCTCGATGTCGGCGGCGGCCCAGGTGCGGAACGGACCGCCGGAAGCAGTGATGATGACGCGGATAAGTTCTTCGCGGTTGCCGGACCCCAGCGCCTGGAACAGCGCATTGTGCTCGGAATCTGCCGGCAGGATGCAGGCCCCGGCTTTCGCTGCGCGCTCCATGAAGAAATCGCCGGCACAAACCAGGCATTCCTTGTTGGCCAGCGCGATGGTGGCGCCGCGATCGACGGCAGCCAGCGCCGGTTTCAGTCCGGCAGCACCTGACACAGCCGCCATGACCCAATCCGCCGGCCGTTCGGCTGCTTCGACGATCGCGCTGTCGCCTGCACCGCTGGCGATTCCGGTTCCGGCCAGAGCAGCGCGAAGCTCGCCCAGCAGCGAGGAATCCGCCAGCGCCACATAGCGCGCTCCAAACTCCCTGGCCAGCTTGACCAGCCCGTCGACATTGGTGTTCGCCGTGAGCGCCTCTACCTGATACCGCTCAGGCGACGCCCGCAGCAGGTCCATGGTGCTGTCGCCGATCGAGCCGGTGGCGCCGAGCACACTGACGCTGCGCACGGCGGACGCCGTGGCCTTGTTGTTTCGCAATGGGACTGCGCTCATTTTTTTACCAAACCATAAGACCGCGGCCGACGCCATCCGCGCCGCCCCGCAAAAAACCGATCAACGCAGCTGCAACAACCGCGAACACGTAACCATCGAGCCGGTCCAGCAAGCCGCCGTGACCGGGAATGATGTGGCTGGAATCCTTGACGCCGAAGTTGCGCTTCACCGCGGATTCGAACAGGTCGCCGAGTTGCGATACCACCGTCAACACGGCGGCCAGCGCGAGCAACGGCAGCAGACGGCCGATGCCGAACGCGGAAAATCCCGCGGCCACAGCGAGGCTGAGAACGATGCCACCGAGCGCGCCGGCCCAGGTCTTCTTGGGACTGACGCGCGGCCACAGCTTCGGACCGCCAATGCTGCGTCCCGCGAAGTAGCCGCCGATGTCGGTCATCCACACCACCAGCAGGATGAACATCAGCGCGGCAAATCCCCAAACCGTATCGAGGCGAACCACCACGGAAGCGGCCAGCGCCGCCGCGGCGTAGACGACGCCGAGCGCAATCCAGCCCAAGCGGTCGGCGCCAACGATCATCCGCCATTCAATGAACAGGCCGACCGAAACCAGAGTCACAAGGCCAATCCAAAGCCAGCCGCCGGCATAGGCAATGGCAATGGCGATCGGAATCATCACCAGCGCGGCAAGCACGCGCATCAGGAGATTTCGCAGACCCCGATCGGCCTCGGGCGCTGCCCTGTCATCCTTCAGGCCTGTCACGAACCGGTCTTCGCGGCGAGGCCGCCGAAGCGGCGCTCACGCCGGGCATATTCGGCGATGGCGCCTTCCAGCGCCGCCTTGTCGAAATCCGGCCAGTGGATCGGAACGAACACGAGTTCGCTATAGGCGGCCTGCCACATCAGGAAGTTCGACAGCCGCTGCTCGCCGGAGGTGCGGATGATCAGGTCGGGATCCGGGATATCCGGTGCGTCGAGATACTGGCCGAGCACGTCGGCGTTGATCGAGGCCGGATCGCGCTTGCCCTCGGCAACTTCGCGTGCCAGGCGCTGCGCGGCCTTGGCGATCTCCTGCCGTGCCCCGTAGTTGAATGCGACCACGAGATTGAGGCGGGTGTTGTCGCGGGTGAGATCCTCGGCCTCCTTGAGCAGGGCGCAAATATCCGCATCCAGCCCCTCGCGTTCGCCAATCACCCGCACGCGCACGCCGTCGCGGTGCAATGTCGCCAGATCGTTGCGGATGAAGCGGCGCAGTAGGCCGAACAGGTCGCCGATCTCGGTGGCCGGACGCGACCAGTTCTCGGAGCTGAAGGAAAAAATCGTCAGATAGAGAATGCCGAGTTCGTTGGCGGCCCGCACCACGCGGCGCAGCGCCTCGACGCCGCGGCGATGCCCTTCCACGCGCGGCAGGCCGCGCGCCGCGGCCCAGCGTCCGTTGCCATCCATGATGATCGCGACGTGCAAGGGCATGGATCGGTCAGATCCATCAGTTGCGGGCGCGGCGGCGTTCGACATCGATCATTCCCTGAAGCATTCCACGGCGAGGGAAAATCCCGTCGGCCGAAAGAAAATACTCCAAATCAACAGGTTACACGTCGCGGACGGCGTCACCGATCGCCGCCCGGAAAGATCATTCACGCTAGAGCATGAACGGTTAAAGGAGAACGTCTTTTCGCCTGCCCTGTGCCCAAAGTGAAAGCGTTCGGCCATTGCAGGCGGACCGCACCTAGACCGTCATGATTTCCTTTTCCTTGGCCGCCAGCAGCTGGTCGATTTCGGCGATCGAACTGTCGGTCGCCTTCTGCACCTCGGCATCAAGGCGCTTCTGGTCGTCCTCGGTGATCTCGTGGGCCTTCTCAAGCTTCTTGATGGTGTCGAGGCCATCGCGGCGGACATGGCGCACCGCAACCTTGGCGGCTTCGGCATATTTGTGGCCGACCTTGACCAGCTCCTTGCGGCGCTCTTCGTTCAGTTCCGGGATGCGCAGGCGCAAGACCTGGCCTTCGGTGGCGGGGCTGAGGCCGAGATTGGAATCGACGATCGCCTTTTCCACGGCCTTGACCATCGACTTGTCCCAGACCTGCACCGACAGCAGGCGCGGCTCGGGTACGCTGACGGTGGCAACCTGGTTCAGCGGCATGTGGCTGCCATAGGCTTCCACCTGGACCGGCTCGAGCATCGAGGCCGCGGCACGACCGGTGCGCAGACCGCCCAGTTCGTGCTTGAGCGCCTGGGTGGCGCCCTGCATCCGGCGTTTCAGGTCATTGATATCGAATGGGGCCATGGTGGCCATGCAGCTCTCCTCCTGAATTCATCGGCTTGGCCCACGAACGACCGCGGACCCGACCTGTACTAACGTCTAGCCCGCGACGATGGTGCCGCGACCCGTACCGCTCAAAATGGCGCCGATCGAACCGGGCTCGGCGATGGAAAACACGATGATAGGCAGCGACGTCTCGCGGGCAAGCGCGAAAGCGGTCGCATCCATCACCTTGTAATTGCCTTCAACAGCCTGCGAATGGCTGAGCCGCTCGAACCGCGTAGCGGCCGGATCCTTCTTCGGATCGGCGCTGTAGACGCCGTCGACATTGGTGGCCTTCAGCACCGCCTGGGCGCCGATTTCGGCGGCCCGCAGCACCGCCGTGGTATCGGTCGTGAAGTACGGATTGCCGGTGCCGCCGGCCAGCAGAACGATGCGGCCTTCGGACAGGTATTTATGCGCCGCACTGCGGGTAAAGAGCTCGCAGACCTGAGGCATCACCATGGCCGACAGGGTCCGCGCCGGCACCGCGCGCCGCTCAATGGCGGCTTCCAGAGCCAGGCAGTTCATCACGGTGGCGAGCATGCCCATGGTATCGCCGGTCGGCCGCGACACCCCGCGCGCCGACACTTCCACGCCGCGAAAGATGTTGCCGCCGCCGACCACGACCGCGACCTCGACGCCGAGTTGCTGCGCCGCGATGAGGTCGCCAGCGATGCGATCGATGGTGGGCTGGTCGATGCCGAACGACTGGTCCCCGGCAAAATATTCGCCCGAAAGCTTGATCACCACGCGACGATACAGCGGCTCACCCATGATGCGATCGCTTTCCTTCCGAGCACGGCCACTCCCGGCATTGCATGCCGGGAGGTCTCTTCCGGCGATTACTTCTGGCCGCTCGCCGCGGCGACTTCGGCCGCGAAATCGGAAGTCTGCTTCTCGATGCCTTCGCCGAGCGCATAGCGCACAAAGCCGGTCACCTTGATCGGTGCGCCAACCTTGCCTTCGGCTTCCTTGACGGCCTGCGCAACCGACTTGGCATTGTCGTGGATGAAGGCCTGATCGAGCAGGCAGACTTCCTTGTAGTAGGTCTTCAGGCCATTCTCGACGATCTTCTCGATCATCGCTTCCGGCTTGCCCTGCTGGCGATACTTGTCGGCCATCACGTCCTTCTCGCGCGCCACGACGGCAGGATCGAGCGACGCGGAATCCAGCGCCTGCGGATTGGCGGCGGCGACATGCATGGCGATCTGCTTGCCGAGCACGGCGAGCTCATCGGTCTTGCCGGTGGATTCCAGCGCGACGATGATGCCCATCTTGCCGAGACCGTCGAGCACGGCGTTGTGCACGTACATCGACACCACGCCGGCGCTGACTTCCAGCATGGCGGCGCGACGCAGCGTCATGTTCTCGCCGATGGTGGCGATCGCATCGGTAATGGCGGTCTCGACGGTGACATCACCGACCTTGTGCGCCTTGATGGCGTCGACATCGGCGCCGACCTTGAGCGCGACCTGGGCGATCATCTTGACCAGTCCCTGGAACTGCTCGTTGCGTGCGACGAAATCGGTTTCGGAATTGACTTCCACCACGACGCCCTTGGTACCGTCGGTGACGACGCCGATCAGGCCTTCCGCGGCGACGCGGTCGGACTTCTTGGCGGCCTTGGACAGGCCCTTCTTGCGCAACCAGTCGATGGACGCCTGCATGTCGCCGTCATTGGCGGTCAGCGCCTGCTTGCAATCCATCATGCCGACGCCGGTGGTCTCGCGGAGGTCCTTGACCATCGCTGCGGTAATCGTTGCCATCGTTGAACCCTTTGCCTGTCAGGGCGTGCGCGGCGCAGCCAATGCTGCGCGCCCCGCTTTGCCATCAGGAAACTATCGTGAGTGTGTGAACATGGAAATGTGGCCGGACATGCGCCGGCCACAAGACGCGTATTGTGTTATTCCGCTTCCGCGGTCATCGCCTTGGCCTGGGCGACCCAGCCATCGGCACGGGTCGGCAGGCCGACCTCTTCGCCGATCTTGTGCGCGGTGTCGTGATCGAGTTCGGCCAGCTGCCAGAAGTGGAAGATGCCGAGATCGTTGAACTTCTTCTCGATCGCGCCGGACACGCCGGTGAGCTTCTTGAGGTCGTCGGCAGTGCCGCGCGGACCGGCGAGGCCCTGGAAGCCGACCTGCTCCGGAGCCGCAATGGCTTCCGGGATCGGAGCGGCGGAAGCGCCGATGTCGTAGCCGGAATCGCCCTGGGCGCGCGAGATGCCGTCGATGACGGCGCGGGCGATCAGGTCGCAATACAGCGTCAGCGCACGGCCGGCGTCGTCATTGCCGGGAACCACGTAGGTGATGCCCTTGGGGTCGCAGTTGGTGTCGACGATCGCCGCCACCGGGATGCCCAGACGCTGGGCTTCCTGGATCGCGATGTCTTCCTTGTTGGTGTCGATCACGAAGATCAGGTCCGGCAGACCGCCCATGTCCTTGATGCCGCCGAGCGAACGGTCGAGCTTGTCGCGCTCGCGCTGTAGCGTCAGGCGCTCCTTCTTGGTGTAGGCGGAGGCGTCGCCCGAGTTCAGCACCTCATCGAGGTGGCGCAGGCGCTTGATCGAGCCGGAGATGGTCTTCCAGTTGGTCAGCGTGCCGCCGAGCCAGCGCGAATTGACGAAATACATCGCCGAGCGCTTGGCAGCTTCAGCAACGACGTCCTGGGCCTGGCGCTTGGTGCCGACGAACAGGATGCGGCCGCCCTTGGCGACGGTATCGCTGACGGCCTGCAGCGCGCGGTGAAGCAGCGGCACGGTCTGGGCAAGATCGATGATGTGGATGTTGTTGCGCGCACCGAAGATGTAATCAGCCATCTTCGGATTCCAGCGGTGCGACTGGTGGCCGAAATGGACGCCGGCTTCGAGAAGCTGACGCATAGAAAATTCAGGGATCGCCATAGTTCTAATTCTCCGGTTGGTTCCTCCGGAAGCGTGTGAGCAATCAAGCGTTTAGGCAGGAAATCTGCTGTGGGGCCGGAATGCCACCGGACGGCCGTTAAGCCATGCTTCCGTGTGAGATGGCGCGGTATATAGCCGGATTCCCGGGATAAGCAAGGAAATCCGGACGGTTGGGACCGGTCGGAGAGCCCTTTCTGCCAATTGGTGCCAAGGGGGTAGCCGTGCGCGATCAAGCAGCGCAGCGACCTAAAGGGCCCGCATCTGGCGGTATCCTCGCCCCTGGCGCGAAGGCACTACTCCCGCCCCATCCAGATTGTCCGCCCGCCAACCAGTTCCTCATCGACCAATTCGGCGAAGTCCCGCTTTTGCCAGAACCGGATCGCGCCCAAATTGGCCCGGTTGACTGCGACGTGCACGGCGCTGGCTCCATGCTGGGCCGCCATAGCCAGCCATTCGTCAAGCAGCCTCGTTCCAACACCGCGCCTCTGCAGGCGTGGCAGCAGGTTCAGGTGGAGGTGTGTGGGATATTTTGCGGCGACGACTGAGGGCGTTAGCGTCGGACGATGGATCATGGCAGCGCGCCGCTGATCCAGGGTCCAGGACGCCATCGCATCCCCTGGGGGAGCGGCATAGCGCCGCCGCAGCGGCGGCCACCAGTCCCGTTCGAGTTTTTGCTCCCAAGTGGGCGTATCAACGGCGCCGACGACAAAGCCGGCCACGCCCTCGCGGTCTCCGGCGACGAGAGCGAGATGAGGCTCCAGCAGCGCATAGGGCGCCGAATAGATGTGGCCCATCAAATTGGGATCGTCATAGAGGTGCGACGCATCTCCTCCCGCGCCCCCCGTCGCCAGTGAAATCGCATAGAGGGCGTCGAGGTCAGCTGGCTGGAACGGCCGGATATCGATCATGGCGCCTCGCCAAAAGGATTGTTCGCAAGTGCGATTGATCCGCCCTGTCCGCCTACAGCATCTCCACCTGCACCACACCGGTGACCGCCTTGAGCGCCCCGGCGATCTGCGGCGAGACCCGGAAACGCCCGGGCAGCTTCATTTCCACCTCGGTATCGAGGTTCAGCATCATGACCAGCGAGACCTCGCCCTCCCCGGCCCCGCCCG